>Ga0209269_1001848_pt1 | contig 10164 bp, 13 predicted proteins | sample MTBAKMMethaMetaG_FD_187455 | JGI IMG/M metagenome (GOLD analysis project Ga0209269, IMG submission 187455) | Enrichment culture microbial communities from Arthur Kill intertidal strait, New Jersey, USA, that are MTBE-degrading - MTBE-AKM (Arthur... | ecosystem: Environmental > Aquatic > Marine >... | reverse complement strand
CATCAACTACTGGTACCGGCATATCTGGGAGTACTGGTGGCCGCTCTATCCCGGGGTGCTCCTCGCGGTGACGCTGGCGGAGATCAACCTCTGGACCGTCGTGATGATCATGTGGCCGCTTACCGTGGTTGCCGTCTCCCTCGGTTCTCTTTCCATCAGGGGGGGTGAGTTGAGAAACGCGGCGGGAAGGCGGGACGCGGAACGCCCGGTGGGGCCCTTTCTGTGGGAGCTGTTTCCCATACTCCTGGTGATCTGTGTGGGGCTCGGCCTGGGGATACTCCTCTCGGCAATATCCCCCGGGCTTGATATCGCCAAGGAAATGGGGCTGATCGTCGCGCTTGTCCTGTCCATCGCCTCTGTCTGGGCCCGCGACAGGATGACGGCAGATGCCATCCGAAGGATTCTCGTCTCACCGCACATCCTGAAGATGTTCTACATGGTGATCGCGATCCTCGTCTTCAAGGGAATGCTCGAGGACAGCCGGGCCGTGGCGGCCATCAGCGTGGAGTTTGAGGCCCTGTCCGTCCCCCTCGTCCTGATCGTGATCGTGCTCCCCTTTATCGTGGGGGGTATTACGGGTATCACCATCGCCTTCGTGGGGAGCACCTTTCCCATCATCATCCCGCTCATCCATTCCATGGGGGAAGGGGCCTTCATGCCGGCCTATGTCGCCCTGGCGCTCGTGACCGGCTTTCTGGGAGTCCTCCTCTCTCCCCTCCACCTCTGTCTCCTCCTCTCCAACCAGTATTTCGGGGCCTCATTCGGGCGAGTGTACCGGCATCTTCTCCTCCCCTGCCTCTTCCTCTTTGCGACGGGTCTCCTCTATTTTTTCTTCATACACTGGGGCATGCACCGCTTCCTGTGAGAGAACTGACCACGCCCCCTATAGATAATTACTATAGAGCACTCCCGAGCTATAGTTTATTTGCATTTGACCAACCATTCGTTTTTCCGTAATGTCCGTGCAGGGATCCGCCTGTCGCACCGTTGGAGCCCGGGACTGCAAAAGGATTGTGTGGTATGGACGGAATCATCTACATGGACAACGCCGCCACGTCGTGGCCGAAACCGGAAGCGACCATCTCGGCGATGACGGCATACGCCCAGACTGTCGGGGCGAACCCGGGGCGCTCGGGGCACCGCCTCTCCGTCGATGCCGGACGAGTTCTTCTGGATACGCGGGAGGCCGTCGCGGAACTCTTCGGCGTGCGCAGCCCCCTCCGGGTGATCTTCACCAAAAATGCGACGGAGGCCCTCAACATAGCCATCCGCGGTCTTCTGAAGCCGGGCGATCATGTCGTCACCTCGGGGATGGAGCACAACTCGGTCATGCGCCCCCTGCGGACCGCGGAGGGAGGAGGAGTCGAGCTGTCGGTCGTGCCCTGTTCTCCCACTGGTGAACTGGACCCCGCCGACGTGAAGCGGTGTGTCAGGAAGAACACGCGGGCGATCTTCCTCACCCACGCCTCAAACGTGACGGGGACCCTGATGCCCGCCTCCGAGGTTGGGGCAATCGCCCGTGAGCGGGGGATTGTCTTCTGCGTCGATGCCGCTCAGACCGCCGGCGTCATCCCGATCGATGTGGAGGCCATGTCCATAGACCTCCTGGCTTTCACCGGACACAAATCCCTCTTCGGCCCCCAGGGGACGGGCGGGTTGTACCTGTCCGACGGACTGGAGCGGGAGATCGATCCGATCATGACAGGCGGCACCGGCAGCCGGTCCGAGTCGGAAGAACAACCGACCTTCCTCCCCGACCGGTACGAATCGGGAACCCCCAACACGATCGGCATTGCCGGCCTGGGCGCCGGCGTCCGGTTTGTCCGCTCCGTCGGGATCGAGACGATACGGAAGAAGGAGACGGCCCTGACGGCTGTGCTGCTGGAAGGTCTCAGAGCCATGCCGGAAGTCACCCTGTACGGGTGCGCCGACGCGGCGCGTCAGACGGCGGTGGTCTCCTTCACGGTGGCGGGACTCTCTCCCGCCGAGGTCGCCATGGCCCTCGATGAGGAATTTTCCATCATGTCCAGGCCGGGTCTCCAGTGCTCCCCGGCAGCCCACCGGACGATCGGGACCTTTCCGTCGGGGACGGTGCGGCTCAGCCTGGGGTACTTTCTCGAGGAACGCGATATACGGACCGCCCTTGCGGCGGTGGACCGCATCATTCATACGCACGGGGGAACCATGCCATGACACAGGAGATCGATGCCCGGGGACTCGCCTGCCCCCAGCCTGTCATCATGACCAAAAAGGCGATCGACGCGGGGGAGGACTGTACCGTTATTGTTGACAATGAGGCGGCCCGCGACAATGTGTGCCGCATGGCGAAGAGCCAGGGATGCGAGACGAACGTGGAGGAACGAGATGGCTGCTTCCACATCCGCGTTACGCGGGGGGCTGACGGGGGGAAAGAGAAAGATACCGCTCCCGCGGCGGGTCCGACGGTGGTTGTCTTCCCCTGTGACCGCATGGGGCGGGGCGACGACGACCTGGGGCAGATCCTGATTCGGGCGTTCATCCACACGCTGGGCGAGATCACCCCGCTGCCCGATGTGATGATCTTTTTCAACGCGGGAGTCAAGCTGGCCACGGACGGCTCCGAAGTCATCGAAGATCTCCGTGCCTTGGAAGAAGGGGGGATTCGCCTGCTGGTCTGCGGGACCTGCCTCGACTTCTTCGGGCTCAAGGGGAGGCTGCGTGTGGGAATGATCTCGAATATGTACGACATCGCCGAGGCCATGCTGTCCGCCGGGAGGGTCGTCAGGATATGACGGATACGCAGCCCTTCTGGATCGTCCTTTTCGATTCGACAAGCGAGGCCCTCCTCGCTGAAAAACTCTTCAAGAGGGCCGAGATCCCCCACAAGGTGATCCCGGTGCCCCGCCATATCAGCTCCGATTGCGGCGTCTGCATCCGCTTCTCCGCCCCCGACACCGAACGGGTGCGCGCCGCCCTCGACGGGCGCGTCACCCTTCGCGACATCGCCCCCCTTGCATAATCCCTCATTTGACAGATGGTGCATCGTGCTTATTATATAATCGTATATTGACGATACACGATTTCTGTGATATCACCCTGCGACGCTGCGCGGCGACGGGATGCACGGCGTGATTTTTCGTACCATTGCCGGAAGCGCTGATAGGGGAATGACAACCGATGGATGCAGGTGAATGTATCGACGGACCGCGTTCCGTTGATGCCGGGGATATTGAGAAAACGGATCATGAGACGCGGAAGGGAATCCTGGCACGGCTCTCGAAAGGGCTTGCCCACCCTGCGCGGATCGAGATCATCCGGATGCTGTCCAACAAGCCCCCGGAGAAGAAGTACATCTGTGCGGATATCGTCAAGGCCCTCCCCCTGGCCCAGGCGAGTGTCTCCCAGCATCTGAAGATCCTGAAGGAGACGGGCTGGGTGTACGGGGAGGTCGACGGACCGCGCATCTCGTGCAACCTTGTCGGCAACATCATGGAATATTACAGCGCACTGATGAGCAGGACTACTCAGGAGTAAAAAAGACAAAAGGAGAAGAGGCGATGTTTACAGTTTCGGAAAAGGCACAGGAGATGATCAAGAAGGTCCTCGAATCGAGGAAAGACGATCTTCCCGTCCGGCTGATCTATGCCGGAGGCGGGTGATCGGGGCCCTCGCTGGGTATGTCTCTGGATGAGGCACGAGAAGGGGATAAGATTTTCAAGGAAGACGGAATCACCTTTGTGATAGACGAACAGTTATTCGAACAGGCCAAACCGATCGCCATCGATTTTATCGATTCGGCAAGGGGTTCCGGTTTTTCCATCATGTCAAACCTCTCCACCGGTGCCGCGTGCGACGCGTGCGGCGGAGGGTGCAGTTGATATAACTATGGCTGAAGCCGAGCAATATTGCGTCATACTGACTACCTGCCCGAACCGGGAAGCGGCCGAACGGCTGGCCCGGCGGCTCGTTGAGACTCGGCTGGCAGCGTGTGTTCAGGTGACGGGTGTTACCAGCTTCTATGAGTGGGACGGCGCCCTCAACAGGGACGACGAACAGTTGCTGTTGATCAAGGCGCCGTCCGCTTCATATGATGCGATCGAGGAATGCGTTTCCCGGAATCACAGCTACGATATTCCTGAAATTGTTCGGATTCCGATAACGGCGGGGAGCGGCGCGTACCTGCAGTGGATCGACGCCGTCACGAAATAACGGGACATGTCACGGGGCTGACGCTCCCCGTTACCACGGGACATACTGGGGGAACAGGCACAGGGCGACTACCACCACCGACAGAATAATGACACCGATGTAGAATATCTCAAGATAGGAATCGCCTCGAGCGGAATATTCATCCCAGTCGGTCTGTTCAAGATAACGCCGGAATCTAGGAAACATCTTTCGCTCCAATCACACAATTTATACCAGACGATCACAAGGGCCACAGACATGATTACTCCTCCTTCTGACCATTACAATCGGCAGAACCGATCCCGATCTTGAATCGTATTTCACGTATCCGCAGGCCGGAGTAATCGCATCAATCTGTCCTTCCGCAAGAAGGATGCCACCTCCTGGAATGCCCCAGCGAGCATCGAAAAAGGGCAGTCACGGCGGACCGCCGCCTCAAGAATCCGGTTGACATTGATGCGATCGGAAGGTACAGACCCCCAAGACTCGAACGCAAGGGAGGACAGGATATCGTGCGGTTGAAGGATACGGTTACGGTTGTCACGGGTGGCGGCGGACTGGGGCAGGGGATCACCGTCTGCGGCGGCATGTACTTCAGTTAGCGGGACGACCGCACCGGTATCGAAGGGAACGGGATCATGAGCGACGCGCCGAATCTGGATTTTCTCTTTGCACCAAAATCAGTGGCCGTTGTCCTGCGGTCGGGCGGCCTGGGGGGCTTCTTTCTGAAGCAGTTCCTCGACGGGACCTTCCAGGGTCAGCTCTACTGCGTATGCGGTAATGCCGACGAGATGATGGGCCTGCCGTGCTATCGATCCGTTAGCGATATCCCCGGCCCCGTCGACTACGTCATCATCGCCGTCTCGGCGAATCAGACGCCCGAGGTTATACGGGACTGCGCCGTGAAAGGGGTCAGGGCCGGCACGCTCTTTACGGCCGGGTTCAGCGAACTGGGGACGGAGGAAGGGATCGCCCTGGAGCGGGAGATCGTATCCATCGCCCAGGGTGGCGGCATGCGCCTCATCGGTCCCAACTGCATGGGGATATACTGTCCGGGCGGCGGCCTGTACTTTTCGGCAAACCTGCCCCGGACGAGCGGCTGGTTCGGCATCTCGAGCCAGAGCGGCGGCAACGCGATCTATCTCGGCAAGATGGCGCCGCGGCGGGGGGCGCCGATCAGCAAAGCCGTCAGCTACGGCAACGCCTGCGACATCAATGAATCGGACCTGATCGAGTACCTCGCCGAGGATGACAAGACGCGGGTCATCGGCGCCTATATCGAGGGGATCAAAGACGGCAGGCGCTTCAAGGATGTGCTGACGCGGGCGGCCCGCAGGAAACCCACCATCATCCTGAAGGGAGGGGCAACCGAGGCAGGGGCGGCGGTCACCCGGTCGCACACGGCTTCACTCGCGGGATCGCTGCGGATATGGGACGCGGTGATCGAGCAGACCGGGGCGCTCCAGGCCGACACCATCGACGAGATGATCGATCTGGCGCTCATCTTCGGGTACATGCAGCCCCCGGCGGGGCGGCGGATCGGCATGGTCGGGATCGGGGGCGGCGTCAGCGTCCTTGCCGCCGACGCGTTCGAGCAGAAGAATCTCTCCCTGACCCGTCTCACGCCGGCCATCCAGGCCCGCCTCCAGGACCTGCACCCCGGGGCGGGGAATATCTACACCAACCCGATCGACACGACGGCCCTCTTCTATCAGACCGACGGGTTCAGAAAGACGATCGAGATCCTCGACGACTGGGACGAGATCGATATCATCCTGCTCCACGTCCCCTATGATATCCTGGCCTTCCTGACCCCGGAACATGTGCGGCACCTTGCCATGGCTGAGAAGATGATCGGCAATATCGGGGGCGTCAGGAAGCCGGTCGCCATGCTGCTCCACTGCGCAGCCCTGAAGGAATCCTACGAACTGTCCTTCGACAACCAGGAGGTGTGCTGGAAGGCGGGCATCCCGGCGTTCACCTCCATCGAGAGCTGCGCCACCGCCCTGGACAAGTTTATCCGGTTTCATGAAAAAAGGGCGCTACGAGGGTGATACTCTGAGGGGAGATTTACTGCATAAAAAGCGAACCACGCGACAGCCTTGAAGAGATATCCACGCTAATGTTATTTTCGCTCTGCACCAGCAACTGCGGGCCGAAAAGCAAAAATGAAGAAAAAGGGGACGTCAGTCGTTTGATTGCTTGATGATCCACTCTACCCCATTATTGCCCTATACAATTGTTTACATATTTCTTCTTCGTTCCCTTCCCACTTTGCTGCCTTTACATTCGCTAAACTAGGGCTGTATTCATATACAGCACGCTTACTAACACCATACCAGACTGGTAATACGAGTTTTTGCTCTTCCAGAACCTCTCTTGTAAAAATCGAATCAAATTCTTTTTTTGTCCATCCATTGTTTGAAAGAAAGTTATGGCTCAAAATGAGGATGCATTTCTTGCATTCTTTTAATCCCTTTTCAATGCTATCTCGTAAATTATCACCGATGTTTAAGCTGAATTCGTCATACCAGACAGGGCACAACATGCTTTGCAATTTGATTGCGATTTTTCTTGCAACTTGATCTTTATCCCTTGAATCATGGCTGATAAAAGCAAATGGCTTTTCATTCATGCTTATCTCCACTCTAAATTGCTCAGCCCTGAATTGAAGATCATGTCCGAACTCTTTTGCTTTGGCTTTTAACTGTTGAAGCTCGTCGGGATTAAGATTCGACTCTGAATAGATGAATATTCTTCTAGAAGCTTGAATATTTTTTGTACTTACCCATTCTGTATCGCCAAAATATTGAGCTAAAATTTCAAAATCTCCCCCTGTTTTTACTATTAGCTTTCCTGGAAACTCTTTGGCTGCTGGGAGGGTGATTGCACCATCGATATGGAATTGGGTCTTTCCCCAATCTAAGATAGACAACAATTCAACAAAAAAATCGAGGTTCTTGCCGGGGGTGTCTATGTAAAGCGCTAAAAATGCAAAAAAACCGGCAAAATCATACACAAGTATACCTTCTATAAAATCATTCTTGAATGGCACTTTAATATGAATTCTTGCATTATGACTGAAGCTTTTTTCGTAATATTCACGTAATGTAGCCATTGTTTGACACTTTCACGTCTTATCGTGATAGTTTGTATGACGATGAAACTGAATGGCAATTGCGAAGCGCTCTTGTAAGAATAGTTAGGAGCTATTCCCCCCGGAACATACAAAAAACCATACATCTTAAAAAGATTTTGTCAAGATATTTTATATAGTTAAAGATCGGGGCCGATGATTGAAACTCATACCACTTCTTTAGCCTCCCCGCTTCATATAAAATTCTTCAGCCACGGCCCGTTTCTCTTCGGCTTGCCGGAGAGCTGGGGGAGGTGGTGCTCGAAGAAGAATACCAGCGGGATGCAGAGGGCCAGGCTCGCCACGGTCATGACGCATCCCACCCCGAAAACAACCGGCCCGGAGAGGGGGAGGTTCTCGACCGCCCACTGTGCAACTCGCGGATTGACGTAGTGGTAGAGGATGCCGTGTACGCACAGCAAGCAACGTGAGTGCAAAAGAGCACTGAATCACCTGATTAAGACAGAACAGATTATTGCTCACCTTAAATCAGATGATCGGAAGAATCAATATCAATACAGGGGAAAATATATGCGACCCTGTCGATGTTGCATGGAATTCCCTGTCCGAAATCCGCAGAAGATGGCCCAGATCTACTGGCAGAAAGAAGAAACGCGGTCCGAACGGAAAGCGAAACGGGCCGCATAGGAGAAATCATTCCTCAAATTTCTTTCCGTTATTTTCTTAAGTTGTCAAAGGACCAAATCTAACGGCTTGGAAAAACAGTTCTTTGCAGGATGAACTCGTCAGAATATTTTTTGTATGTTTGGGCTTGCAAAAGAGAAATGTCTGTTGTATATACTGTATACAATATACAAAAAGCCGTGGGGACTATCTGCCCTTCCCACAAAGTCTGGTGGTAAAATCAGGTATATAGAAGCTGCAGGTTTATTGAAAGTGGTGTGGTGTCATTGTGTAGAACTCTGATAGATAAAGGTATATAGCATTCAAACTTACTTCTATCAGGAAAAAACCAGAGAGGAAAGGAGAGACAATGAGAAGAACAATATTACAACTGGCCAAAGCTGCCGTCCTGGGATTGGTGTTATGTCTGTTCACCTTTGCCATAGCGGATGCGGGGCCCACAGTGCTCAAGTTCCAATCTGCCTATGGAAAGACTGGCAGCCAGGGGGACATCTTTCAATATTTTGCAAAGAGGGTCAGTGAATACACTAACAACGAGGTAGAAATCAAACTTTTCTGGCCGGGACAATTGGTTTCAACCGGGGAAGCGTTCACAGCCATACAGAGAGGCGCGATTGAAGGGTATTGCGGTGCGTTGCAGTATTTCAGCGGCGATATGCCGGAAGCATCCGGACAGTTTTACTATAGCTGGAACAGCCCATTGGAGGCCGTGGAGATATACTATGACTATGGGTATATTGATGTGCTCCGCGAGGCCGCGGCAAAGCATGGCGTTTACTATATCGCTCCGATAAGTTGTAACAATAGGAGTCTGCTCCTTAAATTCCCCGTTCACAAAATGGAAGACATGCAGGGGAAAAAAATAAGGGGAGGCGGTGGCGGGTGCGAAGCGCAGGCTGTGTTGGCGTGGGGCGCATCGCCCACTTCCGTAGCGGCCGCAGAGCAATATATGGCCCTTCAGCGGGGAACAATCGATGGGACATTGTATCCCTGGTACACGCTCATCGATATCAAATTTCATGAGGTTGTCAAGTATCTCATTCTGCCTCCCGTAAGCAGCCCCGGGATTGTTGACATAGTAATGAGCAAGAAAGAGTGGGATAAGCTTCCTCAGGCCACCAAAGAAGCCATTGACCGAGCCGGTAAAGAGACCATGTGGTATTCAATGACGAAGGGTCTGATAAAGGATGCCGCAATACTTGAGGAAGTGCAAAAACGGGGTGTTGAGATTATTACCTTGTCACCGAGCGAAGCTGAACGGTTTAAGAAGGCGGCTCTGTCGGCGTATGATGAATATGCGACAAAGAGTGATCTGTGCGCCAAGCAGGTGGAAATCCTTAAAAAATATGCAAAGGACAAGGGAAGATAATCATTGATGGTTAATCTTGTGTGAGACCTTTGGACAGCGTTGCATTGAGACAAAACTTTACGTGTTCAAAGGTCTCACACACTTTAGTATCGGTAGGATCGAGAGAAAATGTAGATTGGACGCGGGATGGAAGGGCCAACATATGAAGAACATTATCAAAGTAATTGATGCCTTGAACAGGCTGGTCGGAAGCATTCTAGGGGGGGTGTGCGTGTTGATGACACTGGCAGTCGTATATGAGGTTGTGGCACGTTACTTTTTCAATGCTCCTACACTATGGTCTATGGAGATCAACCAGTTTCTGTTTTGTACGTTGAGTTTAGCGGGAGTGGGATACTGCCTGCTGCAGGATCAGCATGTCCGTGTGGATCTTTTTTATCTGCATTATTCCGAAAAGACCCGGGCGATCGTTGAAATAGTAACTTTTCCCGTAGTTCTTATGCTCTGCGTAGTGTTGATCTATTTCGGGGGTCGTGAATTCTTGTCATCGCTGATTGAACATAAGACATCGAACAGTGTGATGGAGTTTCCGCTCTGGCCGGTCTGGTTTATGATCCCCTTTGCGGGATTTTTATTGGGCATGCAGGTGATCGCACGATATCTACGACATGTCATGACCATTACCGGTAGAGAATGAAAGATTGCCGTGCGCCGCACAACAACGCGCAATCGTGTCCCGGTGAACGGATTGAGTGTATTTGGTTAGCGGGCATGTTTCCTTGATATGGACTGTCGGAGAAGATTGAGTGAACTGATAAACTGAAGTGTTTCATTCAGTATATCGTGCCAGTACGAATAGATCTTCCATTCCAAACAGAGGGAGTAAGAAATGGATATCTGGTTGTTT
>Ga0209269_1001845_pt1 | contig 10171 bp, 7 predicted proteins | sample MTBAKMMethaMetaG_FD_187455 | JGI IMG/M metagenome (GOLD analysis project Ga0209269, IMG submission 187455) | Enrichment culture microbial communities from Arthur Kill intertidal strait, New Jersey, USA, that are MTBE-degrading - MTBE-AKM (Arthur... | ecosystem: Environmental > Aquatic > Marine >... | reverse complement strand
CAACCAGATACCATCACCTGGGCCTGGACCGATCCTGGCGACAGTGATTTCGATCACGTGATGGTGTACCTGGACGGCGTGTTCCGCACCACTGTTCCCAGGGGAGTCCAAAGCTATACCGCCTCCGGTCTCCTGCCGGTAACCGGGTATACTATCGGCACCCGGACCGTCGGAACAACCGGGCAGGTCAACACCACCTGGATCAACCACACCGCGACCACCGCGGCTATCCCGGTCGTTCCCCCGGGAAGCATCACCGGCCTCCACAACACCACCTATCAACCGGATACCATCACCTGGGCCTGGACCGATCCTGGCGACAGTGATTTCGATCACGTGATGGTGTACCTGGACGGCGTGTTCCGCACCACTGTTCCCAGGGGAGTCCAGAGCTATACCGCCTCCGGTCTCACCCCGGCAACCGGGTATACTATCGGCACCCGGACCGTCGGAACATCCGGGCAGGTCAACACCACCTGGGTCAACCACACCGCGACCACGGCAGCATCGGCGAATAGTTTGGGAGAGGCTGTCGATGCACCGTCCCTTACCTGGACCACGGGAGGAAATGCCCAATGGTTCCCGGAGAACTCGGTCTATTACTACGACAACGATGCAGCTGAAAGCGGGGATATCGGTAACTCACAGACGAGTTCGCTCCAGACCACGGTCACCGGTCCCGGCACGATATCCTTCTGGTGGAAAGTCTCTTCTGAATCCCGTTATGATTACCTGCGGTTCTATCTCGACGGTATGCAACAGACCAGGATCAGCGGTGAAGTCGAATGGCGGCGGCAGTCCTATTCGCTCACAGCGGGGACCCATACCCTCGAGTGGCGGTATACCAAGAACAGTGCCACCTCCCGCGGTTCTGACTGCGGCTGGGTGGATAATGTGGAGTTCATTCTCCCCGATATCACGCCGCCCGGATCGGTCAGCGGCCTCCACAACACAACCTTCCTGACGAACTCCATCACCTGGGCCTGGGACGATCCCGAGGACAGTGATTTCAACCATGTCTTGGTCTACCTCAACGGCGTATTCCAGACCAACGTGACCAGGGGAATCCAGACCTATACCGCACCGGGACTGGCTGCAGGCACACCGTACACCATCAGTACACGGACCTTCGATTCGGCAGGGAACATCAATCCTGGTTGGGTGAACCATTCCGCGACTACGGCGGCACCGGCTTCAGGTCTGGGAGAGTCGGTCGATGCCCCCGCCCTCACCTGGATCACGGGAGGGAATGCCAACTGGTTCCCGGAGAACTCGGTCTCTTATTACGACAACGACGCAGCTGAAAGCGGGGATATCGGCAACTCGCAGACGAGTTCGCTCAAGACCACGGTCACCGGTCCCGGTACGATATCCTTCTGGTGGAAGGTCTCCTCAGAATCCGGTGACGATTACCTGCGGTTCTATATTAACGGCGTGCAGCAGACCAGGATCAGCGGCGAAGTCAACTGGCGGCAGCAGTCCTATCCGCTTGCACCGGGGACGCATACCCTCGAGTGGCGATATACCAAGGACGGCGGGACTTCCCGTGGTGCCGACTGCGGCTGGGTGGATAAGGTGGAGGTAACCTAATCCCAATTATTATCAGGTATATTTTGGGAATGCCATTCAGCGACCGTTAGCGGGCATACCGCCGTTTTCGCTCCCCCAGCCATTTAGACACCGGATCTTTGTCGTTCTCCCCTCGTACTTTATGGGCGGGGTTGGTCGTTACAACATTGTGATGACCCGGTCAGAGTGACTTTATAGAATGGTTATCAAATATTGTGAGCATGAAAATTATACCGGTACTGGTCATTGGTATTATACTCATGAGCGTTGGCCTGTCCGGTTGTATTACCGGGAGAACGGGAAACCATACTGAAATAAATATTTCAGAACTGATTACATCGGGCTTTTTCTCGGTAAAGCCGGATGAACCGAAAGGTATCAATATCTCAAATCCTGAAGAAGTAGAACAGGCGCTGAACGATTATGATGCACTCATTGCCCGGGAGCCGGCCAATGCAACCCTCTGGGCCAGAAAAGGGATTCTCCTCCAAAAAGCGGAACGATACGATGAGGCTCTTTTCGCATACAACCAATCATTGCTGCTCGATCCTCGTCTCGCGCCGGTATGGGCCTACAAGGGAAGCATTTTCCTCCTGAGCGGTGATCCGGCAACTGCCCTGCTGATCTATGAAGAGGGGCTCTTACAGAACCCGGACTCCTCCATTATCTGGGGATACAAGGGACAGGCACTGGCCGTAACGGGTCGTTATAAAGAGGCCTTGGCTGCCTACGACCAGGCACTTGAACTCGATCCGGAGCGGGCACTTACTGCAAAAGATCGTGGTGACTTGTTACAGGCAATGGGAGATTTTTCTGGGGCGAAAAAGTCCTATGAGTATGCCCTTTCCATAGATCCCCGGTTCACACCCGCAGCGAAATCTCTCGCGGAACTCTGTCTCACGACCAGAGATTATCCTACAGCACTGAGGGAATATGACCGGATGTTGCAGATAGATTCCGGAGATACTGCCTCATTATCCGGGAAGGCATCCCTGCTGGCGGGCCTGGGAAGATATGAAGAGTCATTGGCGCTCTACGATCAGCTTACCACGGCTTCCCCCGACAACACCAATTTCTGGGCTCAAAAGGCTTATGTTCTGAACAGAATGGGGAGGTACGATGAAGGCCTGGCAGCTGCTGAGACAGCTCTGGAACTCGATCCTGAAAACAGCGTTGCCTGGAACAATAAAGGAACCTCCCTGATTAACCTTGGGAATGGTGATGAGGCACTGGAAGCGTATGACCAGTCCCTGAAGCTCAACCCGGATAATGCCATCGCGTGGAGTAATGAGGGATACCTGCTGGCATTGCTTGGGAGGTACACGGAAGCTATTGACGCATACACCACATCGCTGGAGATCGATCCCGGCCAGAGCTCGAGCTGGGGATTTAAGGCTGCTGCCCTGTACCAGATCGGGAACTTTGAAGCGGCGATTGAGGCAAGCGACCGGGCCATTGCGGGCGATAGTGAGAATTATCTTGCCTGGGTGACCCGGGCAAATTCACTCTCAGCGATCGGTACATATACCGATGCGGTGCCCGCATACCGCACAGCACTGTCACTGAAAAATGACTCATCAGTGGTGTGGTTCAATCTGGGGTACGCTCTGCACAATGCTCGTGATTACGAAGGAGCGATCTCCGCATACCGGAAGGCCCTTGAGATTAATCCCGGAGACACTGATGCCTGGGTCTATCAGGTCTCTGCACTCCAGTCATTGGGGAGAAGTTACGAGGCGGTCCATTACTATGATGCGGTACTCAACCAGGATCCCGAAAATATTCCGGCCCTCATGAATAAAGCCTACGCCCTGGGAAGCACCAGGAACTATGACGATGCAATAAAACTCTATGACAGGGTGCTGCAGATCCAGCCCGGAAATGTCGCTGCCAGGCTCAGTAAAGGGTACATGCTCATCAGTGCTGGCAACTACCTCGACGCACTCACCGTCTATGATAGTGTCATCGCGCTGGAGTCTCAGAACGAAGAAGCCTATGCCTATAAAGGTATGGCACTCTACCGGTTGGGACGATTCCAAGACGCTGTCAGCATGTTTGATATGGCGATTTCCATAGACCCGAACAGTAGCGATGCATGGTCAAACAAGGGATATGCATTGACCAAAATGGGAAAAATTACCGAGGCTGTCAAGGCTTTTGACAGGGCCCTTACCCTCGATCCCAATAATCAGGATGCAGAAATGGGAAGAATACTGGCAATCCGTACAACCTGGCCGTCATACACGGGAGATTAATTTCTTATTTTTCAGGATTGCCCCGATATACTTCACACTTGAGGTGACAGTTTCTTTCACCCACCCGGTAAAGAAGATATACATCCCCATCAGTATTATTCGAAGATGCTGACGTTGTAAAGGAGGGGAATCCTGATAATTGCATTCTTCACTACTCTGGCATTTCAGGTACAGGATAACTTTTACCACCATATTCAGCATGAAATTACGAGAAGAATGTATCAACGCCGTGAGTTCCAAAGTTGGCATAAATAAAACCTGATGTTTGTATAACGAAGAAAAAAATCTGATGCATGAATCTACCCTGTCGCACACTGAAGAGGACCACAGCGGCGGGGGTAAATCAAACCACGCAAATGCGGGAATGTCTACCTTGGAATAAGAATTTTCCCTTGATGGGAAAAATTAGTGGCTAAAATACAACTACATCCATATTTTTATCTTTCCGGAGAATACCCAGGGCAGCTTCAATAAATTTTTAAAAAGATTGGGAAAAAATTGGGATCAGGATCCGCCTGATGAGAAACTGACATCCATGGCCAGGTCGATCATGCCACGGACGGTGGTCTTCTGATCGTAGCCCATGTCGGTGGTCTGAGCGGTTCCTTCACCGTTCCCTTCCATGATATCGGCATCAACATATGCGGTAGCTGAACCCTGGGCGTGGTCTTCATCGGTCTGGGCGCTTGGACCGACATCTATCGAGTACGTCAGTTCGACCGGCTCTTCCACGGATGCAGCGGTAGTCCTTGCAGAACTGTCAGAAATTACCTGCCCTTCGTACAGGTTCACTTCGCTTCCGGCTGTTATCTGGTCATTTGTTGCCGGTAGTACTGTAGCGCTTTGCACGCCCCAGCTACAGCAGGCTGACGGGCTTTCAGGATCAACATTCGCAGAAGTCGACATCGACGTTACGGTGGTTGATTCACTGGAGTACATATTTCCCTCCGGAGATCCATCAGAGCTGGCCGAAAAGTCAATGTACCGGTAGGTCTCCAGGTTGTTGGCCGGGTCGATCTGGTTTCCGGTATCTACTTCAACATCTTTTTCATAGTAGATAGATCCGGATGTTGCCATGGTACGCTCCTGATAGATAATACAATTCACTCCTTCACCACTCTGGTTGAGCGGGGGGTTATCCTGTAAATCTTCATTGCCCTGACACAGAACCATGTCAGTCCGGGCCCTCAGGCCACCATCTGCATATGCTGATACTCCAACAAGAAGGGTTGAGGTCTCATCACTCGCCGGAATGGCCCGTGCAGCCTGAGCGGTACTGACCGATGATATCAGTACGAGAGCGATAAATACGAATAGCCAAACTTTACGCTTCATTTCGCCACCTTGAAAGTTTTTCACCAAGGTTTTAATTTTTTATAGTATATATATTTTTTTGCCCGAATTGGGAAAAGGAGCACAATATGCTCATGAGATCTGAAAATGAGGAATTTTCATGGGTGTAATCCTGCAGTTATCCGATTATATAAAAAGTTAGGAGAATGAGAAAATATAATCAAATGTATATATATCACCGGACATCGAGACACTCTGGCTGAAATCCATTGCAACACTTCCATTTTTAGATTGCTGCATGCTTTTTATTTTGGAGTATGCAGAAACAGAACCAAAAGACGGAATTTCGCCAGAAGACAGGGCTGAACCAATAGTACCACCCTGTTCCCCACTTAATAGTGAAAAGGCGCTTACGCTGCCTTTACTGGTGCTGTAGTCATTCAACAGGGACAATTTGGACGGCGATAACTGGCTTGATGATGGTCCGCTTCCATAGGATGATACCGACACTGAGTATCCTATCGCGGCCGCTGCAGGGCCTATAATTGTCGCAAATATCAGAATCGTGAGTGATAGTCCAATGAGATATTTTCTGATGGCCATAATTCCTCCATTCTTATGTACTGTTCCCCCACAAACGAATAAAAACTTTCTCATCTCTCCGGTAGGACGAATGACCTCTGAGGTTCACTCATTCTATCCACTGATGCAGGTACCCGCGGTCCGGTGCGACCTTCCCGTCGACAAGGACCGTGTGCTCTCCGATGACCGTTCCAATCACCAGAACATCGATTCCCGGGAAAGGGTGATTTTCCGGGCGGAATGTGAACAACAACTCAAAATCGCCGCCACCGAACAGCGAATACTCCCTACTCCGGGCAGGATCGACACCAGCGATGAGCGGCAGCCGGGAGGAATCGATGGAAAAACCGCACTCGTTGGCATCGAGCATGTCATAGAGGGAGACCACCAGCCCGTCACTGATATCCATCATGGCCGTAACACCGGCCTGCGCCAGCTTCCGGGCTTCCTCACACCTCGGCACAGGTTCAAAGAGGAACGGTTCATACTGACGGTACCCGTCCAGAGCAGCCTGGGCCCTGCCAAGCGTACCGGTAATACCAATGAGGTCTCCGGGCTGTGCTCCAGATCTCCGCACAACCCGGTCAGCAAAACCCACTCCCGAACTTACGATGGTCAGCTCACGGTGAGAGTCGAGGTCCCCGCCAGCAAGGACTGCTCCACAGGCTGCACAACAGGCTTTCGCCCCCTCAAGAATCTCCCGCAACCGGCCGCTCCGGTCAAGACCGACAGAAAGGAGAATAACTGCCGGATATGCCCCCATCGCCGCAATATCGGATAGCGTAACAGCGGCACTCATCCACCCGATCTGCCAGTCGGTCATTCCGACAGGGAAATCGGTCTCTTCGTGCAGCATGTCGGTCGTGGCGACCAGAAGCTCCCCCCCACAGGCAACAACGGCGCAGTCATCAAGGGTATGCTCTGTTCCGATCACCTCCCTCACCAGTTTCTTCAGCTCCCGCTCATCCACCTTTCTTCATCTCCTTGCCCCGTTCGGTACGGTACTCCTGGAAGATGTCCACCAGGAGCTGCTCCTTCTTATCGCGTTCGTACTCCTTCTGTCCTTCTTCCCAGGATCGGATCGCTTCATCAAGACGATCCCGATCCGCATAGGCCATGTTTCCTTTCATGACCACTCCGGCCGATTCGGAGCTCACCAGGGGGACGTCCGATTCCCGGAATATGGCCACAAGCTGGGGATCGATCCGGGTGGATTCCGGGGTCCTGACCACCAGGGCATCGATGCTGGTCTGGGCAAGGTCCCGGGCGGCGCTCTTCCCCCAGACATCGATCCTCGGCACGTAGAGGATGTCCCCTTCGCGAATCCCGAGTTCATCGGACAGCGTCTTTACCCCTTCCCGGGTCAGGGTAGCGAGGATCTTGACCGGCATCATCTTCTCATCAAGCGGAACCTCTTCAAGGACCCTGATCTTCTCGATCCGTTTCCGGAGTTTCTGGGTGGTCCGCTCCTCTCTCCTGAGCCTTTTTTTTAGGCTGGTGATGATCGCCTCCCGTTTTGCGATCTCCATGTCTTTCCGCATCTTATAGTCTTCCCGTGACCGGATCCGTTTCATCCGGGACTGGAGACGGATGACCTCGTGATCCTTCTTCCGGACCTCCTCCTGAAGTTCCCGGACCGCCTCTTTCAGCCTCTTTACAGTTCCGTCGAGGATCCTTATCCGTTCGTCCCGTTTTACATCGATCTCAACCTTCGGGGCCTCGACCTCGCGGGGTTTCTCCCTGCCCCGCAGGTCGGCAAGCACCTGCTCGAGGGACTGTCCCCTGACGATTCCTGCCCGCACCTCATCGAGATCGAACCCGGGCGGTACTCTTCGCAGGAGGTTCTGGAACTTGTTCCGGTAACTCCGGAAGGCGTCGAGGGCCGCAGCCAGGGCGTCCCGTTCATGATCATTCTGGTAGGGGAAGGATGAGGTCATCTCGAGTTTGGTCTCCACGCTCATGTCCTGGCGGGGGGAGTGGCCAATCCCGTTGAAGGCCCGACGGATCTTCTCCACGGAGAACGGCATCTCATGGACATCGGAGGCGATGATCAGGGGTCTTCCCACTTTATAAATGGCCTCGATCACGTCGGACATGGCCATCTGGCGCGAACTCGCCAGGTACTGGAGGTTACCGTCGAGGTCGAGGGCTGCAATTGCCGTTGTCGTCCCGGGGTCGATACCTACGACCAGGTACCGCGGTTTCCCTGACAGCGGGCGGAACTTGATCCGCTCAAGCCGTCTTCCGCTGATACGCACCTGGACATCTGCACCCCGGTAGGTGCTTACCGGGACCTGGTCGCGGGGGGCATAGACTTCGAATGAGACCCGGCTGTTCCCGCCAAAGGCCCGGGTCTCCTTCTTCTGGTACCGCAGACCCGCAGCAACGAGGGCCATCTCGATCTCACGTGCCTTCTGCTGCACCGCCCCGTGGATCTTCCTGACATACCGGTTCTGGCTCCATCCCCCTTTTCCCGGGGACCGGTGCCGGCTCACCACGATCTCGCTGGTATTCTCGAAGGCCAGCACCTCTGCGCCTGCCCCGAGCGTTGCCACCCGGGCGATAGTCCGCGCTTCATCGTAGGGGTTGAACCGGTCAAAGCTGATGTTGAACCGGCTGGCCACCTTCCCGAGGGTCTCCTTGCGCTCCCCGCCGGTTACCTGGACCAGTTTCACTGCGGGCGGCAGTGCCTGCAGGAAAGCGTACAGATCATGCTGGTCGACGGCGATCTCCTGAAGACTGTCGACGGCGAGGATTTCCGGCCGTTCTTCATTGAGGACTCGGAAGAGGCGAAACCCCGTCACCTCGGATTCTGAGACGATCTGCCCGTCCTCCATCTTCACGAGGGCATACATCGGGCGGCGTGAACGGGACCGCACCGAGCCCTTGATGATATCGATGCCATATACCCTCATCCGGTAACCTCGCGCAGGACCTCGTCAGCCGGGATCTCGATACCATACCTCCGGGTAAAGTAGCGGGTAATATTTCTGAGGTCCCGTACCAGGAGTTCTGCCGCATTGGGGTGGTCGGTGCCGACCCACTGCGGCCAGTCGATGAGATAGATCCGGGAGCCGTCATGCATCACGTTGAACTCGGAGAGATCGACATGGATGATCCCTTTCCCATAAGCGAGCCGGACATTTTCGAGAATATCGGAGAGGACCTCGCGGGGGGACTCAAGCATGCACCGGTTGAGGGTGGCTCCTGGAATGTACTCCATCACCACGGTATGGCGATTGATATCTACCGGGAGCGGGACCCTGACCGAAGGGTGGAGTGTGCTCAGCGCCTCATATTCGCGTTCAGCCGAGAGTCGGGAGGCGAAGATCCAGGGACAATGCCCCTCCTCAGGCATATAGTCCCGGTCTACCCGGGCTGACTGGAAGGACCGCTGCCCGACATGGTGAAACTTCAGGGCGAGCTCGGAGAGGCCGAGCCCCTCATACACCACGGCCTCTTTCCCCTCCCCGATGAGGGGGCCGAGTGCCCTGACCGTTCCCTTTTTGGTGAGTGAGATGAGGGCAAGGGCATCATACCCCTGGAAGACCAGGGAGTACCCTTCGTAGGGGACGGCGTCGAACCGCACCAGCCCCATCGCCATCAGGCGGCCGATCCGGTAGGACACCTCTGATTCGGAGAGGCCGATTGTCCTCCTGAGAATGTCGAGCGGGACCCATCGATACCGCCGCATCAGGCGCTCGAGGATCATCAGGATGCGGATCTCATACCGGTGGAGCTCGCGGATATTGTCGGCTGAAATTCCCATGTATTCTACACAATTTTATCTATAAGGGAAATAAAGGTTGATCTGATTGCCAGAACTCCCCTGCAGCAAGTGCCGGCGTCCCGCCATCATCTTCCAACGGTACTCCGGTCTCCACCTCTGCAGGACACACTTTGTGGCTGATTTTGAATCCAAGGCCAAACGTGCGATCCGGCAGCACCGCTGGATCACCCCGGGCGACCGGATCGGTGTCGCGATGAGCGGGGGGAAGGACAGCAGTGCCCTCCTCCATTTCCTTGTGAAGCTGCTGGGGAAACGGCGCGACATTCACCTGGTCGCATTCACCATCGACGAAGGGATCGGAGGATACCGGGATTGCACACCAGCCCGGCGGATCGCAGAAGACCACGGGGTTGAGCATATCTCAGCTTCGTTTACGGAGCACTTCGGGATCACCGTGGATGAGATCGTCAGAAAGAAGGGGGACCGCCTCTCCTGCTCATTCTGTGGGGTGCTGAGAAGGCAGCTCCTGAACAGGATTGCAAAACAGCAGGGCGTTACACGGCTCGCCCTCGGGTTCAACCTCGATGACGAAGCCCAGAGTGTGCTGATGAACGTCCTGCGCGGTGATGCCGATCGGCTGCTCAGGCCCACCGGAGTTGCAGAAGGTCTGGTTCCGCGGATCAAACCGTTCATGTACATCCCGGAGCGGGAGGTGGCGCTCTACGCCCTTCTCCACGTTAAA
>Ga0209269_1001840_pt1 | contig 10208 bp, 9 predicted proteins | sample MTBAKMMethaMetaG_FD_187455 | JGI IMG/M metagenome (GOLD analysis project Ga0209269, IMG submission 187455) | Enrichment culture microbial communities from Arthur Kill intertidal strait, New Jersey, USA, that are MTBE-degrading - MTBE-AKM (Arthur... | ecosystem: Environmental > Aquatic > Marine >... | reverse complement strand
TATATCAAGATACACCCGCCGGTCGTCATCGACAAAGAATACGTCCTGACGATTATTGCCCCGCTGCGTGATATGATGGGGGCTGCCGACCATCACTGTCCGGGCTAATCTGGGCATAGCAAATATTATCGGCAATACCAACTATCTGTCAACACAAAAATATAGGTGACTGTCCCTAATATCAAATATTATAAAAATATAGGTGGCTGTCCCTAATATTCCCTAATATTCCTAATATTCGGTGGCTGTCCCTAATATTCAAATATTCCTAAAAATATAGGTGGCTGTCCCTAATATATCAACATAAAAATATAGGTGGCTGTCCCTAATATATCTAATATATCGACAACCTCCTCGGCATCAACGCCGGTGGTCACTTTACTGGTCAAAGAGCCATTAGCGTCGTATTCGTAGGTTATGGTGTTGCCAACTTTGCCCCAGTTGAGGGTGGAGATATTGGCATACTGGGTGGCAGCCTCGGCGGCGAGGTTAACACTGCCGCTTGTTCTGGATGAACTCCTCGGTCATCTGGTAGGCCTGGTCGTCAGTGTATTGGCGGGGCGGATGCTTGGAGAAATAAGCCGACGGTGAGTACAATACCCCGCCGATGCCCCGGTCCAAGGCCAACTGGCAGCAGCGAATCGCGTCAATGGCTACGCCGGCGGAATTGGGAGAGTCCTCCACCGACAGCCGCAGCTCCAGGTTCATCGGCACATCACCAAAAAGCCGGCCCTCCATGCGAATAAAGCAGACCTTGTTGTCATTTTGCCAGGGGACATAATCGCTGGGGCCAATGTGAATGTCATTGGGGTTCAACCGGCGGCCAGTGACGGCCTGGACGGCCTCCGTCTTGGATTCCTTCTTGGAGGCTAATCGCTCGCGATTGAGCATGTTGAGGAAATCGGTGTTACCCCCGGTGTTTAACTGATAGGTGCGTTCCAGTTTAACGCCCCGCTTGTGGAATAAATCGGTAATCGCCCGATGAGTGATGGTCGCGCCGAGCTGGGCCTTGATGTCGTCGCCGATAATGGGGATATTGCGGGCCTTGAACTTAGCGGCCCATTTGGGGTCCGAGGCGATAAAAACCGGGATGTTGTTAATGAAGGCTACGCCCGCTTCCAGGGCACATTGGGCGTAAAAGCGGCTGGCCTTCTCCGAGCCGACCGGCAGGTAATTCAAGAGGATATGAGTACCGGTTTTTTTGAGGATGTTGATGATGTCGGTCTTGTCGGGCTGTTTAGTAGCGTCGGGGATAAATGTCCGGTTAGCTTCATAATTGGCCATGTGCGGTGATACGCCGTCCAAAATCCGTCCCATCCGCACTTTGACTTTGGCCGGGGGAATCCGCCGGCAGAAGACCGCGGTACAATTAGGTGCGGCAAATATCGCTTCCGAAAGGTCTTTGCCGACTTTTCGCTTATCGATGTCAAAAGCGGCAACCGGCACGATATCGTAAGGTTTGTAACCGCCGATTTCCCAGTGCATTAGACCGATAGCGTCCCGGCTGTTCTTACCTTTGTAGTAGGTAATGCCCTGGATTAAGGAACTGGCACAATTACCCACCCCGATGATAGCTATCCTGATCTTCTCCATTGAATCTTATCTCCTTGCTCATAAACGAAATATAATAAAACTGGTATTATATATCACCCGCCAATATCAGCAAGATAGGAATATAACCACAGCCCGGTATCGAGTCGCTTTTCGGTTTATACTCCAATGTATAAAAGCGTGTCAAGAACAATGGCCCAGGCGTGGTTGGCATAATCTTGACAGAATAAACCACATATCGTAGAGTGTACTTTCGTACTTTTTCTTGCGCAACAATAGATGGGGCGGTTAATGGTCCTCAGATAGTAACTGCCGACCAATACGCCAGAAAGGAAATAATATGAGATTACACATGAGCCGTTATGGAAAGATAGTTTTGGCCGGGATTATTATGACCGCGGTGTTGGCCGGCTGTCACAAATCCAAAACTGTGTACCGCAATCCCGACGATCCTGACAGCCTGGGCGGCACGGGGATCGATTCCGGCGATGTACGAACGGTATGTCAGAAGATGTGCCGGGAGATTTTGGCCACGCCGCAGCTCACCAACGTAGCCGGTCGGCCACGCATCGCTCTGACCCAGGTGGACAACCGCACCCGGTTCCGCATCGACGCCCAGATCTTTACCGAAATGATGCGTGATGAGCTGATAAAATTCGCGGGCGACAAAATCGCCTTTCTCGCCCGCGAGGACCTGCCCGAAATCGAGACAGAGCGTTCGGAAAAACGCGAGGGGCACTTCGACGCGACCGGGCAAAAAAAGCTGCGTGGTGCGGATTATTTCCTGACCGGGACGCTGCGGAGCATCTCCAAGGCGGCGGGTTCCGGCCGATCCGACTACATCGTGTATATGTTCCGCCTGGTGGACGCGGAAAGCAGCGAGATCGTCTGGTCCGGGCGATATGAGACCAAAAAAGAGGGGATTTGGGGCACGGTTTATCGTTAAGCGGCGTCTGACTGGAGCACGGTTATGAAAGGGATAGCCCCCGTCTTGATGTATGGGGCGGTGCTGGCGGCGCTGGTCGGCTGTACGTCGGGTCCCCGGCCGTGGGAGCAGCAGGCGGTCCGTGACTTTTACGCCGGCCGATATCAGTGCGCCATGAACAACCTCGCCGGCCACCTCGTCCAGCAAAAAGACCGCAACTACGCCCTCAATCAACTGCGTTACGCGTCCTGTGCCCTGGCCCTGGGCCAATACGAGGGTGCCCGGAATGCTTTTATCGAGGCTACGATGAGAATGGAAAACTTCGCCGCGGACGGCGAATTCAAGGCAATAATCAACCAGGAATCGCAGAAGGATTTTCTGGGCGACCCCTATGAGCAGATGCTGGCCTTTTTTTACCTGGCTATGCTGGATTACCACGCCGGCGAATACGATAAGGCCCTGGCGGGCCTGAAAACCGCGCTCCTGGCCGACGCCGGCACCCGCCAGGAAGAATTCAAAGCTGACTCGCCCCTGGTCCTGTTGATGATGGGAAAGACCTATCAAAGACTGGGCGAAAACCAGACCGCTCAACAGTGCTTTCAGGAAGTGAAAGATCTGGCCTTCTTCAAACTCGCTTATCAGCAGGCTAATCGCGCTTTGGTGGAAGCTTCTAAATGCCTGCATCAGCCCCGCATCAAGAAACGGGACCAGAAATATCTGGATGGGGCGGTGGAGATCTATCTGCGTCAGCTATGCCTGGCGGCCCGTGAGCAACTGGCCGCCCGTCAGGCGCTGCAGCAGGCCGCGGATACGGCTATGGACCTGATCAATCAGTCGCCCCCGAAGCACTTGTCGGCGGAAGACAAAAAATTGTGGTCCCAGGTTAAAAAACATCGCAAAGAAGTATCCGCCCAGGTGCTGGCCCTGGAAGCCAAAGCCCTCGCCCTGCTGCCTGATGTCAAGCTGGACCAGGAACAAGCCGACGCCCGCCGGTTCGCCGCCGCTGTGGATAAACTCGCCGATTCCGATAATAACCTGACGATTATGGTGGAACTAGGGCAGGGACCATACAAATACGGCGCAGGCGAGTACGGCGAAATCGTCAAGTTCGCCCAAAGAAACTATCCCCAGCATCGCTGTGAAATCTACCTCGACGATCGGCTATTGACCCCGGCCCAGCCCCTGGAGAACGTTTATTACCAGGCTTCGACCCGGGGCGGCCGAGAGATGGACGCTATATTGCACGGCAAAGCGGTTTTCAAGGACGCGGCCGCGGCCGGCAGTATGGCAGCCTTGGCCGTTGCCGGCGGCATGGCCGGCCGTTCATCCCATTACGGCGGGCAAAACAGTGCCGATGCCGCCGCCACAGCCGCCCTGGCCGCCGCGGCCGTCAGCTTAACCCTGATGGCGCTAAGTGAAACAACCCATCCCGAAGCAGATATACGCTGCTGGGAGACGCTGCCCAACGAATTCCACCTGGCCGGGGCCAAGGTCCAGCCGGGCTGCTACCAGATGGAAATAAAATTCTACGACGCCGCCGGCAAAGAACTGGTGGATTACAGCCAAAAAAGAGACAATGTCAAGATACTGCCGGGAAAAGACCATCTGCTCTTTTTCCGCAGCGTAAACTATCAAAACCCGGTCCCGGCCCGGACCTCAAACAATAAACCAACAAGAAGAAAATTTCATATGGAAAGGATTCACCCATGAAAAAGTATAAAACTACCGTGATTGCCTGTGTTCTGGTTAGCTTCGGCCTGCTGCCGGCGGGCTGCCATGGCCCTTACAAGGCCAAGAAGGACGAAAAAGATTCCCTCGAACACCGCAAAAAAGTGGTCCTGATGGATCATAAGCTGCGGCGCTGGCTGCGGATCGATGCCGTGCAGGTCCGCCATGCCGACAGCGGCCTGCTGGAAGCCTACTGCGAGATCCGCAACCGGCAAAAAAAGAATGTCGTCGTTGAGGTGCAGACCGTATTTAAGGATGAAATCGGGACCGCCCTGGAGGATATGACTAACTGGGAGACGGTGGTCATCCCACAAAGCTCAATTTACTATTACACCGCGGCCGCCATGACGGACCAGGCAAAAGACTTCGTTATCCGCATCAAACTGCCCAAGACCAAATATAAAAATTAACCCGGCCGACTTCCGACCGGCGCCCTCCCGTTGTCCCAGCGCGGCAGCGGCCATAGCCATATTGCCGAAGCTGGTTGTGAGGCGGCGGAAGCGTGATTACCAAGGCGGGCATTTTGATAAAATACCCTTGATTGTTGTTCGCTTTTAGCACACAATCGCGCGCTATATGCGCACAACCCCAAAAAACACAGATCGGCTTTTCCCCCCGGTGCGGGCTAAGGTGTTGACAGTGCGCATCGGATGATATTCTATTTTTCTTATCCGACTAATAATGCGATAACCGCTAGGGCCGGAAGTGATAAACATGCACATCAAACGGGGCAAACCAGTCGGTAAACTTCCCCGCTTCCGCTTTCACCGTGCGGGGCGATTCGTACAGCACCTCTCCTTCGCCGGCCCAGTCGGGCAGATTGCGGAATTCCACCTGAATCGTCGCACCCTCACGCTTGCAAGCCAGAATGTATAAATCCTCCCCCACTTCACGCACGCAAAATTCTATCTCGCTGTTGGGGTCATTAACCGCGATCGGCAGCTTCGAGTCCGGCGCGATCATCACCTCCGCCAGGGGACTATTCTCATTTATTTCCTCGAGCAGCGGTCGTAATATCTTCTTCCAGTAAGTCCAGTTCCAGCCCAGCACGGCGTCCTCGGGATTGAGACTTCTTTCCAGGTTACCGCCTCGAAAAATCAGGCCGCGGGCGCCATTGATAATCGCCTGATAGGTCATGAATCTTTCCTGGGCGAAGGTGGGAAAACGTAATGTCTTACCCGGTTCAGTTACACCCGTCCAGCAAATTTGCAGGACCATCCAGATCGGCTTGCCGTCGGCTGCTTCCTTGATAAACCTGGTCCAATCGCCCACCATGCTGATTTCCTTGTTGGCCAGCAGCGAGTGCTTGCCGGGCGGATAGCTGATCGGATAGATATCCAACAGCAGAAGGTCGGCGGCTGCATTATAAGGCTGAAGCTCCTGTACCGTACCCCGCGGCGCCTGGGTTAAGCCGACCGGATGATATGGGTCCAGTTCTTTGATTAATTTATAGGCCCGGACCATCGGCTCAACCGGATTACCGGCCCATTGGGCCTCATCGACATTTTTCCAGACCAGATGACCGGGATGATCCTTGAAACGATTTACCACCTGGCGGAGCATTGCTTCCTTCTCTCGACTGCCCTCCTCCAGGCTGGATAATTGATGCAAATTTGTCCAGCAGAACATCCCATACCTGGCTGCGGTATCCATGATGACCTTTTCCCGCTGCCAGATTTTCGGGTCGATGGCATCCTCATCATAATTACCCCGCACGCCGGTCCGCAGAAATAAACCGCCGCCCCGCCGCAGTTCTTCATAGCCGTTCCTGCCTTCGGGCGTTTTGCTATTCAGCGGCGGCCCGTCCGAGAAACCGATGGGAAATACCTTTTTGCCGTTGATAATCAGAACATTATCCTCATTAAAGCTGACTTTCGCGGGCCCCCCGGGCGCTGCACAAGATCCGGCTGCCATTAATACCAACCATAACGCCAGCGCTAATGTCAGTCCTCTTCCCAAAACCGCTTTTCTGTTTTGCATCTTTTAGCATCCTTTAAATTCAGTAATATCCTGCAATGCCTCTTTCTTCAGACCATTTTACTTGACTTATATTATCGCGGTTATCTTGATTAACGCGGGGTGGCGTCCGGCAGGCCGCCGTCCACGGGGATCGTCGCCCCGGTTGTGGGGGTCTGGCGGGTGGCGAAGAACAACACGGCACTAGCGACGTGCCGGCCGGTGACTTTAATCTTCAGCAGGTTCCGCTGACGGTAATACTCCTCCAGGCCCGCCTCGTCCAGGCCGCGAGCCTTCATGCGGGCTGGGCCGATCTTGTGCCATAATCCCGATTTATACCCCCCCTCCGCAAAAACGGCGTCCGGAGCTACCATGTTGACCCGGATATCATACTGGGCCAGCTCCAGACTGGCGATCCGGCCAAGCTGATGACAGGCAGCCTTGGTCGCGCTGTAGGCGCCGAAGCCCGCACCGGGGCTGGGCACGTTCTTGCTGGAAATGATGACTATATCCCCGCCGGTCGCCTGGTTAATCAGGCAATGGGCGGACTCCCGCAGGGTCAGCAGCGCGCCTTCGATGTTCACCCTTTCCAACTGGCGGAAATCGTCCAGGGTTAACTCGGTAAGGTTGGCTACGTGGGCGATGCCGGCGTTGACCACTATGATATCAATTCCACCCCAGGCGGCGATGACCTTCGCCAGAGCTTCCTTGACGGAACTTTCACTGGTAACGTCCATCCCCACGCCGATGACCCGTGCGGGCGCTGTCTTCTCCAGATCGTTGGCGAAGCTGTCGAGCTTTTCCCCGGCCAGGTCGGCTGCGGCCAGAAAGCAGCCGTTTTCCAGCAGGCTCTTGCTGATGCCGTACCCGATCGCCCCCGCCGCTCCTGTTACCAGAGCTACCTTGTTCTGCAGGGCAGGCCCACCTTTGATCGCCCGGCGGACCACGGTAAAACAGGCCAGATTTTTCAGACAAATGGTATCCGGCCGGCGGGATTTTTTATCTATATAATCATTGATACGTCGTCTTAATTGTTCCCTGATTTTTTCTGTGCCGTCCTCGTACGCAAGTGAATCGATATATAAATCGCTGTCTTTTTCCTCTTTCGCCGGGGAGATGGACAGAATCACCGGCTGATAGGGCATATCCGGCGAACCGGAGGGTTCGGCCAAGAGGCCCCGGACGATTAAGGTTAACCGGGTGAGCTGTTCGGATGGTTTCACTATAAATTGCCTTTCGCAAAATGTCGATTTAGTCGCCTAGCTTTTTTCCTGACGTTTGAGGGTGTTGTATAAAGCCAGGGCGTCCTGGGGTTTCATGTTCTCGTGGACGATTTTGCCCACCGCCTGGATCATGGCGATGGGGTGGTCGCTTTGGAAGATGTTTCGGCCCATATCGACGCCGGCGGCGCCTTGCTGGACGGCATTGTAAGCCATGGTCAGGGCGTCCAACTCCGGAATCTTCTTGCCGCCAGCCATGACAATCGGCACAGGGCAGGAGGCGGTGACCGTTTCGAAACGCTCCTCCACGTAATAGGTTTTGATGATCTGGGCGCCCAGCTCGGCGCAGATGCGGCAGGCCAGGCGGAAATATTTGGCGTCCCGGACCATGTCCTTACCCACGGCGGTAACCGCCATGGTGGGGATGCCGTACTTGAGGCCCATATCGACCAGCCGAGTCAGGTTGTGCACCGAGCGGGACTCGTACTGGCCGCCGATGAAGACCTGCAGGGTAATGGCGGCGACGTTCATGCGGATGGCGTCCTCGATATCGACGGCGAGGTGCTCGTCGGAAAGCTCCTTGAGGATGCTGGGACCGCCGCTACAACGCAGGACAATCGGCTTGGTAATAGTGGGCGGGACGGTGGTCCGCAAAATGCCGCGGGTGAGCATCAGGGCGTCAGCATAAGGCATCAGCGGGACAATGCTGAGGTCGATTCGCTCCAGGCCGGTGGTCGGGCCCTGGAAATAGCCGTGGTCGATGGCTAACATCAGGACACGGCCGGTCTCGGGGTTAAAGATGCGGGCCAGACGGTTTTTCATGCCCCAGTCGAGGGAACCGGCGCCCTTGAGGAAGAAGCCGGGGGTCTGCATGGGAATATCGGTGTAATAATTCTTCTCTTTTTTGGAATTGTCCTGCTCCGGCATAAAAATTCCTTTCGACAAGCGTGAATTGTCTTAAATTCACAGGTTTTACCAAACAAAAGGCTTAAAGTAATATACCTAATTGACTGCAAGGTTTCAACTTATAAAGAAGGCGCTATTAATAAAACGACGGAAGGTAAGCAGGTTGACTTTTCCGGACAATATTGGCAAAATAATAGGAAATTCGAGGGAATCTAACAGCAAATTATATTATAAAGGAAAAAAATAATTTTAAAAGGGCTCGGCTGGCTCGCCCTTAAATCCCCGCCATTTAACCTCCTTCCTTTGTGCGAGAGATAAAACTAACGTTCAAAGTTCGACGTTCAAGGTTCAACGAAAAGATAGTTTAAAGTTAATGTTAAAGGTTCAATGAAAAAAATAAAAGGAGAACCCGCTGGGCGAGAAAAGTGAAAGTCGAGAGTTGAAAGTAGAAAGAAAAGGAAGGTCGGACAAACAGGGCAGGGCAAGGGCAACAGGATAAAACGGGTTGTCGGATGTCAAGGGAATGGGTATAATCAGGCTATTATGATGAAATTAATCGATGACAAACAAAAGGAACTAAATGAACTGTGCCGGCAATTCGGAGTCAAGCGGCTGGAGGTTTTCGGCTCGGCAACGCAGGATATGGGATTTGGACAGGAAAGCGATCTGGATTTTCTGGTGGAATATCAGCCGATGAGCCCGATTAGACACGCTGAGGCTTATTTCGGTCTGCGGCGCTCGCTAAAGGAGCTTTTCAGGCGGGAGGTCGATTTACTCGAAGTCAAGGCCATAGATAATCCTTATTTTCTCGAAGAGATCAATCACAGCCGAGCGGAACTTTATGGATCCTGAGGTCAAAAAATTTGCCTATGATATCCAGCAGGCCTGTCTGACGCTGGCAAAGTTTCTGACAGGTAAAACGCTGGATGATTACCGGCAAAGCGATCTGCTGCGTTCGGCAGTAGAACGCAATCTGATGATTATCGGCGAGGCCTTAAATCGGATGGTGCGCATCGAGCCGGACATGGAAAAACAAATCCCTGATGCCCGGCAGATCATCGATTTTCGCAATATTTTGGTGCACGGCTACTATGCCATCGAACACGAAACGGTCTGGGGCATTCTGCAAAAAGACCTGCCGGTGCTGACAGAAAAGATCAAATCGCTGCTGGAGGCGAAACAGGGAATATAAGAGACTGCCGCATTGCTTCGCGGCGGGCATGAGATATTTTTATGGTTCATCATTCATAATTAAATATTTACAAGAATCGCATGGGCAATAAAATTGCCTACCCTGCCGATTTCACCGGAGAAAATTGAAAGTAGATAGTAGAAAGAATAATAATAAAAATTGATAAGATAGAAAAATAAACTCTATTTAAGTATATGAAAAAGAAAATAAAAAAAACATATTCGAATAACAACCAAAAGTTACTTTCAGCAAAAAAACGACTTGCCAGCACAATTCGTGACCATATCGATAACCAAATAACAATTCCAGCAATATCATTATTAGACATAGCCTTTCAAATACATGATGATCTTGCAAGTTTATTAATCATGAATAAAGCATTAAGAGACCTTATAAATCAAGGTGATTTAGGAAGACTAGATCGATATCTGGCAGATGCTATTAAACGAAATAATATTTCAAATCACTACTGTCCCGTTAAAATAGGGCAGCATTAATATAACATCATTTATAACAATCACTTAAAACAATTTATGACCTGTATCGATTCTAATTTGGTTCTGTATTATTTTGGCTCTCAGTCTGAATTAGGAGCCGATCATGGGTAGTGTCAAGAATCTTTCGCACATTTGTTTAGGGTAGTCTTTCATCTGGTCTGGTTATCCTCTGTTGGCCCCCTTAAGGGGGCCGCGAGTTATCGGCTGTTACGCCGTTTGCTTCACCTTGCCTA
>Ga0209269_1001837_pt1 | contig 10225 bp, 9 predicted proteins | sample MTBAKMMethaMetaG_FD_187455 | JGI IMG/M metagenome (GOLD analysis project Ga0209269, IMG submission 187455) | Enrichment culture microbial communities from Arthur Kill intertidal strait, New Jersey, USA, that are MTBE-degrading - MTBE-AKM (Arthur... | ecosystem: Environmental > Aquatic > Marine >... | reverse complement strand
CCCCAAGGGTTGAGTTACTTGTCGGCGACATCCGAGACCCCGAAACCTGCGAAAAATGCTGCCAAAACATAGACGTGATTATTCATTTAGCCGCCAACACCGGCGTCCCCCAATCAGTTGAAGATCCCAGGCTGGACATGGAATCAAACGTCATCGGCACCTTCAACATGCTCGAAGGAGCAAGAAAAAACAGAGTCAAACGCTTCGTTTTCGCCTCATCAGGCGCCCCTGCAGGAGAAGTGGTGCCGCCCATCCATGAAGAGCTGCCGCCGCACCCGGTTTCCCCATACGGCGCCAGCAAACTGGCCGGCGAAGGCTATTGCTCCGCATATTACAAAACCTTCGGCATAGAAACAGTCGCCCTGCGATTCAGCAACGTATACGGCCCCGGCTCAAGCCACAAATCCAGCGTAGTCGCAAAATTCATCAAGCAAGCTTTAAATGGAGAACCCCTGGTAATCTACGGAGACGGCACCCAAACCCGCGACTTCATCTACATCGACGACCTCATCAACGCCATCCAAAAATCCGCTACCCTCCACTGGCCCAACAACTCCTCACTTCTAACTCCTGACTCCTCACTTCTTGCCGGCGAGACCTTCCAAATCGCCACCAACCGCGAAACCACCTTGGATGAAATGACGGAGTTACTGCTGAAGGTTTTCGAAGAAAAAGGAATTGAAAAACCCAAAGTCAAGAAAACTTCACCTCGTATCGGTGATGTAAAGAGGAATTTTTCAGATACATCAAAGGCGCTGAAACACCTGAACTGGCAATGCGAGTGGGAATTAGGCCGAGGCATGAAAGAGACTGTCTCATGGTTTTTAAATCAGAGGCAGCATTGAAGCGTGTCCATGTTTAATTTTCTGAAACGCAAATACACTAACCTTGTCACAGACACCAGCTTCTCGGAAATTTTAACCGGCTCCGTCTGGTCTTTTTCCGCACAGATAATGGCGGCAGCCCTTGGCATGGCCAACAGCATTATTGTCGCACGATTCTATGGCGCCAGTATACTCGGTGTTGTGGCCATGCTCAATTCCTTCCTGATGCTGACAACAATTTTCACCGTTCTGGGAACGAACACATCTATTTTGAGACTTATTCCGGAACACACGGCCAGACATTCACCCTCCTCAGCCTTTCGCGTCTACCGCAAAACCCAATATTTTGTGGCGAGTATTTCTGTTTTCACCGGGGCCTACCTGTTTTTTGCATCCGGTTTTATCGCCGGTGCCCTTTTTTCAAAGCCTCATTTGTCAACATTTTTCGCCATTGCCGCAGCCTTTGTTTTGTTCCAATCCCTAGTGCAGTTAAATGCCCAGGCGATCCGGGGTCTTCGCCTGATCAAGGCATTTGCTTTTCTGCAGGTTCTACCGTTTATTTCCAAGCTGACCATTCTCATCTTCATAACCATTTTTTTCTTTAATCCTTACAATCCGGTCTATGCCATGTTTGCTTCTATAGCAGTCACTGCATTGGCAGGCATCTGGATTATGAATCACACCTTCAAACAGAAAATGCAGCCTGCCGACAGCGTAAGCGACCTCCCCCTGAAAGATATTCTGCGTTTATCCCTGCCCATGTTGATGACCGCCACCATGTATTTTGTCATCGGCCAGACAGGGGTGATCATACTCGGTGTCTTCAAATCTGAGGCCGACGTTGGTTACTATGCCGTGGCGGTCCGGCTTGCCACACTAACCACTTATATTCTGCAAGCCACCGGTTCCATGGCGGCCCCGAAATTCTCAGAACTGTTTCACACTGGAAAAATGGACGAGCTTTTTCATGTCGCCCAAAAATCCACCAAGCTGATTCTTTGGACAACCACTCCCATCATGCTCATTCTTCTGTTTTTGGGTCTTCCTGTTATTCATTTTATGTACGGTGCGGAGTTCACCCAGTCCTATCCAGCACTAACCATTCTCCTCGTCGGTTATTTTGTCAGTATGGCCTCCGGAGCCAACGGGCTGTTCATGAACATGACAGGAAATCAGAACGTTTTCAGGAATATCATGCTGGTTGCGGCCGCAATCAATATCGGTTTGAATCTCCTGCTTATCCCCAGGTTCGGGATTTACGGAGCCGCTTTAGCCGCCACGATAAGCCTGACTGTATGGAATATTACCACCCTGCTCTATATGAAACTCAAATTCGGCCGGACAACCGGATATTTTCCATTCCTACAGCTGCCGGTAAAGAGGAAAGCAGCATGAAACCCGATTTCATAGGTATCGGTGCACAAAAGTGCGCCACAGCGTGGCTTTATAGCATGCTTGTCGACCATCCACGAATTAGCATGGCAAAAACGACCGATGGTGAAAAAGATATTCAATTTTTCAATAATTTTTATGACCGGGGGTTTGAATGGTACGAAAAGCACTTTATAAAACAGGGGAACGAAGTCACCGGTGAATACTCCACCTCCTATTTCCACAGCCTGGAAGCGCCGGAACGGATCTATAACTATGCTCCCAAGATTAAACTGGTTGTAAGCCTGCGGCACCCGGTTGACAGGGCTTTTTCCAACCACAAGCATGAGATAAAACTCGGCCGCATCAGTGGTGAAAACCTGATCTTTGAAAACGGACTGAAAAATAACCCTATGTACACTTATCAGTCGCTTTACTATACCCATCTCTCCCGATGGCTTCGCTTTTTTGATAAAGCACAGGTTTTCATTCTCCTGGTGGATGACCTGCGGGAAAACCCAGACAAAACAATCCATGATCTCTACGATTTCCTGGACGTGGATGCCAACCATAAACCGGCAATGCTTGGGCAGCGCATTCATGAAACGCGTCTTCCACAAAACACTTTATTCGAACAGACCATCAAAAAGACTTCGGCCTTTATCAAAAGCATTGGCGGCGCCCGGCTGGTTGATTACCTGAAGAGTAGGGGCGTAAATCGAAAAGTATACAGGCTGAACTCAAGGGCTGAGAGCGATGCTTTCCCGCCGATGGAGGAGGCGACAAGGAATCTGCTTTTACAAAAGTTTGCCCAAGAAAACAAAAAATTAGCCGAACTTATCAACCGTGACCTGTCCTCCTGGAACCATTAGAAACAATGGAAAAACTGTTTAGAAAAATTAATAATAAATTTTTAAAAATACGGTGCCGGCTCGTCCGCGCAACTCAAAAGCCTATCTGGCCGGACATGTCAAAGGGCTATCTGACCATATTCTATGATTACGAGGGGGATTACGCCCTTCCAAGTAAGGAAAGGGCAGAGGCATCCCTTTACGGCGTCAGGCGAACACTTGAAATTTGTAGAAAAAATGACATCAAGGCGACCTTTAACACTGTGGGCAAACTTTTTTATGACCATCCTGACATCATCAGGCAAATCATCGCGGACGGTCATAATATCGCAAGCCATTCTTTCAAACATGACGATATTTCCCGGTTAAGCCGAAAAGAAATCGACACGGACATCAAGCTGACCCAGGAAGCCTTCAAAGTGGTTGGCCTTAAATTGCGCGGCATGAGCTCACCACAAAATCGTTGGAGTTTCAAGCAGATGGACGTGATGCTGAAGAATGGGCTCTGCTGGTCCGCTGAGCCCGATGAGGCCCCCCACCCCTACATTATGCGGAAAAAAGGCGCCCAAATCCTTGTTCGCATTCCAATAAATTTCAACGATTATAATTTTTATATATCCAGAAAATTTCCGGCTAACAAAATGTATGACACACTGATTGAGGCCGTGACCCACATCCACGATTCCAAGGTGTTCGGCGCCATCGGCTTCCACCCCTGGGTAAACGGTCTGGATGAATCGCGTCTTGATGCCATGGACCGTTTTTTTAAACATGTTTCATCCATGCCGAACCTGGAGATCATTACCTTCGATCAAGCCTGGAAAACAATAGCCTCTTGCAAAAATTTTAAAAAGGGCTCTTGCCAATGACCGAAGGACTATTCCATATATACAGCACGTCAAGAAGCGGTTCTACTATGGCGGACCTGATGCTGGGCAACGACCCGCGTGCGTTTTCACTGGGCGAGGTGCACGCTTGGTTCCGGCCGTTTCGGACCCACCATTTCAAGATTATCTGCTCGTGCGGTCAGAAAAACTGCCCATGGGGGAACCTGGAAAGCTTAAAAAAAGAACATGAATTTCACAAAAAGGCTTTTGATCTGCTGGATGTGGACATTCTGGTGGATTCATCCAAAAACCTGCCTTGGGTGATAGACAACAATATCTGGGCAAAAAAAAACAACATCACCGTTCACAATGTGCTTTTATATAAGGAGCCGGTAAACTTTTTTTATTCTTTCTGGAAAAGAGGCGTGCCCATTCAAAAAGCTAAAAAGAACGAATTCATAAAATACTACAAACGTTTTTTCCAAACCGGTCTGCCGTTTATGCGGTCGAAGACAGAACACCACGGGTTCACCCGTGGATGAATGTGATTTGGGTGTGCAAATACCGCCGTAGGATCCTGAATCCTGGTCTTTGTCAGTACCTGCGACGTGTATTGCCGAAGTTGCTTCGAAGTATGCCTGGCGTGGAACTTGAGACGATTGGCTTTGATCAGGATCATTTGCACCTGATAATGGTCATTCCTCCCAAGTATAGTATTTCTGATGTGATGGGGCGCTTGAAAAGCCAATCGTCGTCTCATTTGCGCAGAAGTTTCAAATGGCTGTCGAAAGTATATTGGAAGGAAAACATTGTTTGATCGCCAGGTTACTTCGTAAGCAGCGTAGGCATAGATGAGGCAACGATAAAAAGATACGTTGAGCATCAAGGCAAGAAGGATTCAGGTCAACTCCGGCTGGAGTTGTAACAGTAAGAACCCCGGCTTTAGCCGGGGGAATCTATCTCCTTGGATTACAATACACTGGTGGCCGAGCCAGCCGCCTACCCTGGAAAAGTTGTGCGATACGCTGAATATCCCATATTTCGTCAACAAGGAGCGCTTTTGGGAGAAACAGCACCATCATTTGTTTGGAAGCATGGGGACACGAAAGCAGGTGGAAGCCTCAAACTCGAACATAAGAAAGCATGAAGACTATCCCCTGGAATATAAAAACATCATCCCCGAAATTGCGGCAAAAATCTCCAAGGACAGCGTCTTTCAAAAAAATCCTGACGGTTCTGCACGACCATGAAATGCGGAAGACTGCTATCGCCCCAAGCGTGGCTATTCGCAAGCCGCCCTGGTATTATGCAACAAGATTAAAACAGAAAGTTCAAAGATGGGTGCCTGAGAAATGGCTGTATAAACAATAAAGAAACTTGACGGATATCAAAAACACCGAATTATGTAGCGAGAACTCCAAAAATGAAATTACCCACCGATGATCTCAAAAAACCTTTTATTCTATGGATGTCTTCGCCAAGAACTCAAGGGGTTTTTTATTCAGAAGTTCAAAAAAATGACAAAATCTACATCTATAATTTCAGAGACCTCTACGGCTCCAAAGCCAGGAAACTAATAACTTTCATGTCTCTATTCAAACATAGACAGTGCCGTGGCATCCTTGTTGATAATAGTGGCGGATTGAAAATTTTGCTGGTCATACTCCTGTCAAGGCTTTTTAATGTTTCCATTTTTATGCGGCTTAGAGGCGGCATGAGCGGTGAATTTTTTGACAAAATAGACATAAAAAATCCATGTGCCCGGTATATCAATGCCGTCTGGCAGAAATTCAAGCGTCGGCAGCTTCTTTATGCGGCGGAAAAAATTTTTCCTGTTTCAATATTCAGCAAATCACAGGTGTTGTATGAGTTGCCGGAAGTTGATCTTAACCGGCTCAAAGTCTTATATAAACCGGTTGACTTCGAGGCAATCCGTAATACAGAACACGGGATGTTCCGGAAAAAATACAATCTTGACAACAGCACCAAAATTCTTTTGACGGCGACGAACTTTAATTACAAGCGTAAATATGAAACCTTGTTAAATTATCATGAAATAATTTTAAAGATATTGAGTGAACATAGGGACTGGATTTACGTTGTCCTGGGCGGGGGCGCCGGGCTGGAGGATTTTAAAAAAATTGTTGAACGAAAAACACCAAAAACACTACGCAACCGAATATTTATCACTGGATACTATCCCCGGATATATGAAGCGTTAATTGACGCAGATTTATTTATATACCTGTCATACAGAGACGCAGGGCCACAAGTTGTGAAAGAAGCCCAGGCTTGTAACCTACCGGTAATTGCAAATTATTCATGTTTCGGGTCGAACGAATTTATACCCAATTATTATAGCGGTATTGATCTTCTTTTCGAAGAACCAGAAGTGTTGGCAATGCTTTTAGGCAGATTTTTCAGCGACCAAGTTTTGAGAAAAGAATTAGGAAAAATCAATAGAAACCATGCGGAGAAACACTACCGCTCCGAAGAAGCTGCCAGAATATTTCTGTATACCATCCTCAATTCATAACCAAATACGTATAATCGGTTTTGTATTGGTAATACATCATCAATTGTAAGGGAATATTAATGTTAGAGCATGTTAAATATGAAATACCCGACGCTTGGGCAGACTATCACGCAGTTTTGAGAAAAGCCATTATGGAACTTGTTTCAGATGTCCAGGCGCGTCTGGACAAACACTCCATCAAAGTGCTGGATGTCGGCTGCGGACGCGGAGAGCTTATGGCTGACCTGAAAACAAACAATGCGGTACCGTCCGGAATGGATATGGATGCCGAATGCGTTAAAATGAGCGACCAATTTGGAGATGTTGTCACGGCCGATATATCAAAAATACCTGAAATATATGAAAAGGAGTCATTCGACCTCGTAATTGCCTCGCATATTCTGGAGCACCTTGATAATCCAAGGCAAGGAGTTGAATTTTTAAAACAGGCAACAAAAAAATACTTAATTATTGCTGTGCCTAATCTTTCCAGTTTTACCAACCTGTTTTGGTTTAAAAAGGCGCCAGGATTTGTCAATAAGGGTCATAAAGTTGGATGGGATCCAGCACATCTTCATACCTTCTTAGTATATACATGTGGCTTAAATGTTCTTTGTTGGAAAGCTGACCGTGTATTAATTCATTCACGTTTTGTCAAACTCGCAAAAATTTTCCGTGTAGAAAATACTCTTAAAGATAATATACTTCCGCGTTTGTTTCCTCTTCAATCCCGGTCACTGATAGTTCTTTGCGAAAAAAGCCCATCAGTTAAGAGTAATTCCTAGATTTCATACCAACTTGAAAATTTTGATTTATAACATCCAAAAACGCCTTTTTTTTAACCAAAGCCCTCTCCACTATGCAGCGGCTTTCATTCTGGCAATTTCATTGGCATACCTTATCGCAACCGGCAATTATATGATATTGTTTCTGTTTGCCGGTACACTGATTGGTTTACTCTTATTCGGCAGACCCGTTTATTGTTTCTGGGTGCTGTTTTTCTCTGTTTTTTTAATGGGCGGGATCATATCCCATTTTCCTGAAATCACTACGCTTCGTTGGGGAATTGTTCTGCTTTCGCTTATGCTCGGGGTACGTACTCTTGTAGAGTATTCCGTGCCAACAAATCTGAACAAGCCAAAATTTGACCGATTGCTGACCCTCATGGTCATCTTCATGATTATTGGACTTACTAGCTCTCTAGTAAATGGGATTTCGCTAAGCAATCTTACTGTTTCTCTTAAGAATTATTTTCAGTTTGTCCCTGTAGCTTTTGCATTGGCCATTCTGCCTCACTTCAAGAATCAATCAATGGTGAAAAGGATATACATAGGTTTGCTGGTCGTGGCACTGATTCAGTTGCCTGTGGCCATGTACCAAAGATTTTTCTTGGGATCTCAGTTTATCGCTGCGGGCGAGTCGGCGGTCGCGGTACAAGATGCCGTAAGCGGCACTTTTGCAATGTCATTGAGAGGCGGTTCTTCCAAAGCTCTAAGTCTTTTTTTGCTTTTTGTAGCTGGATCAATGATTTCGTTTGCCAAGCATAGAATTATATCTTGGCGAAAAGCTATCGCCGCATCTCTATTTTTTTTGATGCCTATTATTTTTAATGAAACAAAAGTTTCGTTTATTTATATCCTGGTTCTCTTTTTTGTTTTATACAGATTTGAGCTTTTAAAATTTCGAATAAAAGGCATTATTGCCTTGTCTTTGTGCATATCTCTCCTATTAGGACTTGGTTATGCATATAAAAAAGTTTACACAACACCGGATCGAAACTTCGAACAGTATATCACTCGATCTTTAGATTGCAATTTTGGACAACGCGGTTATGGCCGATATGAATTGAATCGTCTGTCGGTGCTGGCTTTCTGGTTTGAAGAAAGAAAACAACACGATTTAATGGGGATATTGTTCGGGCATGGACTTGACGCTGCGAACGAAGCCGAAGCCGGTTTTTTTTCTGAAAAGGGAAAGATGGCCCAACGTTATCCATCTTATGGAATAGGTTTAACTATTGTTTCAAGATTATTATGGGAAACCGGCGTCATTGGAGTAGCATGTTTTTTTGCTATTTTAGTTTTAAGTTTTAAAAGAATTTCAAATTATATGCAATATACTAAGAATTCTTTTCACTCATCTGTCCTCCTTAGTTTACAGGCAGGAATTGCCTTATGTATTTTAGAGAGTTTTGTTAGCTCTGCTTTCAGAGCACAGGAAGTATATAATTTTTTATTTAGCCTGATACTTGGGTTAACTCTGATGATGACTCAATACAACAGAAATGAATCTTCTTATAATTAACCCAAATCAGTTTGGATATAATAATGCTACGTATTATTATTGTAGCTATTTGAAAGAAAATTATTATATTGCATATCTTTGTTGGGATCATAAATTGCCGAAAATTGATTTACCAGGGGTGAAAATAGTCTATGTAAACAGACGTGGCAATATGATTGCTAGAAGTCTGCGATTTCTGAGTTATGTGTCCAAAGAACTCAGGAATGATCCCGCAATAGTTTTTATCAAATATTTCAAAATAGTTTCTTTGGCATTACGTTTTCTCAAGCCGACTCACAATTATGTACTCGATATTCGTACAGGATCGGTTCACAAAAACTCTATAATTCGCAGACTCCAAGATGCACGATTGAGGTTCGAGGCCCGATTTTTCAAGAATGTCACCGTGATTTCCGAAAGTCTGGCTGCAAAGCTCGGTATATCGCACAAAGCCCATATTTTGCCCTTAGGCGCAGATGTAATATCGAGTAAGAATAAAATTTTCACAGAGCTGAATCTGCTTTATGTTGGCACTCTCCATAATAGAAATATTGATATCACAATTCATGGATTTAAGAAGTTTTACGAAGAATTTAAAAATCAAATTTCCATTACTTATACCATCATCGGCAGTGGCCCTAATAACGAAGAAAACAGTCTACGTGATTTTGTTGTAAAGTGTGGTATTTCGGATTTCGTCAAAATCACCGGACAAATCCCGCATAATCAGTTAGCACCGTATTTTGATCGCTCTAATATAGGAATCTCATATGTTCCTCTGACGGATTATTACGATGTGCAACCGGTTACAAAAACCTTCGAATACCTTTTGTCCGGCATGCCTGTGGTTGCCACTAATACATCAGAAAATAGGAAGGTTATCAACCAGGGAAACGGTGTTTTAATAGGCGATACGGCAGAAGATTTTTACACTGGGCTGAAAACAATATTAAAAAATAGATTATTTTTTGATTCAGTAAAAATACGTAACAATAGCATGGAATATACTTGGTATAATATTGTAGATAAAAATCTAAAAATATACCTGGATCAGGTATGCGGCAATTAAATCATGATATCAGATAAATATAAATGTATATTCATTCATATTCCTAAAAATGCTGGCACCAGCATTGAATCAAAAATATGTGCTGAAGAGGAGTTAGTAAACCTTTTGCCTGATCATAGGACCATTTTGGATATGGAACCCCTTTCTCCACTAAAGATTTTTTTTTCATATCATTACGACCAAGGTATTTCAATTGCCAGACGGGCTAAATATTATTTAGTCCGAAAAAAACTAGGGTCTTTTTATAAACCAACCAGCAAGTTCCGTTATGAGCACTATTTCAAATTTGCAATTGTTCGAAACCCTTGGTCACGGGCCTATTCGTGGTACAGAAATGTAATGGACGATCCAAGGCATCAAAAAAAGTATAATGTCCCTACTCAATGTACTTTTGATGACTTTATTAAAAATCACCTTTTAAACCAGGCGCCGTTGAGGAGCCAGTTGTATTGGCTGCGCGATTCAACGGGGAATATTCCGATGGA
>Ga0209269_1001831_pt1 | contig 10250 bp, 11 predicted proteins | sample MTBAKMMethaMetaG_FD_187455 | JGI IMG/M metagenome (GOLD analysis project Ga0209269, IMG submission 187455) | Enrichment culture microbial communities from Arthur Kill intertidal strait, New Jersey, USA, that are MTBE-degrading - MTBE-AKM (Arthur... | ecosystem: Environmental > Aquatic > Marine >... | reverse complement strand
GAGCCCACTCTTCCATATGATATAATATTAGGGAATATAATATATAGATCTTTCTATCCTGCAGGGGGCGTTCTGGAAAAGAAGCATATAGGGGAGAGTATGTGCCCTAAATCATGCGGTGTTTGGGATCGAATGTCAGCCTTGTATCAAAAATGTATTAGCGTGATGTTAGAACAATGGGATGCAACCCGCAGAATTAGTCGAAGAAATATTGTCAAAGATTTAACCCCAGAAATTATACAAGACATCCTATCAGACGTTGCGCTAGAATTTCATAACAAGCGATTGGTCTGTTTTAATAAACTGGATTTGATTGATGTATTCAAAAGAAGTCTTCCTAAATATGGTATAGAAGCATATGAAGCAGGCAACGTTCTTGCTGAAATTTCAGCACAACATGGCCTCATTGTATCGTGGGCAGTAGATGACTTATACGCATTTCCGCATCTTGCTTTCCAAGAATACCTTGCAGCTAAAGCACTAAGAGACAGAGCCTTAGGATTTGAGGAGTTATTAGGCCATAAGGAAGATCCCTTCTGGCAGAATACAATAAAATTATATTCCGGCATGGGGGATGTAACTGACTTAATCAGAGGATTAGTTACTTCAAAAGACAACATCCTTCACAGCTCACTGTTTTTGGCTGCAAAGTGTTTAAGTGAGGGGAAAAAAGTCACTGATATTAAGTTACGGAAGTTTGTTATTAAACATTTAATCGACTTAACAAAGGACAAACATACGTATTTCAAAATAAAAGCAGTTGAATTATTAGTTGCAATAAATGACTCTGAGGCATCTTCTTATTTAAAGTCGATAATACGGGAAGAATCAGGGAGTGTTGATATATATTCTCCTGCTTTGAAATTCATAATTTTTATCGAAGGTGAATCTGCGGTTCAGGACATCGTTAATGAAATTTTAAAAAATGAATATGCTCTTTATGACTTGTTCTCCGCCATGCAATATTTACCGCAAAAAAAGGCACTTCCAATATTAAAAGACCTCATAACGAGCAATGAATACATAAAAGAAGACTTTGAACATGATCGTGGCATTCGCCATAGAAGAAATGATGCTGTAAGGATGCTAGCAAAAATAGGAGAAGATGACGCAATACCAATCTTATGTGAATTGGTAAGGGATACCACCCTAACAAATTACACTCGTGAAACTATAGTCCAATCACTCGCCAATATTAAAAACCCCCGCGTAACAAGGATATTAAAGTCGATACTGAATTCAGAGTATTTACCAACAGATTGTAGAGTTAAAGCGGCTTATCATTTAGGTCCTAATGATCTCCAGGCGAAAGAGTATTTGCTAACTCTTGTTTCAGATGAAAAATTTGACGTATACGACCGTAGAGATGCTGTAAGTGCACTAAAAAAATTCAACCTTTACGAGAGAGACATACCATCTCTCAAACGTTTATTATTTGATACTGGAGTAGAATTTTGGGGGGGGCCAGCGATTGCAGCCGAGGTTATTAGAATCATTGACAGTGAACAAATACCTTCAATTCTAACTGACGCTCACTCAGTTTGGTCAAAATGTAACAATCCATCTAAAATAGTGGTGATGGGACGTATTGAAGAAGAATTGATATTACATAATTCAACAATTCAAATAAAAGATCTGTTAGAGTCTTACGACCCTCCAAATAATAAACCAATGAATTTTGATTTAGTGAATGTCCTAATTACGTATTATGAATTAGATCCTAAAGGATGCACTGAACTATGTATCAAGTCACTTCATGAATATCAAGAGAAATATCTATACGGGGGTTATCTCATATCAGCAGTTGTAGACTTCTTAGAGCAGATGCCAATTTCCAAACCAATAATTATTGAAACAATTAATTTAGCGCTTAGAATGCCCTCTGAAAAGCACATTTGGTCAATTCTAGAAAAAATATGGCTGCGAAGAGATCTGACGAGTGACATAAGAACTGAATTCGTGATAGAAAAGGGAGAATGAAATTATTGGCGTAGCGAAACTGTACCGACCGTTACACAAGGTTACCTGCCTGAGCAACCAGGAGCACCCTCAAAACCCATTGCGGTCCGGTACGCCTAGCCCCCCCACCGCCCAGGTTTGCACGTTTCGCACCCCATTGCACCCCGTTGCACGTACGGATTGCAGCGAAACAGGCGAGCAATTGGACTCTGATTTGAAATCCGGCCCCGTTCACCCCCATCATCCCAGACATGTGCACTCAAACGCAGATCGCACACACACGCACCCACAGCCGCGGGATCGTCCGGGGTGGTGTGTGCGTCCTAATTTCGGTGCAATATACTATGATGAGAGGGAGAATTCTCCCTCCTCTCTAGAGAATATTCATTTAGACCTCGCTCCTCCGCTTTTGTAGTTTGCACTTTTCCCGTGCAACTCCGGTGCAAACGAGGTGCAAACGTGCAATCATCAGGCGGGTCGAGATCGATCCGGCTCCTCCCCCCCACTCCACCGGCGGTATGCTCCCGCGCACCGGGAAAAGAACATCTATGTATGAGATACCCCATCACACCACTTCGAGCACGGTGCCGACCACCGACTCCAGATCCCCGCCCGAAGAGGCGACGGTGAGATCGGCATACCGCTCGTAGAGCGGAACCCGCTCGTCGTACAGCTCGCGGAGACTCTGGCCCGGAAGGAGGACGATCCCCCGCGTCGTGATATTGTTGAGCCTCCGTTCCATCTCATCATACGAGATCTCCAGGTACACGACCACCCCTCCGGCCTTCAGGTGCGCCATCGAAGCCTCGCTGCAGACCACGCTCCCGCCCGTCGCGATCACCGCACGCTCCGCGTGGAGGGAGAGGACCGTCTCCTCCTCGATCCGCCCGAACGCATCCGGCCCGTCCCGGTCGAGGATCTCCTGCAGCATCCGCCCGGTCCGCTCCTGGATCAGGATATCGGTATCGATGAACCGCATCCCGAGGGATTTTGCAAGGACGACGCCCACGGTGCTCTTCCCTGCGCCCGGCATGCCGATGAGGACGATGTTTCTGTGGTGGTGCATAGGTGTTCTCCCTGATCCCTCTCTCGATACCCACGATGGAATTTCGGTCGGGATGAAAGTTGTTGTCCGGGGAAAGGGAGGGCGTCTGGCGGCGGGTACGCCCCCGGGCATCGAGAGGAAGAACATCTATCTATGAGACCCCCCCTCTCCTCCTCTATGGAACACCGGCCCCTGAAAGTCCTCGTCATCATGGCCAGCCCCCGCCGGGCAAACACCTACCGGGCAGCCGAACGGATCCGCGAGATCCTCCAGGAGAACGCACCCGTGGACTGGGAGTACGTGATGCTCCGCGACGTCCGCCTGGAGCAGTGCCGCGGGTGCTACACCTGCTTCGAGCGGGGGGAGGAGCACTGCCCGATCAAGGACGATTCCGCCCTCCTCGAAGAGAAGATGCACGACGCCGACGGGGTCGTCTTCGCCACCCCGGTCTACGGCTTCCAGGTCTCGGGGCTGATGAAGGTCTTCATCGACCGTCACTCCTACGTCTTTCACCGCCCCCGTTTCTTCCGGCAGAAGGCCCTGCTGCTCGCCACCGTCGGCGTGATGGGAGAGAAGGACGTGCTGGATTACCTCAATGCGGTGGCCCGCATCTGGGGCTTCGAGGTCGCCGCCCGCGCCGGGATCGTCTCCCACGCCACCATGAGCCCGCTCCCGGCCTACCGGGTCCGGGAGAACGAAGAGAAGCTGCAGGCGGCAGCAGGGGCCTTTCTCGCCGCACTCCAGAGGGGAACCCGCTCGAAACCCGGACTCTTCGAGGTGATGGCGTTCCATATCGGGAGGGCGCCCGTTGACGAGCTGGGCGAGTTGAGCCCTGCGGACCACGCCTACTGGACGAATCAGGGGTGGCTCGAGAAGAGACGGCGCTATTTTGTGGATGTGCCGGTCAATCCGGTCTACCATGCCCTGGGCACGCTTGCGGAATGGTACATGCGGCGGCGGATACGGCGGGATCTGCGGGAGATCGGTTGATCCAGGGGAGGGAAGAGCAAATGCAGGGTTGGAGGCCCACAGCAAAAAACCCTCAGAACCCTCAACTGGCAGGGCGAAAGCGGATGAGGGGTAAAATCAATTGCCATGCACTTGAAAAAACGGGAATCTGGATTCAGAGCAAGCGATTCAGGTCTTCGACGGTCATATCGGCCTGCTTGAGAACGTGTGACAGGGTTGAACGCTTGACCGGTTTATGCATGGGTACGGTCAGTTTCAGGGTTTTATCGGTGAGGTGCTTTTGCAGGCGGATATGGCTGCCCCGCTGGCGGACCACAACCCACCATCCCTTTGAAGTGCCGCAACAATTCTGTCATAATTCAGAGCAGGCACTTAGTTCATACGGCGATCTCAACTTGCTCGGCTTTTTCGCTAAAGACCAGATCGTCATCAACGACTTCAAGGTACAGATCGATCGCTTCCCTGATATTTTCCAGTGCTTCTTCCTTCGTGTCGCCTTCACTGATACAGCCGGGAAGGTTCGGGACATAGGCGGTGTATCCTCCTTCCTCGCTGGGTTCAAGCACCACACGCAGTTTCATACCATAACCTACCAATCCGGGGAATTTATACTTACGTGCCCCGCCATACAGAGGATTACACCCATCGATCCCCCACCGGACGCTGCCTGACGGGTGCGGCAAAACGAAGAGAAGGTGCAGGCGGCGGCAGATAGAAAGGACCTGCGGGAGATCTGTCGAACCGATGCAGATGCAGAAGACGAGAAGGGCTTGCTGTGATCGCCACGGAAGGAGGCGAGGTACGAGTCACGGAACTCCTCGAAGGGGCAGGTGTCGCTCCATCGCGGCCTTCAATTCTTAACGAGAATCACACCGGCATGAAGACAAATTCAAACAACAAACACAACAGGAGTTATGGAAAAGAAATCCTTTCAAATTCAGGGGATTCCGGCAATTCTCTGGGGTTCGGGCTCAGATAAAGTATATCTGTACATCCACGGACAGGCCGGGCGTAAAGAAGAAGCGGAAGCGTTCGCTCATATCGCCTGTCATTATGCGTGGCAGGTTTTGAGTATCGACCTGCCCGAACATGGCGAACGCAAAAGAGAAACAGATTCATTTGACCCGTGGCACGTCGTGCCGGAACTGCTGTCTGTTATGGAATATATCAAAGGCCGGTGGACACACATTTCTCTGTTCGCCAACAGCATCGGCGCATGGTTCGGAATGTTGAGTTTTGAACACGAACCGCTGGAAAAAAGCCTTTTTGTTTCCCCGATTCTCGATATGAACCAGCTTATTTCCAATATGATGCTCCGGGCAAACGTATCGGAAACAGAGCTTGAGCGTAAACGTCGTATCCCCACGTCCTCCGGACAAACTATATCGTGGGAATATTTCCTCTATGCTCGAAATCACCCCATTACAGAATGGAAAGTTCCAACGGCAATATTGTATGGCGAGCATGACGGACTGACCGATCGTAGTGTTGTAGAAAACTTCGTGCAGCGTTTTCATTGCAATCTAACGATCATGAAAAACGGGGAGCACTGGTTTCATACCCCGGAACAATTAGAGGTCTTGAATCGCTGGGTCGAAACATCCCTTCGGGAGTGAACGATCAAAACCCCTCCCCCTTCCGCAGTTTAATAGAGACCCTGCCCCCACGCTCCTGAATAATGATCCTGCTCATGATCTCCTCCCGCAACCCCTCGGGAAGCCTTCCCGTCTGCCACTCCCTCTCCCCGGCAGCGTCGCCCCCGGCCGCCGCCACGGCCTTGAGGGCATAGTACGCCGCCCCATAGGCGTGCTGCGGGACATGCGCAGTCGCCACCGCCTGGCCCGCGGCGCGTGCGGCAAAACAGGCGGCGTCGTTCACCTTCGCCTCTCGGGCGGCGGCATGGGCGGCAAGGGACGCACCCCGGATCTCGGCCATCCGAAACACACCCGTACTGACCCATCGCCGGCACGCCTCGATGGCGCTCCTCGGCCGGTCGTCCCCAGGATACGCCCGCTCAAAGTGCGGAAGCACCCGCTCGGCGCAGTCCGCCGCCCAGGCCGCCATCGCGATCTGGTCCTGTTTGCCGTATTTTTTCATGGATTAAAAACCCCCGCAGCATACGGAGACGGTGCCGCCCTGCACCTGCCCGGAACATGACCGCCGGGTCGGGTGAACCCCACCCCTGTACTAACGTTAAATAGACCACCTCACGTATGAACACCGTGATCAGGGATGAGCAGTTCCCGCGTGATTCACCCTCGCGAGGAACGGCGACAGGAGGGTTGCGATGGTACATGAAGGTTTCACCCGGCAGCACCGCCGGCTCGGAAGCACCGCAGCCTGGGCCGTGTTCTTCCTCCTGATCGCATACGCCATAACGCTGGCCCTCGGCCTCCTCTCGCTCGGATCGCCGGACGACCCCGATCGGCGATCCCTACTTCTCCCTCATGGAGGTGCTCATCATCCTGATGGCGCCGTCGATGGTCGCCGTCATGGTCGCGGTCCACGCCTACGCCCATCCCGCTGCCAGGGCGTATAGCGGTACGGCGCTCGCCTGCATGACCATTATGGCGGGCATCACCGCCAGCGTCCACTTCGTCATCCTGACGGTGAGCCGCCCGATCGCCGCCGCCGGGTTCCCGTGGGCCTCGCTCCTCTTCTCCTTCGAGTGGCCGTCCGTAGCCTATGCGCTGGACATCCTCGCATGGGACGTCTTCTTCGCCCTCTCGATGCTCTGTGCCGCACCCGTCTTCAGGGGAGATCGGCTGGAAAAAACGCTCCAGGTCCTGATGATCGCGGGCGGCGCACTCAGCCTTGCAGGGCTCGTCGGGGTGCCGCTCGCCGACATGAACATCCGGAATATCGGCATCCTGGGCTATGTCGGGGTCAGCCTGGCGGTGTTTCCCCTGCTGGGGATCCTCTTCGGGCGTGTCCACGCGGTATCGGGAGAAAAGGGGTGACGTCCTGCCAGCAGCATCTGCCTGTGGGCCCATGAAAGAGGCCGAATCCAGATTTGAAACCATACTCCGTTTTATAAACACGGAGGCCGAGGGGATCAACAGGTCGAGGCATGAGCAAACCCTTCAACGATAGGCCGATGGAGGCGGCCGTATGACGCAGTTCGAATTCAGGAAGGCCGCCAGGGAGGACATCCCGAAACTGACCGATTTCTTCAGGGAGACGATCGTGGATGTCTATGGGCATATCCTGTCCAGGGAGAAGTTGGAGCCCTGGATCGACGGCGATATGATGAGCCGGGAGGTCAACAACCTCTGGCAAAATATGATCGTCGCCGAACAGGCCGGCGAGGTTATGGGCGTCGCGGCGAGAGCCGACGACATGATACAGCTCCTCTGGATTCACCCGGCCCACCAGCGAAAAGGCATAGGGAGCGTTCTGCTGGATCTCGTCGAGACCGAAATACAAAAATCCGGCTGTGATCAGGCGAAGATGATGTGTTTCAGCGATAACGATCTCGCCATGGAATTTTACCGGGCCAGAGGCTGGAAGCCCCTCTGCGAAGAGATGAGCGAAGAGCTGGGCGTCCGGGTGACGGTGATGACGAAGGCGCTGATGAAGGAGAGCGGTGATGCACCGATCAGGAAATGACGTACCGCAAAAGGTGCGCAATTCCTGACGCAATCAATCGAAATTTTATAAAAATGGTATTATGCCAATAACATTATATCTGCGCCCGGGAAGGAAGGAAGAGCATGGTAGTACCAGTCGATGCAATACGGTCGCTCCATAATGCTTTCAGGATGGATATGGTTCAAATCGACGCCGCAGCCCTGGATCTGGCTCGGGGAAATTCAAGTGCTGCAACCGTCCTCGAACGGTTACCGTTTTTTAGTGAAGTGCTCGATTGGCATGCCAGGGGAGAGGAGACCGGAGTGTTTCCCGCACTTGAGAAGGTCGCGCCCGATATTGCCTGGGCGTATGAACGGGATCACCGCGGTCTGGATGAAGCGTACGATACCATGAACCGAGCGTATACCGACAGGGATCTCCTGCAGACCGCACGTGCCAGCGCCGCTTTCCGTTTCCACCTTAAAATCCATCTGGCGAAAGAAGATGCCCACCTCTACCGTATTTTCGCAGAACGAATCCCTTTACCGGAACAGAAGAAGGCACTGGGGATCATGTCGGCCAGCGTCCCGCAGGAACGGTTCCTTGAAGTGGTGGAGTGGTGGATATCCATGGTTGGGCAGACGGATCGAGAGAATATTATCCGGATCTGGCAGATGATACTGCCTCCTCCCTTCTTTGCCGAAGTACGGGAAGTCATTCAAAAAGTTGCCGGCAGCGATTGGATTGAACTTACGCAGCGGATACCGGGCCTCTGATCCCTGATGTGACAGAAAAGTCTTCATTTTTAGCAGGCAATCAACCCTGCAGTATGGATTTTTTCGAGGTGGCCTACCACGGTACCCCACCGTGGGATATCGGGAGGCCGCAACGGGAGTTCGTGCGCCTCGAGGAATCGGGGGAGATCTCCGGTGACGTGCTGGACGTTGGGTGCGGAACCGGGGAAAACGCCCTTTTCCTGGCGAGCCGTGGCCATGATGTCTGGGGAGTGGATTCTGCGCCGACAGCGATTGAGATCGCCCGAAGGAAAGCGGAAGAACGAGACCTTGCTGCAACGTTCCAGGTAACGGATACCCTCAACCTCCACGAGATCGGCAGGACCTTCGACACCGTCATCGACTCCGGCCTGTTTCATGCCCTTTCCGACCCTGAGCGCCCATGTTTTGTCCGGAACGTATCTGCAGTCCTGAAACCGGGAGGGACTTATTTCATGCTCGCGTTCAGCGATCGCGAGCCGGCGGGATACGGCCCCCGCCGGATCACCAAAGCGGAGATACAGGCTGCCTTTTCTGATGGGTGGAGGATTAACGGCATCAAGGCCGCGGTCTTTGAGAGCCGCACAAGACCGGAAGGCTCTCGGGCGTGGTTGTCGTCGATCACAAAGATCTGATCTCTCCTGTTACAGTAATCTACCCGGGAAAAACCCGGATCAGATCCAGCGGGAGATCCGCCGTAACATTTATCCATTCTCGACCGGTGTGTGATCCTGTCGGGAAGAAATCTCGACCCGCATTCTCACGAGGGGGATCAAACATGACGAAACCATCCTCATCCAATCTCGCCCTGGTGACGTATCGCCGGATATACACGGACGCGCAGGGCGAGTCTCACTTTGATGTCGTGACGGTCGAACAGACTCTCGCACGTGCGGCCCCGCCCGCGGCCCCGTTCTACGTCTCCGGGGACCGGCCCGCGTTGAAGTACCGCTTCTACACCTTTCCGCCCGGCTGGATCGGCGAACTGCACCCGGCCCCAGCCCGGCAGTTCCTCGCCCTCATGTCGGGTGCGGTGGAGATGGAGACGACGGACGGGACGGTCGGGCAGTTCGCGCCCGGCAACCTCGTCCTGCTGGAAGACACCTCGGGCAGGGGTCACGTGACCAGGAACATCGGCGAGGGATATGCCACCTACCTGGTGGTCCCGGCCCCAGAGGCCTGATCTGACTGGAGATACATCATGCATCAGATAATCTACGACTCAAGAGGCGGCAACACCAGGAAAGTGGCAGAGGCGATCGCCGGGGAACTGGGCGTCACGGCGGAAGACGTCGGGGCCGCGTCCCTCGGACCGGCCGACGGCGTCGTATTCCTCGGCTCGGGCTGCTACGGCGGCAAGCCCGGGGAACAGATGGCGAAGTTCATCGAGGCCAACGACTTTCTGGGCAGGCGGGTTGCCCTGTTCGGTACGTCAGCCGGAGGCGCGGGCAGCGAAGTGAAGGCCATGGAGGCGGCCGTGAAAGGAAAGGGTGCCGAAGTACTGGGAAAGTACTTCTGCAAAGGCCAGATGGCCGTAATCTTCAGCCGCGGCCACCCGAATCCCGGCGACATCGATGCCGCCAGGAAATTCGCCAGGGAGATGGCCGGCCTGTAGCTGCCATTCGTGAAGCCGACAGACCAGTGCCCGAACCCCGGCCTCTCTCACCCCTATCCCGCGGGCTCGAATTTTATCGCCCGGTCGTACACGATCTCGCTGTATGAAGGCCCGGTCTTCGTCGCCCTCTCCAGGTAGCCCCTCCAGGCAATGAAGAGCGGCTGGTCCGGCTCGATGCCGTAACTTCCTATACCGTAGGGAATCTCAAAGCAGTTCGGCTCCCCCTCGCAGTCCCTGGCGATCGTGTAGACATACAGGTATTTCGCGTCGGGATTGTCAGGGAGATACTCCTCGGCAGTTCCGCTGAAATCCGCGTCGG
>Ga0209269_1001818_pt1 | contig 10312 bp, 9 predicted proteins | sample MTBAKMMethaMetaG_FD_187455 | JGI IMG/M metagenome (GOLD analysis project Ga0209269, IMG submission 187455) | Enrichment culture microbial communities from Arthur Kill intertidal strait, New Jersey, USA, that are MTBE-degrading - MTBE-AKM (Arthur... | ecosystem: Environmental > Aquatic > Marine >... | reverse complement strand
ACCAAAATATCAAAAGCTTTCTCACGGAATTGCCGCATGACCAGATCTTTTTCATCCGGCTTCATGCGACCATGTAATAATCCCAGTTTGAGATGTGGAAATACCGCGGTTTGCAACCGCTCATGCTCTTGCACAGCGGCTTTTCTTTCCAAATCCAGGTCGGGTAGGTCTTCATCAGGTTGGTCTACCAATGGGCAAATGATGAAGGCCTGGTGTCCTTGCTCAATTTGGGATTGGATTAACGTATAAGCACGCTCCCGCTCCCGCGGAGTCAGTAAATAAGTCTTTACGGGTTGGCGGCCTTCCGGCATTTCATCCATGATGGAGAGGTCGAGGTCTCCATATACAGTTAGGGCCATCGAACGTGGAATTGGCGTGGCAGTCATCACCAGAAGGTGCGGATTTTCACCTTTCGCACGCAAGCGCGCACGTTGGTTGACGCCAAAGCGATGCTGTTCGTCAATGATAGCCAATTGTAGATGCTGGAACTCTACACCATCTTCAATCAGAGCGTGAGTGCCAACCAGTAGTTTTATCTCTCCGGAAGCCAGGCCAGCCCGGATCTCCTGCCTTTCAGTTTCGGAAGTATCTCCGACCAATAACCGCACCGCGCCGGGCTGAAGCGGGGGAGCATCTGACTCTGACAATGATTCAGTCAAGGTGCGTGAAAGATTGCGGTAATGTTGTTCGGCAAGGATGCTGGTAGGCGCCATTATTGCGGATTGAACGCCATTCTGAGCTAAAATCGCAACTGCCATGGCTGCGACTATGGTTTTACCAGATCCGACGTCTCCTTGAAGCAAGCGGTTCATGGGAGAACCCGATGATAGGTCATTTCTGATCTCTTCCAAGACCCTTAGTTGCGCTCCAGTGAGTGAAAATGGAATTCTTTGAATTTGCGCCGTCATCCATTCATCAGGTACCCGATAAGTTTGGGCTGTGGCAGATTTCCAGGCTCGTTTTTGTCCAAGCACGCCCAGCTGGATATAAAAGATTTCTTCAAAGGCAAACCGCCGGCGCGCTTGTTGCAGGCTTTGGTCATTATCAGGGTAATGAATCTGTTGGAGAGCAAAGCGAAGAGTAGGCAAGTTGGCAGAATTACGGATAAATTCTGGCAGCGGATCAATTACCTGGGAAGCGTAGCGCTCAACCACTCTGGCAATTTGCGAACGAAGGTCTTTTTGCCCGATGCCTTCCACCAAAGGATAAATCGGAACAATTCGGTTTGTGTGCAGGTGCTGTTGATCGATTAATTCAATATCCGGGTGATTCATTACCAGGCGACCAAGATAAGCATCAATTCTTCCTGCCAATACAACTTGATCTCCCTGCTTGTATTTTGAAGCCGCATAAGGATTATTAAAGAAGTTTACCCTTAGAAAGGAAGTAGAATCACTCACCACCAGTTCGGTGATGGTTTTTCCTCCTTTTGTGGTGCGCGTGGATTCACTCATCACCGTGCCCAAAACGGTTACTTTTTCACCATACTCCAGACGATTAATTGGTTTTAATTTGCTGTAATCATCGTACCGGCGTGGGAAGTAAAAAAGCAAATCGCCGATGGTTTGCAGGCCAAGTTTCTTAAGCAGAGCGGATTTTTTAGAACCAATGCCACTTAGAACATTCAGCGGCGCGGAAAGTTCTATGGCTTTCGCTGGTTGCGGTCTTGGTTGGGGTGGTCGGATGGGTTGGGCAGACGCTGGCTCTGATGAACGAACCGGTTGTGTTGGAGTTTGAGGAGTAGATTGGTTTGTTGCTTTTTCCTCAGAAGTTCGGTTTGTTTTTTGGGTGTCAGGTGAGCCTGAATTCACTTCTGATAGCGCTGAAATGATCTCGTTTATCGCTGCCTTGCGTTGATTTAAATCCATCGACTCGTAAGCGGCTAATTTCTCAGTGATGCTTTCTACCAGAGATGGATCTACCTTTTGGCTTTTGGCTTCCTGATCCCATAAAGGGGCTATGTAATTCAAGCCGCCAAAAACCGAGCGGTTATCAAAACCGCGGTCAATTTCTAGTTTTGTAAATTTTAGAAGTTTTTCAATTGATGAAACCATATGAATATTTTACCGCAATCTGTGATAAATAGAACAAATCTCTCACTCTGTTAAAAAATTCGCTGCCGCAAATTGGTCCTTTGCAGCAGCGAATAAATGAATTTAGAAATTATCTTGCGGGCTTTCAATTAAGAAAAGAGCGCTTGTTCGCGGACCAAATAAAACTGAAGTAGGTAAATTAATGGTGTGTTCGCTAAAAATTGCCGATGGAAAATTTTCCCTGGCATGATCGCGAATTAATCGAGTATCTTGCGGGCTGGGTGGGGCGCTTTGCAGATAGGCAATATTTTCCAGGTCATCAAACTCATCTATGAACTCCTGGTAATAAACCACTGCGTGACGCTGGTTGCGTACTTTATCCACGGGAACCAATCCACCGTCTTCGATGGTGTAAACGGGAAATATTGAGATCATTTCACCCACAGAAGCCTGCGCATGATCAATAAATCCATTATGATGCAAATATGAAAGCCCTGGAGGGCAAATGACGGCATAAGATCGTTGAATGGTGTCTCGGGCAATTCTTTCAATTTCTATGCCATTCGCCCCATCTTGCATTGCTTTGGCGGCTTTCTGCACGATTAGACCTAACCCAACTGAAAAAGTTCCTGAATCAATAATTTGTATGTTGGGTCCACCATGGAAGGAGGCTGCAGCAGACCGCGCGTTATCCACACAATTGCTCAATTTGCTGCTTGTGAAAATTCCAATAATCACATTATTGGCTATGCTTAATTCTTGAAAATGCTGGCGAAAGTCATCTGCCGATGGCCCCAATAAGCGGGGATGAAAATCTTCGCCGGTAGTTTTTGGCAATTCGCGGGCAGATGATACTTTCCCGGTCCTTCCTTCCAGGGTGATTTGATTGGAAAGGATATGTGTAAATTGCCCCCCAGGGAAATGGGGGGAAGTGAATTGGGCAGAGTCGTCGGTTACAATGCAAATTGAATTCATAGATTATTCTACGGCGATGATAAATTGGTAGTGAGGTTGATCTCCAGCGTGAATTTCTAATTCGTGTGAAGGATATTGATTACGAATCACATCTGCAATTTGGTTGACCTCGTTCTTTCCGATTTCTTTACCATAAAACAGGGTGATTCTTTCGCGATCCTCGGTTTCTGCTGCTTCAAGGAATCCCAGGCAGGCTTCTTCAAGTGTATCGGAAGATTTGATCAATTTTCCGTTATGTAATGCGATTACTTCTCCCTCTTGAACTTGAATGCCATTAATCTCTACTGAACGAGTCGCTGTGGTGATTTCACCCGTCTCGACATCACCCAGCGCATCGGACATATCGGCAACTACATTGTCGAAATCGCCCTCTGGCATAAGCCGAAGCATGGCTGATAACCCCTGCGGCACTGTTTTGCTTGGGATGACCGCAACTTTTTTGACTGTCATATCCACAGTCGCCTGCGCAGCCATAACAATATTCTTGTTGTTCGGCAAGATGATAATTTTATCAGTGGGAAGATTCTCAAAAGCATTGAGAATGTCTTTGGTGCTGGGGTTCATGGTTTGCCCGCCTTCGACAATAGCGGCCACGCCCAGGCTGGCAAAGATACGAGATAGACCCTGTCCAGGGGATACGGCAACAACTGCAATTTCACCCGGCTCAACGGGAGCTAAAGTTAGGTGTGATTCCTGCGGTTGCGTGGTTTCCATTTGAGCCAAAAGATTTTCAATGGCAACTTTAGTCACCGTCCCGAGGGTCATTGCGTAATCGATGGGTTTATAACGGTTTTCTGTAGGTACGTGAATGTGCATGCGGTACATGCCATCACCTTCGCCAACTTGAATAGATGTGCCCATCTCGGAAAGAGCATCGTAGAAGGATTCAAGGTCTAACGGTTGAGAGGGGCGTAGATCAAGTACTACTTCGAAATCTTGGCCGGGTTCAACAGTTTCCATGGCGTGATCCAATTCCATTGCCGCTAGAGGCTGAACAGTCGTTAGGGCGGTTTCAAGTGGTAGCCCTTGAATGTGACGTAACATTCCTTCCAATAAGAAATACAGGCCTTTTCCACCTGAATCTACCACACCAGCTTGCTTGAGAATGGGTAACAACTCGGGTGTGCGTTTGACCGAGCGATCAGCTGCTTCGATAATTAACTCAAGCAGCTCAATTAAATCTGTTGTCGTGCCTTTTGCATTCTCGGCTGCATCGGCAATGTCTGAAGCAACGGTAAGGATAGTGCCCTCAACCGGACGAACAACGCCTTTGTAAGCGGTATTCCTTGATTCTCGTAAGGCGGAAATTAATTTGTCCGCGTCCATTTGATCATAATTGTCCAACGCGCGCGCGAAACCACGCCAAAGTTGGGAGAGAATGACACCAGAATTTCCACGTGCACCGATCAAAGCTCCCTGGGCAACCGCGTGAGCCATTTTTCCAACATTTCGCTCACCAGATTGTTTCACTTCATCGTATGCAGCTTGCATGGTGAGTAACATGTTTGTGCCTGTGTCTCCATCGGGAACCGGGAACACATTCAAGGCATTTACAATTTGCTGGTTGGTTTTTAACCAGGTTAAGGCAGCTTCAACTAATGCTTTTAATTCCTGACCATCCAGAACTGAATTATTGCTTTCTTTTCCACCAGCAACCGGCGGAACCTGCGTATTATTGCTCATAACGCTCCTAAAAAAGTATTAATAAATTAATCGGGGTTGCTGATGCGCAATCCACGCACATGAACATTGACTTGTAATACTGGTAAACCTGTCGATCTTTCTACTTGATAGCGGACACTATCCGCAACACTGGATGCGACTGATTTAATCCGCGTGCCGTATTCAATGATGATATACAAATCAATTTGAATTTCGGAACCGGTGAAGGTCACTTCCACCCCTGAGAGTGGATCTTTGACAATGGCTTGCGTAATGCCTTCAGCAAAGTTTTTCGTAGCAAGACCCACAACACCATATGATTCAAGTGCAGCCTGATGGGCAATAGTGGCAATGGCACGGTGTGAAATGTAGATATTACCAAGAAGATTGCTTCCGTCTTTCATAATCTAACCCTTTTCTAGCTTTCTATGGTTATTGTTAAAACTAATTTTCTTGATGATCGTTTCGCCTTATGGTAAAATCAACTCTTGGTATTAGCAATGTCCGGTTTGTTCTCCGGTTCAATCGGCACTTATTGTAGGAAAGGAATAGAAAAATGGCAAAGTGCGAAGTTTGTGGTAAAGCAACAACCTTTGGCCACAATCGAAGCTTTTCGATGCGAGCCACCAATCGCGCTTTTCGCCCGAACCTTCAACGTGTTACCGTTGCTGAGAACGGTCGGAAAGTGAAAAAGGTTATGTGCGCGAAATGCATTCGAACGATGGCTAAATCGGCCTAAACCTTTACTCCCACCAACCAGAAAGTCGCGGCGCGAGCCGTGATTTTCGTTTAAATTCCCAGTCATTATTCTACCGCGCTCCGTAAGGCTGCAATTCCCGCAGGGATTCCCTTCGGGTGCTTAAAAATTGCTGTTGCGGCCACAAAACTGCGCGCGCCAGCTTCATAAGCAGAACCAATTGTATCCACCGAAATTCCTCCATCAACCTGAATGATGACAGATGGGTTAATTCGATTTTTCATTTCATTAATCTTCGCAATTTTATCAACTGACGAAGGTAAAAACTTTTGACCCGAAAAACCAGGATTGACACTCATCACAAGCACCATATCCACCACTTCCAATACGGTTTCAATGGATGAGGCGGGGGTTCCAGGGTTTAGCACAATCCCCGGATGACAACCCAAAGCGCGAATTTCTTGTAGGGTGCGGTGAATATTGGGATTTCCTTCGTAGTGAACGCTAATCCAATCTGCACCGGCTTTCGCAAAAGACTCAATATGGCGTTCCGGATGCTTGATCATCAAATGCACATCTAAAGGCAGGTCGGTAATGCGGTTACAGGTTTCCACCACAAAAGGACCCATCGAAATATTGGGGACAAATTGCCCATCCATTACATCGATATGAATCCAATCCAGGTCAGTGGCAGAAGCTGCCCGCAGTTCATCGCCGAGGTGGTCAAAATCTGCAGATAAAATTGAAGCTGAGAGGATAATGTCTTTCATAACCATTTCCAAAAAAATTTATTGCCCAGAGAGCGTAAACCAAACATACAACCCAAAAGGAATCAATCCGCCAACGGCCAGGGCAGCGCCCAGTCCCAGCAGAATTGTTATCCAATCGAAAGGTTTGGTTTGTTCAATCGGTTCGTTATTTGTTGAAGGTATGTAAGTAGGTTTTGACGTCTGGGGGTTTAGGGTCACTCTTGGTGGAACGTAAGAAGTTGCAGACTGAGAATCTACATTGTTTGGTTGGGGAGGGATAGTCGTCTGTTCAACGATTTCAAGCATCAACGTTTTTAAGATTCTGGCAAATTGGTCCGCTGTCCGGTATCGGGCGGAAGGCTCTTTTGACAGGACTTTTAAGATCACTTTTTCCAGACGATCAGGAATCTGTGGGTTAATCCTGCGCGGTGGAATGGGGTCGTCTTCTCGGTGCATGCGTGCCAATTCTTCAGCATTATCGGAAATAAAAGGCAGCCGACCGGTTAGCATTTCGTACAAAATCACCCCTAAAGAATATACATCCGAGGCAGGTGAAGGTGCAAGACCAGAAGCCTGTTCTGGTGAAAAATATTGCGGTGTACCCCAGATGACATCCGATTTTTCTTCTGGATGAATGGTGCTTAATGCCCGGGCAATTCCAAAATCAGTTACTTTTAATTGCTGGTCTGGAGACACCAGAAAGTTTTGAGGCTTTACATCACAATGAACCAGCCCAGCGCGATGCGCATAACCTAATCCTTCAGCCGCTTGAATAATGAGGTTCAACGCCTCTTTAATCGGGAATCTCCCGCGCTCGCGAATGATGGTTTTCAGGTCTTTGCCAGGCATGTGCTCCATCACAAAATAAAAATTGTCACCATCCATTCCAAAATCATGAACTGTAACAATATTGGGATGTGAAAGGTTTGCTGCCGCGCGGGCTTCCTGACGAAATCTTTCGCGGAAGGAATCATCGGTTGAAAAGTCTTGCTTTAAGATTTTTACCGCGACCGCTCTTTCAAGCATCAAGTCGCGAGCAAGATAAACAACAGCCATTCCCCCAGTTCCGAGAGGCTGTTGCAATTGGTATCGATTCCCAAGAGAGTGTGGCACTTTGGAATTGTCCATATGATCTAAAAATTATATCATACAACTTTTTTGGATGCCTGTAAGATATAATGTGAATGATTGAAACCTGACATGAGGAGCAGGAGAAGATGGAACGAGGAATTCGTTTTCAAAAATGGATGGCGTGGGCGGCAATCGGATTGGCAATATTGTTATGTGTATTATGGACGTCAATATTTTTGATATCCAGACCAGCAGCAACTCGAAATGCAGGTGAGTTATCTCCGATTACAGTCATTCCGGCCCCTACTCAAACCCAAACTCCAACGATTACGCCAACAATTGATCCGGCGGCTTTAATCGAGACAGGTGGTTTAATGATTGGGGGAGCCGCACAAATTAGCGGCACGGATGGAGCTGGTTTGCGTTTACGAGAGAATGCCGGTACGGCGGCAAGAGTGAAGTTTATCGCTATGGACGCTGAAGTGTTTGAGATAACGCAAGGGCCGGTGGAAAAGGACGGATATGTTTGGTGGTATGTCGTGTCTCCTTATGATGAAAGTCGAAGTGGGTGGGCTGCCAGCGATTTCCTGACGGCCATTGTTCCACAACAATAGACACGTTAAGAAAGGCTTTCCAAAAATGGTAAATTACCAAGAAGTTGCCAACCAAATTGACGCAAGCAAGAGCAAGCGAACGGTTGAGATTCAATGGGCGGATGGACATATAAGTATTTATCCATTTGAGTTATTAAGGGCAGCCTGCCCATGCGCCTCCTGCAGAGGTGGGCATGAGAACATGAGCTCAGAGCCTGATGCGGCTGTCTTTACTGTCCATTTGGAGAATACAGAGGCTACTCGGATAGAAGCAATTTCAGCAGTAGGAGGATACGGCATCCAAATTGTTTGGCAAGACGCTCATGATGATGGAATTTTCACTTGGCATTATCTGCGGAAATTATGCCCTTGTGATGAATGTCAAAACGATAAAGTCTGATTCTTCACCATTTTATCCAATTGATCATGATGAATAAATAACCCGCGAGGTATCAAGGATTTCTACTCATCGTTTGAAATTTGGGTCTAAGTTGCAATAATAGAATTGCGTGTTTATAATTTAACGAGGCTTTAAAAGGGTTTATGAGTTTAACAGATTCCATGAAAAATCGCCTTCAAAATTAATGGGGGATAATATTATTGTTCCTAATTAATGGGAGGGCAGGCTGGATACGATTCGCATGACTCAAAGCTTTATTAATCATCAACGACCTGAGAAACAACTCGCGCCCGGCACTGTCTTGATGGAGCGTTATCTAATCAAAGATGTGGTTGGGTTGGGTGGGATGGGCTCTGTTTATCGGGCCAAAGATTTGCACTTCCCCAATGTTGAGAAAATTGTTGCAGTTAAAGAAATGATCAACATGGCCCCCGACCCTTTGGTTAGGGAAACGATTGTTCAGAATTTTGAACGCGAAGCCAATATTTTAGTCACATTATCGCATAGTTCGATCCCGCAAATATTCGATTATTTCACCCATCAAGACCGCTCTTATCTGGTGATTGAATATGTGAATGGACGTGATCTTGAAAAAGTTCTCGACGATTCAAATTCGTTCATGCCCGAAGATCAAGTGATTGCCTGGGCGATCGAGTTATGCGATGTTCTGAGCTATCTGCATAACCATAAACCCGAACCGATTATTTTCCGAGACATCAAACCTTCAAATATCATGGTGAATAACCAAAACCACATTGTGTTGGTGGATTTTGGAATTGCAAAGACATTTAAAACCGGGCAAAAAGGCACCATGATAGGAACTGAAGGGTATTCGCCGCCGGAACAATACCGGGGTGAAGCCAGCCCAATTGCAGATATTTACGCATTAGGAGCGACTCTTCATCACCTGCTTACGAGACAAGATCCAAGACTAGAGGCGCCGTTCACATTTCATGAGCGGCCAATCCGGCAAGTGAATCCAAATGTCTCTTCAGAACTGGAAGCTGTGATTTCGACGGCATTGCAATACGAGCCGAAAAGTCGGTTTCAATCTGCTGAATCCATGAAAGAAGCATTAATGATGGTCGCCAAGAAAACTGGCGCATTAAACAGTGCGTTTTTCCGAACCGCGGCTCTTAGCAATAATGACCAGGGAATAAAGCCATTATGGACCTTCACCTGTGAAGATGAGATTCGGAGTTCTCCGATTTATCATAAAGGTGTAGTTTATTTTGGGTCTTATGATAATAATCTGTACGCGATAAATACCGATAATGGTGAATTCTTATGGAAATTTCCTGCCGAAGGCGGGATCGTATCAAGACCCTCCATCTATGAAGGGATCATTCTGTTTGGATCTGAGGATCATCGACTTTATGCAGTTTCAACCCGAAATGGACGTGAAGTTTGGAATTATCTGACTGAGCGACCCATTCGCAGCAGCCCAACGATCGCGGAAGGGTGTGTGTTTATTGGATCGGATGATGGCTACTTGCATGCAGTGAATCTCTCTACCCATAATCGTTTATGGCGTTTTGATGCTGTGCAGCCAGTTCGATCCACCGCGTTTACTACGAAAGATTTTATTTACTTTGGATCAGATAATGGAGAGCTAAATTGCATCACCTATCAGGGAGATGTGAAGTGGAAATTCAGAGCTAAGCGAGGAATTACTTCTTCTCCCAGTTATCACGATGGTGTAGTCTATGTGGCATCTCTGGATTCGACCGTGTATGCTTTAGAGGCAAAAAGCGGCTGGATGATTTGGCGTTTTCATATGGGCAAAGGCTCGGTTTCTTCTCCAGCGATCGCTTTTGGAAATGTTTATGTTGGCTCTGCGGATGGAAATTTATATTGCATTGAAGCTGGTGGCGGTCGCGAAGTATGGAAATTTAGCACTGAGCATCAAGTAAGTGGATCTCCTGTAATTTACAAAGACGCGGTGTATTTTGGCTCAGTAGATGGAAATATTTATTGTCTTGAAGCCAAAAATGGCCGTCAGCGTTGGAAATTTAGCGCCGGAGGACCAATTACTGGAACACCCTATATTGAAAATGATGTATTGTATATAGGATCTCTCGATCACATTTTATATGCATTAATGACTTGAATCGTGGCCTGCACGAAAACAA
>Ga0209269_1001816_pt1 | contig 10321 bp, 6 predicted proteins | sample MTBAKMMethaMetaG_FD_187455 | JGI IMG/M metagenome (GOLD analysis project Ga0209269, IMG submission 187455) | Enrichment culture microbial communities from Arthur Kill intertidal strait, New Jersey, USA, that are MTBE-degrading - MTBE-AKM (Arthur... | ecosystem: Environmental > Aquatic > Marine >... | reverse complement strand
GAACCCTGGGGATGTCCGCATCCGCCCAGGCGGAAAACTACAATGCAACAGTTTATGTGGCCGGCATGGGAGGGCACTTCGCCAAAGCCGATGTTGAAATTGACCCTGCCGCCGTCACCCCCATCATTCTCAAAGGGATCGACAAGGTGGATATCGGCGATGCCGCATCCCATCCGACCCACGATGCCCGCATAGACTACCAGAAACGCGACCTGATGTTCTGGTCGACCTACAAGCCCAACCCGGAAACCGGCAGTCCCCATGTCGGGGCCACGGACCTGAAAACCGGCAACAAGGTTTTTGATGTCGCCGCCCCCATCCCCGAAATGGGACAGATCGACACCAAGGCGCTGTACTGCGGTTCAGGCCAGACGGAAAATTTCTACTTCCCCATCGCCATGACCCACAAGGGGTATATCGATGTGTATCAGAAGTCGGACATGAAGCGGGTGCACACGGTTTTCCTCGAAGGCACCGAGGCCGATCCGGGCGTGCCGTATAAGTTCTATCACGGCGTCAACTCCCCGGATATGACCAAAATGCTCATTTCAATCAATGAGGCCGACACGGATCACGGCAAGCCCATCGGCAAAATTCACCTGTTGATGCTGGACGCCAAGGAACTGGAAAAGGGCAACGTCAAGCTGCTGAAACGCAGTGCCATTCCGGGCAATGCGGGCAAGACGGTCAACTTCCGCTCCACCTTCTCCCCGGACGGCAAGCTGATTTCGCTCTCCGGCGCCGACATCATGTACATCATCGACGCCGAATCCCTTGAAGTCGTGGTCGCCCAGCCCATGGGCAAACTGGAAGAAAACCATGATGCCATGTTCACCCCGGACAGCAAGTATGTCATCGCCACCTCCCGGACCAAGACCCTGGCAACCGGCAATGCCAAAAAGATCAGCCGGGAAAATTTCGGGTGCACCGAGGAAGTTGCCCCCGAGAATCTCAGCAGCGATGATTTTACCATGGACGGCCAGTTGAAGCTCTATGACGTCGCCGCCAAAAAATTCGTCGGCCAGGCCACTTCCACCTGCCTGTCCTGCCACAACGAGGAAGGCATTGGAGAACATGCCGTTCTCTGCGGACTGGATGCCAATTTCAAATAATTCCCGATCATGAACCGTCACCATGCAACCGGAGGGTTTTCGCCCTCCGGTTGTTTTTTTCCTGAGAACGCCTGCGGCCGGCCCACCCTATGTCCGAAAAAGGATTAGATTCCATCCTGCGTATTGCCTGGAAAACCGTTTCCCGAAAGATGTTCCGCAACATCGTTCTGGCCGTGGCGGTGTCTCTGCTGGTCTCGCTTCTGGTTTTCGCCCTGCTTTTCAACCGCGCGGTGCGGGATGATATCGAGGCCGCTTCCCGTAAACTCGGGGCCGACATCGTCATGGTTCCGGTGGAAGCGTTGCAGAAGGCCGAGGAATTTATCCTGGAGAGCAAGAAAAAAGATTTTTACATGGACCGGGAGGTGTATGAATCGGTCAGGACGCTTCCGGAAATCGACAAGGCCACCTTCCAGATCTACCTGGAAACGCTGGATTCCGGCTGCTGCAGCATCGTCGCCGGCCAGGTGGTCGCCTTTGACCCGGAAACCGACTTTGTCATCTCACCCTGGTTCAGAAAAACTCCGCCGCCCCTCCGGGAAGGCGAAGTCTATATCGGCAGTTATGTGTACGAATACCTGGGCCTGATCGACACCCCGACCCTGTTCAACAGGAAGGTGAAAGTCGTTGGCGATCTCAATGAGACCGGCACCGGCCTCGATCACGGCTTATTCATGCGGGTGGAAGACCTGGACAAGATTTCCGAACAGGTTACGGGCAAATATCGGCCGGGCAAGGTCTCGATCATCTTTCTCAAACTGAAAGAGGGAGCCGATGTCGATGCGGTCACCTCAACCATCCGGGGCATGTTCCCAAACATCGGTATGATGACCCGGGGGACCATCGGCTCCGATGTCAGGGCCACCCTCCAGGACATCACCCGGGTGTTCTCCGTCACCATTCTCATCGCCGCGGCCCTGGCCGTGCTGCTGGCCTGGTCATCCTTCACCGCCCTGGCCAATGAACGGCGGCGCGAGGTGGGGATCCTGCGGGCCATCGGCGCCCATAAATCGCACATCATGAAGATGTTCCTTGCCGAGGCCGCCATCATCAGCCTGATGGGCGGGGTCATCGGCATCGGCATCGGCAACTATCTCATTCACCACCTGGGCGGCGATTTCGACCTGCTCGCCCGGCTCGGGGCCTACGCCTCGCTCTCCCTGCTGAACCTCTTCTACAGCCTCATCGCCATGCTGGCCGGCATCTTCGTCTGCCTGGCCGGGGCCGCCATCCCGGTCATCCGTCTGGCCCGGCTCGAACCCCTGGTGGCAATTAAAGAAGAGTGAGTCTCCTCCCGCAAAGCGGGAGGCATCAGGTTGCTCTCTCAAAGAGGGCTTCAGAGTATTTCTGCCCATTGCCGTTTGCCGAAGCACCGCAGGGTGTTGCCGGTAAAAAAATCTGCTCTTCAAATCGCAGATTTTCGGCAACACCCGAGGAGCACAGGCTGCCTGGAGGGTCAAACGGCACGGGTGTCCTTTTTTGGTTCGTTTTTTGGACAAGCAAAAAATGAACAACAATACGGGTGAACCTCTCCGGGTCCACCACCTGAGGTGGTGGTTTCACAACAAACAAAAAAACCGGGCCCATGGGACCCGGCTGAAATGCCCCTTCCGGGGCACTCTCTCCATTCTCTGCACCGCCCGCCGGCGGGTACGGTTCACATTCCCGCCGCCGGCTCCTGTGCGCCGGCCGGCACCCTGACCACCAGCACCGGGACAAAGGATTTTCTGATCACCTTGTCGGTGGTCGAGCCCAACAGGGCTTCCATGATGGATGCCCCGCCGTGGGCGCCCATGACGATCACGTCGGCCTTCATGGCATCGGCCTGCCTGACGATCTCCTCGGCCGGCGACAGACTCTCGACAACCGCCACCCGCTCCACCCGGTTGCGGCAGCCCTGCTCGTCCCCTATCCTCGCGCAGAAGGAGTTGAGATGCTCCCGGACCCTGGCGACCGCGTGCCGTCCTTCATGCTCGATAACCTCATGGATGGAATCCGGGCCGATATACGCATCGATCGAGGCCTCCTGCTCCGGGGTCATGGTCCCCAGCACATGAAGAACCGTGATCATTCCGTCAAACTTCTCGGCCAGGGCCATGGCATGGCGGTAGATATGGGCCGAATTCGGGCCGATCTCCGTGCAGTACAGAATTTTTTTCAACTCAGGCAACAGATTCATTTGCTCCCCCGCTCAGCGCTTTGGTCATGCCGGCTGCAGTTGCAGGTCTCTCCTGTTCCGGGCCTTCTGCATGACGATCACCAGGGCGACCAGAACCAGGCCGCCCACGTCGGTTGTAAAGGTCGGCCAGTACAGGAGTATGGTTGCCCCAAGCAGCATCAGCCACTCGATAATATTGGTCTTCCGGAGCAGGTAGAACATCATCAGGGCCGAAAAGGCCATGGTCCCGAGCACGGCGGAAAACATGGAGGAAAAGATCTTGAACGGCCGCGGCTTGGTTTCGGCAAAGACAATGCCGCTGTTGACCCGCTGGCCCGGCGTTACCACGATATTCTTGATCACTCCGTCCCGGGTAGCCACGATTTCCCTGGTGGCCGCCCCGTCCATCAGCACGGCCAGCACCTGTCCCTCTTCAAAATCCTGGCCGTTTTCCACCTTGATTTCCAGGACCATGGCCCCCATCATCTGGTCCTCTATCTCCGGCACGTGGATGGCCTTGCCCTCAAAAAGGATCTGGGGCGTGAAGGCGAAAAGAACGGGCATGACGTACAGCAGCTTGCAGAACCGGAAGGAGGTCCAGCCGGTTTTCCATGGATCGGAGCGGGCGATGGCGGCGCCGGCATAGGCCGCCACGCAGACCGGCGGCGTGATGTTGGAGTCCTGGCTCAGCCAGTAGACAATCATGTGGGCGGCGATGAGCACGACCCCCATTTCGGTGAGGGGCGGCACGGCAAGAACTGCGGTGATGAGGTAGGCGGCCGTGACCGGCACCCCCATGCCCAGGACCAGCGACGCCAGGGCGATCAGGATCAGGGCCAGGATCAGGTTGCCGTTGGCCAGGGAGATGATGATGTCGGAAAATTTCAGGCCGATGCCGGTCAGGGATATGGTGCCGACGATAATCCCGATCACCCCGAGGGTGGCGCCGATGATCAGGGTGTTCCGGGCGCCGGTGAGGATGGCTTCCCATATCTCTTTGAACCCCATGCGCGTTTCCTTCCGCGCCCAGCTTATGGCGATGCAGGAAAGGGTGGCCCAGGAGGCGGCATAGCCGGGGGAACGACCCATGATCATCAGGACCGTGATGATCACCAGGGGCAGGGAGAAATACCATTCCTTCTTCAGCACGGCAGTCCAGTGCGGCATGGACCCGTCGGTGATACCTTGGATGTTGTGCTTCTTGGCCTCGAAATGAATCATGCAGAACACGGAGAAAAAATAGAGCAGAGCGGGATAGATGGCGATCAGCATGATGTAGGAATAGGGGGTCTGCGTCAGTTCCGCCATGAGGAACCCGCCGGCGCCCATGATCGGGGGCATGAACATGCCGCCGATGGAGGCCGCCGGTTCAATGGCGCCGGCCACGTGCGGCCTGAAGCCGGCCCGTTTCATCAGCGGGATGGTGAAGGCGCCGGTGGAGACGGTATTGGCAATGGCGCTGCCCGAGACCGACCCGAAAAGGGCGGAGGCCATGACCGCCACCTTGGCCGGCCCGCCGGTTGACTTGCCGGCCATGGCCATGGGCAGGTCGATAAAGAATTTTCCCGCCCCGGACTTATGCAGAAAGGCCCCGAAAAATATGAAGAGAATGACATAGGTGGCCAAAACATTGGCCATGACGCCGAAAACCCCGTTGGTGGTCAGGAAGATGGCGGTGCTCAAACGTTCGAAGCCGAAGCCCCGGTGGGCCATTACCTCGGGGAAATAGGGGCCGAAATAGGCATAGCAGACCATGAAGACGCCGATGAGGGTCATCGACCATCCCAGGACCCTGCGGCAGACCTCCAGCGACACAAGCAGGCCGATAACGCTGATCATGGCGTCCACCTCGGTTTCGGCGCCGGCCCGGTAATTGAGTCCTTCAAACTCCGTGAGCCAGTACAGGACCGCACCCCCGGCGATCACGGCCAGCAGGATGTCGGACAGGGTGGGATTGTTCGGCCACCGGGCGGCCATCGGCCGGTCGACGAACAGCAGGACCGCGGCAATGGCAACCGAACCGAGGCCAAGCCACCACAATTTTGCCATTTCGGCGGCTACCCCGCCCAGGCCGTCGCTGCGCCACGCGGCGTGGACCTGCAGCAAGCGGTCATGAAAGGCGACGGTATCGCCGCCGTACAAAAAGTAGAGCCCCAGGAGCGAGGAGATGATGAATCCGATGAACAAGGTCAGGGGGATGCGCATGTACGCCTTGCCTGCCGGATACAGCAGCATGACCAGGACATAGGTGATGAACACGTAGACCCCGAGATGGTACTGGGTGGCGACGGTGGTGATGCTTGCCGTGTAGAAATAAAAAAGCACCATGGAGGCGCCAAGCAGAGCGGTAATCCATTTCCACGGCCCGGTCGGCTTCCTGGCGGATTTGGCATCTTTTTCGACGAGTTGCTTCAGTTTCTGCTTTTCTTTTTTGCCCAACCCTTCGATATTCTTATGAAGATCTTCCGACATGCCGGTCACTCCCCGCCGAAATTGCACAAATTTGGGGCGGCCGGCTCAAGAACCGACCGCCCCCGTCCATTCATATTTAAACCGTAGATATTATTTCTGTTCGGGAGTAATTGTCAAACCTTTTTCTTCCCAGAACTTGATGGCGCCGGGATGGACAGGCGTCACAATGCCTTTCAACCCGCTCTCAACGCTCATTTCCCTGGCCGAACCATGGGCCTTCAGCATGTAGGCCAGCCCTTCCGTTGAGTAAATTTCCGCCAGGGCCTTGTAAATGATATCATCGCTGACGTGGTCTCCTGTCACCCAGAGGGCCGAATCCTGGAAGGATGCGACATCATAATCCACCCCGCTGTAGGTATTGGCGGGAATGGTCAGGGTCGCGTAGAAAGGGAACTCCTGGAAAAAACCGCTCTTTTCACCGGGTCCCACCAGATCGAGCAGCCTGATCTTGTTGCTGGCGGCTGCCTGGATGATCGAGGCGTTGGGGAAGCCGGCAAAAACCCACATGGCGTCGATAAGGTTGTCACCCAGCGAGGACGCGGCCTTGGAATAGCCGATAAACTCGACATTCATCTTGTCCCAGAGCCCCACGGAAGTGAAAAACCGCTGGGCGGACGCGGCCGCGCCGGAACCGGGGTCGCCGACGGCCACTCGCTTGCCCTCCAGGTCGGCCACCTCATTGATGCCGCTGTCGGCCTTGACAACCAGGTGGGCGGGAGCGCCGTACAGATACGACATGGCCTTGACTTTGGTGTATTGCCGTTCATCCTGGGCCAGTTTTCCTATCCGAGCGAGATAGGTGTCGCCGGAATAGACGATGCCGAAATCGGCCTCACCGGCATTGACCCGCCGGAGGTTTTCCAGGGAGCCGGCCGAGGCCATGTTGGACACCTCGACATTTTCGATATTGTTGGACAGGCGGATGGAAATGCCGTTGCCGTAATACTGGAAGGTCCCCCCTTCAGGACCCCCGGAAAATGCAAGCCGCTCCTTGGCCATGGCGGCCAGGGGGCTCATCGCGAAAACCAACACCAGCGAAGCCACAACGTACAAACTGATTCTTTTCATGGATTTCTACCTCCGTTCTCTGTTTTTCCTGTTGCCGACCTTTCGCGCAGCGGCTCCCATGAACCGTGGGCATGAACAAGGTCTCATTACGGTCCGTTCCAACCTCGACAATCGCACACCGGCAGCCGGCCCCGCGCCAGGCGCTCGCCGAAGGATCAGCCCGGTATCTCCCTGAATTACCGTTGTCGGAAATTATGTCGTCATTGCCCCGGCAGGCCTGAAAGAGGATTCCCCCGTCGGCGGCATTGACGGAAACACGGGGTAACAGCGGCATCTCGAAGGATGCTCCGCCCAGGGCTCTTGATCGTACGTTTTGAAAATGCAACACTTTATCAATTATTAATTATAGTCGACTCCGCCCGGTTCTCCAAATTTTTCTGAATGAACGGCCATTTTTTTACATCGGCACCAGGGGCAGGTAGTCAGGCTCCCAGCGCATCCTGCGGATCAGTTCATTCAACCGGGCCGGATCGTTTTCGTGCTTGAACGATGAAAAGGCGGGAGGCCGGCTGACGCCCTTCTGGATGGCTGTCTCCCCCACGGCCTGGGCCACCTTGAGGCTCACTTCGCGCAGCGTCGTCACATCGGGCATCAAGGTGCCCGCCTGCATCTCCTTGCCCGTGACAAAATCGGATACGGCGCGGGCGGCGGAGGTAAAAAATTCGGGCAGGACTTCCCGGGCGCCGGAAGCGAGCACGCCCAGGCCGACCCCGGGGAACACGAAGACATTGTTGCACTGGCCGGTGCGGTACTGCCTGCCGTCGTAGTCAACGGGTGGGAAGGGCGAACCGGTGCCGACCAGGACCCGCCCGTCCGACCACTTGTACAGGTCCGCGGGAACGGCCTCGGACATGGATGTCGGATTCGACAGAGGCATGATCACCGGCCTGTCCGTATGCTCCAGCATGGCCCGGACAATCTTCTCGGAGAAGCAGCCGGCCTGACCGGAGGTGCCCACCAGAACTGTGACTCCCGCGTTGCGGACAACGTTTTCCAGCTGCAGGTCCCTGTCATCCTCCACCCAGGGCAGCAGGGCCGGATCCTTGGCGAATTTCTGCTTATAGGGCAGCAGGTCCTTGCCGGCGGCGAGTATCAGTCCCTTTGAATCCAGGGTGAATATCCGGGACCGGGCCTCGGCAGCCGTCAACCCTTCCTCGTGGAGCGCCGTCTCTATCTGTTCGGCGATGCCCACCCCGCCCGCCCCGGCGCCGTGGATGAGGAACACCTGGTCGCGGAGCCGCTCCTGCTTGATCTTCATGGCCGTCAGGATGCCGGCCAGGGCAACGGCCCCGGTCCCCTGGATGTCATCGTTGAACGATATCAGATCGTGCAGGTAGGCATCACGGATGGCAAAAGCGTTCTGCTTGGAAAAGTCCTCCCACTGGCAGAGGGCGTTGGGAAATACATTGCGGAAGGCCCTGGCAAACCGCTGGACGAAATGGATGTACTCGTCGCCGCTCAGGCGGCGGTGCCGCCAGCCCAGGTATTCGACATCGTTGAGCAGCGCCTCGTTGTTGGTTCCCACGTCCAGGGAAATGGGCAGGCAGTGCCAGGGAGCGATGCCGGCGCCCTGGGTGTACAGCATCAGCTTGCCGACACAGATGGCGATGCCTCCCGCACCCTGGTCGCCGATGCCGAGTATGCCCTGGTTGTCGGTGACAACCGCCACCCGGATGTCGCGGTGGGCAAAACGGCGAAGCACATCCTCGGCCCGGTCGATATTGCCCGGATAAAAATGAAGGCCGTGGGCGGAGCGGAACATGGAGGAGTACTGCTGGCAGGCCAGGCCCACCGTGGGCGTGTAGATGATGGACATGTACCGGGCGATATCGCTTCGGATGAGGGCATGGGCCAGGGTCACGTTGCGGTCGAACAGCGATCGGATGTAGATGAAACGCTCGAGATCATTCTCCTTGTTGTCGACCTTGACCCTGCTGTTTTCCACCTGCTTGTCCAGGGTGCGTACGGCCGGGGGCAGCATGGCGACGAGGCCGAGCCGTTCGCGGTCTTCCTCGGTAAAGGCCGTTCCCTTGTTGATGAAACTGTTGCCCGAAACCCTCGTTCCGCTGCTGTAGACATAAAATTCCCTGGTATTGCCGTATTCATCATATCTGAGCATATACGATGGACCGCTCATGTTTGCCTCCGAATGGGTTATGCGTTGACGCCGGACAAGGTAACCTTGTATAGATGAAATTGAAGAATCGCTTTTATTCTATCATTTTTTTGTACAAACAGGCAATGATTAGCTGGCAAAAACTTCTCGGCGACAGCATTACGGACCCCGCGGGGCTTCCGGGACTGCCCCGGGAGACGGTGGAAGAAATCGAAGAGGTAACCCGGGTGTATCCGATGCGGATCAACCCCTACTACCTGCGTCTCATGCGGCAGGCCGGACCGGCGATCAGCCGCCAGGCCGTTCCCGACATCCGCGAAATACGTGATGACACCGGCATGACCGACCCCCTTGACGAGGAAAACCTGAGCCCGGCGCCCAACCTGGTGCACAAGTATCCCGACCGGGTCCTGTTCCTGGTTTCCGGTCAATGCGCGATGTACTGCCGCTTCTGCACCCGCAAGCGCAAGGTCGGCCGCCCGGAAATGGCGGTCAGCGACTCCACCATCCGCGCCGGTCTCGACTACATCGAAAAAAACCGGCAGGTTCGGGAGGTGCTGCTGTCCGGCGGCGACCCCCTGCTGCTCGGGGACCGGTACCTGGAAAAAATCCTCCGGAGCCTGCGCCGCATCCCCCACGTCGAGGTCATCCGCATCGGCACCAGGGTCCCCTGCACCCTGCCCCAGCGCGTCACCGCCGGCCTGGCCGCCATGCTCCGGAAATACCACCCGCTGTACATCAACACCCACTTCAACCATCCGGCCGAGATCACCCCGGAGGCTTCAGGGGCCTGCGCCATCCTGGCCGACGCCGGCATCCCCCTCGGCTGCCAGACGGTTCTGCTGCGCGGCATCAATGACGACAAGGAAATAATCCGGGATTTGATGTGCCGCCTGGTGCGCATCAGGGTCAAACCGTACTATCTTTTTCAGGCGGACCTGGCCAGGGGAACCGACCACTTCCGCACCCCCATCGACACGGGCCTGGCAATCATGCGGCACCTCATCGGCAGGACCTCCGGCCTCGCCGTTCCCACCTTCGCGGTGGATGCCCCGGGGGGCGGCGGAAAGATCCCCCTGACCCCCGAATACATCCGCTCCCTTGACGAACAGAGCCTGCGGTTCACCAATTACCAGGGGCTCCCGTGCTCCTATCCCAATCCGTCAAAAACCCCGGAAACCGGCGCCGCAACCGACGCCCCGGAGGAAGGCCGGAGGTTGGGGTGCTCCTGAGCTGGGAAAGTTGGCAGCATATCAGAAGTCAGAAGCCAGAGGACAGAAGACAGAAGGTGCTTGCAGCTTCGCTGTGGGGCTGAAGAACCCCCTCATCCGCCCCTTGGGGCACCTTCTCCCCCAGGAGAAGGATGTTGTGAGTCACGTAGGTTGGCGGTGAGCACCG
>Ga0209269_1001814_pt1 | contig 10324 bp, 12 predicted proteins | sample MTBAKMMethaMetaG_FD_187455 | JGI IMG/M metagenome (GOLD analysis project Ga0209269, IMG submission 187455) | Enrichment culture microbial communities from Arthur Kill intertidal strait, New Jersey, USA, that are MTBE-degrading - MTBE-AKM (Arthur... | ecosystem: Environmental > Aquatic > Marine >... | reverse complement strand
ACGCTCACGCGAAGGGACGTCGATGGTTTGACCTCCTGATGACGGTCTCAAAGATGTCGGCGATGTTCTGGATCCAGAAACGTCAGGTTCTCGGGGAAGCGTTGAGAAAAAGAGTGCTGCCATGGGGATTCGAACCCCAGTCGTCGGCGTGAAAGGCCGACATGATTGGCCACTACACTATGGCAGCAGAAATGCTATACTATATATCCGGATCCTGGTACTTAAACCTTCGGCCGGCGCCTGGCTGCTCTTATATGCCGGCCGCTCTCCTTCTCCCGGAAAAAGCGGGGTGCGCCGGTCTCACCGCCAGGTGACCCGCACCGGCTCCCGGCCCGGCACGCGGGGGAATCTGTACGCCGGGTAGCCCAGGGCCATCGCATACTGCGGCGCATGCCCCTCGGGCAGGCCGAGCGCCTCAAGGAGCGCCGGCGAGGACATGGCGGCGATCTGGAAGAACCCGGCCCAGCAGGTCCCCAGGCCGAAGGACGGGGCGGCGACCTCGAGCCAGGCGAGGGCGATGATGCTGTCGGTGTAGGCCATCGGGTCCTTCGCATCGGCGTGGGCGATGACCAGGTGCGGGGCGCCCCGGCAGATCTGGTCCACGCCCGCGTCCCAGGTCCGCACCAGCACCCCGAAGAGATCGGCCATCGGGTGACCGGCCCGGCTCGCCTCCCGCATCCACGCGATCGCAAGCCCCGCGAGGCGGCGCACCTCGGCCGGGTCGTGGACGACGAGCCAGTGGACCGGCTGGCCGTTCATCCCGGAGGGTGCGAACCTCACCACGTCGAGCAGGGCCTCGACCGTCTCCTTATCCACGCACGCCTCCCGGTACCGGCGGACTGTCCGGCGGGCCCGCAGGTAGGCCGCAAGATCGGCCGGGGCGATCGCCGCCGACCCGCCGGGAAGATGCTGCGGCCCTGAGGCCGGGTACAGGGCCGAGACCGCCCCGGCCGGGCAGACGGCCTCACAGTGGCCGCAGCGGCTGCAGATCGCCTCGCCGCCCGGGACGAGGCGCGGCAGATCGTCGGGCCCGTCCTGCGCGATGATCCCCATCGGGCAGATCTCCATGCAGATGCCGCAGCGCGTGCAGGCATCGCTGTCAACGGTGATCGGATGGTCCATGGGTGATCGAACGGCACAATCCGATAAAAAAGGATAGGGGGAGAACCTCAGAAGATCGGGGTGCCTTCCTTTGCGGTCACCGCAGAGAACCCGGCCATCAGCTGCCTGGTGACCGGGCCCGGGTGTCCGTCGCCGACGATCCTGCCGTCGATCTTCGTGATCGGCGCCACCTCGGCGGCGGTGCCGGTGACGAAGATCTCGTCGGCCGTATAGAGGTCGAAGTAGCCGAGGTTCCGCTCTTCGACAGCGATCCCGAGTGAGGCGGCGACCTCGAGCGCCACCTTCCTGGTCACGCCCCTGAGGTTGTTGAGGGTGTGCGGGGTGGCGATGACGCCGTCCTTGACGACGAAGATGTTGTCCCCCGAGCCTTCGGCGACATAACCGTGGGTGTCGAAGAAGATCGCCTCGTCCCCGCCCTTATAGTTCGCCTCGATCTTCGCCAGGATGTTGTTCAAGTAGTTCAGGCTCTTCACGTTCGGCGGGAGGGCCTCGGCCGGGTTCCTCCGGACGGAGACGCTGACGGCGGTGAGCCCCTTCTCGTAGAGGTCGCCGTACATCGCGCCCCAGCTGGTGGCGATGATGAAGATCGTCGGCTTCGGGCACTTCCGCGGGTCGAGGCCCAGGTCTCCTTTGCCCCGGGTGACGACCGGCCTGATATAGGCGTCCCTGAGGTTGTTCTTCCGCAGGACCTCGAGGAGCGCCTCCTTGAACTCCTCCTTCGTGATCGGGACCTTCATGTCGATCGTCTTCGCCGAGTCGTAGAGCCGGTCGATGTGCTCGTCCAGCCTGAAGACGCGGCCGTCATAGGCGCGGATCCCCTCAAAAACGCCGTCGCCGTAGAGAAGGCCGTGGTCGAAGACCGAGACCTTCGCCTCGCTCTCAGGGACGAACGCCCCGTCCAGGTAGATAATCATAAAGAGAGTATTGGCGCAGGATTGATATAGTATTTTATGGTTCGGTTTCAGGAGCGCGGCCCCTGCCTGCACGCCTGAAGAAAACCACGGAAAAAGTCGGCACTCGCCGCCGGGTGGAGGTGCGTGTAACTTGCCAGGGTCTGTTCGGTCACCGCCCCGTCCAGCGCCCCCTTAATCCCGGTGCCGCGGGAGAGGGTGTAGGCAAACGTCGTCTCCGGCGCGAGCCGCACCTCTGAGTAATGGAACTCGTGGCCCCGAAACGCCCCCTCGCCGAAGGGGCACGCAGCCCCGGCCCGCCCCTCCACGTAGCCGAGGGTGCGGTGGGCCGGCATCCCGGTCTCGCCTGAAAAGACCCCGCACATGGTGCAGGTCTCGTCTCGCTCCCGCCCCTGCCACCCGGCCCGCAGGACCAGCCGCTCGGTGAGGTAGATGAGCCCGCCGCACTCGGCGTAGATGGGCACGCCGTTTGCTGCGGCTTCCTTCAGCGCCTCCCGGCACCGGTCGTTCGCCTCGAGCGCCGCGGCGTGCATCTCGGGATAGCCGCCGCCGACGATGTAGCCGTCGGCCGCAGGCAGGGGGTCGTGGACCGGGCTGAAGGTACGGATCTCGGCCCCGCCGGCGTGCAGGACGTCGAAGAGGTCGTTGTAGTAGAAGTTGAAGGCCTCGTCGTAGGCGACCGCCACCGTGACATCGGCCTCGTGGGTGCGGGCGAACGGCCCGGAGGCGCCGACAAAGCGGTAGTCCTCCATCAGGGCCTTGAGGGCGTCGAGGTCGATGTACGACCCGATCACCTCCTTTACGGCGTTGATCCGGTCGAGGAAGTCGCCGCTCTCCTGGCCCTCGCGGTACGGCACCAGCCCGAGGTGGCGCATCGCAAGCCGCATCTCCTCGCTCTTCGGGATCGCTCCGATGACCGGGATGCCGCAGAAGTGCTCGACCGCCTGCACGGTCTTCCTGCGGTGGCCCTCGCTGCTGATGTTGTTGAGGATCACCCCGACGATCCGCACCTTCGGGTCGAAGGCGGCAAAACCCTTCACCAGGGCGGCGGCGCTCCTGGTGATGCTCCGGGCGTCCACGACCAGCACCACCGGCAGGTCGAGGGCCTTTGCGACCGAGGCCGTGCTCCCGGCGTCGCCGATCGCCTCGGCCCCCTCGTAGAGCCCCCGCACCCCTTCGACCAGGGCGATCTCCGCACCCTTCGCCCCGTGCTCGAAGACGGCCCTGATCAGGGTCGGGTCCATCACGTAACTGTCCAGGTTCCGGCACGGGCGCCCGGTGACCGCCGTCAGGTACGAGGGGTCGATGTAGTCCATCGCCACCTTGTAGGTCTGGACCGGCGCCTCCTGCGCCAGGAGGGCGGCGACGGCCAGGGTGATGCTCGTCTTCCCGCTGCCCGAGCGGTCCCCGGTGACAAGGAGGGCCTTCATCTCATTCACCCCGGGCGATGCTGCGCACGACGGCGCCGAACTCGCTCTCGACGATCGAGCGCACGCCCAGGGTCTTGGGGTGGAGGTCCACCTCGACGACGACCGCCGCGTGTCCCATCTCGCGGAGGGGCGCCACCTGCCGCGGGCCGTTGGTGACCGAGACCACCTCGACGCCCGCCGTATACTCTGGCGGGACCGCATGGGGGACGCCGACGATGAGGGCGAAGTCGGGCTCGATCTCCCTGATCCGCTCGCCGATGGCGTCGCCGTTCGCCCCGTACTCGTCGAGGGCGCCGAGGAGTTCGGGCTCGAGCCCGGCCTCGCGCATCCCCTGGAGGACCCGGGCGGCGTCGGCCCGCACCTTGGGCAGGCCGCGGTCTTCGAGGTTGGCGATGTAGGTGATCTCGGCGTCGGGGCAGGCATCATGGAGGGCGAGGAGTTCGTCGGCGAACATATAGGCGGTCTCCTTCTTGGCGTTCATGACGGCGACGCCGCGTTTTCCCTCCCGCGCCAGGTTGATGAGGCGCCTGGCCGCGACGTGCTTGAGGTCGCCGCGGGAGGGCTCGATATAGGAGCGGGAGGCCGCTCCCCGCAGGCGCTCCACCTCGTTCGCCGCCGCGAGCAGCCGCCGCTGCCGTTCGAGTTCGTCGGCGCTGATCCACCCGATCGCCGCCGCCGGTTCGAGGGCGGCGAGCACCCCCTGGATGTTCTCCCTGAAGCCGGCGTGGATGTCGATCGCGATCGTCGGCGTCTCGACCCCGGAGGCGTCGATTGCCGCCTGCAGATCCTCGCCGATGATCATCGAGACGCAGGTGCCGACCACCGCCATCCGCTTCGGGGCAAAATCTTTCTCGGCTCCCTTGAGCACCCGCTCGAGCACCGCCTGCCCGCCGAAGATGAACTCGTTGTCGGCGAGGGAGGTGGTCAGCACCCGCATGCCGTCCTCTTCGAGGAGGCGGGCGTGCTTGAACGAGCACCCGGACGGGCCGTGGAGGATCGCCACCTCCACCTCGAGGTCCCGGGCGGTGTACAGGGCTGCGACGATTGAACTGGGCCTTGGCTGTATGTAATCCATGGTTATCTCCATGTCTTGACGGCGAGGACGACCGCGCCGCCGTCGTTTGCGATCTCTTCTGCGATGCCGGCCCCTTCTGCAAGGTCTCCGGCCGGTATTCCCTCGATCTCCGGGTAGTCGCCGACGAGCACCACGCGGTCAGGGCGGATATCGTCGATCGTCCGTTTCACCTCATCTGCCGGGAACCCCTCGCAGATGGTCTGCCCCTCGGTCCCGATCACCAGGGTGAGGGGGCCGCCGCCCGCGAGGGCGCGGGCATAGGCGGCGGCGCCGACCGCCGTCTCCCGGCAGGTCCCGCTGTTGGCGTTGTCGACGATGACCTTCCCGTCCCGCCGGGCGACGGCCATCCGGCCCTCTAAGGGTGCAAAAGCGGCGAGGGCCGCGGGGTCGGCGCCGAGCAGGCAGGCCGCCGCCGCCGCCATCTGGAGGGGCGTCCTGTAACCGGGCAGCGCGAGGAGGGGGTTCTCGAACGCGCCCTCGATCCCTTTCCACCGGTAGCGGCAGAGCGTCCCGGTGACGACGGCGATCGTGTCGGCGGCGCAGGCGCCGGGCAGATCGGTCCCCGGGGGGATGAGCACTTCGGCGCACCCGCTCATGGACCTGATCTTCTCGGCAAGGGCGCGCCTTTTCCCGGCGGCAATCGTGTAGTCCCCGGTCGCGGTGAGAATGGCGAGGTCCCCGGCCCCGGTGACGCCGAGCGACTCCTCGGCGACGAGCCAGCCGCCGATACGGGCCGCCTCCGCCGCCGCCGGGAGCACCGAGGCCGGGGTGATGGAGCGTTTCCAGAGGGTGACGCCCTCAGGATAGCGGACGGTGCCCATCGAGGTGTGAAGGATGCCCGGGCCGGGCAGCACCGAGGCAAGGGCGGTCGCCGTCGTCGTCTTGCCGCGCGCGCCGGTGATCTCGATCATCCGGGCCGGGCGGTTCCCGACGAGGAGCATCCGCACCGCCTCGTGGTGGGTGATCCTCCGGGGCGCCGCACAGAGGAGAGGATGGGCCGGGTCGAGGTGGACCGGGGCGGCGACCAGGTCGTAGCGGCGCCGTGCCGCCTCTCCGGCAGGTATTCCTTCGCGTCCCCGGTAGACGTCCACCATATCGACGGCATGGCCTGCCCTCTTCAGGGCCTCTGCGAGGGCGGCGCCGCCGTGGATGGTGTCGAGGACGAGGATCTTCATTCTCAGGAGTTCGACCGGATCGCCGCTTCGGCGTTCTTGACCATCAGGTCGGCGAGCAGCGGGTCGCCGCCGATCGGGTCGGCATAGACGAGGGGGATCGCTCCGGTGGCGTGGGCGAAGGTGCCCTTCTTCGCGCCCTCGGGCAGGCCGAGGAGCTCGGGGATGTCCTGGAGGATGTGGACGCCCTTTGCCAGGAAGAGGGGCACGACGACCAGGAGGTCGATCTCGTCCTTTTTGAATGCGTCCAGGGCCTCGTCGACGCTCGGTTCGTTCATCGACATGAAGCCCGGCCTGACGAGGTACTCCGGGTGCTGCCTGGCGATCAGCGCCGCCGTGCTCTCGATGAGCTCCTTATTGTAGGGGAGTTTGCTGCCGTGTCCGACGAGTAATAATCCTGTTCTTGCCATATACTACTGTGTACAACTTTCAGATCATAAAAGTATTACGAATCCTGCTCCTCTTCCCTCTCCTCCCTGAGAGAAGGGGGTGCGGGTGTTCGCCCCCCGCACCGCGGTGACCAAAGGACTTTGTGATGGTGGGGCCAATCTGGATGGAATTATGATCGACAGCTACGAGCGCTGCGGACTGATCATCAACGGTCAGGTGGTCAGGACCCCGGTTGCGATTGCATCCATGGCCGGGATGGTGGACGCCGCCTATGTGCTCGCCCGGGCTGACCATATCGGCGCCGCCTTTATCGGCGGCTATTCTATTGACGAGGCCACGATGGAGGCGAGCCGGCAGATGGCCGCCGAAGGGCGGGCCGAGTTCCTGTACGACGACCCGATCGCCGCGCTGCGCACAGAGGTCGGCGCCCTGGAGGGGAGCGGGGTCGTCACCGGCCTCAACCTCAGGGGGAGCGCTCCGGCTTCCTATGCGGCGGTCGCCGACGCCATCGGGGACGGCGTCGTCTACGAGATCGACGCCCACTGCCGCCAGCCGGCGATGACGGCGGCCGGGTGCGGCGAGACCCTGCTGAAAACGCCGCACCTTCTTGCCGAGACCGTCCGCGCCCTCAAGGGCTTCGACGTCACCGTTTCGGTGAAGATCCGGGCCGGCGTGGCAGCCGACGACCGGCGCCTGGCTCGCCTGCTCTGGAAGGCCGGGGCCGACATCATCCACGTGGACTTAATGGACTTCGGCTATGCCCGCCTGCGGCAGATCAGGAACGCCTGCCCGCTCACTCTCATCGCGAACAACTCCATCACCTCGTTCGACCGAGCGATGGATATGTTCGCCCACGGGGCCGATATGGTCTCCCTGGCGCGGCGCTCTGACGAACGCACCCTGGCCGGGATCGACGCCGCCATCTGCCGCAAGGCCGACGAGACCGGGTGGTACAATGCGCCGAAGCAGCTCTGCCGCGGCGGGGACGTGCGGTCCCTGACCTTCTGCTGCATGCCGGTGAAGCACTGCCCCCTGCTGCCGTTCCTCGACAACATCGGGTTCTCCCGGGAGGCCTATATGGAGGTGAAGCGCGAGGCGGTGAAGGGCACGCCCCTCGAAGGCGGCCGGACGACCTGTTTCGGCTCCCTTGCCTGGTGCTGCAAGTCGAGTTCGCCCTGCATGCTCAGGGAGGTCGCCATGAAGGAGGCCGGCGTGGATACCCCGGCGTACATGCGGGAAAAGCGTCTTCTTTCGGAAAAAATCATGGAGCGGGTCTTCGATGCGGTGCCGGACGATCACGAGGACTGAAGCGGCGCAGCTGGCGATGGTGCTGGAGGTGACCGCCTCCCCCAAGCCCGGCAATGTGGACCGGGGGCACGACTACCCCGACACCCGCCTGGAGCACTTTCTGGCGTCGGCGGTCTTTGCCCGGGCGGCGCTGGAGCGCGCCGAAGCGGGCGAGGAGGGGATCGGCGCCCTGATCGAGGCGGCGGTGCGGGACACGAACTGCCATGCCGGCGGCAACACCCATTTCGGGGCGTTCATCCTGCTGATGCCCCTGGTGATCGGCGGAAAGGCGGCGCGGGCCGTTCGGGCCGCCCGTGCGACCACGGTCGAGGACGCCGTCGCCTTCTACCGCGCTTTCTCGGCGACGCAGGTGCGGGTGCTGGAAAAAGACGAGATCGACGTGAACGATCCCGGCGCTGCCGACATGCTCCGCGAGCGGGGGATGACCCTCTACGACGTGATGGCATACTCCGCGGAGCGGGACATGGTGGCGCGGGAGTGGACGAACGGGTTCGCCCTCTGCACCGAGACGGCCGACCGCCTCATGGCCCACGGTTCGGGGAGAGAGGCGATCGTGCGGACGTTTCTCGATATGCTCGCCGCCTATCCCGACACCTTCATCGCAAAGAAGCACGGGGCCGCCGTCGCCGGGGAGACGATGCTGCGGGCGCGTGAGGTGCAGGCCGGTCGCCTGGCCCTCTCGGTCTTCGACGAGGAGTGCCTGGCGCGGGGGATCAATCCGGGCTCCCTGGCCGACATCATGATCGCCGGGATCTATCTCGCCCTGCTGGAGGGGTGGCAGTGGGACTGCTGAGGGAGGGGATCAACGAGGTGGTCGCCACAACAAGGGACAACGCCGCCCCGATGGGGATCATCTGCCGGAACGGCGCCCTCTCGATGGTGCTCTTCAAGGGCTCGCACACCGAGGCGAATATCCGCCGGGACGGCTGGGTGGTGGCGAACGTCACCCATGACCCGGCGGTCTGGGTGCGGACGGCGTTTGCGGACCTGCCGCCAGAGGCGTTCGTCGAGATCGAGGCGGGCGGCCGTGCGGTGCAGCGGCTTGCCGCCTGCGAGGCCTGGGCGGCGTTTAGGGCGACGGTCAGGCACGAGACCGCGGAGACGTATTTTGTCGCCCTCGAACCCCTGGGGGAGGGGGTGATCGAGGCGGCGGTGCAGGCGCACAACCGCGGCTTTGCCGGGATCATCGAGGCGACGGTGCATGCCACGCGCTACGTGATAGGCCGCGATCCAGCCCTCAAGGCCCTGATCGACCACCACCTCGCCATCGTGCGGAAATGCGGGGGGCCGCGGGAGCGCGAGGCGGCCGCCCTGCTGGAAGAATATCTTATTTGACCGGCGCCAGCGTCACCGCCGTGCCGTAGGCGAGGAGTTCGGCCGCCCCCGGCGCCGTCTGCGAGGTGGTGAACCTGACGTTGACGACGGCGTCGGCGCCCATCTTTTTTGCGGCGTTTTCCATCCGGTTGATCGCCTCCAGCCTGGCTTCGGTGAGCATCTCGGTGTAGGCCTCGAGTTCGCCGCCGACGATGCTCTTGAGGCCGGACATGATGTCTTTGCCGATGTTTTTCGACCTGACGGTGTTGCCGTAGACGATGCCGACGACCGTGGCCGTGTAGCCCGGTACGGTTTCTGTTGTGGTGAGGATCATCTCTTTCACTCCTGGACCTGCTCGATCCGGTCTTCCCGGTTCCGGAATATGATGAGGGCGATTCCGATCAGGATGAGCGGGACGGCATAGATGAGGAGAAACGGGAAGCCGAAGGGCAGGAGGATCGCACCGAGGAGGATCAACCCGAGGCCCCATTTCACCTGGCTCTTCATACGTATGCGTGGGGGGCGGGGAGATGATAAGATCGCCGTGTGCGGGTTCCAGAGCATTATCTGATTTTTCTGATCGTTCTGATAATTCTAAATACTCTGGCGCTCCACGTTGCTGCGGGAATGCTCATGCCACGAAATACTCCTGGTGACGAATTGTGTTCGCCCGACGGCCTGCCGTGCAGGTGCAGCGCCGAATCGCTCTGCACGGTTGAGGCGGTGCTCAGCGTGGACGAACGGGGACAGATGGTGCTCCCCAAAGACGTGCGCGAGAAGGCGGGGATCAGGCCCGGCGATAAACTCGCCCTGATCTCCTGGGAACGGGACGGGGAGGTCTGCTGCCTGGCGCTGATGAAGACCGGGCGCCTGAGCGGCATGGTGAAGCAGGTTCTCGGGCCGCTGGTGGACGGGCCGGAGTGAGGGGGTGGCGCAGACGGATTGCGATTGCTGCCCGGAAAGCGCCCCGTGCGACTGCACGCAGGGGGTCCCGGAGGTCAGGACGACGGACAGCCTGATCACGCTCGCCCACCGCCTCGATCACGTCCTGGCGCGCTGGGGCGTGGACCGGATGGGTCACCGGGTGGAGCCCGGGCTGTACAGCCTCGGCCGCCCCACGCCGGCGTCGCCGGTCTTTGTCTCGGCGAACTATACCCTGAGTTTTGACGCCCTGAGGTCTGCCCTCGCCGGCCATGACGGGTATATCCTGGTGCTGGACACCCGCGGGATCAATGTCTGGTGCGCCGCGGGCAAGGGGACGTTCGGGACCGACGAGGTGGTCGGGCAGATTGCACGCACCGGGCTTTCGTCGGTGGTGGAGCACCGGACGCTCATTCTTCCGCAGCTCGGCGCCCCCGGGGTCTCGGCCCACGAGGTGCTGCGGCGCTCAGGTTTCCGGGTGACCTATGGGCCGGTCCGGGCCGCCGATCTCCCTGCGTTCCTGGCTGCGGGAACGGCGACCCCCGAGATGCGCTGCGTCCGCTTCCCGTTCGCCGACCGCATCGTGCTGACGCCGATGGAACTGGTCCATGCGGCGCTGCCCACCCTCGCCGGCGCCGTCCTCCTCTATCTCCTCGCGGGGCTGCCGGCGGCGCTTGGAGC
>Ga0209269_1001812_pt1 | contig 10332 bp, 4 predicted proteins | sample MTBAKMMethaMetaG_FD_187455 | JGI IMG/M metagenome (GOLD analysis project Ga0209269, IMG submission 187455) | Enrichment culture microbial communities from Arthur Kill intertidal strait, New Jersey, USA, that are MTBE-degrading - MTBE-AKM (Arthur... | ecosystem: Environmental > Aquatic > Marine >... | reverse complement strand
AGAACCTCATTCGGGTACGCAGTGATCAGCTCAAGGATTTTCTTTTCATTCCGAAATTCGCTGCTGTCTGTAGCATCAAATCCTTCGGATGCGCTAGATTTTGTCAGGAAGCCATTTACCGCTTGTTTTACTTGGGATAATTGCTCTCCAGATTGTTTTTTTGTTTCGGTCCACAAAGAAATCAGCAAATCAACTGCTTCATTAAATTGGGGATCAACCTGCGTAAGTCGCTCCAATATCTTCGTTGCCTGCTCAATTTTCCCTTCTCCTGCAAGAGATTTTGCGAGGAAATATCCAACCTGCAAATCACCTGAGTAAGCAGACAGCCATAGCAAAGCAGCCTGACGCGCGAATCGATAGCTTTTTGTTTGGTCTGCGGTTTTCAAAAGTAAGATTAACCGCTCGCGAGAAATTGATTTTTTATCTTGCTGTCCGTTCATTTTCGATGGCCTCATAGATTTCTACTTACATCCGAAGAATTATGTACAAGATTCAGTGCAACTATCGCGCCTAACTGCCGGCGAATATTTACATTATCTGGAGCAAGTTCTGCCGCTTTTCTGAGCATTGTTTCAGCTTCAACATAATCTTTGCTTTCGCGCAAAATTAGGCCGGCATTGAAGTATGGGCGGTAATCATCAGGAGACACTTTAATAGCCTGCTGGTAAATATGGATCGCTTTGCCAAATTCCCGTCGTTCCTGGTAGGTGGTTCCAAGTTCTAGATACGCTTCTATTTCATATACATTTTGGCGAATGGCTTCGCTCAAATACTGTACTGCCTGGTCGAGTTGGCCAACATGATGCTTAATTCGACCCACCAGAAGGTTTAGCTTTGATTGCCGCGGATCAATTTGTAAAGCTTCAATGGCGGTTTTTTCAGCGTTTTTAAAATCCCCAATTTCTGAAAGTAACTCGGCTTTCATTGCGATCACCTCAACATTCTTTGGATCTTTAGCGATCAATTCATCCAGCAAAGGCAACGCGACTTCTGCTCCATAAATTTTCCGAATCAGTTTGGCGCGCTCAAACAGTGCTATCGCGGTTTGTTGAACTTGGGCGGAAGACCGCTCAATTACTTTTAGCGCTTTTTCATCTTCTCCCATTTCTGAATACAACTGGCTGACAAATAAAGTCACATTCAAATCACAGTGCTCAATTGAGAATGCCTGCACCCCCATATCCAGGGCAAGCTTTTGATTCCCAATCTGTTTGGCAATTTGACCCACTAAAAGATAATGTTTTGCGCAATCCGGTTCAAGCTTGACTGCTTTTTGCGCACTTGTTAGAGCGCGGTCAAAATTCCGCATCTGCCAATATGCTTTCGCGTAAAGACTCCATAACTCAGGCAAATTGCTAATATTTTCCGCAATGGGTTCCAGAGTTTCAATCACTTTTGCCGGCAACTGCTTCAGATTGAATAAATTTGCCAGTGAAAGCCGATACGAGTAATTATGGGGCGTGATCAGAATCGCGTTTTCCCAACAGCGCATCGCCTGATCCACATCGCCAATTTTTTCTGCCATGCGGGCCGCGAATGCGTGCCACTCTGGCTCATCATCCCAAATCACTAATGCTTTTTTAATATTTTCCAAGGCTTTTTCTGGTTGAGCCCCATATGCGCACAATTTTGCCTGTGCTGCCCAAACCAAAGGATTATTGGGTTGAGTGATTACCCATTTTTCAAGCAAATTGATACCGGTTTCTGGATCGCTTTCAGAATGGCAGAATGACATCTGGATAATATTGCGAATAGTCTCTGGAAGTTTCAATGAAATTTGTTGGGCGCCCGCGGTATTTCCCTGGTGTCGTAACAAACCAACCAACCCAGATTCATATGACATATTCCTCATGGTGGCTACTGCCCGCTTGATGGAATCGGTAGTTGGCTTGATTAATGCTTTTCCTAATTCATCCAGACTATCAGGTCCAATAAAGAGTGGATTATTCTTTAGTACCTTGATAGCCTGATCGAATGCAATTTGATATATCGGATCCTGAAGATCAATCACAGGAGCGTGGTTGACACAATTCAAATCCCGGCTCAGCTCAGCTTCTTCTAGAGAAATGATGATATTTTTTGCCAATTCGAACTGGGCAGCACAGTTTTGCGGGAATTCACTTACCAATTCATTCAACCATTGGAAACCTTTTTCCCATAAACGGTTATCCTGCGCGGCCTGAGACATCCACAATCGCCAACAATCCAATCGCTTTGCCACCTGAGGAGTATGTAACTCAAACCAGGCTAACGAAAGGTCCTCACCAAATTCTCCTTCCAAACCCCTTTCAGCACTCAGGAACAATGCCTCTGCTGATTTAATTTCTCCCTTCAGAGATAACACTCTGGATTGAATAGCCATCACCCGCGGATTCTCGGGGTTGTATGTCAACGCAGTTTGCAGGCACTGGGCAGCACCCTGAAGATCTTCCCGATCCAAATGTATTTCTGCCTTTGCGCAAACACATTCTATCCACCATCGGCGATCTAGGTCTGTCACCTGTTCAAATGGAATTTGCAGACCTTCTTCAATTAACTTATAGGCTTGGTCATTCTGCATGTGGCTACGTTTATGCTCAATGAGCGACATACGAACAGCCATCCATTTAGGATTGATGGCCAGAATCTGTGAAAGGTAACCTTCAAATGAGACAAGATCAGCTTGTTCCAAACATGCTTCTGCTTTTCTCAAATACGCGTATTCAGGTAAACTGATCGCTTGAACAAATTCTGCTGGCAAGGCGAAAATGAGAGAATCATCTTCAAAAGGTTGATCTGTTTGATTTTCCAGTAATTTCAACGCCTGATCTAAACAAGCCTCGCTTGCCTGGTGCCGGCCCATTTTCTTCAAAATATCAGACTCGAGAACAAACAAATTTATCCAGTCAGATTGCGTTTCTGAGCATGTTTGAACATGTTCAAGAGCAGATTTATAATCTCCAACCAGATATTCGGTACAACCCAGAACGAACAGAAGTTCAGCATCCTGGGATTTATTAATTAATACAGCTCTTTCAATGCAAAACGCGGCTTGTTTGTATTCTTTTATTTGCAGGAATAACCTCGCCGCCTTCTTGAAACCTTCCAAGTTTACAGTTTCATGGCTTAGCATCAAGTTCAGGGTTCGTTTAGCTTCTTCCAACCGTCCCACTTCTACTTGGATCCCCGCTAATTCCACCCAAAAATGCGACTTTTCAGGGCGAAGCTCGGTCAGGCATTTCAAGGTTTGAATGGCAGCATCATGATCACCTAAAATTAAAGCCATTCTGGCAAACCAGATGAGCATATCCGGATCATTCGGGAACAGTTTTAATGCTCTTTGGGCTTCCTTCATTGCCTCTTTGGGCAGAGACTCAGCCCGATAAGCTTCTGAAAGGAGCTGAATCACCCCCGGCATAGTGGGTTGAATTTGGGAAGCGGTCTGTAACGAAGCCAAAGCAGCGTCGGTTTTCCCCAACTTTAATGCGGCCTTGCCAAACCCGGTTCGTATCCGCCAATCCAAACTCCCTGTGTCGCCATCCATCTTTTCCAGAATATCCTGATAGGCGAATAACGCTTGCTCATACTCGCCTTTTGCCAATAATACTTCTGCATAAACCCGGGAGGCATCATGATCATTGGGCATTAAATCCAATACTTTTTCTAGGGCTTGTTTGGCATTTACCAGATGAGCATAATCAAAGCTATCCTCACGGCCTAACACAAGATCTTTATCAGCCACTAATGTATCAGCGTAGTATTTGAACCACTCAATGGGCGCATCTTTTGCCTTAACCGCAATTTCCAAAGGGATTATGGCTTCATTTTTCCGCCCTTGCGCGATCAATGTCTTCGCAAAGGCATAAGCAATTTGACTGTCAGCCGGCCATTTGCTTCTCGATTCTTGTAGAACCGTTTCCGCTTCAGCTATATATCCGAGCTGATATAACGTTTCCCCTAATTGAACTGCCATCTCAGCCACCTGTGGAGACAGACTGGCTGCTTTCTTCAAGAAAGGCAACGCCTCACTAAAATCTTGATTTCTCTGATAAGCCTTTGCCAATTTAAAATTAACTTCAGCAGATTCGGGTACTGCCAAGGCTGCCGATCGCAAGGTTTCCAAGGCTTTTTGTGATTGCCCGGAATATTCATATGCCTCGTATAGTTTCAACCAGGGTTCCGCATCTTCCGGCATAACCAAAGTAGCGGTTGTCAAATGCTCTATTCCTTGCGCAGGTTCACCAGAAGCCAGTTTCGCAAGGCCTAAAGACAGGTGCGCTGAACCATTTTGTCCGTCGATCGACAAAGCGTGCTCAGCTGCGTCAATGGCACTTTCCAAACGATTGGTCTGGTATGCACATTGTGCCAACGCCAACCAGTCTGATAACCTTTCGCGTGTTTCAAGTTCTACCACTTCTTTAAAGGCCTTAAAAGCCTCTTCCCATTCTTTATTGTCTTGAAGCAATCCGCCATAGAATCGCCAAGAATCTGCTTGAAGAGGACTTAACAAGCATGTTTTTTGCGCGAATTTTAAAGCGCTATCCAATTCACCAGTTTTCTGGTATGCGTTTGATAATGCCAATAGAATCTGAGGATTATTTTTTCGTTCTTTCGAGACAATCTCACCAAATTCAGCGGCTTCTGAAAATAAATTTGCAGCCAGGAATTGTTCAAAAATATCTTCTGGGTGCCAATCCAAATCAGATTCCGATTCATAAATGCTTTCACCAACTGCGACCAGCTTTTTCAGATCTAACAAACTCTTCTGTACGCGAGCCAGTGAGTTTTCCGACTTCTCTTGAAGATAATCAGCTAGATAAAGCTTCAATAAAAGAACGGGAGGGATTTCATCGGTTGCAGTCTCATTCAATACCGCACCCGAGAGGTTTGGTAATTGCATGCACAATTCCCATCTTTGATTTTGATCATCCTCAAAGTTTTGTAATAACTGAGCCGCTTCTTCTCGGCTAATTGTTCCTCGTCTATTTTCAATATCCTGAATTATTACCGATTTTTGCCAGTATTCGATTTCTTGGCAAGTCTGTTTCCAATGAGTATTGGCATCTTCTTTCGCACCACTAATCGCCAATAAAGCTGCCTTTTCCTGGAGTTCAACCACTCGCGTAGCCTGTGAGGTTAAATTGGTAAAATTTGGCTTATCATTTGCCCGTTTTGAGCGTAACATCAAAATCGTTCCAGCCAATTCACTGGCTAATTCTTTCCGACCAAAGCTGATCAACTGGCGCAACCATAAAGAAGGATTGCTTTCACCAATATCGATCAAGAAAGCGGATATTCGATTAATCAATGTCTCCTGGTCCAGGCTATTGGCTAACAATACATGTAAAATTAACTTTTTTGCGTCATCAGATTGTAAAGCGGAATATATTCCACGTAGGAGGTCATTTCCATCTGGAACCATTCCATAAAGACAAACCAACACGGTTTTCCATTGGCGGATCTTGACCGGTTGTTTATTCGAATCCCAACCTAATAACTCTTGCACCAGTCCAGACCAGCTATTCTTAAGTCGCCTCCGCTCTCGTAAAGCAAGCGCCACAAGCCCGGCTTCCCTTAGATTTTTCGGGGCGCACGCTTCCCTAAATATCTCTTCGTATTGCTTGATTGCAATCTTTTGCAACCGGCTTTCGATGGGAAGTATCGGTTGAGATTTTAGTTCCGAAACGGTCAGAGGCTCTTGAATATCTTCCAAAAAGACTGAGACGGGCAGCCAACAAGATATTTCTTTTCCACCATTAAGCAATATCCGGTCAGCCAAATCACCACCCATGATGGCTTTCCATACCAACTCATCTTGCTGAACTGCAGAAATCAGAAAAGGGACCCTTTCTTTTGAATAGGTCCGTTCAATTTGTCGCATCCATTCAATTTCGCGCATATCTACCCCTTTTTCTAATGAAGACATAAATAAAATTTAAAGGATCTGCATCGCCATAAAGAATGATGCCACAACGATCACAATTCCAACGACCACAAGAAATGTACCAATTCCTGAGGTTGTCTTGATTAATTGATTTAACCCCTCTATCAGCGAGGACGCGTTACCCACCAGGCCGGCAATATCATCAGCCAGACCTTTTTGGGCAATTTTTGTCGTTTGCTGGGCAATGACCTTTACATCATCGCCAACAATTCTGGAAACTAACAGAAAAACACCGGCCGCAATTGAAACTACGCCGATCACAAACATCGAAACTGCCATTGTGAGAATTAGGTCGTGCACTGTAATGGGAATCATCATTGCCTCCTGATTTGAATTCAAATGAATTCTCAGGAGGCAATGATGCAAGTTCTATGCCAATATTCGACTAGGGTTCAATCATTGCAATTATGGTTGCTGATCTCTGCAGGAAGATGTTGCAAGTCGATCGATTCATCATCACAAAATAGCAAAGCGCGCTCAATAGTATTGCTCAATTCTCGGATATTGCCTGGCCAGTTATATTCCATTAAAGCCTTCATAGCGGCCGGAGAAACACTTTGAATATTTGCCCCCATCTGGCTGTTCTTCAGCCTCAAAATAAATCCAACCAGTTCTGGAATATCACTTTTTCGATTCCGCAGCGGTGGTAAATCTAAATCAACAACTTTAAGACGATAATACAAATCCTCGCGGAATTTACCTTCCTGAATCATCTTCATAAGATCCCGATTGGATGCAGCCACAATTTGAACATCTATCTGAATCAGGTTTGTCCCGCCCACCCGACGAAACGCGCGCTCTTCAATGGCGCGGAGCAGTTTCGCTTGCGTATCCATGGGCATGGAAGAAATTTCATCCAGGAACAATAAACCCTCATTGGCGAGCTCCATCAAGCCATGCTTTCGGGTATCTGCTCCGGTAAAAGCGCCTTTTTCATAACCAAACAATTCCGATTCAAGCACAGTGCTTTGAATTGCCGCGCAATTAATCGCAATAAATGATTTTTTCGCCCTGGGTCCGCTTTGATGAATAAATCGCGCCAAGACCTCTTTTCCTGTTCCGGTTTCACCGGTAATCAACACAGAAACAGACATTGCCGCCGCTCGTTGTGCCTGACTTACCAAAGCCTGCATTTTGGGATTTTTCCCAACCACAAATTCAGCTTTCTTTTGCTCTGATTGGCGATAATGAGCCAATTCTCGTTTCATGGTGATTTGCTCGGTGGCTCGTAAGATGGACTGCTCCAAACGCGAGAACTCAATCGGTTTGGTAAGAAAATCATGAGCGCCCGTTTTCATTGCATCTACGGCCATCTCAATATCACCATACGCAGTGATCATAATGATCAAAGGCTTATTAGGCATATGCGCAGTCTCATAAAGCAGGTTAGGACCGTACCCATCCGGCAAATTGACGTCCAATAATACAATGTCTACTTCTCCACTGGGCAAGATTTTTCTTGCTTCGCCCAAAGTGGCCGCTCCCATAACCTCGTACCCTTTTGCCTCAAGAAAATCCGTGTAATTTCTACGCGCATTTTCCTCATCATCAACAATCAAAATCGTAAAGCTCATGATTCCTCTCCGTTATCTACAGGTAATAACACATGAAACACAGTTCCCCCCGGGAATGAACTGGCATGAATACTTCCCCGATGCGCAGTAACAATTTGCTTGGTGATCGCCAATCCCAATCCTGTTCCTCGAGGATTATTTGAAACAAATGGCTCGAATAACCTGTTCTTGATTTCATCTGGAATTCCAGGACCATTATCAGTGACGGTTACTTCAATGTGTGGAGGATTCGTGATTTGTTCACTAATTGCCGCTTGAACAGCCAGCGTTCCCCCGGTTTCTCTCATCACTTCTACCGCGTTACTGATTAGATTCGTAAATACCTGTTCCAATGACCTTGAATCCCCCTTTACATTTGGCAGTTTCTCAATGGATTGATAATAAGGTTCAACTCTCAATCGAGACATTCGCGGTCGCCATCGCTCAATGACCCGCCGTAACAATAAATCCAGACTGACTGTTTTCAACCGGATATCCATAGGTTTAGAAAAAGCCAAAACGGATTCCATCAAATCATTCAAACGAATACAATCGCTCTGCATCCGGCCGATTAATTCCTGATTACGGTCATCATCGTCAAAGCGCGTTTGCAGGAGTTGTAAACCCGTGGAAATATTATTGATGGGATTACGAACTTCATGCGCGAATACTGCTGTTACCTCTCCAATGGCGGCTTGTTGTTCCAATTGTTGGGTTCGCGCTCGAATAAGCTCATTTTCGCTCAAATCGGTGATCACAACCTGAACCGCCTGCACGTTGGCGCCTTGAAAAGTGGGAATAATCTGAATACTTGCCGGGAAAAGTTGTCCATCCCGTTTTAATAAGGTGAGTTTTGCTAATCCAGGTTGCTTTTTTCCGCTGCACGCGGCCTCAAGGGCTGGCATTAGTCCCTCAGGTGTGATTAAAACATTATCCGCAAGATGACCGCGAACTTCTGCTTCAGCATATCCCAGCATCAATTCAGCAGAAGGATTGATTTCAGCTACACGCAATTCGTGAGTGAGAACCAAAACGCCTTCTTTAATATTCTCTTGCAGATCATTGCGAATGTTTAGCAGTTTGAATGATTGATTTCTTTCTCTTCGTAAATTATCCACCAGCGTAAAATGCTGCAAATTGCTGCTTAAATAATTAGCTACGAATTCAAAAAGCACGTCCAATTGCTGGCGTGATTGTTTCTCGGCAAAACCCGCCACCAGCAATCCAAAACTGGCATTCTCCGTCCCCAATCGGGTGGAGATCACCTGAGCTAAATTTGCCATTCTGCCCGCGCGGTGCAATTCAGTTTGCACCCGTTTGCCAGACGTCCAAATATTTAGTTTTGTGAGCCGGATTAGATCTGTGGATGGGATATCTTCAGGAAAGATTGAGGCTCCTTCGCAACTCATCACTTTGCATAATTGTGGGAAATTTCCAACTGCTTGATAAACGCAAATAATGTCGGTTTTGAGGATTCCCTGAATCACTCTCATCACTTCACCCATTAGTTGATCTAAACCGGAGGAATCGATTAATCGGGTCAGTTCAACTAATTTTTCCAGATCATTATCCGGATCTTTTAACCCAAAGTCGGATTTCGTTTTCGGGGTATTGACAGTTAATACTGCCCATTGTCCAGCAGCATCAATGCCATTCAAGTGTAAGTGAACTTTAAGTGGATCTCTTTTTCGGCGGAGCAAAGTTGCGCTTAATTCAGCCCCCTGCTCAGCAGTCTCGAGATGCGCTTGATCAAATAAATCGGAAATTGGCCGATCCTGCAAATCTCGCAAACTGTAAGAACTTAACTTTAACAATTCACTATTAGCATAAAGAATAATGCTGCGCTTCTTATCAACGAGAAGCGCAGCTTCATTCATCATGTTAAGCAAACTGCCAAAATCTTCGATGGTGGGTTGCTTTCCTCGAAAAATAGATGGCAGTGAGGCATAATTTGAAGATTGCATCATAGAATTTATACCGTGGTATGCCTTAAATGCGCCGGGAGAATCCCTTCCATTGACCGGTATTTTGCAACCGTCCGCCTGGCAACCTTAAAGCCCTCCTTGGCAAGTAATTTTGCCAATTCAGAATCACTTAGCGGTCGAGCTTCTTTGGCTACCAGGTCGCATAATACAGTTCTTACGTTTAGACTTCGATCAAAGAAAGATGCCAATGGAACTATTTTCTTATTTGGAAGTTGAACCGTCTTTTTAGCTACTGCTCGAGATATGGTTGATTCGTGAACCTCAAGCTCTCTCGCCAATTCAACTCGCGTCAAAGATTGCATATGTCGATCCCCATTTAGAATGGCACCTTTTTGACGCAACACAACCTCTAACATTAATCTTTGCATCGTATGATTGCGTTGTTGTAAACATTTTACCAGCAAAGAAGCTCTCTCAATATCACTTTTCCATTCTTCTTTTTTGGATTCTTCAACCTGTTTAATGGCTTTCCTAAACATTGGATTGATCTGCAATGTACCACTAATCGGCATAATGATTTCCACCATAAGCGGCATGCTTTCATCTTCATTGATGTGCCCAATGATGATATCCGGTTGATGATAAACTTCGGCAGTATCTGGTGCTGGCTGGCGCATATCCCCCCAGTGAGACCGCGCTGGAAATGGGTTTAGGTTTTCAGTAATAAATTGAAAAGCATTTTGAATCTTTGATACGGAAGTATGATATTTCTTCGCAAGTTCAGCATATTGGTGCCGGCTCAGCAGATTCATCCCGTCTTCGATAATTGATCTGGCAAAGTCCGGGACTTGACAAACTTCCTCCAGCATTTCAAGCTGTACCAACATTGCCTCTCTGGTTGAACAGGATCCAACCCCAATCGGATCAGCGT
>Ga0209269_1001808_pt1 | contig 10352 bp, 10 predicted proteins | sample MTBAKMMethaMetaG_FD_187455 | JGI IMG/M metagenome (GOLD analysis project Ga0209269, IMG submission 187455) | Enrichment culture microbial communities from Arthur Kill intertidal strait, New Jersey, USA, that are MTBE-degrading - MTBE-AKM (Arthur... | ecosystem: Environmental > Aquatic > Marine >... | reverse complement strand
AAAAGGAAAGCCATGCAAACCACACAACAAAATCGCAAAGAAATCCTCTATTTCCTGGCGATTACCTTATTCTTAAGCAGCATCTTTTACGCGCTAATCATTCAAGCCGGGTCCATGCAAACCCTGGGTGGATTATACGTATTGGGTTTGATGTGGTCTCCCGGCGCGGCAGCCATCGTCTTGAGCCTGGTGTTTAAAAAATCCCGCGCGTTAGGCTGGCGGCCGGGCAAACCCCGTTATCTACTCACTGCCTATTTCCTGCCGATCGCATACAGCCTGCCCGTCTACGCGTTGGTGTGGTTGACCGGCTTGGGAAAACTGGATCTTGCCAACCTTCCCAGCGTACCGGGATTGCTGACATTTGCCATCGGGACAGTCTTGCTCAGCATGTTCAGCGCACTGGGAGAAGAGATTGGCTGGCGTGGTTTTTTACTGCCGCGCCTGACCCAATTGATGGGCTTCACCCGCGCCACGCTGCTTAGTGGATTGATCTGGGTGCTTTGGCATTCCCCATTGATTCTCTTCGCCGATTACGACACCGGGGACACCCCGGCTGCTTACGCTTTGCTTTGCTTCTTCATATTGGTCTTGGGCATCAGCTTTGCCTTTGCTTACCTGCGCCTGGCATCCGCCAGTTTATGGCCGGCGGTTTTGCTGCATGCCAGCCACAACGCCTTTATTCAGGGATTATTTAATCCACTTACCCTTAACACAGGCTCCACAACCTGGTGGATCGGAGAGTTTGGCGCCGGGCTGGCCATCAGCGCGATCCTTGTCGGTCTCATCTTCTGGCAATTGGGGCGCAAACTGCCACCCGATAAGATCAGCTAAAGCTTATCTATTTATAAGAGACTCCTCTGGTTGACGATACCAGGGGAGTTTTGATTAAAACCACCAGTTTTATTGTCCAAACAAGCATTTTTAAGAAATTGGTATGAAAATTGCATATTTGTTATGTTAAAACATCGAAAAAAGATCAAAACACTGGTAATATAATACTATCTGGTTAAAACATCATAGGGGGCATCCTAGCCTTGAATCAGGCGTTCCCCAATCGCAGTTTGCATTTTTGTAATGTATCCGAGTCTATTGCGTCTTAATTAACGTAAAGCGAATCGCTCATGCCGCTGCAAGATCAAAATGAAGAGGCGTTAATCGCCAAAGCAGAACAAGGCAACAAACAAGCGTTTGCCGCTTTATACGAGCTGTACCTGAATGAAATATACAGGTACATGTATTACCGTTTGTTAGATCGCATGGAAGCGGAGGATTTAACCGAAAAAGTGTTCATAAAGGCCTGGGAGGCGTTAACGCGACCGCGTGAAAACCGCCAACCTTTACAAAACTTCAGAGCCTGGATATACCGGATCGCCCGCAATACGCTCATCGATCATCAACGTCAGGCAAAACACGTGGTATCCATGGAAGACATTGAACGGTTTCAAAGCAACCGGCCCAGCCTGCAGGAACAATCTGAGATTAATGAACAGGCCATTCGCCTGGTAAATACACTCTCTCAGTTAGATGAAACCTCCCGTGAAGTCCTTTTATTGCGTTTCGTGAACCAGCTCAGCCATGCTGACGCAGCGGTAATTTTAGGTATCAGTGAAAATCATGTGCGTGTACTGCAATTTCGCGCGCTTAAAAAGATGAAGGTATTGTTAGATGCCTAGAGTAGACGAACAAAACAATGCGAATACGCACCTTATAGACCACCTGGCCAACCTCCTGGATGGAATTTCAGAAAAGGATCAGTTGATCGCGGAACTGCCCGAACAGGAAGCGCAAGAACTGGAAGAATTGCTTGCCGCTGCCAGTTGGATATCCCAGGCGCCTAAAATCGAACCTTCTGACGAGTACCGGCAGCAAAGCCGCGTGCGGATTATGGAGCAAATCAACCCACCCCAGGCTGTAACATTTTTGGGGAGGGTTCGTCTTATATATACTGAAGCACTTCGCTCGATGCGGATCAGGCAGCGGACAGCCTTGGTCTTAATGAGCATTGTGATGTTAATTGCCATGCTATCAGTAGGCGGCACCCAGGTCGTTTTGGCCTCCAGCGACGCGTTACCCGGCGATAATCTTTACGAGGTAAAGATCATGATCGAAGAGGCGCGCTTGTTGGTTTCTTCACCAGAGAAACGGGTGGTACAGATTGATGAAAATTTACAGACCCGCCTGGAAGAAATTGAGCAATTAATTGAACAAGGCCGATTTGAAGATCTTCAAGTGGCATTAAACCAATTCGACACCAACGTCAACGACCTGGCACAAGCCATGGCAAATTTGCCACCCCAAAGCCCAGAACGTTCCGCCGCCCAACAGCTGTTATTAGAAACTGCGCATCTCAACCGCATTCGTGTGCTAACCTCCTTACTTGACAAAGTACCGGAGAATGCACGTCAGGCGATTGAAAAGTCGATTCACACATTGGATTATTTAAGCACACAGGAGCCAAACCAAAAACCTGAAAAAAGTGTGACACCCAAACCGACAAAAGATAAGACAACTGGAAAACCAGAAGATACCGGCAACTCCGTAACGGGTAAGCCCACCAAGACCAGCAAGCCTGAAAACAAACCTGATCCACAAGTCACCATCACTCCCACTCAGACTGCCAACTCAAAGAACATCCCCCCCGGTCAGGTGGACAAAGACAAAGATAAAGATAAACCCGACAAGGATGATAAAGACAAGGACAAAGACAAATAGTCCTGCGGGGTACCGGTAAAAAACGAACAGCACCACAGATCTTCTGGGTTACCATTCCCAGAGGGTCTGTTTTTTGTCTGAACTACAAATGGCAGTCAAGAACAGGGTATCGAATTGAACAAGCGCCGAAAACAAAATTTTCCATTTTCAAACGGTCAGGGCATGCTGGAATTTGCATTGGTCATTCCCCTCTTGCTGATATTAATTGTCGGCATCATGGAGTTTGGCCGTTTATTTGCCATTTATATTTCCGCTTATAGCGCCAGCCGCGAAGCCGCCCGCTACGGTTCGGCGGTTGGGGATAACGGCAGCGGCGTACAATACTTCAAAGACTGCGATGGAATCAGAGCCGCCGCAATCCGGGTGGGGGTTTTGTCGGTCAATGACCCCAGCCAGGTGGAGATTTGGTACGATCACGGTCCGGGCGAGACTCCGTTTGATAACGCCTGCCCGCCGGCAAACGTAGTGAACCTGGGAGATCGAATTGTTGTACGGGTCACAGCCAGCTATCAGCCGGTGGCTGGAATGATAAACATTCCCGCGATCCCGATCGTGATCGAAAGCGCGCGCACTATCATTATTCGCGCCAGCGTGCGGGGAACCCCAGGGCCCTCTCCGACCTACGCGAATACCCGCACACCCACCGTCACCCGCACGGCAACTGTCACCAACACGCCTACCAACACGCCCACCAACACGCCGACCAACACGCCTACCAACACACCCACCAATACGCCTACCAACACACCTACCAACACACCTACCAATACACCCACCAATACGCCTACCAGCACGCCCACCGAAACCCCCACCCCAACTAACACGTTTACCCCTATTCCCACTGAGGATCTGGCCAAGCCCACTCCCTGCCTTACGCCGATCGAGTTATACGGCTGCCAGCCGGTACCCTGATGAAATAGTTTATGAGGAAACAAATGCGCTCATTTTTTATTCACATACGACAACAAAAAGAGAAGGGTCAGGCTTTTGTGGAATTCGGCCTGGTGCTGGTGCTGTTGCTGATCCTGCTGGCCGGTGTGGTGGACCTGGGACGCGCGTTTTATGTCTTCATCATGCTGCGGGATGCCGCCATGGAAGGCATCGCTTATGGATCGGCCTTCCCTACACACTGCAACCAGATTGAAGACCGCATCATTGATAATCTGACGGATGGGATGATGGTTGATATAACCATTGAATACGACAATGGCGTCAATCAATATCTATGCAAAGATTCTAGCGCGTACACAATCGCCTGCACGGGCAGTGAGATTCGCGTCACGGTTTCCGAACCCGATTTTCCCCTAACGATGCCCTTACTCGGCACTTTTTTGGGACGACAAACAATCAACCTGACCGCTGAAGTCAGCGGTACGGTCATTCAACCTCCCTGTGGTCTGGCACCCTAATGCCAGGAGGAACGAAAACAATGAAGGCAAATGAAAAACAAGAAGCTGGACAGGTACTGGTGATTCTAGCCCTGGTGCTGGTGGGTTTACTGGGTTTTGCCGCCCTGGTGGTCGACGGCGGCACCATCTTTGCCGACCGGCGCTTTGACCAGAGCGCCGCGGATGCTTCGGCCGTGGCCGGGGCGGTAGCCGCCGCGCAAAGTATTGAAAACCAATGGGTTGAGAATGAAACCTTTACCTGCACGAACCCCAAAGTCATAACCGCTATGAACGCCGCGGCAGCTGCTGCCATCAATCGTTCAGCCGACAACAACTTCACTATTACCAGTCAGGCTTCCCAAGCCGATCTGGATGCCAGCAAGCATGGTGTGTATGTGCAATGTGGAGTGGTAATAAAAGACGGATATAATCAAGGTTACATCGATGTGATGGTGGATATTTCTTCCGACGTCAACACCGCTTTCGCCCACCTGTTCTATCCAAACGACATCCGTAATTCCGTGGAAGCGGTGGCGCGGGTTGAACCGCGCACTTCCGGCGCGTTTGGTTATGCCATTGCCGCGTTGAAGGATTCATGCCAACCTCAAGATCCCTTAATACTTTCCGGGAGTGCACAGATAACAATTAAAGACTCTGGAGTTTTTTCAAACTCATGCCTTACAGCTGGAGGAAATGTTAAAGTTTTGGCAGCAACTCAGGGTATACGCTACGTAAGTACATATACCAATCCTGGAGGTGCAGCAACTATTGTCCCCGATCCTAAGCCAGCACCCGAACCGCTGCCCGAATTCGATTACCCAGCTCCCGATGCAGCTTGCGCCAAACTTCCTGACCGCGGATCAGTCACAGTAAACAATGCGGATAACGTAATACTGGAACCAGGTCGTTATTCAAAAATCCGTGTTCAAGGTGGAACTGCCACTTTGAACACCGGCCTGTATTGCCTGAGTGGCGACTTTACCATCAATGGCGGCGACGTAAGTTGCAAAGATTGTACTGACCCTGATGTAGCTCCAATAGAAAACACCGGTGTGACGATCTATCTCACGGGCACAAAAACAAATTTCACTACTTCGGGGAACCCTACCGTAGTTTTGCAGGCCACCAGTTCGAAAAGTTCAGAATGGTATGGCATGCTGATCTATTTGGCACACAATAATACAGGTACAGTTACGTTAATAGGTAATAGCGTTTCAACCTACTATGGCACTATTTACGCGCCAGATGGTGACATTGTTCTCAACGGCACGAGTAATAATGAATCCTTCTACACCCAAATCATCGGAAACACGGTGACTGTTAATGGGAATAATAATACAACCATACAATTTCCTTCCAAATTACATTATTCCTACCCATCGTTCATTGATATGTACGAATAAGTCAAAAGTTAAGGGACCCAGGGGGTAACTCCCTTCTTTAGAGCGCCCGTGAACTGTCCGCTACATGGGCGCTCTTTTTTATTTAAAAATTCAGAGGCAAAAAAATCCCCCCGGCCATAGGGTCGGGGGGAAATGCTTATGGATTTTACCACTCGCGGCGAGGGGGCTTGGGGCCACCGGGGCCACCGGGTCGGCGATTGCCGCCAGGGCCACCAGGACCACCGGGTCGGCGATTGCCGCCGCCGAAACCACCGCGGCGTTCGCCGCCACCCGGGCGCTCTTCGCGCGGGCGAGCGGGATTCACAACCATGGCGCGACCTTTCAGGTCTTTGCCATTCAAAGCGTCAATGGCGGCCTGGGCCTCGCCATCGTCGTTCATTTCGACGAAGCCGAAACCGCGCGGTTGGCCGGTCATTTTGTCTTTGATCATCGATACGGAAGCAACTTCACCGAAAGCTTCGAAAGCCTGTCGGACGTCATCTTCACTGACACTGTAAGGCAGATTGCCAACGTAAATATTCATTTCTCTTTTCCTTTGAACTTGGTCAAAATTTCTCTCATCCGATCAGGCTGCTATTTGGGGTGAATTCTACTCTGCATGGCTTTTCGTATGAGGACGTCTTGCTTCGTATTATATCAGGAATCTTACCAAATAAGTTGTTTTTGGCTATACTAAAAACTGTTTGAAAGGTCCATTTTCTAAGGAAAAATTGGGAAAATTATCATTTGAAAGAGGGTAACATGACGCCTCGTGGCGCGCGCGGAAGTGATTGGTTAGTGGTGAAACGTTGCTTGCTTATTTTAAGACGGCTGCAAGGCGGTCCAGCCACCGCCGCGGAGATCATTCAATCTGTGCGAGACACGCTGGGCTCGGAAGCCTACCCGCTCAATTTAGCCGCCAGCAGCGCGGCTTTTAAACACGACCGCGAGCATTTGCGTGCACGGCTGCAAGCCGATTTTGTGTACGACCCATCCACCCGGCTGTACGAACTGACCCAGCCCGGTCCATTTGGTCACCTGAGCCTCTCGGAAAGCGCGTTGAACGCGGTGCGTTTGCTTTCCGAAACGTTCACCGGACAGATTGGCACGCACCAGGTGGTGCAAACCCTGCTGCAAGAGCTGGCCGGACGCTTGAGCCCGGAAGATCAACGACGGCTGGAAAACCTGAATTCCTCAGTGGATATCGACTTCCAGCAAGATGTGGACCGCGGTCTGATCTCGGAAAGAGTCTGGCAAATCGCCGATCGCGCTGTGCGGCAGCAGCGAAAAATTTGTTTTAATTATATTTCGCCCCGGCACGATGACCGTTTGCCGCGCTATCATGAAGCCGCGCCGCGCCAGATGCGCTTTCAACGCGGACACTGGTACCTGTACGCCTACGATCTTTACAGCCGCGATCCTTACGGGGTGGAGAAATTTGATTTAGGTTACAAGAATTTTCGCGTGCAGTATATCTGCGCCGATGAGAAATTAAGCATCAGTCCCACCCGTCTGCCCGGCGCGCCGCGCACCCCGCCGCGTTATGATGTGCATTATCTCCTCACCGCGCGTCTGGCTCGCGGGCAGATCAGCCATCACTTCGATGAGACGCAAATCACCCTGCTGCCGGATGGTCGCGCGGAAGTAAAGGGCTGCACGGAAAATCTTTGGGAAGCCGCCCAAATTTTGCTTTCTTACAGCGAAGGTTGTGAGGTGTTAGGCTGCCCTGAACTGCGTGAGATGATGCTGAATCGCGTGCGCGGCATGGCCCGTGTTTACGGCCTCATTTCAGATGAGAATTAAATAAATCAGAGACTTACCCTCAAATACGGACGCGTGTAATGGGTATCATTAGCATATCTGAACACGCCAACCGGATCCGGACCAGGGGAAGAGGGGAGCCCCCCCGGATAAAACGAAAAAGCTCACGGGCACAGGGGGAAATAGATAGCCCGCCCGAGCTTTTTTATTTTAAGAGCGCGGGGATGGCGACTTTCCATTCTCAACTGTGCAGATTGCTACGGACTCAACTGCGCAAAGCAGCCCCCTCCCGGCCTCCCCCGCGTTGCGGGGGAGGGTCGCGGCTTAGCCGCGGGGATGGGGATTTCCATTCTCAACGCTGCAGATTGCTGCAGACTCAACTGCGCAAAGCAGCCCCCTCCCAGCCTCCCCCGCGCTGCGGGGGAGGGGTCTTTATATCTTCACCCTTCCCTGCTCTGCGGGGAAGGGTCGCGGCCCAGCCGCAGGGATGGGGCTTCTTCAATCACCGATCTCCTCTTTGATACTTCGAATGACCTGCTCAATATTCTCCACAATTTCAGCGTTACTAAACCGCAAAACGCGGTATTCTTTGCAAACTAAATAAGCTGTCCGTTCCGAATCAAAATCCGCTTGACTGGCATGATACCCGCCATCAACCTCAATCACTAATTTTTTCAGTGGTGCGCAAAAATCAACAATGTATTCACCGATAGGATGTTGCCGGCGAAAATGGACATCCTTGATCTGATGCTTCCGAAGTCGCCGCCAAAGCAAAGACTCCGCTTCAGTTGGTGACTTTCTCATTTCCCGCGCATGGATTAAGCTGATTTGCTTCTTTGATAAATTTGACATTTCAAATTCACCCTGTTTGATCTCTACGCTTTCATTGACTCTCGGACAAGGTAAGCGTATTACCACCCCCACCCGCCTAATTCTTCACCCTTCCCTGCTCTGCGGGAAAGGGTCGTGGCCCAGCCGCAGGGATGGGGCCTTTCCATTCTCAACGCTGCAGATTGCTGCGGACTCAACTGCGCAAAGCAGCCCCCTCCCGGCCTCCCCCGCGCTGCGGGGGAACGACTTCAATTCTTCACCCTTCCCTGCTCTGCGGGGAAGGGTCGCGGCTTAGCCGCGGGGATGGGGCCTTTCCATTCTCAACGCTGCAGATTGCTGCGGACTCACCTACGCAAAGCAGCCCCCTCCCAGCCTCCCCCGCGCTGCGGGGAAGGGTCGCGGCTTAGCCGCAGGGATGGGGCTTCTTTACTCCTCAGGCAAATCCAGGAACTGGATTAGATCTTCAAACAGTTTGCGCAAGGCGGCCGGTTCAATTTTATGCTGCACGGCGCGCCCCACTTCATAGGTGTCAATCACCCCCGCTTCGCGTAGAATCTTGGCATGCACGCTCACCGTGGGGCGGGATATGCCCAGATAGGCGGCTATTTCTGTGTTGGTCATGGCAAAATGGCGGATCATGCGCAATATCACCAGGCGAGTGGGGTCGGCCAGCGCCTGAGCCCGCGCGGCCAGTTGGCTGGCAAAGTTGAAGAAGTTTTCCAACAGAACGCCGGGTTGCGCAATTGCAGTGATTACCTTTCCCGGGAAGATCGTCCATAGGTCAACCAAGCCAAAAGGCTCGATCCAGAAGATCACTTTTATATCACCCCGGTTGACTGCCGAGTTAAGCCCCGGCCGGTTGACCAGCGGATTTTGAGCCGGCAGCCAATCCGTCTGTGGCGGAGTCCCGTCATTTTGTGAGCTTCCTAACACGGTCAGGGCATGGTTTTCAACCTCGCGCATGCTTTCCAGTTGCGATTCACGCCACGGCTGATAGATCTGATAATAAAACCGATCCAGCCAGTGCCAGAAGCGGGAGGAAAGGTCACCTTCGTGCAGCAAGCGCGCGGCCTGGCCTGCTTCTTGCTGGTAACGCGCGCGTTGAGCGGAAACTGATTCAGATAGCAAGCCAACCGCCCGCTCGGCTTCCAAAATTGCATCGACATGCAGGTCCACCAGGCGTTGAGCCGCGTCTACATTTTCCACTGATTGCGGAAGGTCCACTCCCAGGTGAGACAAGGCCTGCCGGGCGCTCATTTGGCGCATGGCCAGCGTCGCGGAACTGTAATCGCCGCTTTCCAGCACACCCGCCCAATTGGCGATATAGGCCAGCAAACCAAAGAAACCCTTCAACCCACCCACCATTTCGGGCAACTCCGCCAGCCAATCGGCTGGGGTTTGCTCGAGTAACGGTAGAACATGAGCGGGCACTGCGCCAAAAACAAATTGACCGCTAAGCACTGCCAGCACAGTATCCAGTTCCATGGCAATCGATTGGGTGATTTGCCACCCGCTTTGGGAAGGTTGACCTGCTTCGCTCATTGTACCTCCTGCGTGGATATGGATGAAATATTGGCGATCTTTGGCTGCTGCCTGCGTACGCTTAGCATACTATACCCAGTCACGAAAATCAAAGCCACTGTGGAGAGCAAGAAATAAGTTTCCATATTGACCAATCCCGGCACCAGTAAGGGGGTCAACAAGATCCCAGCGATTTGCCCCGCCACCACCACGCTCTGCATCAACCCGCCAGCCCGGCCTAACCACTGTGCGGGGGTAAGGGTTTGCAACAACACCGCCGATTGGATGACCAGCAAACCATTTCCCACACCTCCCAGCAGGCTGCCCGCTTCCACCAGCCAGCGCATCCAGCGCACATTCCCCAGCAGCGGCGCGCTGGCCAGCGCCAGCGGAATGCAGGCCAAAAGACCCAGGCCCAGCAGCACATCCCTCCACAGATTTCGCTGGCCTTTCTTCAGCATCAGAAAAGTCCCCACCGCCAGCGTGCCCGCGCCCACCAGCCCAATCAATAACCCCATCACTGATTCGTCACCTTGCAGGATATCACGCACGTATACCGCGCCGGTCACATCAAATCCGATAATCACTACCACCGAAAAAAACATGGAAATGAACAGCACCCGCAGTCCAGGGACCCGAGATAAAAGGTTAAGGTTACCTTGAGCTGGAACAGCCTCGCTGGGAATGTCGCTTGTTTTCCCTTGCAGTGCGGGTAAGACAGGCAGGCGAGACAATATAAAAGCCGAAATTCCAAAGG
>Ga0209269_1001801_pt1 | contig 10392 bp, 7 predicted proteins | sample MTBAKMMethaMetaG_FD_187455 | JGI IMG/M metagenome (GOLD analysis project Ga0209269, IMG submission 187455) | Enrichment culture microbial communities from Arthur Kill intertidal strait, New Jersey, USA, that are MTBE-degrading - MTBE-AKM (Arthur... | ecosystem: Environmental > Aquatic > Marine >... | reverse complement strand
TACCACCGTCCCGACTACCTCACCCACTACCACCGTCCCGACTACCTCACCCACTACCACCGTCCCGACTACCTCACCCACTACCACCGTCCCGACTACCACGGTAACCACCAAGCCCACCACCACGGCCACTACCGCTCCTACTACAACGGCGACCACCAAGCCCACTACCACGGCCACTACCGCTCCTACCACAACGGCGACAACCGTGCCAGCGACTACGGGAACGACCATACCGACCACTACCGTCACAGCAACGACCATACCTTCCACGACAGCCACCACACTCCCGACCACGACCAGTACCCCTATGGTGACAACATTACCAACGAAGACGGTAACGACTCTCCGTACAACAGTACCGGTCACCACCGCGACAACGAGGCCGTTTCCGTTCTTCACCACACCACCAACAACGCCACCGGTAACAACCAGTCCCCCCACGGTCTCCCCGACCGGTGACGGGAATATTACCGGTCCTGCCCTCCCCCCCTGGATACGCGGGATGAGCGGTATCCCGGCCCTCATGCTGATGGGTGGACTCTGCGCCGGGCTGGTGATGATCGACCTTTTCACCCGATCGGTTCCGGAATCATCGATTCCCCGCTCCAGGAGAGGGGTTCTGTTCCTTGCCTACCTGATAATCATCGGCGGACTGATCGCGACACTCACCCTGTTTTCCCGGGACCTCAGCCTGACGCAGGACGTACCCCCCTTCATCACCATCCTGATACCGGTATCCGGGTACCTGCTCATCTCGGGTCTGGCCCTCCTCGCCGGAACGCTCCTCTCCCACCCCTTGAGGTGGACCCTCGGCGGCCATATCCTGATATCGCTGATTGCTGCGTTCACGGCAGCACTCGCCCTGATCGATGCGACGCCCGATCTCAGGATCCCAATCCTGATCATCTTCGCCTCTGCAGTCATCGGTGGATTTGCTGCACGATGGGAGTACGTCTCCTTCGCTTTCAAAGGCCAGGGAAGGCCCGGACCGGGAACAGACTCGTTTACCGACACCGGCCCCAACGCAACGGTCATCCCGTCCCGGACCAGTCCGACCATCCCTTCAGCGTTTCCCGGTGATCTCCTCGAGAAGTACGCCAATCCGGAACTGATTGGGACGGGGGGTATCGCCAGGGTATTCCGTGCAGAGAACACCGTGTCCGGTGAGACTGTTGCCCTGAAAATACCGGTCCATTTCAATGAGACAGCAGGAAAAAGCTTCATGAAGGAGATCAAAGCCTGGGAGGATCTCAACCACGAAAACATCGTCAGTATTCATGAGGTGAACATCCTGCCCGTCCCCTATGTAGAGATGGAGTATATCGGGCAGTCGCTTGCCGAGGTAAAGAAACCGCTCGGACCTGAAGAAGCCGCCCGGATTGTGCGTGGAATCGCAGAAGGACTCTCCTATGCCCATTCACAGGGGATCATTCACCGGGACATCAAACCGCACAATATTCTCCTCACCGAGGCAGGTATACCGAAGATCACCGACTGGGGGATGAGCAAGGTGATGGGTGCATACCTCCCCCACACGATTACCGGTTTTTCCCTTTCCTATGCGGCTCCTGAACAGATTGCCCCGGATCAATTTGGCGATACCGATCAGCGGACCGACATTTACCAGCTCGGCGTTGTCTTCTATGAACTGCTGACCGGGGAACTCCCCTTTGCCGGTGATGACATTTCCCTTGTAACCAGGCGGATTATCAGTGAAGAGGCCCCGCTTCCTTCTGAGAAGGTCCCGGCCGCTCATCTTCCCGATACCATCGTGAAACGCTGCCTTGAAAAAGATCCGCAAAAACGGTATCTGCGTGCAGAAGATCTGATTGCCGCTATCGACCAGTACGTTTCAGGGGAGGTCGAGTCCGGCCGGTATGAAGTGTTCGAAGACTGATACCATTCACGGTGAGTATGGAGTCGGGAGGCACAGCCGCGGAAACCGGGAACGCCCCGTCTCGTCCGGTTCTGCTGCCGAAACCTCCCCCTGAGCAGATTTTAATCGGTGCTGCATTGGATGAAGCGGTGCATGGATGCCAATTACGGCAGTACCAGGCCCTGTGGAGTGCCGTCCGGGTTGAACATCTACCTTCCCTGCCGATTATCGCACGCAGATCCCCGGGTGCACCGGCATACTCCACCAGAACCTCTTTCTGGAGGCATCATCTCATAAAATGCCCCCATATACCGGGTTCATCGCCGGGAATTGAAACTACAAGGATTGAACCGCGCGGTTCAAGGTGCAGTCGGTAGTTCCACCAGGAAGATCACGAATCAGGATTCCGGGAGAGGTAACCGGATACGACAAGGCTGCGACCAATGGCCCTGAAGGCACTCTCGATATCTTCATAATTGGGGATCTGGTGGTGGCGGAGGACCCGCATACCTCCCTTCATCGTATCGCCTCCGAGCAGACACCCGATCACCATCTTCCGGGTATTTGCCGAGAAGCGGGCTATCTCCTGGGCAAGGAGGGTTGGGTCCAGCACGGCTGAAGGCACGGCGATGATCACGGCAATATCCCACGCTTCCTGAAACAGAACTATGGTATCGAGCACCCGGGCATACCGCTCAGCACCACCATCCCCGATTATATCCATCGGGTTTCCCCGGTTCCAGATTGACGGGAGAAACGAATCGAGGGCTTCGAGAAGGCGGGGTGGAAGTGGTGGAAGGTCCACGCCGAAACGCTCGGCATAATCAGACGCGAGAACGGCAAATCCCCCGGCGGTGGTAATCACCACAGCCCGGGATCCTTCAGGGTAGCCCTGGGACACCATCAGCTCGGCGACATCAAAGGCTTCACGGAGAGAATAAACGGGGATGGCCCCGGCCTGAAAGAATGCAGCCCTGTATACCTCGAAATCACCGGCAAGGGAACCCGTATGGGAGGCTGCTGCCCTTTTTCCGATGGCTGATGAACCGGATTTGAGCACAATCACCGGTTTTTTCCGGCTGATCTCCCTGACCGTATCGAGAAATGCAGGACCGTCCCTGATCTCTTCGATGTAGAGGATGATTGCCCGGGTCTCCGTATCCTCTGCAGCAAACCGCAGGAAATCGATGAAATCAAGATCCACCTGGTTTCCGACGCTTATCACAACGGAAAAGCCGATTTCCTCAGGGACGCTCCAGTCGATGATGGTGGTGATGATTGCCCCGCTCTGGGAGATGAATGCTATGTGTCCTTTCCGCGGTGCAGTGGGATCAAACGTGGTATTGATCATCAGGTGGGGGAGCACGACACCCAGACAGTTCGGCCCGATGATGCGTATCCCGTACGTCCGGGCATGCTCAAGGATCTCCTTCTCCAGTTCTTCACCCTCCGTTCCGGTCTCCCTGAAACCGGAGGAGATGATGATTGCAAGCCTGGTACCCCGGACTCCAAGCTCCTTCAGGATTCCGGGAACAATCCTGGCCGGTACGGCAATGACCGCCAGATCCGCTCGTTCCGGTATCTCAGACACCGATGCAAAGGCTTTCTTTCCCTGCACGAAGTCATGGGCCGGGTTCACGGGATACAACCTCCCGGGGAATGTGAGGAGGTTTCTGAACACGGCATACCCGATCTTGCCAGGGTCTGCCGATGCACCGATGACGGCGATCGATTCCGGCGAAAGCAGCGAAAAGTCAAATTCCTGTCGTTCCCGTGGCCGTTTCCCGGGGCCCGGTGATCGGTAGATGCGGGCATCTACCGCACATGCTCCGGTTTCATAGAGAATCAGAGGATTGATGTCGAACTCGTCGATTCCCTGGTCTTCCCCGAAGAGCGCGACTGCCCCTTCAAGGCAGCGGATCAATACTTCCTCGTCGAGCGGGGGGGAATTCCTGTATCCCGCGATGAGCGGATATCCCCTGATCTCCCGCACCATTGCAGCCAGTTCGTCTTTTCCTGCCGGGAGCACTCTGAGAGCAAAATCGCGGAAGATCTCGATACCGGTGCCCCCGAGACCGAATGAAAGGACCCGGCCGAAAGCCGGATCGGTCTTTCCGCCGATAAAGAGCTCAAGACCTGAGGGGAGTTCCGATTCGATGATGATGCCCTCTACCTGTGCATCGGGGAGTTGTGTGGCAATATTTTCGCTGATCTGCTCAAACGCTTCCCGCACCCCCGCCTCTGTCGTGATATGGCGGATCACGCCTCCCACGTCGCTCTTGTGAACCACCTGGGGTGAGATGACTTTCATCACCACCGGGAACCCGATACGTCCTGCCGCCCTGGCCGCGGCGTCTGCGGTGGTTACAACCTCATAGACCGGCACCGGGATCCCGAACCCTGCCAGCAGCCGGTACCCCTCGTCTTCGGTCAGCAACTCTCGTTTTTCCATCTGGTCACCTGCCCAGAAACCAGTGCGCAGACTCCCCATAACCATTCCCATTTTTTCATCCCTCAAGGGCCGGCACCTGAACAGGGTGCGGAACCGTGTTCACAAAAGCTAATCCCCGCAGGACACCTACCGCAATTCATGACCGGAACCGGGCCGCTCCAGGAACTCAGGCATTATTCTTCCTCCCGGCAGGAATTTCTCTTGAGCGAGTTTGCCGCCAGGTTCCATCCCGGAATCGAACTCCCGGCCCTGCTCACCACACTCCTCCCGGCCCTCTCCCGGCTTCGGCTGGGATGGAGAAAAGAGGGTAGCGGGGATTTCATGATCTTTACCATTCCTGTTTCGGAACCCCTGTCCCCTGCCGAAGAACCGGTCAGGAGGGCCGAGGCCCGCCTGGTGAGCGGAATTGTCGATGAAGACCTCCAGACCCTCATCGAGGAGTACATCGGACAGGTCACCGGCAAGGACTGGGATGACCCGGTTGTCCTCCAGAGGATCCGGGCGGCGATCATGCAGCAGAAAGGGCAGTACTGGAAAGAGGGGAAAGCCCGGAAGATCGGATACCGGAAGGGATATGCTGTCCTCGCCTACCTTGCCTACCATGCCCCGGTCTATGTCACCCAGTTCTCCCATCTCCTTCTGATGCTTACCCGCGACAGGCTCCTTCCTGCGCGGGCAAGGATCCTCGATGTCGGAACCGGGCCGGGGGTTGTTCCGCTCGCAGTCACCTGGTATGCAGGGATGCTGCCCGGCTTTTCGGCCGAGATCTTCTCCCTCGAGCGGTCCGAATCCTTCATTGAAGCCTTCCGGTTCCTCGTCCCGCGCTATGCGGCAGGAATGGACTCGCTCACCATCCACCCGCCCCTCCAGGGAGATCTCCGTAATGCTGACTCCCTTCCCCTTCCCTCCTCACTCGACCTCATTGTTCTGCAGAACGTCCTCAACGAACTCCCGGGGAGTGCCGCGCAGAAGGGGCCGATCGTCACCTCGCTCTCCCGGCTGCTTGCTCCGGGGGGTTCCCTGCTGGTTACGGAGCCCGCTGACCGTGAGAACTCAACCAGGCTTCGCATCACAGTTGCTGACGCCCTGGGAGCGGATCTCCGGATCCACAGCCCCTGCTCCTTCATCCGGGCCAGACGGTGTCGTCCCGATACCTGCTGGAGTTTCGTGACGCAGCCGTCCCTGCGACCGACCCGGCTGATGCAGCGGCTGTCCGGTGAGCACGAGGCATACCGGTTCCAGAACACCGACATCAAATACAGCTATGCCGTCATGGTGCAGGATTCCCGGACGCGGCACCCGTTCACGGTACCGAAACATGCACCGTTCCTTCCTCTTTTCTCACTGTCAAAACACACCGGAAAACGGGTGAATGTGATCGGCGCGGTCATGTCCGGGGATATCGGGGACGCCGGAACCCATGTGTTCCTCTTCTGTGACGGTACCCAGAACCAGCCGGTCTATGCCATTCTTCCCGGGTATCACCTCACGTCAGAAAACCGGTATCTCCTCGCCGCACCCTACTCATCGCTCGTCGAACTCCGCCAGGTCCTGGTCCGGTATAACCAGAAGTACAAGGCGTTCAACCTTCTCGTCTCCCGCTCGTCACAGGTGCGGCCTGTTGAACCGAATCGTAATGATTTCATCCAATAGCCTCAAAAAGCTGCACCTCCTACCTCTGTATACAGGGGGGAGATCCGGTAAGGAAGGTGCCGGAACGGGCCGGCCGGACTTCCTGCCTGCCGGGCCCGGGGCATTGCCATGAACCATATCATATCCATCCGTGATCTGAGCCGGAATGAGATCGACCAGCTGATCGATGAGGCCTCCCGCATCCAGTCGTCAAGGTTTAATGACCAGCTCCTGAAGGGAAAGATCCTCGCCCTCCTCTTCTTTGAACCAAGCACCCGCACCCGCATGTCGTTCGAGGCGGCAATGGCACGCCTCGGAGGGACCGCTATCGGCCTGGACAGCGTGGAGGCGAGTTCCATGGCAAAGGGAGAAACCCTTGCCGACACCATCAGGGTAGTGAGCGGATATGCCGATACAATCGTTCTCCGGCACCCGAAAGAGGGGGCCGCCAGGCTTGCAAGTGAATTTGCGAGCGTTCCGGTCATAAACGCAGGAGACGGAGCCGGACAACACCCTTCACAGACCCTCCTTGACCTCTATACGATCCGGCAGTCCATGGCCATTCAGAGAGTTTCTGTGGGGCTCCTTGGTGATCTCCGGTATGGCCGGACTGCCCATTCCCTGGCATATGCCCTCTCCCTCTATGGTGCCACGCTCCATACCATCTCCCCTAAAGGGCTGGAACTTCCCTCATCCATCGCAGATGAACTGAGAGAAGCGGGTACCGAGATCGTGGAGCACCGGGATGTTTCGGAAATTATCGGCAGTCTCGATGTTCTCTACGTGACCAGGATCCAGCGTGAGCGGTTCCCGGACTCTGCATCGTACTTCAAGGTCGCCTCGAGCTATCGCGTCACCCCCGAACTCCTGACAGATGTCAGGGACCACCTCATTGTTCTCCACCCCCTTCCCCGGCTCGATGAGATCGATCCCAGGGTTGACCAGCTCCCCTATGCACGATATTTTGAGCAATCCCGGAACGGAATACCTGTACGGATGGCGATGCTGCAGAAGGTGATGTACTGATGAAGAGAGATGCGCGGGAAGGTCTGCTCATCAGCCCGATCCGGAACGGTACGGTGATCGACCATATCACGGGAGGAGAAGCCCTGAACGTACTCAAAATCATCGGTATCACCGGGGCCACCACGGAATCCATATCCGTGGCTACCAATGTCAAATCCGGAAAGATGACAAAAAAGGACATCGTGAAGATCGAGAACCGTGAGCTCATGAAGGAAGAGGTGAACAGGATCGCCCTCATCGCACCGAATGCCTCGATCAATATCATCCGGAACTATGAAGTCTTTGAGAAGAAAGGGGTCGAGATCCCGGATATCCTTGTCGGGGTGGTCCAGTGCCCGAATCCTGGCTGCATCTCAAATACCAATGAGCCCATCGATTCCAAGTTTGAGGTGCTCCCGAAAGGACTTCACTGCCTGTACTGCGACTGGATGATCACGAAGGACATCACAAGCCACCTTATCTGAGAAGAGCTCTATGGAGATCACGATTCATCAGGGGGCGGCTGTTCTGATCCTCGTCGCGATCGGTATCTGTGCCGCAGGGAGTGCTGATACTCTGCTCGCGATCGAGTACTATAATCGGGGAGTCGATCTCGCCTATGAAGGGAAGTACGACGAAGCTCTCGTATCCATTGACAGGGCACTGGAAGAGAACGCTCATTTTACCCTGGCCTTGGTGACTAAAGCGGGTATTCTGAATGCACTCGGACGGTATCCGGAAGCTGTCGACGCCGCTGACCAGGCCCTTGCCCTGGATCCCGGCCAGGCTGCTGCCTGGAACAACAAGGCGTTTGCCCTCAACCAGCAGGGTCGCTACGCGGAGGGACTCGCTGCTGCAGATACCGCAGTATCCCTCGACCCTGACCTTGTTGAAGGATGGGTGAACAAAGGCAGCTCGCTGATCGGGCTTTCGCGCTATGAAGAGGCGCTCGCCGCCTCTGAAGAAGCGCTTGCCCGGAACCCGGGATCTTCCGAGGCCGAAAAGAACCGCGAGATCGCATCCGGTTCCCTCTCATCCTCCCCCACAGCAGCGGCTGTTCCGGTCGCCCTGACTGCTGCCGCGGTAGTCCTGGCCGGAGTGCTCCGGGCAGGGGACAGGATACGGAAACGGGAGTGATCCTATGAAGGTCGAAAAAGAGGATGCTTTGAGTATCAATCAGCAGTCCCTTGCTCCTCCCTTATAAAATCCCCTGATGGTCGCGGTTCATTGCGTGAACCACAGAGTTCACCACGCATCCGGTTCGCTTTTTTATAGTTTGCTCTCCCATCCTCACACCAATGAGCCCTCTGCTGGAGATTATCCTCATTCTCACCAGTGCGAAGGTGCTCGGGGAACTTGCAGAGAGAGCAGGGATTCCCTCGCTAGTGGGGGAGATTTCTGCCGGCATCCTGCTTGGCCCTGCACTCCTGGGATTAATAGTTCCCGGAGAAACGATCGAGATTTTCTCTGATATCGGGATCATAGCCCTCCTTTTTATCAGCGGGGCTCAGCTGAATATCCGGACTTTTACCCGATCCGAAAAGGCGGGGGCTGTTACCGCAGCGGGGGGTATTGCTGTGCCATTTGTTCTCGGTATTCTGCTCGGGTTCCTTTCCGGCTTTGACCTGGTGGTATCACTTTTCATCGGCATTACCCTCTCTGTCACCTCCATCGGCATTTCGGTGCGGACCCTTGTCGACCTCCGCCAGCTCAAATCCAGTGCCGGGACCCTGATTGTCAGTGCCGCTGTCATCGATGACATCGTCGGGATTCTTCTCCTCTCGGTCCTGATGGCCCTTGCAGCAGGAACGGCAGCCGGACCTGCCGTAATCCTGCCGGTCCTCCTGACCGTTGTTTTCCTGATCGTGGTGGTGTATGCGGGAAGGAAGATCATTCCCTGGCTGTTTGAAACGGCGGGCCGGGCTCATACCCATGAGATGCCGTATTCTGCAGCAATTATCATAGCGCTTGCCACCGCCGCTTTCTCCCACGGGGCCGGACTTCACTACTCCATCGGAGCCTTCATTGCCGGTCTCATCCTCGGTGACAGCATCCGACGGGACAGAAGCCTGTTTGACAGCATATCCGACTTTGCCTTCGGCTTTTTCGTCAGCATTTTCTTTGTCTTTGTCGGACTCCTCTTTCCACCATTCACCAGCGAGGTGGTATCCTTCTTCCTCATCCCCTTCATTGCCGTGGCATTCGCAGGAAAAATTATCGGCGGGTATGCCGGTTCACGGCCATTCCTCACCGGGAAAAAAGCTCCTCTTTTGGTCGGGATCGGGCTCTGTCCCCGGGGTGAGATCACTCTCGTGGTTGCCAAGGTGGCCCTGACTGCGGGAATCGTCGGTTCGGTACTCTATTCATCAATCGTCATCATGGTCCTGGCAACCATCCTCTCCACCCCGTTTCTCCTGAGATGGGTATTCCATTCCCTGGAACAGCCTAGAGATGCCCGACGATCCTGAGGTGAGAGACGATCCCGCAGATGCTGACCACTCCCAGCGCCACCCCCCGTTTATCGACCACAAAGAGATCGGGGTGGTGATACTTCTCAAGGAGCCGGAGCACTTCTGTGACCGGCGTCTCTTCACTGACCGTGAGATGCCCCCGGGTCATGATATCCGCGGCAATCGAAGCTTCTCCCATGACCATGCACTCGATACAGGAGACTTTTCTCCGGCTTCTGACACCTATGATAGGATTGAGGTGGGTCATAAGGTCAAAGGGGGTGATCACCCCCCGGAATGTGCCGTCATTGTCGGTAACTACGAGATCGGGGCAGGCTTTCTGGGAAAAACGGGTGATGATCTCTCCCAGGGGGGTGTCAGGAGCAACCCGGGAAAAATCGCGGGACATGATATCCCGGGCCACAATGGTTGTGATGTCAGATTCTTGTCCCCCACCCTGCGGGTCATCCCGGGAATCCATGTCCGTCATCTCCTCTGAATTACAGTACCATGCCGGTTGTACAGGAACCGCTGTTCAGCGTTCATGCTGCAGCAGCCGGCCATGATCATCAATCTCACCGCGGTAGATCCGGGTGCTCGATATCCATCTGCCGTCTTCGGCCAGGACGCAGCTGATCTGGTGGATATCGACTTTCCGTTTCCCCTTGCCCCTCCTGAGAATATTGATCTCATGGGCAATCGGAATCGTCTCTTCACTGACTACCAGGGCGTCAAAGTCTTCGTCAATGGCACTCCCATACCGGTCATTGAGTGGCTCGATCATGTATCCCGCGGTGAACCCCCGATCCCGGATATACTTCTCCAGCCCTGTTTTTCTCTGCTCGTACTCACGAACCGGGTGGCTCTTCCGGCTGGCGAAGGCATTGGTGGTGAGTCCGATAATCACCCTCCCGTTTTCTCCGGCCAGCTCAAATGACCGGGAAATGAGGCGTTTATGGCCGTCGTGGAGGGGA
>Ga0209269_1001799_pt1 | contig 10405 bp, 10 predicted proteins | sample MTBAKMMethaMetaG_FD_187455 | JGI IMG/M metagenome (GOLD analysis project Ga0209269, IMG submission 187455) | Enrichment culture microbial communities from Arthur Kill intertidal strait, New Jersey, USA, that are MTBE-degrading - MTBE-AKM (Arthur... | ecosystem: Environmental > Aquatic > Marine >... | reverse complement strand
AATAGTTTTTAAAAGCAATTACTTGTCTGATCCTTTCCATTAATACAAAGGTAACTTAAAAGTTACAATATCCAAATTTTAAACTTCGTTCCTTAAGTAATGGTATCTCCTAGTATGCGCTACAACGGTGGCGGTATGAAATCGTTGGGGATTGCGGGCTAATTTCCTGTCCAGTTACACAGAACTTAATGCGTGGCAGAACGTTTAAATAACTACCTAACCCCCAATGTTTTATACCGCGTGTTACCAACTGGCCTTTATTCATTTTCAAACAATTAGCTATCAATTTTGCAGTGCCTCGTGCGTTCGGACAGACACACTCTTTGACAAGTTTTGGTCGTGCGGTTGGCTTTTCGAGCGACTTGGCAATGTGTGTGGCTGTGAAGCGTGGGCTTTTCATATTATAATCCAATTATTTTTTTAATAAATTCTCTTGTTTGGTCATATCCAACAATTATTGTAACAATCCCGCTTACCAAAGTCACCAAAGCAATAAGACCTGAAATTACTTTGTAAATCAAACTGTTTTTTATTGAACTAACTGTCCGATTGCTAATGATACCAAACCAACTTAGAATGAAAATCGGAATGCTCATAATTTCTTTAAACCCTTCTCGAAACCACACAATAGGATTTCTTAAATTCTTGCGAGTGTCTTTACTATATTCTTCTAAATGACCAATGTATCGCAACAAGCAGTCATCAACTGCACCAACATCAAAATTTTCAACTTGACCTTCTCTAAATTTTGGTATTGTATTTATAATTATTTGATAATTGTTAATCATATAGTTTTGAAAAGCAGGTTTATATGTCATTTCGCCAAATGAACCAACATAACTTTGGATTTTACTTACATTCATTGTAAGCCATACATAAAGCTCACCATCAAAATCACCTGAACGGCTCCAACGGTCATAAGTTTTAAAATACTTGTTAGCAAATTCAACAAACTTATTTCTGTATTCACCTGCAAATTCAATTTTCTTGATAACCCTAGAATGACGATTGTAAACAAGAACAAACCCTATTACAATAACAGTTAGAATACTAAATATAATTAATGTCGTTATCATTTACTCAATCTCAATTTTATCAATTTCTTTCATTATTCTGTCTGTTTTCGAAAGAGCAACAATTATTTTCCGATAGTGCGAAACATCCTCAAAATCAAGTGTTCTATTTTTACGGTCTTTTAACCATTTTTGAGCTGGTTGATACCCACCAATAAAAAAGTTCCAAATAAACTCAGGAATGTTATCGAAATACTGTGTGTCATTTATGTAAACTTTACCAGCTTTGAAAATTGGTTTTAGTACCTCGTTATCTCCACTAATTGGGTATTCAGCTATATGATTTTCAATTGTAAGGCTTTCTAAAAGATGTATTTGCCTTATTTCGCCACCTAATTTTACTAATTGCCAGAACGAGTCTTGGTCTTTCGGGTAAGGCACTCTTGGAAAATCTATTTTTAAAAACTCTCTGTATTTCGCCCTATATTTTAGCGAATGTAAAACCGCATATATATAATCCAAAATATCAATTGGAGAGAAAGTGTTTTCAACTGTTTCTTTTTCATTTGTAAAAGTTAATCCTAAATTATCAGCAATTTGTTTTACAATTCCTGAATCTAAATTAGGTATTCTTTCTGCTTGTTGTTCAATGGTTTGTTGACCGTTGTTATCTGGATATAGGTATAAAGGAAAAACAGAGTAATTACCTCTTGGTAAACTTCCTTTTTCTACAATATGATTTGTAATTAATGAAACAAATTCTTCATTTTCTCCATTTATTCTGAGAGTAATCAAACCAATATTATCTGGTTTAATTAAATGTTGCATCGTGCTTGTTCTTGGCCGACCTATAAATCCACTACTTTTGCCAGTGTATAATGTATATCTGATATCAAATGGCCGATAAAGTATTTTTGAAAAATTAATGTTGTTTTCCAGTAAATCAGCTTTAGCATCTTTAAAATTCCAACCGCTTGAATCTTTTTTATTTGGATAAATTCTTTTTAATTCTTCAACATCAAGGCTTTTGAAATTTTCCACAACTTTTAATAAGTCATTTTTTTGAAAATGGATAGAAAGGTCATCACATTTTGTTTGAATGCCTGTATTATTATTTATTAAGGTTTCATTTATCTTAAAGCCGCTTTTGTATTTTTTTTCAAGTCCAAAATCTTTTGGAACAAAAAAGTAATATTTCTTATCTAAAGGAAGCTCATTCCATTTAGTGTTTTCTAAATTCAATTCTGAAAGTGTAATGTATTTTGCTTCACGTTTACCATATAGTTCTGAATGAAATACTTTCCCAATAGAATTCTTATTTTTTGTGCCAGTTTTAATGAAAATATTAATTGAAACTCCTTGCATAATGTCAAAAACATTTTGGTCAATACTTCCATCTGGTGAAGTTTCATTTATTCGTGAATTACCATGTAAATTAAGAATATAAATCTTATCAAAACTTTCAAGTAATGATTTCCTCATTTGTCTATGAGTAACACCATCAAGGAAACTGTTATTTGAAATATATGTCAAAATTCCAGCTTTATTTTTGTCGATAAAAAATTGACCATACCGTATAAATTTAATATAATCATCGTCAATATTTATCTTCCTTTCATTAAGGTCTTTCTTATATTCTTTTATCAAATTTTGAATCCACTCTCCTTTATTTGAACTGCTAATGCTATATGGTGGATTACCAATAACACACATAACTGGTGTATCTCTTTTAATATGGTTTGCTTCGTTAGCTTCATTCGCCAAAACAGTTGCCCAAAGTGAGCCAGTATCAGGATGATATTCTTCCAAACTGTTTGTAAGATAAACCTTAAAACGTTGGTCTTTAATTGGTGTATAACCAGTTTCCTTTAGAAGTAAATCAAGTTTCAAATGTGCCATAGCATAACTTGCCATAAGCAACTCAAAACCGTTTAAGCGTGGTAAAAGATGAGTTTCAACATAATTACTCCAAATGCCTTGCTGACCAGCAAATTTTTTATGGATATGTTTAACAACTTCGGCAAGGAAAGTCCCTGTTCCTGTTGCAGGGTCTAGTATTTGAACTTTGTGTACTTCTTGGTCAACCTTTTTACCTTGCATATCAACTTTTATCGTTGTCTTTGAAGTATCGGCAAGTCCTTGAGGTAAATCAAATTCTGTTTTTAAAATGTCGTCAACCGCACGGACAATAAAATCTACAACAGGTTGCGGAGTGTACCAAACACCACGGGCTTTACGCAATTTTGGGTCGTATTCACTTAGGAATGTTTCGTAAAAATGGATTATCGGGTCTTCCATTTTTGTGGATTTTCCGTAATTTTTTAGAATTTCCTCTACGTTGGTTGCTAAGAAAATCTCTGCAAGGCTGTCAACAATCCATTTTATACGGTCGTCAATGTCTGGCCCCGAAATGTAACCGAAAAGTTTTCTTAAAAACGGGTTTGATTTTGGAATAAGTTCGGCAGCTTCTTGTCTACTGAAATCGTTTAATGAAGTATCATGCAGTCGGGCGGCAAACATTCCGTATGCAATTGTTTGGGCGTAAACATCGGCAAATCCTTTTGGTGTAATGTCGTGAATCAGGATTTGTTTAAATGCAATCATTTGGTCTTTAAGCGAACTGTTCTCTTCGTTTTCTTCATCGCTGGTCAACGCCTTTTCTATTATTTCAGAAAGCAGACGGGCTTTGCCCGCCATCATTTCTGCTAATTTTCTTGGGCTTTTTATGGTTTGCCCTATGTGAGTACAAAAGTCCTTTATCAGGTTTTCAAAACTGGAGAAATTTTCTGTTAGCGGTTTAATTCCTTTGTCCGTAATCTCTCCAATTTCGATTTTTGTAATCAGTTCTCCGTCGTGGTACAAATGAAACCGTAAATAATCTGTAAAAATCAAATTACTTAACGAAGCTTTATATCTGTCAAACTGTTCTCTGTGTCCTGTTTTCTTTTTTCCTTCCAAATCGGTATCGCCAATGTCCTTTGCTTCAATAAATCCAACTGGAATATCTTTTTTAGTCAAGATGTAGTCAGGTGCTCCGCAACTTTGTCTTTTGGGTTCATTAGTCGCACGAATTGTCGGAACTAAACTTTCAATCAATTGTTGTAAATCGCCACGAAATGTATGCTCAGTCGCATTTCCTAATTTGTAGCGTTTGTTTATGTTGTCTATGTATTCTTCAATTGTCATTTTAAATCAATCCGTTTCAAATAATCACAAATGTATCAATTTACCACCAGTGCGTTGGCAAAAAAACAGCTCTTTTGCAAGCTGAAGCATCGGCTCGTGTGTCGGGGCTTGCGAATGTGCTGTTTTGTGGGGTGGCTGTTTCATTTTTCTTTTTTTCTCACTGCAAAATTACCACTGTCATTTCTTTCTTAGGCTTGTTGGTAACGAATGGCTAACCACACCCCAATTGCATATACCCGCTTAAGGAGATATACATACCTCTTGCGTATATTTTGCATATGTGTATGGGTGAGTTTTAATTTAGCTTTATAAAATTAAACAAATTTTTATAGATCCAAATTATCCATCGGACTTTTTATTTGATCAAAACCTTTTTGAGTAATATGTGTGTAAATCTCCGTCGTCCTGCTACTCGAATGCCCCAGCATTTCCTGTATGTACCTTAAATCCGCCCCATCCTCCAAACTATGTGTGGCGTAAGTATGCCGCAGCGTATGAAGTGTTGCCTTTTTCTTTATCCCGGCAGCCTTAACTGCATCATGGATTATATTCTGTACGCTGCCCTCTGAATACTCCCCACCAACAGCTCCTTCAAATAAATAGTCTACTGGCTTATACTCTTCCAGATATTTATCCAAATGTGGCAATATCTTGTGGGAAAGCTTTACATACCTGTCCTTCCTGCCCTTGCTCTGACTTACCCTTATACTCATTCGCTCTCTGTCAATGTCCGTAATCTTTAACCTAAGTATCTCCCCCCGCCTTAAACCTGCCGAATAGGCAAACATTAATACGCATTTATGCTTTTTATTATCAACACATCTGAATAACCGCACCATCTCCTCCTGACTTAATACCACGGGCAATGTCTTCTCCTTCCTGGGCCTTTCCAGAAAATAAAATTTCCGTTTGCCAGACAACACACGCTCGTAATAGAACTTTATGGCATTGATCGCCTGATTTTGTATGGAAACAGATACCTTACGTTCCATGACCAGGTAACGCAAAAAACTAATGATCTGCTTTTCTTTTTTATTCCTGCCTTTTTTACTGCCGCCTTAATTATATTCTGAATACTGCTCTCTGAATATTCATCCCCCGCTGCTCCCTCGAATAAAGGCTCTGTTGGCCCATATTCATCTAAATACTTATCAAGATATGGTAAAAACTTCTGAGATAACTTTATATAACGATCACGCTTACCTTTACTTTGTGTAACTCTGATCTGCATTCTCTCCCTGTCAATATCAACTGATTTTATATGGAGTATCTCACTCCTTCGTAAGCCTGATGAATATGCCAGCATTATCATACACTTATGCTTTATATTTTCAATGCTCCTGATAAGAGCAACTACTTCATCCTGATTAAGTACTGTCAGCAACACTTTCTCCTTTCGCGGCCTTTCTATAATGTAAAACTTACGTTTCCCTCCCAAAACTCTTTCATAGTAAAATTTTATTGCATTAATAGCCTGATTCTGGTATGAAGGGGAAACTCTTCGGTCTAACACAAGATATCGCAGGAAACTTATGATCATCTTCTAACAACACCTCTTAACATTTTTTAACACCCTTATCCCAATTTTTTTCGCTACATTCGGCCTCTGCATATAAATATATTCACTTATGAACACCTCTGTTAATATTAAAGAACTTAATGAAAAAATCAGGGCAAACAGCGAATTTGTCGACCTGATCAAATTCCAGATGCAAAAGGTCATTATTGGTCAGCAACATCTGCTGGATTCCCTGCTAATCGGTCTGCTTACCGATGGACATGTTCTGCTGGAAGGTGTCCCGGGCCTCGCCAAAACCCTGGCTGTGAAAACCCTCGCAGATACCATTAATGCTCAATTTAACCGTATCCAGTTTACTCCCGATCTGCTGCCGGCTGACCTCATCGGAACTATGATCTATAGCCAGAAAAAAGAGGAGTTTACCGTAAAAAAAGGTCCCGTTTTTGCAAATTTCATACTCGCTGACGAAATTAACCGCTCCCCGGCAAAGGTCCAAAGCGCACTGCTCGAAGCTATGCAGGAAAAACAGGTTACTATCGGCAATACTACCTATCCCCTTGAACAACCTTTCTTCGTGATGGCTACCCAAAATCCTATCGAACAGGAAGGTACTTATCCTCTCCCTGAAGCACAGGTCGACAGATTTATGCTGAAGGTGGTCGTGGATTACCCTGATAAAGAGGAAGAAAGAGCTATTCTGCGCGAAAACCTTCTCGAAGAATTCCCTGTAGCCGATAAAGTTATGGATACTTCCGATATCCTTAAAGCCAGAAACCTGGTAAGAGAAGTGTATATGGATGAAAAAATCGAAAATTATATCCTCGATATCGTATTCTCTACCCGTAATCCTGAAAAATCAGGTATAGAAGAAATGAAACCTCTTATTCAATATGGTAGCTCCCCCAGAGCAAGCATAAACCTGGCTAAAGCTGCCAAAGCCTACGCGTTTATACAACGCAGAGGTTATGTTGTTCCCGAAGATGTAAGAGCCGTTTGCCATGATGTACTGAGACACCGAATAGGACTTAGCTACGAGGCAGAAGCAAGAAATATTAATTCCTCCGATATCATTAATGATATTCTTAATCACGTGGAGGTGCCTTAATAATACCCATCTGAATCATATCCGGTTTGCCGGAAGAAAGTTGAAAGATTTTCTTACACAATAACATAAATATATTTTTCTCGCATGCGATCCTTAATCCTTACAGTCTTTCTGGCACTCTGCGGAATGCTTAAAAGCCCCGGTCAGCACCTTATTGGCTTCTCCAAAGAGGAGGTGTTGAATATTGTGCGTACTGAAATGAAAGGATTCGTACCCGATAATTCCGCAGTAAATCCTTCATTTAATTATCTGAAGTTTGTTAATACTCCCGGAACTAAAACCTTAATCGTATTCTTTAATGAAAATAATATATCTGCTAACATCAGGCTGATATGCGACTACTCCGAACTGGATTTTATTAAGGCTGAATATAACTCCATATATAAATCTGCCGGTAAGTATAAATGGGAATATAAAGCCGGTGAATATCAATATCTTATTACTCTCGAAGAAAAAGAATGGTACTTTGTCGTCTATGTAAATGAAAAAACTGCATCATCCGAACCATCACAAAAATCATGGCTGTGGAAACTGCTGAATTAATACAAAAGGTAAGAAGAATTGAAATAAAAACCCGGGGATTGTCCAGACAGATCTTCGCCGGACAATATCATAGCGCCTTTAAGGGTAGGGGAGTGGCTTTCTCTGAAGTAAGAGAATACCAGTTTGGCGACGATATACGTAACATCGACTGGAATGTAACTGCCCGGTTTAACCATCCATATATTAAAATATTTGAAGAAGAAAGAGAGCTTACTGTAGTACTCATGGTTGACGTGAGCGGATCAGGAACTTTCGGCAGTAATACACAGCTTAAAAGGGAACTTATTACCGAAATATCCGCTCTCCTCGCTTTCTCCGCTATACATAATAACGATAAGATCGGACTGGTATTCTTTTCCGATAAAATGGAAAAATTTATTCCTCCAAAAAAAGGACGTAAACATATTCTCCATATCATACGTGAATTAATTGACTTTACACCGGAAAACAAAACTACCGGACTTTCAGAACCTCTCAGGTTTATTACAAATGCTATTAAAAAACGTGCTGCCGTATTTATGATCTCCGATTTCCAGTGTGCCGATTTTGAAGATGCACTGACAATAGCTGCCAGAAAACATGATATCGCCGCACTGCATATCACCGATCCGAGAGATTCCGAATTGCCTGATATCGGACTTGCAAGATTTAATGACCCTGAAACTGGAGAACTATTATGGATTGATACTTCGATTACCCGTGTCAGACATGCTTATCATCAATTCAGTATCAGTCATACAAAATGGCTGAAAACTCTTCTCTCAAGATGCGGAGTGGATTACGCAAATATGATAACAGGAGAAGATTATGTTAAACCTTTACTGGCTCTGTTTAAAGCCAGAGCCTGATGTGTGTTTATCTATGAAGAATCGTTGCCTTTATATTATCATCATTCTCAGTAGTCTGATCTCCGCTGCAGGATTCAGCCAGATCCGCCAGCTGTCGGTGTCGGCATCAAATGACTCAATCCTCATCGGCCAACAAACAGAACTTACAATCCGTGCGGTTAAAGATAAAAAGGTTCATGTCGGATTCCCCTTACTTACAGATACCCTGCTGACAAAAATCGAAATTATTAGTAAAACACATATCGATACTGTCCTGTCAGGTAAAGATGTTGTTCTGTCCCAAAAACTTTATATAACTGCTTTCGACTCAGGAACATTTACGATCCCCCCCATGCCTTTTTCCATCGAATTCAACGAAATTAGAGATACTATTTATTCCCTGCCCGTTCTTCTGCGGGTAGACCTTCCCGAAATTGACCCCGCTGCCGGCTTTCGCGATATTAAACCTCCTGTCAATACCCACGTTAACCTGAGAGAAGCTTTGCCTTATATCTTAGTGGCACTGGTTCTCATCCTGATCACTGTTTCAGTAATCATAATAGTGAAAAAACTGCGCAGTAAAAACATTAACGCAGGACCGGATATTCCGAAAGTCCCTCCATATATTATAGCCCTGGATGAACTACAGCACCTGCGCGCTGAAAAGGCCTGGGAAAAACTATCAATAAAAGATTATTATACAAGACTTTCCGGAATAGTGAGAATTTACCTCGAAAACCAGTTTGTAATAAATGCTCTTGAATCAACAACCATTGAAATATTAAATAATTTCGAACGTGCCTTTGGAAAAAATAAAGATATTAAAACAAAACTGGAAGAACTCCTGCAACTTTCTGACCTTGTAAAATTTGCTAAAGAAATGCCAACACCTGATATGAACCTGAAAAACCTTGATAAAGCTATATTATTTGTTGAACTGACTAAACCAGCTATTTCTGACAACACAGATCATGAGTGAGATAACTTTTAATAACCCGGGCCTCCTGTACTTTCTCGCAGTAATACCTCTGCTGGCAGCATGGTATTTTTTTGGCAGCAGGAAAATAAAAGTTCCTCTTCTTATCTCTTCATTGCAACCTTTCCGGAATAGTAAAACGCCTTTAAGGTTGTATCTTAAGCATCTGAGTTTTGCTTTAAAGATGACAGGCCTGGGATTTCTGATTGTTGCTTTTGCACGCCCCCAAATCGTTGACGAATGGAGTGTTTCCAATACAGCCGGGGTGGATATTGTTCTGTGTATTGATGTTTCCGGAAGCATGCGTGCAATGGATTTTAAACCCAACCGGCTCGAAGCTTCAAAATCAATAGCTGCCGACTTTATTAACGGAAGAACAGCAGACCGTTTCGCTATAACTGTTTTCAGCGCTGAAAGTTATACAAAATGCCCTCTCACTGCCGATAAAGCAATGATCATAAACCTGCTAAACCAGATTGATTTCGGCACAATGGAAGATGGTACAGCTATCGGAACAGGCCTGGCTACTGCGGTTAACCGTATTAAAGACAGTAAAGCCGTAAGTAAAGTGATTATCCTTCTTACTGACGGTGTCAATAACACGGGAATGATAGGCCCGGTAACAGCAGCAGAAATTGCTGCTGAATATAATATTCGCGTCTATACTATTGGTGTGGGTTCACTGGGTGAAGCACCTATCCAGATACAAACACCGTTTGGACCACGAATACAAAATATGAAGGTGGAAATTGATGAAGATGTGTTGAAACAAATCTCAGCCCTGACAGGTGGTAAATATTTCAGAGCTACAGATGAAAAAGCATTAATCGCTGTCTACCAGGAAATTGATCGCCTGGAAAAAACTATCCTTGACGTCGAAAGTTTCGTTCATAAAAAAGAAAAGTATTTTACCTTTCTCTTAACCGGACTCCTGCTTATAGTTATTGATACATTGTTGTCTCTTACTTTATTGCGACAATTACCCTAATTGTGTTATTATGTTCGAGTTTACTGATTATAGTGTTTTGTATGGTTTATTGATTATTCCTGTTTTCCTGCTGATTTTTGTATCAAACAGATACATCAGAAGGAAATATCTCCGGAAATATGCAAATGAATCAAAACATGCTGCACTCCTCCCTGATGCTTCTTCTGTTAAATCCTGGTTGAAACTCATCATATCCCTGTCATCCCTGATACTGCTTATCCTTGCTCTTGCCGGCCCACGGGTTGGAT
>Ga0209269_1001788_pt1 | contig 10459 bp, 10 predicted proteins | sample MTBAKMMethaMetaG_FD_187455 | JGI IMG/M metagenome (GOLD analysis project Ga0209269, IMG submission 187455) | Enrichment culture microbial communities from Arthur Kill intertidal strait, New Jersey, USA, that are MTBE-degrading - MTBE-AKM (Arthur... | ecosystem: Environmental > Aquatic > Marine >... | reverse complement strand
TCTTCAGCTCCTTGCGTTTGATCTTGCCGGAGATGGTCTTGGGGAGTTCGTCCACGAACTCGACGGTGCGCGGGTACTTGTACGGGGCGGTCGTCCGTTTGACGTGTTTTTGCAGTTCTTTTACGAGCTGCTCCGAGGGTTCGAAGCCGGCGTTGAGGACGACGAACGCCTTGACGATCAGGCCGCGGATCAGGTCGGGGGACCCGACGACGGCGCATTCCTGCACGGCCGGGTGCTCCATCAGCGCCGACTCCACCTCGAAGGGGCCGATACGGTAACCCGAACTCTTGATCACGTCGTCGTCCCGGCCGACGAACCAGAAATACCCCTCGTCGTCCATATAGGCGCGGTCGCCGGTATAGTACCAGCCGTTCTTGAACGATTCCTCGTTTGCCTCTTTGTTCTCAAGGTATTCCACGATGAGGCCGACCGGCCGCGGGTTGAGAGAGATGGCGATCCTTCCTTCCTCGAAGGGTTCGCAGGGGCCGCCTTCCTCGGTGTGGAGCTCGATGTGCCAGCCGGGCGAGGGTTTGCCCATCGACCCGAATTTCGGTTGCATGCACGGGAAGGAGGCGATGGCACAGACCGTCTCGGTCTGGCCGTAGCCTTCCCTGATGGTGAGGCCGGTGCCTTCCTGCCAGATGCGGATCACCTCGGGGTTTAAGGGTTCGCCCGCGCTGGTGCAGTGGCGCAGTTCCCTGAGGTCGTATTTCTTGAGGTCGGCCAGGATCAGCATCCGGTAGATGGTCGGCGGGGCGCAGAAGGTGGTCACCTCATATTTCTCAAGGATCGGCAGGATCTCGGTCGCCGAGAACTTACCCCTGATGTCGTAGACGAAGATCGCCGCACCGGCGATCCACTGCCCGAAGATCTTGCCCCAGCCGCATTTCGCCCACCCGGTGTCCGAGAGGGTGAAATGGAGGTCGTGCTCGGTGAGGTCCTGCCAGAGTTTTGCGGTGATGATGTGGCCGAGCGGGTGGGCGTTGTTGTGGAGGACCATCTTCGGCTCCCCGGTGGTGCCTGAGGTGAAGTAGATGAGCATCGGGTCGGTGGCGCGGGTCTTTTTCGCCACCGGCATCGAGACGGTGCGGTGGGAGACCGGCGCCGGGTAGATCAGTTCGTACGGGAAGCTCGCCCATCCCTCGAGTTCGCCGTCGGCCAGGAACCTGACCTGCAATGACGGGCATTCCCTGCAGATCTCGTCGATCTTCCAGGTATTTTCCAGGTCGGTGATGACCATCTTGAACTTTCCTGCCCTGATCCGGTATTTGAGGTCTTTGGGGGTGAGGAGGGTCGGGCACGGGCAGTATACGGCGCCGAGTTTGATGAGAGCGATGACGAAGATCCACCACTCAGGGATCCGCGGAAGGAGGAGGAGTACACGGTCGCCCTTGCCGATGCCGTATTTGAGAAGGATATTTGCCGCCTGGTTCGAGAGGTTCATCATGTCCCTGAAGGTGAACTTCTTCTCGTTGCCTTTCTGGTCAACCCAGATCATGGCCAGACGGTTCCGGTCTTTTCTGGCCCAGGCGTCGATGACGTCGTAGCCGAAGTTGAACGCCTCGGGGACGTCAATAGAAAAAGACGCTCTGGTCTCTTCGTAGTCTTCCATGTTATGCTCTGCCATGGGATCGGTCCGTATAGGTATGGCGCGTCAGCGTTTTTTAAGTTCACTAATGTTGTGCGCTCGTTTGCGGTCCTGAAAAAGAGAAGGGGGACGGGGTCAGGATCTGCCGGCGGCGGCGATCAGCCGCGTGCAGTCGGTGTCGGGGATTGCCCGCATCACTGTTTCCCGGAGATCAGCCACCCAGTCTGCAGAACCGGCAAAGGTTTCGAGGTCGCCGGCGACGGAGGCGAGCGGGAGGGGGTGGTCGAAGAGGGTTACCGGCCTGAGTTTCAGCCGCAGCGGGTAGACTTCGCCGGCACCCCCGAAGATGGGCGTCTGGTTGACGAAGAGTTCGGATATGACCTCATAGACGCCAAAAAGGGAGGGGGCTCCCATGTCCGGTGCACAGAGGAGGATACGGTCGCCGAGGTGTACTTTGCTGATCGTATCGGCATGGCGCTGTGCAACGCCCCAGATCCGTTTTTCCCGGACAATTTCCGGCGCTTTCCCCTCAGAAATGCCAATCCAGCAGGTCATGGATGGTGATAGGCGATGCTCTATTAATATGTTTCGGATGTGGTCGGGCGCTGCGAAACAATTAAATAAGGTGCACCTGTAATCGCCCCATACGGGAGGGACAGTATGCCGTACAAATGGGTAAGCAACAAAGATGTGGATGAGGCCGTGGTCGTGATCATGAACACCCTTGAGGAGGGGAAGGAGTTCCCCGAATGGTTGAGAAGGACGCTTCAGGGGGCGATCGACGATTCTGATCCGGTGTATGTGCGATATTTCTACGATCAGGTGAAGAAGTTCGCACCTTCGTCGCTGAAGGTCTTCGGAGAGACGCCGGTCGTCTGAGGGCGGACAGGGACACCATTTCTTTTTTTGGCTCTTTTCTCCGCGGTTCAGGATAGCTATTGACACCCCGGTCCCCTCGCACATGCGATTGGGGCGGGGACGGGAAAACCACTATGGCATGGATATCCATCATTTTTCATCAATAGATGCTCCACCTGGCCCCCCTTCGCATGTCCAGGGCCATCATGCGCGGGGGTCCGGGATGCAACCCCCGGAGCGGGGTGGGCGTTGTGTGCGTGTACGGGTAATCGAGCAGCCTCTGCCGGGGGGGCTGCCGCCCCGGAAAACTGCGATTGGGGCAGGGATGGACAAGATACTCCGGCACGTCCATCAATAATTTTTTCATCGAAAGATGTTCCGCCCTGCCCGAATCCTCATGTCTGGGGCAATCGTATGCGGGGGGTCCGGGGGTGAGAGCCCCCGGTGCGGGGTGGTCGGTGTGTGCGTGTACGGGCAATCGAGCAGCCTCTGTCGGGGGGCCTGTCGCCCCCCGGTCCCCCAGCCGATTGCGATTGGGGCGGGGAAGGACAAACCACGCCGGCACGCACGTCCATTATTTTTCATCGACAGATGCGCCGCCCCCTCCCGTTCCCTCATGTCCAGGACAATCCTCGCGGGGGGGTCCGGGGGTGAGAGCCCCCGGCCAGAGGCGACCTTCGCTATGACATACGGGTTACCATGAAAAACAGTTCATGGGGTATGCTTGCGTCCCCTTCCCGGACTCATGTGCGATTCCGAGAAGATCCAGGGGCCTCTCCCTGGTGGAGCCTGCTGCCCCTTCAAAATCCCGGCTTCACTTCTTCCCGGCGGCCTTGCCCTCGACGAAATACTCGATGAGCGTCCGCGTCATCTTTGTGCCCAGGGTGGGGCGCGTGCTTTCGAGCCAGAGGAAAAAGCCCGCCATATGGGGTGTGCGCCGGCTTTCGTACTTGAACCCGCCGATCTTTGCCGGGACCATCTTGAAGTACTCTTTTTTCTTGCGCGATCTGAAGTACAGGATCGGGCGGAGGTCGGGGAGGTTCACGGCGAGGATCACCTTGGAGAAGTCCCTCATGATGCTCTCGTAGGTGAGGGCCTCGCCCCTCATGGTGATGGCGCTCTTCTGGCAGAGCAGGCGTATTGCCGGCGGGTAGAGCCCGCCGAAGACGATCTTTTTTACGATCGGGGGGATCTCGTCGGGTTTAAGGAGGTCGGCCGGGGTGGCGCCGGCCTCCATCAGTTCGAGCATCCGGTCCCTCCGCTCGTCGTGGAGTTTGCGGTAGTCGAAGGAGCGCCTGGTATGGATGTCGGCCAGGTGGAGAAGTTTCGGGTGGGCGATGGGTTTTCTCGGCTGGTAGCGTATTTCCCGCTGGCTGAGCACCCGTTTGATCTCCTCGCAGGACGAGGTGGTGATCAGCACCGACTCGGGCTCCTTCATCAGCCGCTGCACGATGGAGTTGCGCGAGATGTCCACCGAGGAGACCAGGATGAACGGGACGATCGGCTGCCCGAAGAGGTAGCCGATCAGCCGTTTTTTGAATATGATCTCCTGCTCGAACTCTTTTAAGTCCGAGGGGGAGGTGACGATCTCGCCGAAACCGACGGTGTTCTGGACGTCGAGGAACATCAGGTCGAACTCGGCGAGGTCCTGGCCGTTGCCGCGGACCTTGATATCGCCGTAATTGGAGTAGAAGGTGCCGTTCTGTTCCTGCGTGATCTTCTGCCTGATATAGGGGGCGTCGGCGCCTTTTCTGACGACGCCCTTGATCAGGTTGCAGTCCGCGACCGTCTCGAGCAGGGCCTCATAGATGACCCCCTCGTACCACCGCCCTTCGGCGGTTCTCATCAGGGAGATGTCCTCTGAAAATAAGTTCTTCTTCTCGGACTTGCGGAGATGGCGCGTGGCTTTCAGGGCCTGGGTGCGTGTCGGCGTGATCGCATTGAGGTGCGCGCGCAGCCACTCCACCATCTCCATTCCGTTATTCGATACCATTTGATGTTCCTGTCTTTCCGGTGTGTTGGTCGGTCGGCGGGTATATAGTTTTACGGGCAATCCCGACCGGGTTATTCGAGAACGAGGATCCGCCGGGTGAGGCTCTTGTGGACCCGCTGTTCATGGTACTGGACGATGCTGAACCGGGCGGCGGCGATCTCTCTGATGTCCCGGTGGGTGACGACGACGGCACGCCGCCCCCCTTTCAGCACCCGCCCGATCTCGTCGAGGGCGCCTTCGTACAGGCGGGTGAAGTTCTCCCCGAGGATGCAGACCGACTGGCCGTACGGCAGGTCGGTGACGACGGCGTCGACTGAACCGGTGCGGAGGGGCAGGGCCGTGGCATCGGCCAGGAGGAGGTCGGCTTCGGGGACGTTGAGGCGTGAGCCGGCGATCATGGTGCGGTCGAAGTCGCTCCCGACGACCCGCACCCCGATCCGCCGTCCCTCTTCGAGCATGCCGCCGGTGCCGCAGAACGGGTCTGCCATCACCTCGCCGGGCATGACGAGGGAGAGGTTGAGGAGGGCCCGCGCCGTCCTCGGCATCATGACGCCCGGGTGGAAATACGGGCGGGTGGACGGGCTCCGGCTCTCGTATGAGGTGCGGAGGTCGCTATAGATGACCCGGCCGAGGTAGCAGCGGTCCTCGGTGAGAACCGCACGATAGACCGTTTCAGGCGTTTTCAGGGAGACCGGGCCGGCGATGCCGTGTCCGATCAGCCGTTCGAGGGCGAGCTGGGAGGGGTACTCCCGGGAGCCCGGGATGATCTTCACCCGCGCCGCAAAGGGGCGCTCCGAGGTGAGGGCGAGGTCGGCCAGAAGGGCGCTGACGGCGTCCGCTGTCGGTTCGCACTCACCGAGATATTCCATGACGGTATGGGTGAGAGCGAGACGGTCGGTCGCCGCGGGGGCGGGACATTCGGCGACGGCCACGCGGTCGCGGCGGTCGCAGATCCGGCCCACACATTCGAGCTCGGCGTAGGGGAGCGTCGGATGCTCCCCCGAGAGCTCAAAGAGCATTTTCATGGCCACTTATTATAAGGGATTCTCAGATATATAGGGGAGCGTGAACGCCCATGAAAGACGGGGATGAGTGCAGGGCCGGGGACGGAGACGGGACGCCGCCGTTTTTCCGCCCGGAGTTCGAGGAGGCGTTCCAGTTTATCGTCGGGGCGTATGCCGTCCGGCCCTCTGAGCTGGCGGTGTTTCTCCCCTGCTCGGTCCAGAAACCCTACAGCACGAGCCCGAGCCACCGGAAGTTCGACGAGGTGATCGCCGCGGCGGTCCCGGCAGGGAGGGCCCATGTGGTGGTCTTCGGCACCTGCGGGGTGGTGCCGCGGGAGCTGGAGCGGATGTACCCCTATGCCACGTACCGCTACAACCTGGGCCGGTGCCCTGACCCGATAGTCCACCGCTCCTTTCTCAGGATCGAGACCCCCAGGATCGCCGCGTACCTGGAGAAGACAGAGGACCTCTACCGCCGGCGGGTGGCATACTGCCTGGGGGACTTCAGGGCGGCGATGACGGCGGCGGCGGAGCGCACCGGCATTCCGGTCACGATTGCGCCGGCGGAGGAGACGATCGCCGCCTGCCGCGACCCGGCGGCGCGGTTTCCCGACGGGAGCCTGAACTCCCGGGCGTATCTTCTGGATTTCGAGCGGGCGCTCTTGGATGCGGCACCGGCGATGATATAAATCCGCCGGGCGCCAACCTCATCCCATGGTTTCTGACAGGGAACAGGCGGTCTTCGAGGCCGGGATCAAACTCGGCGCCCTGTACCACCAGTGGGTCGGCACCCCGATATCGCGGGCGACGGCGGCCTCGGTGGAGGCGGCGATCGAGGCGGCGGTCGGGCTCCAGCCCTACGTGACCGCGATCACGGTCAGGCTCAACCGCGACCTGATGACGGCGAACCCGTTCGGCTACTCTGAGCTGCGGGGCGAGATGTTCGCGGTGACGATCACGACCGAGTATGGCGGGGCCCGCTGCGTCGCCGACCTGCACTATACCGGCGAATACCCGCTGATGAGCATTCGAAGTGTCGATGAAGCCCCCTGAGATCCCGATCACCGACGATCACATCCACTTCAACCCGCGTGCAGGCCGCGGCGTCGAGGCGGCGAAGGACTTCCACCGGGCCGGCGGGACGCACCTGTTCATGGTCTCCCTGCCGGCGTATTCCCTGGGCGTTCTGCCGCGGACCGGCGACGACTACCGGGAGGCCTTCGATGAGACGCTCCGCGTGGCCGATCTGGTGCGGGGCGTCGGGATCACGGTCTTCCCGGTCCTCGGCGTCCACCCGGTCGAACTCCTGAAGTATGCGGAGGGCGTCGGCCTCCAGGCCGCCGAGGAGATCGTCTGCGCGGGGCTCGAAGTGGCGGCCGGATACGTGGAGGAAGGACTGGCCGTCGCCCTCAAGAGCGGGCGGCCGCATTTCCCGGTGGCGCCCGAGATCGCCGCGGCGTCGGAACGGGTGCTGGTGCGGGCGCTGGAGGTGAGCGCCGATGCCGGGTGCGCCCTCCAGGTCCACGCCGAGAGCGGCCCCTGCGCCGATATCCTCGACCTTGCCGCACGGGCCGGCATGGATGGGAGCCGCGTCGTCAAACACTATGCGACCCCCGAAACCCCGCTGGTCCCGTCGTTTCTTGCAAAGCAGGAGGGGCTGGCCGGGATGGCGCGGGCCGGGCGGCGGTTCATGATGGAGACCGATTACATGGACGAGAACAGCCGACCCGGAGCAGTGATGGGGCCGAAGTCCGTGCCCAGGATCACCCGCCACCTGCTGGAGAGCGGTGCGATCACGCCCGGGGACGCATGGTGTATCCATGCCGAAACCCCGGGCCGCGTCTACGGTGTGGAGATCGCCCTCTAGGACGATCCACCCTTTTTTTATCGGTGCCGCCGACATACTACTGATGTACCTGAAAGTCCACCATACACCACAGGGTGAGGTGGTGGCGGTCTGCGATGCCGACCTGCTCAACACCACCCTCAACCACGGCGACGTCCAGATCGCCATCACCGGGGCGTTTTACGGCACCGAGCAGGCGACCGAGGAGGAGATCCGCGCCGCCCTTAAAAATGCCAGCAATGCAAACCTCATGGGGAAGAAGGCGACCGGGGTCGCCATCGCCATGGGACTGATCACCGAGAAGGGATGCCTGTCTGTCGGCGGCGTCCCGCATGCGATCATCATCACCGTCTGATCATGGAAATCCTCAGGAGCGTCTGCCCGCGATGCGGCAAACCCTCGGCCGGGCTCTGCAACGAGTGCCGGGCGGCCGAGACAGAATGGTTCACCTGCGACCCGAGAGTGGAGACGATCTACTGCCCGGTCTGCGACTCGCGCAAACAGGGGAAGACCTGGAGCGACACCACCGTCGATAGGGCGGCCCTGCTCCAGGAGCTGGCGTATTCGGCGCTCCACTTCCACCCGGACGTCAGGCGCCCGGAGGCGCAGTTCACCTTCAGGGAGACGAGCCCGAACCGGACGGCCGTCACCGCGGAGGTCCGCGGCCTGCTCTACGGGGTCGAGGTCTCGGGCGAGTGCAGCACGAAGATCGTCTGGATAAAAGAGCAGTGCGACCGGTGCAACCGGATCAGCGGCGGGTATTACGAGGGGATCATCCAGGTGCGGGCGACCGACCGGCGGCCCTCGACGCGCGAGATCGACCGGGCGGCCCGGATCACCGAGGAACTCGAGACCTCCCTCCAGGAGGCGGGCGAACGGCTCGCCTTTGTCTCGAAGGTCGAGGCGACGAGGGACGGGCTGGATATCGTGGTCGGCTCGAACCATATGGGCCAGCTCCTCGCGAGCCAGATCTCCGGCGCCCTCGGCGGCCGTCTCTCCACCCACCCGAAACTGGTGGGGGAGAAGGACGGGAAGAAACTCTACCGGATCACCTTCCTGGTCCGCCTGCCGCGCTACCAGCGCGGGGACGTCGTCCTCAGCCGCGGCCGGTACCTTGAGGTGCGCTCGGCGACCCAGGGGCAGGCGCAGGTCTTCGACCTGCAGGACGGTTCGAACCGGATCGTCAGGGAGGACGAGATCGAACGGCTTGTCGGGAATGTCGGCGATGCCGAGAGCGCCCTCGTCGCCTATCTCTACGACGACGTCCTGGGCATCCTGGACCCGCGGACGCAAGGAGCCGTGGAGTGCCGGGCGCTGCCCTGGCTCCACCCCGAAGAGGGCGGGACGGTCCTCGTGATCAGGGACGGCGAGACCGGACAGTTCGTGCTCGTCGGGTGAGCATGCGGGTGCGGAGAGTCGGAAAAGAGGCGCTCGCGGCAGCGGTGCGCGAGCCGTGGGCCGATCCCTCCCGCAGGCCGTATGTCGAGGGGGAGACCGCCTGGGTGCCGGTGCGCGATGGGTATCCCTGCGACGATGACCTCCCTGAGCGGCGGCCGTACGGCGGCCGGCCCTTCCAGATGATCGGCGACACCGCTGTAGTGCGCGGCCGGCGGCCGACCGCGGAGGAGGTGGCGGCGATCCTCGCATGGCGGCGGCCGGCCTGCGTGCTGTACCTCGCGGCGATCGAGGGCGTCCGACGCCTGCCCGCGGTGGAGACGCTCTACGGCGAGGCTCACCCGGTCTGCCACCACGAGAACGGACTTTGTTACCGGCTCAACCCGGCCGAGGTGATGTATGCGGCCGGGAACCTGGAGGAGCGGGCCTTGATGGGCAGGACAGCGCAGGAGGGCGAGCGGGTGGCCGACATGTTCGCCGGAATCGGCTACTTCACGCTGCCGATGGCGGCGGCCGGGGCGAATGTGCATGCGATGGAGATAAACCCGGTCTCGTTCGGCTACCTCGCAGAGAATATCGAGGCGAACGGGCTTACCGGGAGGGTCAGGGCGGAGTGCGGCGACTGCCGACGCCTGCTCGCCGGCACCTACGACCGGATCGTGATGGGGCATTTCGACGCCGTTGCGTTTCTCTCCGAAGCCCTCGCCCATGCGCGGGGGGGGACCACCATCCACCTCCACGCCCTCGGGGACGTTGCGGACTCGGCCCGACTTTCGGCTGAATCGACCGGTTTCAAGGTCAGAATCGCCACCCGCAAAGTAAAGAAATATGGGCCGCATATATGGCATATCGTACACGACATGGTGCTCTCATGACCGGCGGCGGAAAACTCGAAGGAAAAACGATTGTTCTGGGCGTTACCGGCAGCATTGCGGCGGTCGAGACGGTGCGGCTCGCCCACGAGCTGCGGCGGCGCGGCGCCGTCGTCCAGGCAGTGATGACGGCGGCGGCCTGCGGGATCGTCCACCCGGACGCCCTCACCTATGCGACAGGCAGGGAGGCGATCGTCCGCTGCACCGGCATGGTGGAGCACGTCCTCTACTGCGGGGAGGGGGGCCAGGCCGACCTGCTGCTCGTCGCCCCGTGCACGGCGAACACCATCGGGAAGATCGCCTGCGGGATCGACGATACGCCGGTCACGACATTTGCCACGACGGCGCTCGGCCGCGGGATGCCGGTGGTGGTGGCGCCGGCGATGCACGAGAGCATGTACCGCCATCAGGGCGTCGCCGCAAACCTCGACCGCCTGCGGGCCTGGGGCATCGATATCGTCCCGCCGCGGATCGAGGAGGGGCGGGCGAAGATCGCCGGGATCGAGGAGATCGTCCTCCACGCCGAACGTGCCCTCTCGGGTCGGCCCCTTACCGGAAAACGGGTGCTGATCACGAGCGGCGCCTGCGCCGAGGCGGTGGACGATGTCCGGGTGCTCACCACCCGCTCGACCGGACAGATGGGCCGCGCCCTGGCCCTCGAGGCGTTCAGGCTCGGGGCCGAGGTGACGGTCGTCCATGCGGGCCGGTTCCCGTGCGTGCGGAATGTGCATGCCGAAACGGCCGGGGAGATGATGGAGGCCGTCCTTCAAGAGGCACCGGCGGCGGACATCTATATCTCGGCGGCGGCGATCTCGGACTTTTTGCCCGAACGGGCAGAGGGGAAGATCCCGAGCGGGGCGGGGCGGACGATCCGCCTCGAACCGCTTCCGAAGGTGCTGGACG
>Ga0209269_1001787_pt1 | contig 10459 bp, 7 predicted proteins | sample MTBAKMMethaMetaG_FD_187455 | JGI IMG/M metagenome (GOLD analysis project Ga0209269, IMG submission 187455) | Enrichment culture microbial communities from Arthur Kill intertidal strait, New Jersey, USA, that are MTBE-degrading - MTBE-AKM (Arthur... | ecosystem: Environmental > Aquatic > Marine >... | reverse complement strand
TGGTGTTATTTGTGGTCCTCATGGAAGGCGTACGGCAGCGGTTTATGAAGAAAGAGACGGGCAAAGATGGAGAATAACATCATTCTGATTGGCCTGGCTGGGGTTTTGGCTGCTGCTGGCCCGATTGTATTTGCGACGATTGGTGAAACCATCACAGAGCGGGCTGGGGTCATTAACCTTTCCGCGAATGGAACCATCTTGCTCACCGCGATGGCCGGGTTTGCGGTTACCGTCCAAACTGGCAGCCTGGTATTGGGCTTTTTGGCTGGGGCGGTGATTGGCGCGCTGGTTGCGTTGGTGGTGGCTTTTTCCAGTATTACGCTGAAACAATCGCAGATCGCGGTTGGTTTCATTCTGGCTTTACTTTGTCGTGATCTGGCATATTTCCTGGGCAATCCATTTATGGGGCTGCCGGGAACGCGGGTACCTTATTTGCCCATTCCGGTTTTACGGGATATTCCGATTCTGGGAAAGCTGTTCTTTGACCAGGATATTCTGGTGTATTCCAGCTTTCTGTTGATCATCATTTCTTATGTTTACATTTTCAAAACCCGGCCCGGTTTGACCCTGCAAGGGATTGGAGAGCGCCCGGCGGCGGCTTATGTGCGGGGCGCGCGGGTTAACCGGCTGCGCTACCTTTACACACTGGTCGGCGGCGCGTTGATCGGTATGGCTGGCCCGATGTATTCTTTGAGCGTAAAAGCGGGTTGGAAGGGCACAATTTCTGGTCTGGACGGGATTGGCTGGATCGCGTTGGCACTGACCATCTTTGGCGGATGGAATCCCATCCGCGCGGCGATGGGCGCGTATTTATTCGCCCTGCTGCAATGGTTGGGGTTGGTTCTGCAACCCAGCCTGCCGGGCATACCTTCTCAGGTATTGCAAGTGGCGCCCTTCCCGTTGATGATCCTGACTTTGCTGCTGGTCAATATTGGTAATGCAGAATGGGTTGAACGCACGCTGGCGAGCATGCCAGAGGCATCTCGCCGTGTGGTTGCTAAAGTGTTGCGCGCAATGAGAACATCACCCCCCGATTCGTTAGGAGTACCGTTTGAAAATGAATAAAAAAGAGTTAGGTATTAAGGGTTTTGTCGGATATAAATGCTCGCTGTGCGGTCATGAGTTTGGCCCGGATGAGGTCACTTACGTATGTCCGCAGGATGGCGGCAACCTGGATGTGGTATTAGACTACCAGGCGATTCGTGAGAAGGTGCAGGTTGCCGATATCATCGGCCAATCTGAACCTTCGTTGTGGCGGTATTTACCTTTGCTGCCCGTTTCCGATCCGGGTTATCATGGCTCCCCAATTCATATGGCAGGCTGGACGCCGGCTTACCAACCCGAACGTCTGGCAAAAGAGTTGGGATTGAAGAACTTATGGGTGAAGGACGAAGGTCGAAACCCAACCGCGTCGTTTAAAGACCGCGCCAGTTCGGTGGTTGTGGCCCGCGCGCGCGAGATTGGCGCGGAAGTGGTGGTTACCGCTTCGACCGGCAACGCAGGTGCAGCTTTAGCGGGAATGGCGGCCGCGGTGGGGCACCGGGCGGTGATCTTCGCGCCGAAGACCGCTCCGCCTGCCAAGGTTGCCCAACTGCTTATTTATGGCTCGCAGGTAATTCTGGTAGATGGAAATTACGACAGCGCCTTTGATCTGACCATTCAAGCCGCGCAAGAATTTGGCTGGTACTGCCGTAACACTGGCTACAACCCCTTCACCGCCGAAGGAAAAAAGACCGCCGCGTTTGAAGTGTGGGAGCAAGTGTTGCTGAAGAGCAAAGACAGCCAAAAGCCGCTGGCATTGTTTGTCTCAGTGGGCGATGGTAATATTATCTCCGGCATTCACAAAGGCTTTAAAGATCTGCAAACCCTGGGCTGGTTGGAACAGATGCCGCGCATTTTTGGCATCCAATCAGAAAATTCCGCGGCAGTGGCCAACGCGTACTTTGCCGGTACCGAGGAGATTACCCCCGTTTCGGCGACCACAATTGCAGACAGCATTTCGGTCGACCTTCCGCGGGATGGAGTACGCGCCGTGCGCGCCGCAACCCAGACCAATGGCGCATACATCACTGTTTCGGATGATGAGATTCTGAGCGCGATTCCGGAATTGGGTAAAGTGGGTATCTTCGCCGAACCGGCCGGATCCACTGCCTATGCGGGTCTGCTCAAGGCTCTAAAGACTGGCCAAATCGGTCCCGATGATCCGGTACTGGTCTTAAATACCGGCAACGGGCTGAAGGATGTGAAATCGGCTATGAAAGCTGCCGGTGAAGCCCCGGTGATCGAGCCGACGATGAGCGCCCTGAACAAATTCTTAGGGAAGGCTTAATTACTATTTTTGAGGTGAAGAAAATGCAGCCTACTTTCAGCATAATTGCTCCGGTATACAATGAGAAAGACAACCTGGGTGTGCTGCGCGAGCGGATTACCGAAGTGATGGAACAGACCGGTGAACCGTGGGAATTGGTGTTGGTAGATGACGGCTCTAAAGATGGTTCAACCGACATCATTCGCGAGATGGGAAAAATTGACCCCCATATTCGCCCGGTAATTTTCGCGCGTAATTTTGGTCACCAAATCGCGGTGACCGCAGGCCTGGATTATAGCCGGGGCAAGGCTGTAGTAATCATTGACGCAGACCTTCAAGATCCTCCGGAAGTGATTTTGGATATGATTGCCAAGTGGCGGGAAGGCTATGAAGTGGTTTACGCGGTGCGGGCGGAACGGGAAGGCGAAACCTGGTTTAAAATGTTCACTGCCTCTCTGTTTTACCGGATTATTTACCGCATCACGGATGTGGATATTCCCCTGGATACCGGTGATTTCCGGCTGATGGATCGAAAAGTGGTGAATGTGATGAATTCCATGCGGGAACGGCACCGCTTTTTACGCGGGATGAGCGCATGGGTGGGTTTCCGCCAGATTGGTGTGGCGTACAAGCGCCGCGCCCGGCACGCAGGGGAAACCAAATACCCTTTCAAAAAAATGTTCCGATTAGCCTTAAACGCGATCACTGGTTTTTCTTATTTTCCGCTGCAAATGGCTACTTATATGGGTTTCATCAGTGCGGGGATCAGTATTTTCGCGATCCCGGTGGTGATTGTCATGCGCCTGATGGGCGACCAGGCATTTCTTGGCCAGGCGAGTACGTTGATCTCGGTGTTGTTTTTAGGCGGTGTTCAATTAATCTCGCTGGGAATCCTGGGTGAATATATAGGCCGAGTTTATGATGAAGTAAAGGGCCGTCCTCTCTATATTGTTCATGACGCGCCCGAAAAAGACCCTCAATCTACAGAACAGGAGTAATAAAGGAATGGCAAAAATCGATTTAACTGTAATGGAAGAGCGACGAAAGAAAGCTGTTCGCCGCGCGAAAGAACGTAATATTATTATCCCCACCTTCGCGCAGATGAAAAACCCGGAGCTGATGCCCGCCAAGGTCAAAGAAGAGCTGACCAAAATCGGTTTGTGGGACGTTAGCCCGCGCAACTTGTTCCGCATTACCTGGAAGAATGAGCCGAAATCGTCGGGTGGTCAATTTGGCGGCGTGAACTACATGGAATTACCCAGCAGCCTGACCGGTACCAAAGCCCGCGTGATTGCTTTAGTCGGAAAATGGTTCCCCACCGGCGCACACAAAGTCGGCGCCTCCTTTGGCTGTCTGGTACCGCGCCTGGTCACCGGCCAATTTGATCCCGAAACTCAGAAAGCTGTCTGGCCCTCCACAGGCAACTTCTGCCGTGGTGGAGCGTACAATTCCACCTTGTTAGGGTGCCAATCCGTAGCGATCTTGCCTGAAGGCATGAGCAAGGAACGTTTTGAATGGTTGAAGAGTGTGGCGGGTGAGATTATCGCCACCCCTGGTACCGAATCCAACGTTAAAGAAATCTACGACAAATGCTGGGAACTGCGCCGCAGCGGTGAAGATCTGATGATTTTCAACCAATTCGAAGAGTTTGGTAACTACTTGTGGCATTATCAGGTCACCGGGCACGCGATGGAAGAAGTCCTCAAGAAGGTGATGGGCCCCAAAGATAATTACGCGGGTGTCGCGCTGACCACCGGTTCTGCCGGTACAATCGCTTGCGGCGATTACATGAAACAAATCTTCCCCACTTCGAAGATTGCCGCCAGTGAAGCGCTGCAATGCCCGACCCTGTTGGAGAACGGCTTTGGCGCGCATCGCATCGAAGGTATTGGCGACAAGCACGTACCGTGGGTGCACAACGTCAAGAATACCGATATGGTTGTGGCGATTGATGACGCCGCGGTAGTCAATATCTCCCGCCTGTTCAACGAGCCTGCTGGTCGCGCATACCTGGTTAGCAAAGGTGTTCCCGAAGAAGTTGTCTCCAAATTGGATTTGCTCGGTTTCTCTGGAATTGCTAACATGCTTTCAGCAATCAAGATGGCCAAGTACTATGAATTGGGCGAAAATGACATTGTGCTCACTGTCTTTACCGACTCAATGCAGCTTTACGGCAGCCGCCTGACAGAAATGCACGAAGAATTTGGACAATACAAAGAAACAGACGCCGCTGAGCATTATGCGCGCTACCTGCATGGCGAACGGATTGACAATTTGATTGAGTTATCCTACGCCGACCGCCGCCGCGTTCACAACCTTAAGTACTATACCTGGGTTGAGCAGCAAGGTCGCACCTATGAAGAGATCATGGACCAGTGGTACGATTCCGATTACTGGACTGGCTATCAGTCACAGGCTGAGGAGATCGATGAGCTGATCAATGAGTTCAATGGTATGACCGGTTTGTTGAAATAGTAACTGAGGAAAGAGGACGTCTGATCATCAGGCGTCCTCTTTTTGTTTTCTTACTTAAGGTTGAGGATTTCTTGTGGGGAGATGGGCAAACGGGAAGGAGATACGCCGGTGACTGCGCGAACCGCGCTGGCGGCTGCCGGGGCAGTGGGGACAATCGCGATTTCACCGATGCCTTTCGCGCCGAATGGGCCACTCTCTTCGGGAAATTCGAGCAGGGTCATGGAAATCTCTGGCGGCGCGTCCAGAATGGTGGGAATTAGATATTCTGAAAAACGGTCTACCCAGCGGTCTGGTGAAGCCAGACACATATCTTCGCTGAAGGCATAGCCTAAACCTTGCAGCACGCCTCCAGTGATTTGCCCTTCCACACCAGCGCGATTGATGACTTTACCAAGGTCGTGAATGGCACTGACGTGGGTTGGGGTCACCTGACCGGTTTCTTCATCCAGTTCAATGCGCACGACATTGGCGCCAAAGACGAATTTCACATGCGGCATGCCAAATGGCAGGTCTGGGGGAGTGTCGGCACTATATGGGAATTGGAAGGTGGCTGTACCTTGAATGGGGTTGCCTGTGGCAGCGATAATTCTCCCGGCCAGTAAATTGATGGGGATCACGGTAGCTGAGGGGGCATCCAGGCGTTGAATTCGCCCGTTTGAATAAGTAAGGCAGGATCGTTCCACTCCCAGGTATTCGGCGGCGGTGGAAAGCAAGGCATCAACGGCGTGGTCGGCGGCCAGTAGAATGGCATTGCCAACATTGTAAGTCATCCGCGAGGCGCAAGTAACACCACTATTGGGTACCTTGGCGGTGTTCAATTCAGCGACTTCTACCTGGTCCATTGAAATTCCCAGCACCTGAGCAGTAATCTGGGCAGCAACTGTTTGCAATCCCTGGCCAATGTCTGGCGCGCCCAGGTTGAGCTTCACCCGTCCGTCGGATTGCCATTCCAGGCAGATGGAGGTGTCGTCGGGCACCCGAAAGCCGAGCCCCATGGTTTGAAGGCCCAAAGAAAAACCAACCCCCGCTTTATGGCCGGCTTGGGCGGGCAGCGCACGAAGACGGTCAAATTCGGGTTGCGCGTGATCTAATATCGCGGGCAGGGCTTCAGCTTGATTGACAATTACGCCCGTGTAGGCATGATCTCCGGGTAACCAGATATTCCGGCGGCGCACTTCAATGGGAGATAGGTCTAATTGGGCGGCAATCCGGTCCATTACACTTTCAATGCCAAAGGCGGCTTGCGGCGCGCCAAATCCGCGGAATGCGCCGCAAATGGGCGCGTTGGTGTATACCAGTTGAGAAGTTACCTCCACATTGGGGATGCGGTAAGGGCCAGGCACAGTTTCGGTAAAAAGCTGAATCACGGCTGGGCCGTAGGAAGAGTACGCTCCCGTATCAAGGCTGGCATGTACTTCCAATGCGGTCAGGCGGCCATCCGCGCGGTATCCAGCGCGGTAACGAATATTTGCCGGGTGCCGGCGCGGGTGAGCAAGGAATGATTCGGAACGAGAGTTCACCAGACGGAGTGATCGTTTGGTTTTCCAGGCGGCAAGGGCTGCCAACACATTTAGTGAGGAATCTTCTTTTCCACCAAAAGCTCCACCCACCACCGCGCTGATTACTGTCACCTGATCTTCCGACAGACCGAGCACTTTGCAGATCATGTCGCGGTCGGAAAATGGTTTTTGAGAGCTGACCCACACTGTGAGACTTCCGTCTTCATGAACCTTAACTGTGGCAGCTTCCGGCTCCAGGTAAGCCTGGTAAACACGCTGCAGATTGAATTCAGCTTCAAGGATGTGGTCGGCCAGGCGAAAGCCTTGTTCAAGGTCTCCGTGAGAGACATGTACGGTATCAACGATATTTCCGGAGTGATGCACAGCGGGCGCATTTGGGGCTAATGCGCTGGCGAGATCAAGTACCTCTGTGATGACCTGATAGCGAATTGAAACCAGGCGACCTGCGTCTTGGGCTGCTTCCGCGGACTCGGCAATGATCAATACTACCGGTTCGCCCAGAAAACGTACTTTTCCTGAGGCCAGCACCGGCCGGTCGGGGATAATGTCGCCAACTATTTTTTCACCGGGGACATCCTCGATGGTTACGACTGCCAGAACGCCAGGCTGAGCCTGGGCGGCGTCCGTCTCAATTTCCAATATGCGGGCGTGATGGTGCGGGCTGCGAACCACCGTCGCGTAGGCCATCTGGTCGAGGGGAATATCCGCAGCATAATTGGCGCTTCCGGTTACTTTCTCAAGGGCGTCCACGCGGATTACCGATTGTCCGATCATCGATTTTTGTTGCATGAGAGGGCTCCTGTTGGTCGGATTGGCTTCCTGCATTGATTATACGAGGCGTGAAAGGGGCAACGCAAGCCTGATTTGGTTATTGAAATCTAAAGGGAAGTATGAAAAATAATAATGCTATACGCGTTTTTAATGATTCCATGTGGTTTACAATATAATTATTCTAAATCGATTGGTTCAAGGGATTTGGATCATGATGAATAGCGGCTTGCAAATTGAACTTACTTCGTTGATTTTAGTCGCGGTGATGCCATCCATAAAAGATCTGGAAATCGCCAGAGTATTGGGGTGGTATCGGATCCCCATCCGCTCTGCGCCAAAAGTTGTGGAGGTAGATTATCTGGCATTTTATCAGACTTCTGCCTTTGGCGCGGATCATCGCTGGAAGATTGAATGGCTGGCGCCGGTACGCGGGCATGAATTGTCCACTCGGGTTGAATTGTTCCGAGATGAGCCGGATCACCCACGAGCGAAAGAAGAGTATTACAAGGTTCAAATTGGCGGGTTATTGCCGTTGCCCGCGCCCATTTACGCCAGTTATTGGAAGCGGTTTACCTTTCTATATACTACCGGAGCTTTGTTGTCTGCTGCGCATGAGTTGAAGGATCTGGTGGTGAAAAGCGAAGAGCGGGAATTGCTCTGGAAAGCATTACGCGAAAGGGCTGAAAAGTCTCAACAGTACCGCCCTGGCCCAGAAATAGATTTTGAAATTGATGCCTCTGTTCTAGCCATGTTAGGCGCGTTTGACAAGCTGGCTTAAGACGCACCCATTGAGTGGTAATTCAAATTTTTACCAATATTTGTGATCAGGAGGATGTGATGAAAACAATCATTAAGAATGGCACATTAATTACCGCCTCTGATACATTTCAAGCGGACATACTGGTCGAAGGTGAAAAGATCGCGCTGGTTGGAACAGATCTCCCAACTCCCTCTGATGCCGAGGTGGTGGATGCTGCCGGAAAATTGGTTTTACCGGGGGGCGTTGACCCGCATGTACACCTGAATTTGCCCATGTTTGGTACAGTTTGTTCGGATGATCATTACACTGGTCACAAGGCGGCTGCATTTGGCGGGACAACCACTGCTCTCGATTTCATTCCTCACGGACCTGGCAGCTTTCGAGAAAATATCGAGGGTTGGCATGCCCGCGCCGATGACCTGGCGGCAATCGATTTTAGCTTTCACATGAACGTGGAACGCGTAAATGATGCTGTGCGCGACGAGTTCCATGTGCTGGCTGAAGAAGGTATATCTTCATTAAAGGTGTTTTCAGCTTACAACAAAAGGATGCGCCTGCAGGACGGCGATATTTTCAAGGTGCTAAAAATGTCGGGTGAACATGGTTATCTGACCATGCTGCACGCCGAGAATGGGGATGTGATCGAGCAACTGGTGGAAGAAGCGTTGGACCAGGGCAATACCTCTCCCATCTGGCATGCACGAACACGCCCTGCCTGGGGTGCGGTCGAAGCGGCCTTACGCGGATTCGCGATGGCTGAACAGGCTTCCGCTCCGCTGTATTTGGTGCATATGAACGCCGGTGGCGAGGTAGACATGCTGCAATATGCTCGGGAGCGCGGCTTGCCGGTGATGGGGGAAACCTGCCCGCAATATATGTTCTTCACCGAGGAGCACCTTCAGCGCCCAGATGGAGCCAAATGGATCTGCTCCCCGCCCATGCGCACCAAGCAAGATAATGAACGCATCTGGAAAGGTGTGGTGGAAGGCACTATTCAAACGATCGGTACAGATCACTGCCCCTTCTTCTTCGATGGGTCCAAACCCATAATGTATGAAGGAAAACCAGTAGCCATCCCCGGAAAAGAATTGGGAAAAGATAATTTCACCCAGATTCCAAATGGCTTGCCAGCGATTGGCGACCGCTTACCGATTCTTTGGACCTACGCGGTAGGAACAGGCAAGATCACCCCAAATCAATTTGTGGCCATGTGCAGCACAAATCCAGCCAAGATCTTTGGTATGTATCCACGCAAGGGTTCACTCATGCCCGGCGCGGACGCGGATATCGCGATTTGGGATCCAGAAAAAACCATGGAATATGGGGTAAAGGTTGCCCAGCACCGCACGGATTACAATTTATTTGAAGGCTGGCAAATCAAGGGGTACCCCGAAAAGGTCTTTTTGCGGGGAAATCTAATTGTGAATGGCCAGCAATGGCTGGGAAAGGCAGGCATGGGCCGTTACCTATACCGGAGCACAGCGGCGGAAGTGATATAATCTAACCTTCTTTGCCTATGCTTGTTCTCCTGCCCGTTTTTCTATTAATTATTCTGGCTCTGGCGATCTTGGTCTGGTTCCAATTTCGCCCGAGTATTTCTTATCTATGGTTGATGGCCGCCGGGGCGGCGTTGCTGACCTGGGGAGTCGTTCTGGCATTTCATTGGATTATGCCGCAACCATTTTCCATGGAGGTATGGAGCATCGGTGTTGAATCCCCGTTGACGCTTACCTGGGCATTGGATCAGTTTTCATGGCCTTACGCCTTCGCGATGAGCAGTCTGTTGTTGGCGGTGATGCTAACCGAAGCGGCCCGTCTTCAAGAACCCGCCACGCCATTGCTCTGGATAGGATCTCTGGCCGTCAATGGAGCGGCATTATTGGGTGTAATGGCCAACAACCCGATCACGATTATTCTGGCCTGGACTTTGATTGACATCATTGAGGGCTGGGTGATTTTGTCGAACGCCCGTGACGCGAAAAAGATTGATCGCACGGCCCTGGCATTCTTTGTAAGGATATTTGGCAGCCTCGCGGTTCTCTGGGCAATGGCGTACAGCATTGCTCAGGGGGGTGTACTGGATTTTGAAAATATTAATCCCGAAACTGGCATATTTCTATTAATCGCGGTGGGATTGCGATTGGGTGTAGTGCCCTTGCATTTGCCAATCACCGAAGAGCTCGATGTTCGGCGTGGTTTGGGTACCCTGATCCGGTTCGCTTCGCCAGCATCCAGCCTGGTATTGTTGGGTCATTTGCCTGCAGGAATGCAGTCTGCCAGTGTGGCCGCTTTGCTTGGCTCGCTCTCTGTTTTGGTTTGTCTTTATGGCGCGCTTATGTGGGCTTCCTCTTCAGACGCGATCAGTGGCCGCCCATTCTGGTTGATTTCACTGACCTCTATGGCAATGAGTATCTCTCTCGGGGGCGCTCCCGAACTCAGTGTCATCCCGGGGATGGCGCTCATATTTTTAGGCGCAGTTCTTTTTTTGTTTACCCAACGCAGTCGTTGGATGATGTTCATCCCATTAGCGGCTTGCGTGAGTATGGTCGGTATGCCTTTCACGCCTGCGGCAGGCAGTTTGCAATATTTATTTGCTGCTCCGTTTAATCTGACGGACCTCAGTTA
>Ga0209269_1001785_pt1 | contig 10468 bp, 9 predicted proteins | sample MTBAKMMethaMetaG_FD_187455 | JGI IMG/M metagenome (GOLD analysis project Ga0209269, IMG submission 187455) | Enrichment culture microbial communities from Arthur Kill intertidal strait, New Jersey, USA, that are MTBE-degrading - MTBE-AKM (Arthur... | ecosystem: Environmental > Aquatic > Marine >... | reverse complement strand
GTTCGTCCCCGAGCCTCATCCATACCCAATACAGGACACCGGTTCCGGCGAGAGCATTAAAGGCGAGAATAGCTTCGGTCGGCCAGATGCCGTACATCGGTGCTGCATACACCGCTACGGCATCGATCACAGTATGCCATCCGACCGCTGCGAAAAAGAAGAGGATCCTTCCTTTCAGCACCGCGAACAGGACCAGCAGGGTAAAGGTGATCTGCAGGATCAGGGTCATGATCCGTTCAAAGAGGCCGGGGAGAATATCGAGCGGAGCGAGGTTCCTGATAACGTCAAGGGCTGCCAGCTGGGCAGGATCGATCAGGGTGGTGGTTGCCAGTGCGGCATCGAGGGCACCTGAAGTGATGAGTATATAATTGACAAGGGACAAAACCACGAGAACGGCGACGAAGATACATTCAATGCCCCCCCAGCCGGCACCGAAGAGGAGGCCGTTTTTCCGGTCTAAGGAGAGAGACTTCCGGGGAAAGAAACGGGAGAAGACGAGGTAACGGATACCTTCCTCGAGAATACCGGCAAAGAGCCCGAGGAAGATGGCGAGGGCAGCGAGAACCATGGCGGGATCAGAGGTCATTGAGCCCACCCAGGCCGTGTAGGGCGGCTGGAGGATGAGCAGCAGCGGGATATGGATGACCTGGGCAAGGATGAAGAACAGAGCGCCGTAGAAGAAGATCCCCCAGCGGAGACCGAACTTTCTCACGATAACGAAGCCAAGGATCAGGGGGATGGCGATCTCGAGCACAATGACGACGATAAACGTAAGAACAACCGCGAGGTTCATGGGATCCTGTGGGATGGAACGGGAGAAAGTGTTTTGCCGGAAATGAATGGGGCTTGACCGGGGACACTCCAGGTATCGGCTGCGGGAGGAGTTGACCCCGGGAGGGGAGGTATCCTGGTATGAAGCAGCAAACGAAGCCGAAAAATGAGTGATTCCGTGAGGAGCCGGTCGATCTTCCCGTCCTTTCCAAGGAGAAGCTACCGGAAGAGCCAGCCGAAGAGACCCTTGTCTTCGAGCTCCTGCCCTCCCAGGACCATAATCCGGTTCTGCTCCTGTTCAAGAGAACGGATCTGCTCCATCAGCTGTTCCTGTACCTGCGGGTCACAGTCAGTGCAGTTCTGCACCAGCTGCTCCATCAGCCGGATCTGTTCCCGGTTCTGCTCGGCGGTCCGGATGAGGATGCCGGCGGCATCGGGATCGCCCCCGAGGAGGGTCCGCATGAATGTGCTCCGGGACTGGATTCGCTCTTCAGCCCGGGTGGCGTTCTCCAGCGACTGGTTTACCTGGGCTGCCAGCCGGACCAGCTCCGGCCCGGAATCACCGGAAACGTTCCCGGCAATAGAGAGTGTATAAAGGGCGAGGGTGCGGTTCAGCTGATCCCGGTCCCGGTCCTGCAGCTGATCCCGGTCCCGGTCCTGGAGGAGATCATGCTCCTTTTCCTGAACCATCTCAAGGAAATCGTCACGGGATCTTCCCTGGAGTTCGTCCCGGTCCCGGTCCTGGATCTGGACACCCGGCTGTTCGATCACCGCCTGCTCGGATCGTTCACGATCCTCGCTGCGAAGCGGTTCACCAGTCGGGACCCCTGTCGGGGTATCCTCACGTTCCCCTGACTGGTCCCGATCCCTGCTGGTGTCCCCTTGTGAGGACCCGCTTCCACTTCTGCTATCTGATGATGAGTCATCGTTCCCGCTGGAAGACGATCCGCCACTGTCATTGGATGATGAACTATCGCTCCCGTTGCCTCCGGTTGATGACCCGCTGTTGTCCGAGCCTCCTCCAGTACCGCCCCCGCTATCATCATTGCCTGAAGCAAGAACAGGTGATGCCGGGGCCAGGACAATGAGCCCTATGAGGAGTAAAATAAGAATATGCCTGAACATCTGGTCTATCCCCGCGGTATGAGCAGATACGCCTGCCATGGTTACCGCACACACCCTCTCGATGCCTGAGAATAAAAATCAGCTGAGGGGTCTCAGTGAAATGAGAATAAAAAAAAGAATTGGTAGCCCGATGCAGTCTCCTTATTTCCACAGGTAATCGTACACGAGCGCAGCCACCACAGCCCCGAGGATCGGGCCTACGATGTAGATGGGGAAGTAGCCCCAGAGGTTTACACCGCCGAGGAGCCAGTCGCCAAGATACGGGCCGAAGGTCCGGGCCGGGTTGAGTGATGCCCCTGCGATATTCCCGGTGGTCGTTATGACCCCGGCGAGGGTAAGTCCGATTGCCAGTCCGGCAAAGCCTGCCGGGGCCCGCTCGTCAACTGCGGCCCCCATGATGGCCAGAACCAGGATGAAGGTGCCGACGGCCTCGGCAAGGATCGCCTGACCGTAGGTGATGCCCGGAAAGGGGGCCGTAGCCCCGAGCCCGCCGATGGTGACCGCATCCATCCCCGCACAGGCGGCAAAGATGAGACTTGCGAGAGCACCACCGATGAGTTGCGAAACGATATAGGCACCGGTGTCAGTACCGGGAAAGCGCCTGGTAACCCAGAGGGCTATAGTCACCGCCGGATTGAGGTGGGCACCTGAGATCCGGCCCAGCGCGAAGATGGAGGCGCAGAGGGCAAAGCCAAAGGCAAGGCCGATAGCCAGCCAGTCTGCAAGACCACCAAGGGCACCGATGCCGATATTGAAAGGGGTGGGAGTGGTGGTTCCGCTGGCGAGCATCAGGGTCATTGCCGCTGCCCCGGCCCCGAAGAAAACCAGGAGGAAGGTTCCGGTTATCTCGGCACAACAGCGTTTGGCAAGCGAAACCAACACTATCCCTCCTTGAGGGCTGCAAAGCAGTCAGGGCAGAGCATACGCGGGATCGTTGTTCCCACCTTGTAGGCCGGGAACGGGTATCCCCCCTCCCAGACATCCATCTCCTGCCGGATCGTATGCTCCATGCAGGTCCCCATGCCACAGACAATACAGATGGCCACGGCCTCGGTTGACCGGCCCTCCTTTGCACAGACATAACATTTCATATGAACAGCATGTACAGGCCTTGAATTTAAATATCCTGTCAGGATCTGCTGTGGGGATTGCAGGAACCGCTCCATATCAGGAAAAATCTGATGACCGCACTCCGTATCCGGGCATGTTCGGTCCCTGAAATTGACCGGATACAACGACATTGATGACCGGATGAGCCCGGTCCGGTTTATCCCCGGCATGAAGCAGGACCGCTTTCAACAGCCGACGTAGTCCAGGATGACCCGCCACTCTTCCAGTTTCTGCTGAAACGAGTATGTTGCATTTGCCGGGCTGGTGGAGGGCAGCCGCATGACGACTATCGGACCTGCAGGGAACGGAGCTTCGTGGATAACTTTTTTAAAGCATTCCGCAGCTGTGCCGCCGTTTAGCCCGATGAAACGGATGGTCGGATGTTCACGGAGAAAGGTATGGATATCATTCAGGACCGGGTCCCTGATATCCCTGTCCATCGCACCGGTCTGGAATGACCGCGAGGCAATCATATCCCAGAGCGCGACATGGCATTCTTCGAGACCTTGCTGATTTTCTCCGGTTGCCCTGTCGTCATCAAGAGAGAAGAGGATCTGCATAATGCGCCAGAAATGGTTCCGGGGGTTGGCATAGTACAGTTGCACCGCAAGCGACATCTTCGAGGGAAAGGATCCCAGGATGAGCACCTTCGGTTCATTCCCGATGACGGGTGGAAGGCCGTACTCGCGGGAGGGCATGTGGTTCATGCGAAATTCATCAGGCATTCTGCATCAGGTCCGGTATACTCCCCCGATCCGCCTTCTCTCCTCCGGGAATGCCTTTCCGACCGGTTCAGGCAAAAAATGGTGGTCAGGTTTCCTGCACCTTTCTTGGCGGCTTCAGCAGGTTCCATGCCACACCGGTTCCGATCAGGGCAAGCACCAGAACGTAGGGAAAGACTCCGAGGTAGTTCCCGGTGGTGGTCTTGATGAAGCCCGCCAGCTGGGGCCCGGCGATGGCGCCGGCACCGTATGCAAGGAAGACCACACCGTAGCAGCGCGGGTAGTCGCAGGTGCCGAAATAGGTGCCGGTTGCCGTGGGAGCAATCGCAAGCCACCCGCCGAGGCAACCCCAGAGGATGGTAAATGAGAGGATGTAGACCGGGACCGAAGGTACCTGCCAGAGCAGGGCTGATGCCGCTGCGATCAGTACAAACGAGAGCAGGGCCGTGTTCCGGGGTGTAAACCGGTCGGTAAGCGCCCCGAAGAGCGGCCGCCCTCCTCCGTTGAAGATGGCAAAGAACCCGACCAGCAGGGTGGCCAGGCCGGCCTCGATGCCGATCTCGGTCCCAACCGGTTTGGAGATGGAGATGGCCATCAGCCCCGCCAGGCAGCCGATGAAGTAGCAGAACCACAGTCCATAGAAAGCCGGCGTGCGGATCATAGCCGAGCGGTCGCATTCGCAGACTTCCTCCCCGGGTTTCGGAACCGGCGGGTTCCAGCCTGCGGGCTTCCATCCGGCAGCCGGGAACCGAAGGGGGAGTGCCAGCAGGACAATGAGGATGATGAAGGCCACACCGAAAATCCGGAAGGTATTCATCACACCGGCCGTCGAGATGAGGTATCCGGCAATGTTGGCGGTAAGGAATGCCGAGAAGCCGAATCCAAGCAGAGTAAGGCCGACGGCAGTCCCTCTCCGGTCCGGGAACCAGCGGGCAGCCACCGCGACCGGCACCCCGTAGGCGATCCCCACCCCGATTCCTCCGATGACCCCATACACGATGTAGAGCATCCAGACAGACGTCACCGATGAGGCAAGCAACCATCCAAGTCCGGTAAGGATACCCCCGATAATGGTCACGTTCCGCGGTCCGAGGCTCTCGATATACCTCCCGGTGAAGGGCATGGCGATGGCGAAGAAGGCGAGGAAGACCGAGAATGGCATCAGCACCTCGTTTGCCGTGACCGTCTGGCCAAGTTCACTTGCATAGTAATCGGTCAGCGGTTTGACAAAAACGCTCCAGGAATAGATCGTGCCAAGGCAGAGATTGATGATCATTCCCAGCACCACCAGACCCCAGCGCCCCCGCTCTGCCGGCATGCCAAACAGAGACTCTTCCGTGGACAACAGTAACAACTCCTGATTCGGGATACGCCAAAAATTAGGCTGGAGGAGATCACTCCTCCAGGGTGGAGATGTCGCCTGGATCCATACCCAGCTCTTTTGCCTTCAGCACCCGGCGCATGATCTTTCCTGACCGGGTCTTGGGAAGTTTATCCACAAACTCGATCTCGGAAGGCATGGCAATCGGCCCGAGTGTCATCCGGACATGGTAGATGAGGTCTGATTTGAGCTTATCGGATCTCTGGAAACCGTCGCGGAGGATGACAAATGCCTTGATGAGATTTCCCTTCATGGGATCCGGCTTCCCGATGACTGCCGACTCGGCGACTGCCTGGTGGGAGACAAGTGCACTCTCCACCTCTGCAGTGCCGATATTGTGACCGGCAACGATGATGATGTCATCGGCCCGGCCGATGATCATGATGTAGTCATCGACCTTGCCCTTCACCGCAAGATCACCAGCGGTATAACAGTTGGGAATGGTGTTCCAGTACTGCCGGTACCGTTCATCGTTCTTGTAGACGGTGCGGAGCATCGCCGGCCAGGGTTCCCTGATCACCAGGAAACCACCGTTTCCGGGAGCCACCGGGTTACCCTTCTTGTCAACGACATCGGCAACCACACCGGGTATGGCTTTTCCTGCGAATCCCGGCCGCATGGGCTCTCCAACCATGGTGGTGATCATCTGCATCCCGGTCTCGGTCTGCCACCAGGTATCGACGATCGGGCACCGGTCTTTGCCAATGATCCGGTAGTACCATTCGAATGCTTCGGGATTCAAAGGCTCACCGACAGACCCCAGGATACGGAGCGAGGAAAGGTCGTACTTCTCCGGCCACTGTTCACCGACCCGCATGAACATGCGGATGGCGGTCGGAGCGGTGTAGAAGATGGTCACCCCCAGGTCCTGGACGATCTTCCAGAAGGCACCGGGATCCGGGTAATCGGGAACCGCTTCGGCCAGGACTACCGTTGCACCGACACAGAATGGGCCGTAGACAACATAGCTGTGCCCGGTGATCCAGCCGGTATCAGCAGTACACCAGAAGACATCGTTGTCTTTCAGATCGAATACATTCAGGGTGGTATAGTAGGTCCCCACCATGTATCCTCCGCAGGTGTGGACGATCCCCTTCGGCGGACCTGTAGACCCGGAGGTATAGAGGATAAAGAGGGGGTCCTCCGAATCCATGACCTCGGGCTCGCACTCGGCAGGAACCCCCTCCATCATCTCGTAGAAGTCGATTTCCATCTCTCTGTGGAGCTCGACCGGCGCCTCGGTTTCACGAGAAAGGACTACCACTTTATCGACACTGGGTGCGTTGATGATCGCCTCTTCTACAATGGTCTTTAACGGAATGGTCTTTCCCCTGCGTATCGCCACGTCCGCGGTGATGACGATCTTTGCCTCCGCATCCTTGATGCGCATGTTCAGGGCATTTACACCGAAACCTCCGAAAACGACGCTGTGAATTGCACCGATACGGGCACACGCGAGCATGGCGATTATCTGCTCGGGAACGAGCGGCATGTAGATACAGACCCGGTCGCCCTTCCCCACACCGAGCCTCTTCAGCCCGTTTGCGAAACGGCAGACCTCGTGGTAGAGCTTCTTGTACGTGAAGATACGCTCCTCACCCTCTTCACCACGCCAGATAAGGGCTACCTTGTTCCTCCTGTGGTCGTTTACATGCCGGTCAAGGCAGTTACAGGTGATATTCAGCTTGGCGTTGACGTACCACTTGGCGTACGGATAGTCCCACTCAAGAACCGAATCCCACTTTTTGAACCAGTCAAGGTGGTTGGCCTGCTTCTCCCAGAAACCCGTTTTATCTGCGAGGAATTCCTTGTAGGCCTCGGTGTAATCCTTTGTCCACGCCTGCTGCTTATACGACTGGTCGGGGATGTAAAATTTGTCCTCATCGACCAACGACACTTCAAATGATTCTGCCATATTTGCTCCTTCTCCGTTTTACGATGGCCTGCACCCGGCATTGCTGGTGCATAAGAGCTGATCATCCCGGCCGAAGCCGGGAGGTATGATCCTCTGAACGCATTCCTCCTCTACGAGAGTGTACAGGTAGTCTCCTCTCCGGTTCCTGGAAACAGGCTGCATGACCAGCCTGCCTCATGATGGGGTACGGGGATAGATATTCCTCGCTTATCCCTCCTCAAATGTATTGTAATGATTAATCATTATATTAATAAAACCTGCTGAAATGGATCAGGGCGATTCTCGGGATGAATAGGACTCTCCGGCTGCCAGGATGCTGTTGAATGGTCCGGGGTGCAATCTCCGGCATCCCCGGGAAACCCGGTCCGGAGCGCGCCGGAACTGGAGATCCCGAATAAAAAGAGATTTGAAAGGGAAAAGAAAATTGGGAAGCAATTGCAAGGAAAAAACATTAACATCCTCACAATCGAATAGGATTCTATGAAGATTGCGATCATCGGGGCCTCCGGCTATGCCGGTGGTGACCTGATCCGGCTGCTGCTTGCCCATTCTTCCGCAGAGGTGACCTGTGCCACCTCCCGCAAGCTGGCCGGAAAGCCTGTCGATTCGGTCCATCCCCACCTGAAGGGCTTTACCAGGCTCTGCTTCGAGAACCCCTCCATCGATAATCTCGACGCCGATCTCGCGTTCCTTGCCGTCCCGCATACCGCGGCCATGACCTTTGCCGGCCCGCTGCTCGAACGGGGGATCAAAGTAGTAGACCTCTCGGCGGATTACCGCCTTCCGAAGGATACCTTTGAGAACGTCTACGGGGTTCCGCATACCGATTACTTCGAGGCACCGTATGGTCTTCCCGAACTCCACCGGGAACAGTGCCGGGGCGCCAACTTCGTCTCCAACCCGGGATGCTTCCCTACCGGGGCAACCCTTGCCGCAGCCCCGCTCGCAACATTTGCGCATACCATCATTTATGATTCAAAGACCGGGGTTTCAGGAGCAGGGGACAACCCCTCGGCAGTGACCCACTACCCGAATGTTGGTGATAATGTCACTCCCTACAAGTGGACATCCCATCGCCACCTTGCCGAGATGGAACTGGAAGCCAGGCGTCTGGGCTCAACGGCAAAAGTATACTTTACCCCCCATCTTGTCCCGGTAAACCGCGGGATCCTGACCACGGCACACATCCTCCTGGATGAGCCGATGAGTCAGGATGAGGTTGAGCACCTCTTCCAGCGGTACTACCAGGGGGAGCCCTTTGTCAGGTACCAGATGCCTGTCCTGGCAGCAGTGAGAGGGAGCAACTTCTGTGACATCAGGGCGGAGAGTGGAGGGGACCGGATCGTGGTGGTCTCGGCAATTGACAACCTGGTGAAGGGCGCTTCGGGGCAGGCGATACAGAACATGAACATCATGTGCGGGTTTGATGAACGGGACGGCCTGATGAGCCCGGGATTACTGCCCTGAAATGAGGTGTAGAAGATGAAAGTATCCGAGATAATGACCAGAAATCCGATTACAGTATCGGCAGACTCCCCAGTCCGGGAGGCTGCAGGACTCCTCAGGACCCACCACATAGGGGGGCTCCCGGTCATGGAAGGGGACCTGCTGGTAGGTATTGTGACAGAATCTGATATCATCGCCCTCCTGGACACGGGAGAAATCTCCGGTGACCTCTGGCTCCCATCTCCTCTCGAGGTCATCGAAGTACCGGTCAGGGAGTTCATCAACTGGGAGAAGACCAAGTCGGCCCTGGCCAGCATCGGAGACAAACGGGTCCGGGAGATCATGGGTCACCCGCCGATTACCATCAGCGAGGATGCAGAAATCGAGGACGCCGCATCCCTGATGCTTTCCCATAAGATCGCCCGCCTGCCAGTCGTCAGGGACGGCCGTCTGACCGGCATCGTTGCCCGGGCAGATATCATCCGGGGAGTCGGTGGTTCATCCGGATAACTGGGGCATCGGCGTGAAAAGCATCTGTTCAGTTGAGGGTGTCAGTGCCTGGGGGATCAAGGAAGGGAAGTTCGGCCTTGCCCTGATCCGGGCAAGCGGTACGGCTGCGGGCGTATTCACAACAAACCTGGTGCGGGCACCTCCGGTCACCCTCATGGAGGAACTGATCCGTCCGGGCCATCTTGATGCGGTGATCGTGAATTCAGGCTGTGCCAATGCATATACCGGGGAGCGGGGCTACCAGGATGCTGTCCGGATGGGGGAGATTGCCGCATCCTCCCTCGGTATCTCCCCGGAATCGGTCGGGATAGCTTCAACCGGAGTGATCGGCCGCTATCTCGATCTTCCGTTGATCGGGGACCAGTGCCGGCGGGTAGCTCCATTCCTCTCCCGGAGCAGGGAGGCCGAGGAACGCGCAGCCCGTGCCATTATGACCACCGATCTCTTTGAGAAGCATGCCCTGGTCAGGGGAGACGGTTTTACCATCGGCGGGATCACCAAGGGAAGCGGGATGATAGCCCCGAATATGGGAACTATGCTGGCCTTCATCTACACCGACGCCGACATTGCCGGAGCCGCGCTCAAAACTGCCCTGAAACAGGCGGCGGACCGGAGTTTCAACCGTGTCGTGGTGGACGGGGATACGAGCACCAATGATATCGCTCTCTGCACGGCGACCGGGCATGCAGGAGCTGTTGATGCCGGAGCGTTTTCCCGGGCTCTCGAGGAATGCTGCCGGAAGCTGGCCATCCAGATCGCCATTGACGGGGAGGGGGCGACCAAGCTTTTGGAAGTCACTGTCAGGGGGGCGCCGTCAGAAGAGGATGCTGCGGTGGTTGCCCGGACCATCGTTTCCTCCCCCCTGGTGAAGACCGCGGTATATGGCGAAGACCCGAACTGGGGACGGGTCATCGCCGCGGCAGGACGGGCCGGGGTCCGGTTTGACCCGGATGCGGCGGATCTCTGGATCGGTGACGGAACAATCAGGCTCCCGCTGGTGACGGACGGCCGCATTGTTGTCGACCTTGCCGCCGCCAAACAGGCGATGCATGGAAAGAAGGTTATCTTTGAGATCGATCTCCATGCCGGGACAGAAACGGCTACGGCATGGGGGTGTGATCTCACTGAGAAATACGTGGAGATTAACGGGAGGTATACTACATGAAACGGGAAGAGGTGTTGACCGAAGCACTGCCCTACATCCAGAAGTTCCACGGCAAGACCATGGTCATCAAGCTCGGAGGCCATGCGATGGTCGATACGGCTATCCTCGAGACGGCAATCAGCGACGTCGTGCTGCTCGAGCTGGTGGGGATCCGGGTAGTGCTGGTGCACGGCGGAGGACCTGAGATCACGGAGAAGATGAAGGCGATGGGCAAGAAGCCCAAGTTCGTGTCCGGGCTCCGTATCACCGATGAGGAAACCCTGGAGATTGCCCAGATGGTCCTGGTTGGCAAGATCAACAGCAACATCGTCTCCCTGATCGCC
>Ga0209269_1001784_pt1 | contig 10487 bp, 6 predicted proteins | sample MTBAKMMethaMetaG_FD_187455 | JGI IMG/M metagenome (GOLD analysis project Ga0209269, IMG submission 187455) | Enrichment culture microbial communities from Arthur Kill intertidal strait, New Jersey, USA, that are MTBE-degrading - MTBE-AKM (Arthur... | ecosystem: Environmental > Aquatic > Marine >... | reverse complement strand
AAGGCGTCCTTTTCATGGCCGAAGAGTTCGTTGAGCATGAGTTCTTCCGTCAGGGCGCCGCAGTTGATCGGCAGGAAGCGTTTGTTGGCCCTGGGACTCAGTTCATAAATGGTGCGGGCAACGAGTTCCTTGCCGGTTCCTGTTTCCCCTATGATGAGGACATTGCAGTCGAGATGGGCCACCTGGGCGATATTGTCCTTGAGTTTCAGGACCGCGGGGTTTTGTCCGACAAACTGGGTGACCCCTTTTTTTGACATGATGTGCTGTTTGAGGCGGGATATCTCATTTCTCAGCAGGGTCTTTTCCAGGGCTTTTTTGACCAGGTCGCGCAACTCATTGAGTTTGATCGGCTTTGCCATATAGTAAAACGCGCCTTCCGCCATTGCCTCCACCGCGGAATTAACCGTTGCATAGCCTGTTATGATGATCACCTCGGCATCAGGCTGCATTTCCTTGGCGATGTTCATTACCTGCACTCCATCCATGTCCGGCATTTTCAGGTCGGTTATGATCAGGTCAAAATGGTTGTGGGTAATATTTTCCACAGCGTCCTTGCCGCAGGAGGCGGTTTCAACATGATAACCCTCCTTGCTTAAAACGTGTTGGATATTCTGCAGATTAATGATCTCGTCATCAACCACGAGTATGCGTATTACTTTGTCTTCTGGCATTTCTTTATGTCTGGTTAAGATTCGAGTGATTTGGGCTTCTCAAAAGCCAGGGGTAATGTGATGATAAATTTTGTGCCGTGCCCTAATTTGCTCTCCACTCTGATGGTTCCGTTATGCTTTTTAATGATGCCATATACAACAGCCAGGCCCAGTCCTGTTCCCTTGCCAACGTTTTTGGTGGTGTAGAACGGATCAAAGATTTTCTGGATACTGTTTTCATCAATACCCACGCCCGTGTCTTCGAGAGTGATAACCGCATTTTTGTTTTCACTGTCAATCCCCGCTGTTATGGAGATTGTTCCTGGGGGTTCAGGGATTGCCTGAATGGAATTGAGCAACAGATTGAGCAGCGCTTCCGTTAATTTCTGGATGTCAACCTTGACGGCAAGATCTGCCGGGATCTCCTTTTTGATGGCTATATCCGGCGGAATGTCACTTGAAACAAGACGGACGGCGCGCTCCACCACCTCGTCCAGATAAGCGGGCTGGATGGAGAATGTCTGGGCCCGGGAAAACTCAAGCAGTCCCTTGACCGTTACGCTGGCCCGATTGGTTTCCTGCTCGATGTTCTTCAACAGTGACTCTATGAAATGACAGTCACCCTCTTTCAGCTCGGCAAGCGCGATCTGGCAGGAGGTGGAAATGTTATTGAGCGGATTATTGAGCTGATGGGCAGTGCCTGATGCCAGGGTGCCGATAGAGGACAGCTTCTTTGCCTGAAAAAGCTGTTCCTGCTGCTCCTCAATTTCCTTTACCATTTTATTAAATGCCCGCAGGACACTGTGCAGTTCATCCTTTTTGTTCGGCAGAGGCAGGGGGGTAAAACGATTCTTGGCAATGGTATGCGCCGCCACCTCGATCATCTTCAGCGGTCTGATCAGGCTTTTGAATATCATCACCGTGGTGGAAATAGTAAAAACGGCCAGCAGCAGGAGGTAGAAAAAAAGCTGGATCTGATAATGCTGAACAAATCTACTCAGTTTATTCTGTTCAAAAATAACGAATTCATCACTTAAGGCGATCAGTTCTCTGCCGATTGTCCGCAAGAGTTCACGGCTTTCATTTAAGAGCTTTATTTCATGTTCGCTGCAGATATCACAGTTGTCTTTCAGTGCTTTGAATGCCGAACGGTATTGCTGGAGTTTTGTCTCAATTTTACCCAGAAGTTCGAGTTTTGGCCTTTTCATTTCACTTTGCACAAAAGCCAGGTATTCAATGGCCTCATTGATATATTTCTGTGCCGTCAGGAAATCTTCCAGTTCACTGCGCATGATGTAATTTTTCTCGTATCGCCTGATTTCAAGACAGGTGTTGCTGAGTCGTATGGCGCGAATAAGAATGGTTACATCTTCGTTGAATTTTTCAAAATCATGGTAGAGGAACGCCCCTAATGAAATAAAAAATGTAAGCTTCAAAACGAAAAAGCCCAGCATTTTTTGTCGTAGATTAAGTTGAAACATCTCTTGATTCTCTTTTTAAATTTGCCGCCTTTACTCCAGCTTTGGAATCAAGTTAGCAAATTTCAGGCCGCAGGTACACCTTCTTTGGTATGCACCCCGGAAGATTTCCCCCTGGCACAGGCCAGGAAGGGTTTTCTCTGGCCCGCCAAGTTTTTCATTTAAATAAAATATCATTACAGACAAAAACAGTATATATCCTCATGTTGCAAATTGCACCAATGTTGTGATGTGCAACGTTGCAAAGGGCAACATTGTTGTTGCGTTCATCCATAATTCAGCGTTCCTGTTTCGCAGGATAGGGTGCAAATTCTTTTTTCAACAGTAAATTACCCTCAGGGTGAAATGCTATTTCAATTTGCAACAATACAGGAATGGTAGCGGCTTGCTTCGTTGAGATATTGTGCGGAGTTCCTTTTCTCAGGATTTGGTTGGGGGAAGATGGGAAGAAGAAAATCAGCCTGGCATAGTGGTTGCTTCAATAAGAAAAAACCGTTGCCAACAAATTATAATTACAGAGGATTTTGTTATGTGTTGTTTTGTTTTTTCTATCACTGTCAGGGGAATGAGGGAAGCAAATGATGAATTCAGGCTGAGATCCCACTATGCGAACGCCCCTCCTTCTGTTTAGGATTTACGATTATCATTACGATTAAAGTTAAAAAAATCAGTAGGGTGTATGATTATTTGAATTGAATATTCTAAAAAGAGGATTAAAATGAGTTTGCCAATAATTTTAGTAATGGCTGTTCTGGTACTGGCAATTTTGCTGTTTATATTTGAATGGGTACGGGTTGATGTCGTCGGCATCCTTATGATGATTATCCTGCCGATTCTTGGCCTGGTGACGCCGAAAGAGGCGATCAGCGGGCTTTCCAGTAACGCGGTGGTGTCAATCATTGCGGTCATTATCATCGGCGCCGGGCTTGACAAGACCGGAGCCATGAATTCCCTTGCCCGGGTCCTTCTTAAGTTTGCCGGCCGCAGTGAGAGCAGGATCATGATGCTCATTGCCGGTACCGTTGCCTTTATTTCCAGTTTCATGCAGAATATCGGCGCGGCCGCCCTGTTCATGCCGGCAGCCAAAAGGATCTGCAAACAGACCAACATCCCGGTCTCAAGAATCCTGATGCCCATGGCCTTCTGCGCCATTATCGGCGGCTGTGTGACCCTCATCGGTTCAAGCCCGCTGATCCTCCTCAATGATGTAATGAAGATTGCCGACCCGAATGTGAAACCTTTCGGGCTTTTTGCCGTCACCCCCATGGGTGTCCTGCTGGTGGTTGCCGCTATTGCCTACTTTGCCGCGCTGGGCAGATTCATCTTGCCGACCGGGCAGGGTGAAGAGGCTTCCGGGGGGCCCATGTCAAAGAATCTGCAGAGGACATACCAGGATATCGGCCATCTTTATGAATTGCAGGTCCCTCAGGACTTTGGCGGGCCAAAGTCCTTGGGGGATCTGGAAATCAGGGCGAATTACTTTACCACTGTGGTGGCGATATCCTCGGATCGAGCAAAAAATTTTGCGCCTGACAACGACGCCTTGATTCGCGACGGTGATACCATAGCGGTTGAGGGCCCTCCGGAGCTGGTGCATAAGATGGCCGCCTCATTCCGCTGGGAGATCAAAGACGATCTGTCCGTCTTTGCCGAAGATCTTTCGGCAAATAATGCCGGTATCATTGAGGGTATTATCACCCCCCGTTCCGAGCTTGTCCGTCGGACACTGCGTTCCTTTGCCTTCCGCAAAAGATTCGGGGTCAACCCTCTGGCCATCTTCCGCGGCAACAAGACCTTTGTCGGCGGGATCTCCGATATCCGCCTGCAGGCCGGCGATGCTCTCCTCCTCCAGGGCCGCTGGGAGAAGTTTCACTTCATGAAAGAAAGGCAGGATCTCGTCTTCACCGAGGAGGTGCAGGGTGAGATCCTTAACACCGCAAAACTCAAGTATGCCGTCGGGTGCCTGATTCTCTCTCTCATCATGATTATTGGTTTCCAGGTGCAGCTCTCCATCGCCCTGCTGACCGGTGCCATGGGCATGGTTCTCAGCAAGGTAATGACCATTGATGAGGCCTATGAATCTGTGGACTGGATGACGGTCTTTCTGCTCGGTGGTCTCATCCCGCTCGGTATCGCTTTTGAAAAAACCGGTGCGGCGAAGTTGATCGCCGAAACCATCATGGGCGGCATGGGCAGTGTTCTCCCTGTTGTATTGCTGGTCATCATCGCCTTGCTTACCTCCTTCTTTACTTTGGTTGTATCAAATGTCGGCGCCACCGTGCTGATGGTGCCGCTTGCCATGAATATGGCCAATACAGCCGGAGCTGACCCGCGGCTGGCTGCCCTGGTGGTTGCTGTTGCCTGTTCAAACACCTTCGTTTTGCCGACCCATCAGGTGAATGCCCTGGTCATGCGGCCAGGTGGCTATAGAACAGTTGATTATTTCAAGGCGGGAAGCGGTATGACCATCTTATACCTGGTGGTCATGTTTGCTTCTCTTTATTTGTTCTACGGTCTCTAAATGACGAAAATTCTGAAGGAAAGAGGAGGAGAGAGTGTATGAGGCTAGGTAAAATACCCCGATATTTATCGGGAATTCTTGTGACGCTTGCCGCGGTTTGTCTGGTGACCGCCTTGGCGGGGGGGCGGACATGTGCTGCATCAACTGCTGAACATGCGGTGAGCGAAAACATTGACATTCTGGCTGTCTTCGGCAAGATTGTCAATTCGCACGGCGTTGGAGTCGGCGATGCGGATGTGGAAGTGGAGTTAAACGGACACCCGCTGGCAACGGGTAAGCCGGGCGGCCATGGCGCGGGCGCCGGAGGCCTTAAAACCGAACTGGACGGCACCTTCCAGGCCAACTTTGAAGTTCCCCCCGGCTCCCTGGAAGGTGCCACAATCAAGATTACGGCTTATAAGCCAAGTTATGCAAAAGACAGTTTAACCATCACCCAGGACAAAATGGCCCGCACCGGCAATGAGTATATAGTCAGGGCGAATGTCACCATCAAACGCACCACCGGGCCGGCCTTCTGGATCGCCACCACGGTGTTTGTCCTGGCCTATATCCTGATTTCCTTCGAGCTGCTGCACAGGACGCTTTCCGCCATGCTGGGGGCCGCCACCATGCTGGTCATCAGCTACACCTTCGGCACCTTGAATCCCGAATACCATATCCTCTCCTATGAGAGCGCCGTCAAGGCCATTGACATGAACGTCATCCTGCTGCTCATGGGCATGATGATCATCATCGGCATTTTGAAGCACACCGGCCTCTTCCAGTGGTGCGCCTACAAATCATACCAGCTGGCCCGGGGCAACGTCATGGTGCTGGCCGTTATTCTGATGAGCTTCACCGCGGTGACCTCGGCCTTTCTCGACAACGTCACCACCATGCTGCTGCTCACGCCTGTTTCCATCGAGATCGCCCTGTCCCTGGGCATTTCGCCCCTGTCCCTGCTCATTCCGCTGATCCTGGCCTCCAATATCGGCGGCACGGCGACGCTCATCGGCGATCCGCCCAATATCATGATCGGCTCCTACGCCGGCCTGACCTTCATGGATTTTGTCAAGAACCTGGCGTTGACCTGTGCTGTCTCCATGCTGGTGCTGTTTGTTTATACCAGGATCGCCTACGGCAAGGAATACGGCAAGGCCAAGGTGGATGATATCCAGGCCTTCATCGTCCAGCTGCGGGAACAGTACAAGATCACCGACGGCACGCTCTTGGCGGTGGGCGGCATCGTCATGGGCATCGTCATCGCCATGTTTCTCACCCACGGCTACTGGCACATGGAGGTGAGCATCGCCGCCATCTTCGGCGCATCCTTGCTCTTCACCTACGGTATTCTGACCAAGAAGGTCAAGCTGCTCGAGCTGATCGAAAAGGACATCGAGTGGACCACCCTGCTGTTTTTCATGTTTCTCTTCATGCTGGTGGGCGGGGTGGAGGAGACCGGCCTGCTGGACATCATCGCCGACTGGGTGCTCAACCTGTCCGGCGGCAATCTGACCGCCTCGATCTGCCTCATTCTCTGGGTGGCGGCCATCATGAGCGCCTTTGTTGACAACATCCCCTTTACCGCCACCATGCTGCCCATTGTCGCCTATCTCACTGAGGTCATTCCCGGGGCCGAGTCCAATGTGCTCTGGTGGGCCCTGGCCTTCGGCGCCTGTTTCGGCGGCAACGGCACGATGATCGGCGCCAGCGCCAATGTGGTCACCCTCGGTATCGCCGAGTCGGCCGGCCATCCGATCAAGTTCTTCGGCTACATGAAGGTCGCCTTCCTCTATATGATGATCAGCGTGGCCATTGCCAATGTCTGGCTGCTGTTGTTCTACTAGCGGTTATTGATAAGGAGTCATTTATATGAATAAAAAAAGCAAAGTTTTATCAAGTTTTCTGCTGCCCGTGGAAGGTCCCGAGACCTTTGCGCGGACCGCCTGGCTGATGGGGATGATTGACGCCGGGCTGGGCGGCCGGATCGACAAGGTGAGCCTGCTGCATGTGATGGCGGGCAGATATCTCAGCACCCACATGGCCAATGTGGACGTGCGCACTGAATTTATCCTGGAGTCCGAGCTGTTCAAAAGGCTCAAAAAGCAGCATATCCAGCAGCAGATCGAGCCGAAGATGCAGGAGGCCCGGCAGCTGCTGCTGAAGGCCGGGGTCAAGGCGCCCATTGATCTGCGCGTTGAGGATGGCGAGCCGGTGGGGCGCATCGCCGGGGTGGCCGCGGACTATTCAACGATTATCATGGAGAGAAGGGGCCTGTCGCCGCTCAAGGAGGTGCTGGTGGGCAGCGTGACCGCCGGGCTGCTGCACCGGGACATCCATGCCAGCGTCTATCTGGTGGGCAAGATCGAGGGCAGGACCGAATGCCCGGCCGGCCGGTGCCTGATCCCGGTGGACGGATCAAACCATGCCAGGGCGGCCGCGGCCGAGGCCGCGGTGCTGCTGGCCGGCTGCGCCGCGGTGGTCAAGGAGGTAACCCTGGTCCATGTGCTGGATGCGGCCCGTTACGGTGAGGAAATCGACAAGGGCAAGGCGCCGTCCAAATCAGGCGACCAGTTGCTGGCCGAGGCCAGGAAGCTGCTCACGGACGGCGGGGTGCCGGACAGCATCATCTCCGAGGTTGCCAGGTTCGGCGATCCGGCCAGAGTGCTGGAAGAGGAGATCGGCAAACGGCCCAACTGTATGGTCTTCATGGGCCGGCGCGGCCGCAACGCGGTGAGCGAGATCTTCATGGGCAGCGTCAGCCGCAGGATCGTGCACCGCTGTCCGGATCATTTCGTCGCTTTGATCACGGCGGATTAGGTATTTTCTTCATAACGCATCTGTGAAGCTGATTTCTTGCTTCACAGATGCGTATTTATTTTGTAGAAAGACTGTCAATGTCGCCAGCGCAGGGAAGCAGATTATCATTCGGCAGATACACTTTCTCGGCAGGATTTTTATGATTTTTTTCAAAAAAACAGAAGATGCTTTATCTTCGGTAAGCTCATCAGCCCAGTCCCAGCAAGTAGCTGATCTCAGCAAGAAGATTGCCCAAGCAGAATTGCCTGAACATGCCCGCCTGCAGGCAGTAAATGAGCTGGAAAAGCTGGAGAAAACCGATCCGCTTGCTGCCGAATATGCCATCGGGCTGCATTATCTTGAAATACTTCTGTCTCTTCCCTGGAATTTTTCCACCCAGGACAATCTGGACTTCAACCGGGCGCAATCAATTCTCAGCAAGCATCATTTCGGGCTGGAGCATGTGAAAGAGCGGGTGCTGGAGTTCCTGGCGGCAAAAACCCTCAGAAGTCAGCAGAAGGCCAGAATTCTCATTGTGGATGATGAGGAAATCGCCAGAAATAACATGAGGTATTTCTTTGCCAAAGACGGATATTCCGTCCAGACGGCAGCCAACGGCAGAGAAGCCCTGCAACGCTTTGAAAGCGGAGCGGTTTTTGACGTTGTCATAACCGACCTGAAAATGGATGAGATGGACGGGATCAAGCTGCTTGAGCGGGTCACCAAAATTTCTCCGGACACCAACGTTATTCTGGTAACTGGATATGCTACGGTTTCCACTGCCGTTGATGCCCTGCGCAAAGGGGCGACCCATTATCTCTCCAAGCCTCTTAACCTCGATGAGCTGCGGGGGGTCGTCAGGGAGGTCTTGCAGAAACAGCAACGGCTTCATATGGGAAAAGGGCCTGTTCTCTGCTTCACCGGCCCCCCCGGCACAGGAAAAACCTCCATCGGCCGGTCAGTAGCCATGGCCCTTGGCCGTATATTTGTCCGGGCATCAATGGCCGGTCTCCGCGATGAGGCGGAAATCCGTGGCCATCGCCGGACTTATGTGGGGGCCATGCCGGGCAGGATTATCAGCGAAATCAACCGGGTGAAGGTCAATAATCCCTGTTTCATGCTCGACGAGATTGACAAGATAGGCCAGGACTTCCGGGGAGATCCGGCTTCGACCCTGCTTGAAGTGCTTGACCCGGAGCAGAATGCCCATTTCATTGACCACTACCTGGAAATTCCTTTTGATCTCTCCAGTGCCATGTTTATAGCGACATCCAATGATGTGGGCAATTTGCCCGGCGCGCTGCTGGACCGGCTTGAGGTGATCGAATTCCCCAGCTACTCTGATCAGGAAAAACTGATTATTGCCAAACAATACCTTGTGCCCAAGCAGCTTGCTGAAAACGGTCTGACTGATTTGCGCACTGAGTTCACGGATGCTGCCCTGCAAATGGTTATTGAAGATTATACCAGGGAGTCGGGGGTTCGGGGACTGGACCGGGAGATCAGTAATATCTGCCGTAAAATCGCCCGGATGATCCTGGTAAACAAGGATTCGAGCCAGGTGCGTGCAGTTGACGGCAAGATGGTGACCACGCTGCTCGGGGCCAGAAAATACCGAAGGGAAGCTGCTGAAGGAAACGATATGGTAGGGGTGGTTACCAGCCTTGTCTGGACACCGTTCGGCGGAGAGATCATGTTTGTTGAGGCCCTGAAAATGAAGGGACATAACAAGCTGATATTGACGGGGTCCCTTGGCGATATTCTCCAGGAATCGGCGCAAACGGCCCTCAGTTATATCAGGAGCAATGCCGCGTTGTACGGTATTGCTGAAGATTTCTTTGAATATATGGACATCCACATTCATCTTCCCGCCGGCGCCATTGCGAAAGACGGCCCATCCGCCGGAGCAGCCATCGCTGTTGCGATTATTTCCCTGCTGACCGACCGGCCTGCCCGCAGAGATGTTGCCATTACCGGAGAAATGACCCTGACCGGCCAGCTGCTGCCGGTCGGTGGCATACGTGAAAAGGTAATCGCCGCAGCCCGGGGCGGCGTTACCAGGGTGTTGCTGCCCGCCCGCAACGATGAAGAGGTAGCCGCCCTGTCAGACGATATAAAAAACAGCCTGCAGCTGCAGCTTGTCGGCTCAATTCCCGAGATGATAGAAAGTATTCTCCTGTAAAAGGCCGCCGGAAAAGATTGCTGCCTTGTTGCGGAATGTCACAACAATTGCATTCTGCAACAAAGTGGGCTGATTGGCGGTCCGCTGTACCTCTCCTCTCCGAAATAAAGATTGAAATCCTTGCCACAAGCTGCTTTACCGGCAGTTTCCCTTCTGGGCGCTTTCTCTTCCCCTCTTTTTTCCCCCGGATTTTATATTGCTGAGTTGCACCTTGCAACAATTCCCGTTTTTTCAGGCAGCCGGTTGTTGGGTCTGCGGCTGATCTCTGCCAGTAATTGCTTGATTTTATGAAGTAAATTCAAGAAAAAAACGTTTGGCACGCTTGATGCTATAAGGAGAGAGCAAAGAGTAATTGCGATGCAAAACAGTTAACGAATGAACTTCATAAAGCAATATAGATAAGGAGGAATATCATGGCATTCCTGGACTGGCTAAAAGTAAGGAAAAACAAAAATCAGGATGTGAAGGTTGTCAAAGTGAAGGAAGAGTCCATCGGCATAGGCGAAATGGCTGCTGGACATCCTACCGGAGCTGCCGCAGCCATCAAGAGGATGATGGACCAGAAAAATGGGCCGACCAAGGTACTGGTTGTGGGAGATGGATGTTTTTCAGACAAGCTGAGTGATTACAGCCTGAAGATGGCCCAGCGTCTGGACTGTGCAATCGTGGCTCTGAACGTAACTGATGCCCCGTTGCAGTACTCGGACGAAAGAAGAGAAGCTGAGATCAATCTCTTTTATGCAAGGGCAGAGAGAAATCTCGAAAAATATCTGGAGCAGGCAAATGTCATGGGCGTGCACGTTGTGCATATCATGGAAATCGGGGACCAGGAAAAAGCGATATCCGAATTGAGTGCCAAAGATTCCGGCATCCGGTAT
>Ga0209269_1001782_pt1 | contig 10500 bp, 9 predicted proteins | sample MTBAKMMethaMetaG_FD_187455 | JGI IMG/M metagenome (GOLD analysis project Ga0209269, IMG submission 187455) | Enrichment culture microbial communities from Arthur Kill intertidal strait, New Jersey, USA, that are MTBE-degrading - MTBE-AKM (Arthur... | ecosystem: Environmental > Aquatic > Marine >... | reverse complement strand
AGGCCCTGACGGGAACAGCCTTACCATGGACTACCTACGCTCGAAGGGGAGCGGGGCTGAGCCGGTGGTTGGATAACCTCTATCGGTCCGGGCGGCAACCCCCGTGGCCTAGCACTTCTTATTTACCTAGTTCCACGGATTCCCATCCGACGGTCGATGAGGGTCTGCAACCGGTGATTATATCTTTCTCAAAATCGAACATGACGGCGGTCTGGTCCCCCTGCTTTACAATAAGCTTCTGTTCTTCTGTGACCTTACCGATGATGGCAGAGGTGACGTTGACCGAGGCGTACATCTCAGATATCCTTTGAGAGTTGGACGGATCGCAGGTGACCACATAACCGCAACCCTGGTAGGACTTCAACCATTGTAGAAGATCGACACCGGAAGGTCGAGGAATGCGATCCAAGTCCACGATGGCCCCTTTTCCACTGGTCTCGAGAAGCATGCCCAGTGTGCCTAAGGTCCCTGGGTTGCTGATATCTTTGCCGGAGTGAACAAGGCCTTGCTTGGCGATCTTGTTCATGATGAGCATCTGGCGACGAAGAATGGGCGCCTCCTTTCTGGAGGTCGTGTCCCAGGCGTAGGGAAGCGCGTCGGGATAGTAACCATCCAGGTCCATTCCCGCTATGATGTCGTCCCCCACCTTCGCCGTATGACTGAAGATGGCCTGACCAGCATCAGCAGTTCCGATTATGGCCACATCGATAGCGTCATAATCGCAGTCCGGATGAGTGTGCCCGCCAATTATGGGGACCCCGAACTTCTTCACCGCCGATTCCATGCCCTTCATGACCTGGGAGCATACTCGATTGTCCTGGACCGAGAGTATGTCCAACATGGCTATTGGGACACCGCCCATGGCCGCGATGTCATGGATGTTCACCAATACCGCGTAGTAACCGGCAAAGAAAGGGTTGGCCTTCATCAGGGCAGGCATGATCCCGTCTGCAGCCATCAGTAGTAATTTATCGCCCTGTTCTACCACCGCGGCGTCCTCGCCGTAAGATGCTAAAACCTTGGTATATGCCTGCTTTGGAAAGAAGTTGATAACAGATGATATGCTTTTCTTCCTGGTCACTCCGGGAAAGTTCCTTAGAGACTCGACCAGGTCCTTCAGTTCCATACCGCCTGGAAGGCATTCGAGGGATTTATACGTTATTCGCTTCACTTCATAGTTCTAATCTGGTCTGCTTCGTCTCTCTTACAAGATATGCAGACTCTGAATCCCCAATGATGATCTGGGCCAACAGTGTCTGATATAGTTCCTCCAGGTCATTATCGAAAGGAACGTATGCCTTACTGCTCGTAGGTATCTTGAACCCTGCCTTGAGAAGGAACTTGCGAGCCTCGGAAGTCTCTTCATCCTTTGCAGGGACCCCCGGTGATGATTCGAACACACCAGCTCTTTCCAGTTCCTCCTTGAACACGGGGCGTTTGAACAATCGGAATAGGGCATATAATGTTAGTTCAGCCGCTTTATCTAAAGTGATGAGCTTCGCATTTTCGTGAATCTTCAGATAGATGTCCCTATCCTTTCCTTTGACCGGAGTGTATATCTTTGCAGGGGGGATCTCCTTCTCCTTGAGGATGTTGAGGTCGGTCATGGCCCGCAGATACCCCGTCAACGTCAGACGGTGCATGTCGAAACCTAGCCTCTTTAATTCTCTAGAAAGATAACTGATCGACCTACCCTCTTCTGAGAGTATTGAGATGATTATTTGTTTCAGATCTCTGTCTGGGTGAAACATATGGTAACAAATATGGTAACAAATATGGTAATGATATACCTTTGCTAGAGCGGTTAATGGCCGTTAATTGTTAACAGAATCAGTTCAAAAATTCATTTAAACCAGTGCATCGAATATCATATTCCCCGAGTTGGATTGATGCAAACGGACCTCTAAATAGGTCCTCCTTTCTAAATCGATAATGAACTACAGATTATTGGCAGAACGTGAGAAAAATGAAAAGCGCAGAATCCCCCCGAAGCACGGTCCCCAGCAGTGAAAGAGAATCGACTGAAATATCTCTGTTCGTCCGCACCTCAGATGAGGAGATAAAGAAGTGGGACAAGAGCAGAATATTCGACGCCTTGATGCGGGAGACGGACATAAGTGAAGATGCCGCCGCCATAGTCGCTAGGGAAGTGGAGAAGTTGATCGGTGAGCTTCAGCTCGATGTCATCACCGCACCGCTGATCCGTGAGCTTACCAACGCCAAGTTGGTGGAGTACGGACTTGCTAAGATCCGCCGGCAGCACACACGCCTGGGTGTGCCTCTTTACGATGCTCGTCAGATCATAATGAGCCCGAACAAGGAGAACGCCAACGTTCCCCACGGCCCAGAGGCCACCAACCTAACTCTCGCTGAGCAGATAAAGAAGGAGTTTGCGCTGCTGGAGGTTTTCAGTCAGGATCTGGCCGATGCTCACATGCGCGGGGACATCCATCTTCACGATCTGGGAATGGTCGACCGCCCATACTGTAGCGGGCAGTCTATCGAATACGTGAAGAAGTTCGGCCTCAATCTGCCTAACGCCATATCCATCGCTAAGCCGGCCAAGCACCCTGAGGTGTTGATCGAACAGGTGGTGAAGTTCTCCGCCGCTCTGCAAGGCAATTTCGCTGGAGCGATTGGATGGGACGCGTTCAATCTGTTCCTTGCGCCATACCTTACAAATGTTGACGATGCTCGTATGAAGCAATTGGCCCAGATTTTGGTATTCGAGTTCGCCCAGCAGGCCGTGGCCCGTGGTGGACAGTCAATATTCAGCGACCTCAATCTGTACTGGGAGGTACCCGACCACTTCCAGGATGTGCCGGCCATCGGACCCAGCGGTCAATTCACCGGAAAAACCTACGGAGACTACGCTGAAGAGAGCCAGAGGTTCGTGAACGCTCTGTTCGATGTGTACCTTGATGGGGACGCGATGGGTAGGCCGTTCTTCTTCCCCAAACCGAACGTGCACATGACCGAGAAGTTCTTCAAGACCGACGGGCACGAAGAGTTCCTGAACAAGATCTGTACCACGGCCACGGAGAAGGGGAACACGTACTTCGTATTCGATCGCGGCGGGACCGCCAAGATATCCGAGTGCTGCCGCTTGACCTTTAAGCTAGATGATAACGATCTCAACGATGCCAAGACGCCTTGGAAAATGAGGTACTCTGCCATGCAGAACGTGACCATCAACCTGCCGCGCATAGCATACGAGGCGCATCAGGACGATGAGAAGCTCTTCCGTCTATTGGAAGACAAGATCGATATGGTGGCCCAGGCACATCTTCAGAAGCGCGAGTTCATTGGGAAGCTTCTGGGGATGGGCAAGTTCGGTCCACTTGCGTTGCTGACCATGAACTTGGATGGAGAGCCGTACTACCGCTTCAACAAGGCTTCCTTCCTCATCGGGATGGTCGGTTTGAACGAGCTGGTACAGTATCACACCGGTCAACAGATGCACGAGAGCAAGGAGGCCACTAAGTTCGGTCTTCGGGTGATCTCGGTAATGAAGAAGCACGCCGAAGAATTGGGTAAGAAGTACGGCATCAAGATGCCCCTCGAACAGACCCCGGCTGAAAGCACTGCATACCGCTTCGCCAAGCTAGACATGAAGTACTATCCGCTGCAGGCCCCCACGGTCATACGCGGGAACAAGAGCGCAGGGGAGATCTACTACACCAACTCCACCTATCTGAACGTAGGAGCTCAGATAAGCGCCATAGAAAGGGTGAAGGCGGAAGGGCTGTTCCACCCCCTAGTGGAGGCAGGGGCGCTTACACACGTATGGCTGGGCGAGCACAAACCTCCTGCAGAGAACCTGGCGGCGTTCGTGGTCAAGACCTTCAAGAACACCCAGAACTCTCAGATCGCGTTCAGCCCGGAGTTCACCTCTTGCCTCAGTTGCGGCAAGACCGCACGCGGCCTTTCCGATACTTGCACCTACTGCCACTCCCCGAACGTCGAAGGTATCACCCGCGTGACTGGTTTCTTCTCCAAGACCTCGGGATGGAACAAAGGCAAACTTGGAGAGCTGAAGGAGAGGACCAGGAACATCATTTCCTGAAGGATCAACGGGGACCCCCCCCCCTCCTTTTTTTTCTTTTTCTCTTTTTTTACCATACGATAAGTTGTTAGAAAATTATTTCTAGATTGATGAACGAAAGATAAGGTTCGGTAACGGAAGGATGGGGTATATAAGGGTCTCAGAGCACAGATGCGTCATGATTCGCAGGCGTAGCCTTTGCGATAATTGCTGCGTTAAGAATTGCATCTCTTCCAACGGAAGCAGGGTCACTGTTTGTCAGGACTTCAGACCGATTTTCGCTGTGTTCATGAAATGTCGGCAATGCGGAAAGGTGTACGATCCTTACGCTAGCCTGCGCTCGTTGGACTACACGCTTTGTCCTAGATGCAATCATTCTGAAGACAGCGATCCACCTATTGTGATGGCCTGCGTTCCCTGATCATCCTAGTAGTCGTGGACCTATGATCTGCCAAAGGATCAGGAAGAGGACGAACAGGGCGAGGACGTATGTTATCGTACCTACGTACCTGGTGCGCTCCTCATCGCTCGCCTCTTTCTTAAATCGTCTGACCAAGGAGTCCAGTCCGTCGCGGAACAGGTACCCGCCATCCAGTGGCACGGCTGGCAGCACGTTGGTCATGCCCACCATCAGATTGATCCAGAATATCCAGTATGCAGAGTTCACCAATACCCAGAACACGCTGTCGGGGAGCGAACCCAGGAACCCCTGTGCTTCGAAAAGGTCGGTTATGGGACTCCGTATGGGCGCAAGTCCGGTGAATGGCATTGCGATGTACTGCAGGGAGGCGGTGACGACCGAGCTTATATCGTCGGCGCCCTCGAACGGGGTCGATAGGCGTTCTAAAATAACATCGGGCGAGTTCACCGCTGCGCCCATGTATGCTGAGTTTATCCCCATGAAACCGTAATCCTGGAAGTCGTCCCCTACCGAGCCTGGACTGACCGCCTGATAGTACTCAAGACGGCTCATCAGCGTCAATTCGGATACGGATGGGTCAATCACATAAGAATCTGAAACGCTGTCATATGACAGAGCGGTCACGCTGACCGTCTGCCCTCCTACGGTCTGACGTAGGGCCTCCTTGAGGTCGGCGTCGTTCCTGATGATCGTGCCGTTAATGGATTGGACGATCATTCCCTTTTCGAAACCCGCTTCATCGGCCGGATATCCACTGGAAACTGACGTCAGAACAACACCGGATACAACATCCGCCGTCATCAATTCCCCGTCGTAATAGTAAGAGACCGTGACCGTATCACCTGGATCAGGACCCGGGAATGAGTAATAATCATCGTATGTAAGGACCTGGATCCCATCTATCTCCATTATCTGGGCTCCGAAGTTCAGCCCTGCAAAGTCGGCCGGACCATCCCCCGAAACGCTGACGACGATGGGATTGTCTCGAACCGGTTCAACGGACCCCATAAGCGCGGAAGAGAACAGCAGGGCGCACATCAATCCCACGATGATGTTCGTCGCAGGACCGACGGCATAGACGCTCATACGCTTACGCTTCTCTGTCTTCATCAGAGCATCTTCATCCGGTTCCACGAAGGCGCCCATAGGGACGATCAAGAACAATACGCCCATGGACCGGATGGCCATGTTGCCCACTCTGGTCAATATCCCATGCGCGAACTCGTGTATCACGATAGCTACCAGCAGGCCCAGAATGCCATACCACAGAGGTATGATGGGGTTGACCCCCGGTATCCCCAGTATCATCTCCGGGCTTGGTGCTGACTCAGCGGGGATCATAGGTACGATGGTGGCCTCCCATATGAGCAGGGCCATCATCAGGAACATGACTACCAGGCAGACCCACTTGGCCATAGCGCCGTAGAACTGCCAGAAACGTTTGGGCTTGGCCAGACGGTCGATGAAGTCCCGGCCTTGCTGGGTGCTCCACATCAGGAATGGGCCGTAGGCCTTCAATCCATACTTCCTGATCCATCCCTTGCGATCAGCCAGTCGCACGAAGAAAACGAAGGCGATGATGGCCAGAAGAACCAGAAGTATGTCTTCGTACATCAATGGCAGAAAGGAAGATGGGTATAAAATACCTAATGCTCCCGGTTCTTCCAGACGTCCTCGTCCATATTGGCATAGATGGCGGAAGGGTCTTCGGAACCGCCGCCATCATCATCGGACTGTTGGGCCATTCGCAATATCTGGTCCTTCTTCAGTATCCAGTAATGGATGCGCCAGAGCTTGCCCTTCTTCAGGTGGACCTCCTCCTGGGTGGTGGTCAGAAATCCCTCTTCTTCCAGCCAGTAGAACACATCGCGGTCCTCGGAGGTCAGTTTATTGTCTATCACCTCATCGGTATAACCAAAAAAGGAGAGTATCCATTCCGCGAGCTTTTCCTGGTTCTCGCTGGACATCCCCTTCTTACCCATGGTATTGGATAACGCCTTCACCACATCATCCATGGTCACGACCGTCAAAACTCGCTCTCCCCTCAGAGCGAATCGAATTGGGGATATAAATTAACTCAGTTTAGAATTTCACTGGCGTTAACTTCAATCGGACGGCTCGTCGCCCCACCGTCCTCCATCCCCCCACAATCTGAAGAAACCCCAAAGGCCGAGGGGAACGATCACCAGCAGGGATATGAAGGCCCCTGCGATCCCCATGTTCCCATCTAGGGATCGAAGGGCCTCCAAAGGCGTGACGCAGGCCACGAACAGGAACGCCACGACATAGATGTACTTGAGGAAGACCCGGAAGAACCACTCCTCCCAGGTCCCGGTGATGGCGATGTCGCGGTCTGTCCTTCGCTGGTTGATCTCTTCCTCCGCCTCGTCGTCCTCCTCGGGGGGCGTCACCATCAATCGTCTCTTGCTCGCCATACAATGACTCAGCGGAAGTGACAGGCCACCAGATGCCCGTTGCCCTTGTCCTCGAATTTCGGTTCCACCTCTTCGCAGATGGCCTCGCGGTACCGGCAACGCGTGTGGAAGCGGCATCCCTTAGGAGGATTGGCCGGGCTGGGCACATCTCCGGAAAGCAGGATGCGCTGCTTTTTTGCGTCGGGGTCCGGCATCGGGATGGAGCTCAGCAGCGCCTCGGTGTACGGGTGCATGGGGTGGTTGAACAGTTCGTTCTTGTCAGCTTCTTCGACGACCTTTCCCAGATACATCACACAGACCCGATCGCACATGTATTGGATGGTGCTCAGATCGTGAGAGATGAAGGTGTAGGTAAGCTTGAAGTCGGTCTGTAGGTCGTTCAGGAGGTTGAGTATCTGCGCCTGCACGGAGACATCCAGGGCCGAGGTGGGTTCATCCAGGACGATCATGTCCGGGTTGAGCATGAGCGCCCTAGCCACTCCGATCCTCTGGCGCTGCCCACCGCTGAACTCGTGCGGATAACGGAAGAGGTGATCCTGGCTCAATCCGACCTTCTCGATCATCATGGAGACGCGTTCCATGGACTCTTCCTTGTTGGCCAGTCCGTGAACGAGCAGTGGCTCTCCCAGTATGTCCTTGATCAGCATGCGGGGGTTCAGCGATGAATAGGGGTCCTGGAACACTATCTGCATGTCCTTACGCATGCGGCGAAGCTCTTCTCGGTCCCTAGCATCAAGGGCGTATTGGTCGATGATCTCCTGATACTCCTTGGAGACCACGGGCCGCTTGATGTTCATCCTCTTCTTGACCGTCTCCGATCGCGAGGCCTGGTCTTCCTTCTCCAGTTCGATGAGCCTTTCACGTACATCGGCGGGCATCTTATAGTAGACGTGCCCGCTGGTGGGCTTGGTCAGCATAAGCATGCACCTTCCCGCGGTGGTCTTTCCGCAACCGCTCTCGCCCACCAGTCCAAGGGTCTGTCCCTTCCGGATGACCAGGTCGATGTCATCTACAGCCTTGACGCTGCCCAAGTTCTTCTTGATCAGCCCGCCCCGTATGGGGAAGTGCTTCTTCATGCCGCGGGTCTCGATAAGAATATCATCCATTGGAAACACCTCCGTATAGATGGCAGGCCACGCTGTGTCCGGGCTTTATCTCTATAAGCTCCGGTTTGACCTCCTTGCAGTGCTCCATGGCATACGGGCACCTTGTATGGAAGCGGCATCCACTGGGCGGTTTAATGAGATTGGGAACGTTACCTTCGATCGTCTCCAGCCGGGTTAGCTGCAGGTCCACCTTGGGGATGGAGTTCATCAATCCTTGGGTGTATGGGTGCAGAGGTTCCTTGAAGACGCTCTTGGTGTCCGCCCTTTCCACCATGCATCCTGCGTACATAACGCCGACTCTATCGCACACCTCGGCGACTATGCCCAGGTTGTGAGTGATCATCAGCACGGAGGTTCCCATCTCTTCCTGCAGTTCTTGGATGAGCTTCAATATCTGGGCCTGTATCGTAACGTCAAGCGCGGTCGTAGGCTCGTCCGCGATCAGAAGCTGGGGTCGGCAGGAAAGAGCAATGGCTATCATGACCCGCTGCTGCATGCCTCCGCTAAGCTCATGCGGGAAGGACTTCATGACGTTCTGCGGATCCGGGATACGGACCAGGCGTAGCATGCGCAACGCCTTCTCGTTGGCCTCTCTTATCATAGGATGACGATATCTGCGTACCACAGGTATCTTGGCCATGAGGTTCAGCATGCGGTCGTCCGGATCGGCTGCCATCTTTGTGTATATGCGCTTGTAGAAACCATGACCGAAGCGGATCCTTGGCTCGGGATTCCTCACGAAGCTGGCTCCACACTGCGTACATGTTTTCTGTTCCTTCGATACGGCACTGTTGCAGCCGCTGCAACGGAGCATACCCTTGTCGTCCTTCTTCTTACTGGCCCTTACGAACTTTTTCGGTTCCTTTCCATCTTCCATCCTCTTCAGGACGGCCTCGGCCATCTCTCTCTTCTCGTGCAGAAGGATTATCTCAGATATCTGGTCCCCTGCGGTGAACACTGGGTTCAAGGCGCTCATAGGCTCCTGGAATATCATGGATATGGCCCTTCCGCGGATGAGCCGAATGTCCTTCTTGTTCAATTTCAGGATGTCGATCTTGTCCTTACTGGCTGCTTCCTTGATGTAAGCGTCCTTCTTCCTCAGCCCCTTGGTCTTTGCCCTGCGAATTATCTCCTTGGGGGTGGAGAAACGTATGATTCCGCTTTCGATCTTCCCCGGAGGGGACTGCACCAGGCCCATTATGGAATTGGCCGTAACGCTCTTTCCGCAGCCGCTCTCGCCCACAAGTCCGAAGGTCTCCCCCTTGTTGATGGAAAGGGCAACGCCATCGATGGCCTTGACCACGCCTGCTTTGGTGTAGAAGTTGATGTAGAGGTTCTCGATCTCAAGTAAAGTGTCGTCGCTCATGGTGATTACCTCCTCAACCTCGGATCGAGTATGTCCCTCAGGGCGTCGCCCAGTAGGCTGAAGCCCATGGTGAATATCAATATCGCCAGGCCTGGGAATATCACTACCCAGGATGCTGTGTAGGCCTGCCCTTCCCAGTATACCGTGCTAAGGAACCAAGCCTGCCCATCTGACACCATCCTGCCCCATTCCGCGGAACCGGTGCTCACTCCGAACCCTATGTAGCTCAGACCGGCGGCCACCAGTACCACGGTCCCGATGTCCATGGTCGCGGCCACGATCAGCGGGGATATGGAGTTAGGCACGATGTGCTTGAAGAGTATGCGGTTCTTCTTGACCCCGATGGCCTTCGCCGCTTCCACGTAAGTGTTCTCCTTGATGGACAGCACTTGCGCTCTTATCAGTCGTGCATATGGTGGCCACCACACTATGATCAAGGCCAGCATCATGTTCTGCAGATTTCTTTCGAGGATCGATGCGATGGCCATGGCCAGGATAAGCGCGGGAAGTGAGAGGAAGACGTCAGTGATCCTCATCATCAAGTTATCGATCTTCCCACCATAGAATCCGGCGATCGAACCGACCACCAATCCGATGAGCACTCCTGTCATGACCACGAACAGCGAGATGACGATCGACGTCCTGGCACCCCATACGATGCCATATAGCATGTCCGTGCCCCAATTGCCTGTGCCTAGAAGGTGACCATCTGCCCCCGGGGGTTTTGGAGATTGAAAGTCCCTCGGAATGTACATAGTATCTGCCGTGGTGGGCGGACTGATGATAGGTGCGAACACCGCCAGGAATATTATGAAGATGACGAAACCTAGACCTACCATCGCAGTGATGTTCTCTCGGAAGAGGGACAATGAATTCTTGAACTCCCTCCATCTGGGTTCCAGCTCCTTCATCAAGGATTCCGGGTCGAACAGGGAGGCTTGCCGCTGTCTCTGGTAGGAACTAGTCTTAGGTGCCTGTTCTTCGTTGACCGATGAATCTATTTTCGATTGTTGTTCGTCAGCCATATTTATCACTCCAGGCGAACCCTCGGATCCAGATATGCGTACATGATGTCAACGACCAGGTTGACCAGCACGTATATGAAGGCGATCATAAGGCAGAATCCC
>Ga0209269_1001781_pt1 | contig 10502 bp, 8 predicted proteins | sample MTBAKMMethaMetaG_FD_187455 | JGI IMG/M metagenome (GOLD analysis project Ga0209269, IMG submission 187455) | Enrichment culture microbial communities from Arthur Kill intertidal strait, New Jersey, USA, that are MTBE-degrading - MTBE-AKM (Arthur... | ecosystem: Environmental > Aquatic > Marine >... | reverse complement strand
TGTCGGGTCCCTCCGGCGTCCCATCGATCCGCTTCCGGGTCCGGATATCCGTCTCTATGGGGTTGCCGTCGAACAGCTCGTAGAAGTACTTCCCGTACCGGTAGTTCTTGCTGGCCTCGGACGAGATGGTGACGTACATGTCGCCGACCCCCGCCTGGCTGTGGAACGCCTGGAAACTCCCTCCCAGGAGTTTCGACAGGGAGCGTATCTCCACGCCGGACCTGGCGAAGATGGTCCCGGGCAGGGAGCTGCCCAGGTTCAGGCGGTCGGCCACCCCCTTGATGTTCGCGACGATGTTCTTCAGGGCGCCGCACGCCTCGACGCCCACCATGTCGAAGTTGTAGTAGGAGGTCAGCTCCCGGCGGTTCAACTTGAGAAAGTTGCGGATGAACTCCCCGGCGACCCGCCGTTCACCCGCGGTCGTCACGCAGACCGGTCTCCCCGCGGCGATATCCACGTCGAAGAAGGGACCCCCGATGCAGATGACGTCGAACTTATGCTTGAGACCGAAGAGGTGGTTTCTGATCATCTGGGAGGGGGTGATCAGCTCGCTGGTCTTTTCGTCCGACGCGAGACCCTTGATCGCCGACACGAGGCAGGTCCTTCCTTCTTTCTTCGCGATCAGGGGTCTCAAGTGCCCCAGCAGGTCCCTGAGCCGGTTCATCGTTATCGAGAGGATGATGATGTCGTGCTCCTCGACGACCCGTTCCAGGTCGTTGGTCGCGACGACCCCCGTCAGGCGGGGGACCTTTTCCATCCCTCCCAGCATCGTCGCGAGATCGCCGGTCAGGTGGAGGGGGTTGAGGCGGGTCTCGTTGATCCGGGCGCAGACATCGGCGTCATGGTAGTAGAGGGTGACCTCTTTCCCGTCGCGTATGAACTTGTAGGCAAAGGATGTTCCGAGCCTTCCGGGCCCGATGATCGCCACTCTGGATGGATCCATGGGGTGTGTCTCCTCGAAGATCTGGATGAATCTGACGCTCGTTTCGCGGAACCGCGGGGCGTATCGGGTTCTTTTTCCCCGCCGCCCTCCGGGGTTCCTGATTGCATCCGAGATGCGGAGAATAGTCGGACAGGGATGTTTTGTCAACCACTGAAAGGGGAGCCGGTCGCCCGCTCGGCGCAATTCGCTATTGACAATCCGGGTCTCAGGAAGTACAAGCACGGATCATGCGTCCAGGAGATGCCCCCGAGTGATTACCTTCAGAAACGTCCATAAGTGGTTCGGAAAGCTGCACGTCCTCAACGATATCAATTTCCACGTGGCCCCGGGGGAGGTGGTGGTCGTCTGCGGCCCCAGCGGGTCGGGGAAGAGCACCCTCATCAGGTGCATCAATAAGCTGGAGCCCATCCAGAGCGGCGAGATCGTCGCCGACGGCATCCCCATCCACGACCGCCGGATCAACCTGACCCACCTGCGGGCGGAGATCGGCTTCGTCTTCCAGCAGTTCAACCTCTACCCCCACATGACCGCCCTCCAGAATATCACCCTCGCCCCCATCCAGGTCAGAAAGACCAGGCCGGAAGAGGCCGAGAGGCAGGGGGTCCGGCTCCTGAAGAAGGTGGGGATCGGCGAGAAGGCCCACGCGTATCCCGCGCAGCTCTCCGGGGGGCAGCAGCAGCGCGTTGCCATCGCACGCGGCCTGGCCATGCAGCCCAAAATCATGCTCTTTGACGAGCCCACGTCGGCCCTGGACCCGGAGATGATCAACGAGGTCCTGGACGTCATGCGGGACCTGGCGCGCGAGGGGATGACCATGATCGTGGTGACCCACGAGATGGGGTTCGCCCGCGAGGTCGCCGACCGGGTGGCCTTCATGGACGAGGGGCAGATCATCGAGGAGGCGTCCCCGGAGGATTTCTTCCACCGTCCCCGGAGCGACCGCACCAAGCTCTTCCTGAGCAAGATCCTGACGCACTAGCGCGTGGTGTCTCCCCCGCGCGGGGGAGTGTTTTTTTGATGGCTCTAACACTAATAAGGGAGGTTGTCCGATGCAAAAGAGAATATGGAGATCAGTACTGGTGTTGGCTGCGGCATTGATACTTGTGCCTTCTGTCTGCCTCGCGGGGGCCACGTACGACAAGGTCATGGAGACGGGCGTCGTCAGGGCGGGTCTGATGTACAACAGCATCCCCGCGGCCTATTTCAACGAGAAGAACGAGTGGGTCGGGTTCGACGTCGACATCGCGTCGGAGGTGATCAAGCGGATCGGCCAGTCGATGGGCAAAGAGCTCAAGATGGACAAGATCAAGCTGAACAACAAGACGCGCATTTCCTTCCTGACCTCGGGGCAGATCGACATGAGCACCGCGAACATGACCCACAAGCGCGAGCGGGACAAGACGATCGACTTCTCCATCACCTACTTCTTCGACGGGGAGAAGATCCTGGCAAAGAAGGGAAAATACAAGGACCATAAGGATTTCGTGGGCAAGAAGATCGCCTCCATGCAGGGCACCACCAGCGAGAAGAACGCCGTCAACCTCCTGAAGTCGCTGGGAGACAAGGACCCGAAGGTCATCAGCTTCCAGGATGAGCCCTCCTGCTTCCTGGCCCTGCAGCAGGACAAGGTCGCCGGCTGGGCGACGGACAGCACGATCCTGATCGGGTACGCCGCGAAGGAGCCGGGCAAGTATGAGCTGGTCGGCGACTTCTTCAGCGACGAGCCGTACGGGATAGGGCTCCCCGAGAACGACAGCGACTGGCGCGACGCCGTCAACTTCGCGATCCAGGATATGTGGCAGGACGGGACCTACATGCAGATATACAACAAGTGGTACGGTCCCGACACCCCCTACTACTTCCCGATGACCGAGAAGATCGAGATGTGGCCCTAAGGGATAATCGTATGTTCACGTAACAGGAGCTGCGGCCCGGGAGAGATCCCGGCCGCAGTTTTTGTGCGGCGAATCCTGTAGAAAGCGGATGTGATAATGGTCGAATCGTGGAAGCGCCCGGTGCAGCAGTTCGGAGTGGTGGCCGGGATCGCCCTCGTCATATACCTCTTCTTCACGCACATCGACTTCGGATACCAGTTCCACTGGGCCGTCCTCTGGGAGCTCAACCCCACCTACAAGGAGGTCTTCGGTCTCTGGCTGATCCGCGGCCTGCTGCTCACGATCGAGATCTCCCTGATCAGCACCGTCGTCTCTTTGCTCCTGGGGACCTTTTTCGGGATCGCCCGCCTCTCCGACTTCAGGCCGCTCTACTGGTTCGCCACCGCCTATGTGGAGTTCTTCCGCAACACGCCGCTCCTGGTCCAGCTCTTCTTCTGGTACTTCGCCTTCCCCCTGGGGCTGCCCGAGGGGGTCCGCGCCTTTCTGTACGACCACAACTATGAGCTGATCGCCGCCACCGGGGGGCTGAGCATCTATACCGCCGCCTTCATCGCCGAGATCGTCCGGGCGGGGATCCAGGCCATCCCGAAGGGGCACCTGGAGGCCGCGGCTTCGTCCGGGCTGAGCAGGATTCAGGCCCTGCGTTTCGTCATTCTCCCCCAGGCCTTCCGCATCATCATGCCCCCCCTCGGGAGCGAGCTCCTGAACAACATGAAGAACTCGTCCCTCGCCATGACCATCGGCGTGGCAGACCTCTGCTGGCAGGCGCAGCAGATCGAGTCCTTCACATTCCGGGGGTTCGAGGCCACCACGGCGGCCACGGTCATCTATCTCTCCCTGTCGCTCACCATCAGCACGCTGATGAACAGTATCAACCACCACCTGGAGATCGGGAAGGAAAAGAAACTGAGCCTCCTGGACCGGGTGCTGGGCCTTATCGTGAGGCCGTTCTGGCTCATGGCGGGGTTCCTTGCCGCGGGTGTCCAGTGGGCCTGGAAGCGTCTGAGGCCGGAGCGAAGGAAGCCGCTGGAGGTGGAGGCTACCTACCTGTCCACCGGGACCCAGCGGCTGGAGCGCCTGATCGGTTTCCTCTCCGTGGGCGGTAAGGGGCTGTTCCTCCTGATCCTCCTTGCCCTGTTGGCCGCGGTCGGGTACGGCCTGTACGGCTTCAACTGGGGCGTCATAGCCGGCAACTTCCGCTCGCTCCTGATCTGGACCTTCCCCCACGGGCTGGGGGGGGAGATCTTCTACGGCCTCGGAGGGCTTTCCCTCAGCATTGTCCTGGCCTTCATCGGGCTCACGGCAAGCTTCGCCATCGGTCTTGCGGCGGGGCTGGGGCGCCTGAGTAAGAATCCCCTCATCAGTACCCCGAGTATCCTGTACATCGAGCTGATACGCGGGAACCCGCTCATCATGGTGATCTTCTGGGTCTACTTCTTCTCCCCCATCATCACGGGGATGCAGATGGGCGTCTTCTGGAGCGCCACGATTGCCTTCACCGTCTTCTCCGGGGCCTACCTGGCGGAGATCGTGCGCGCCGGCGTGAAGGCCATCCCGCCGGGGCAGATGGAGGCGGCGACAGCCTCCGGCCTGAACTACTTCCAGGCGATGCGCTTCGTGATCCTCCCGCAGGCCCTCAAGATGATGATCCCCGCCATCGTGGGGCAGTTCATCGCCCTCTTCAAGGACACCTCGCTGGCGTACATCATCGGGGTCTTCGAGCTGACGACGGTGGCCCAGACGATCAACAACCGCCTCATGATCTACCCCTTCGAGATCTACACGACGATCGCCGTCCTCTACTTCGTCTGCTGCTACAGCATGAGCATAGTGGCCCGCAACCTGGAGCGCAAGTACAGTCCCGAGACCCGGATCGAGATCCCGGCCATGGCGTGAGGGGAGGGGAGCACTCCCTCGTTCGCTTTCCGGAAGAATCCTCGGCAAATATTACAGCAGATGCAGTGTCAAACCGTCACTTTCATTCAGATGTGTCTCATAACCGGGGTGCGCTTTTTTGAACGAAGAGAGGCCCCTTATGACCTAGCGCATATACCCCGCTCCACACATTGTGGCGGGGTTTTTCGTTTGATCACTTCATGGAAGAACGTGGAGCCATACATAATTTAGTATTGTGTCCCCGTAATTTCTTCCCCGTAATTTCTCGGAATTTTCCAAATTACTTGACGCACCGCAGTGCTCTTCATTATAATAGAGCCCTGAAAAAGGGAGTTTTTATAAAATGTTAGGGACTCTGGCGAAAACATCAATAACGGCAATAGCCTGTAAATCCGCGGGCAGTGGCATTCGAGGTGATGCGAAATGACTGACGTGGGTGAACAGATAGTCGCCAGGCTTCGTGCGACAGAGTGGAAGGTAACCATTGATGATGATACGCTGCATGCCACACGAGAGGTCATCCTTTCCAAGTGGTTCCTGGGGAGCCGGCGCGTTACGCTGCATTTCAGCTGCCGGTTCGATACGCTCAGCCGCGTTGTGTCGTATCGGGAGATGGCGAAAGAGGCGATCGTGGGCCTGCCTCCCCCAACCTTGAGTTTTACCACTCATCGGCAGCGGGGAGTCGATGTGCAGGAGACCCGTCGGGACGTCGGCCCCTGTGGAGGAGGAGAAATGCGCTACGGCGAAGTGCGTCAGTTGGTGCAATCCTTGTGTGCTGAAGCCGGCTGGTCACTGGATCCGCATTGTATCACTGACGTGTGAATGGTCGAAACTGAATGTTTGAGCAGTCTTGCAAGGAGGAAATGTACATGCATAGTTTGTCCGTCTTCACCGGGGTTATGAGCCGGCTCTTTTTGCTGGCTTTTCTTTTATTATGGCCGATTCCGGTCCATGTTCCCCAGGCCCAGGCTGCCGTCCATTATGGGGATTATGAAGGCGATGCCCGTCAGCTGGTTCCAGCAGCCGTTGTCCGGCAGCATTCCGAAGTCAAGTATCTCGAATATGCCAATCAAGCATATGGCACCCTTTATCTTGGCTGGAAGGACGCGCGCAAGAGAACAGGCGATTACAAAGAGGTCTCCTTCAGCATCTCGGCTTTCAATGCCATGAGCAAATCGGCGCAAAACCAGTGCAACCGACCCCCGGACGAGCATTACAAGGATGAGGTTTACAAGGGCGACATGAATCGCTGCGCCTTTGAATTTGCCATGATGGATCAGGCCACCAATTATTTCGAGCCCGGCAAGGTCAGGTATACCTTCGAACGGAAGTTTCTGCAGACCAACATAAGCAAGGGTGAATACAATCTGTTCCGCAAGCCGGCACCGAAAGGCTCTTTCGGCAACTACCACGTCCTGGAATACATCGATTTTCAGCCGAGCTCCGGCTATTTTGGGTATATATACATGGTCCACGCCGGCAATGTGTTCATCGAGATGAAGGCCTCTACCAAAAAGGGCGGCAACTTTGGCGAGGAACAGCAGGCAGCCTATGACATGGTGAACGAAATCCTGGGCAAGCTGCCGCGCACCGGCGAAGTGGAAGCCCCTGCGGTGCTGAAAGAGAGTGCGCCGGAGGAACAGCCGGTCGAGGACGTCGCGCTGATGGTCGAGGCATATCCTTCTCTCAGAGAGACGGGAAGCGAGCGGACGGCACTGATCCCGGCCTCCAGGGCGTTGCCGGCGAAACTGGTGGCGAAGAGTGCACCGGGTTCAGTGGTGACGTTCGGGATTGTCTCGGGTGAACAGGCGGAACTGCAGGCTGGCGGCAGCAAGGGCACACACGTCAGCGTCAAGGCCGACAGCAAGGGCGTGGCTGAGGCACTCTTTTTCTACACCGGCGCAATCATCAGGGCCCCGCTGACCTATGAGGTACGCATCACCACGCCGGGCCATAAGCATAAGGAGATCGTTAAGGTGCTTGTCGGTCTCGGTTTGGCCTTCGACCGCATCATCGCGGTCAAGGCGGATGCCCTGGATACCCATGCCTTTACCCTGAGCGTGAAAAGTCGGTTCCATCCCAAACTCGATCCGGCCAATTACCTTCACAGGGCGCATCTGTCCGGCCTGTGGAATAATCAACGCATCGGCATCAAGCTCAGGACTACCTGGCTCAACCCGCCTGGCGGAGCCACTCCTGACGAGTCCTTTTACGGCACCACCCGAATAACGACCGCTCGCATGGGTGCTAATGTGCTGACTGTGGGCGATGGTGGGCCGCAATACTACCAGACCGATTATGCCTACCCGGCGGTGATCATGAAGAGCGACGGCAAACATGTCTACCGGGTGAACGGCGGCATCGTGCTGCTTGACGCAAGCGACAAGGAAATCGGTTTCATACAGGAGGCCATGGAGCAGAGCCAGGCCCTGGCAATTGTGGCTCGGGAGACCCCGGAGCACTGGCTCACCAGCCTTGCCTGCTCCCTGGAGGTCCAGGATGAGGTGCAGTACCTCATGCTTGAAACCGCAAAAATGCTGCCCGGCGGAGATGTGGTCGATGCCCTGACCACGGCTACCGGCCTGATGTGCAAATTCGGTCAAGGCGAATACGAATCACTCATGTATGACCTGGGCACACTCATGGGCGGCAAGTACCTCGATCATCTCAACGAGCCTGATGTCCTGAAAAAACTGACCCCGAAGCAGCAGGAGGCCGCCAAGCTGGCCAAGGAAGCATACGACAGGCTTGACGAGCATAAACAAAACGAGGAGCGTGACAAATGGCTCGGTGAGGCCGGTGAGCGTTTTCGCAACAGCAAGACCGGGCAACCGGCCGAAGAGTCCCGGTTGCCAGCCGGTCAGGAAGTGGAGAGGGATGCCTCGGGCAATGGACCGGACGAGCAGAACCCAGCGCCGGGGTCCTCCGGGCAAGACAGTGTGTTGAAGAAAACCGGCGATGAGTTGAAGAAGGGCGTCGAGGATGTCCAAAAATCTGTCGAGGAGATGGGCAATACCGTCAAGGATATTTTCAAGGGTATTTTAAAGAAAAAGTAGAAGGGGGTCAGGTCTTTAAAAGGGGGTCAGGTTTTGCTTTTTGCCATCAGGTGAGAGGTGAGTGATATCTGCCGCCTACACCGATCAGAACCACAAGCATGCCGTCAGCTCGATCACCCTGGGCGGGACGCCGTACGGCTTCACCTACGACGCCAACGGCAACCTGTTCTCCGGTCCCGACTTCACCGACCTGGGGGCCGTCGCCGCGCGGTCCTCGATCACCTACAATGCCGACAACATGCCGACGCAGGTCGTCCACAGCGCCGGGGGGACGGCGGCCTTCATCTACGACGGGGAGGGGCGGCGCGTCAAGAAGGCGGTCTCCGGGGGGAGCACCACCTACTACATCAGCGAGGACTACGAGGTGATCGACGCCTCCGCCGTGACGTACGTCTTCGCCGGGACCCTCAGGATCGCGAAGGTCACCGCGGCGGGCGCCCTCTACTTCCACAAGGACCACCTGGGGAGCTCCACGGTGATGAGCGACGGGACGGGGATCGGGAGCGTCGAGACCACCGAGTACCTCCCCTTCGGCTCCATGCGTGCGCACACGGGGAGCGCCCTCAGCGCCTACAAGTTCACCGACCAGGAGCTGGACGCGGAGACGGGGCTCTACAACTTCGACGCCCGTCTCTACGATCCCGTCATCGGGCGGTTCATCTCCCCCGACACGGTCATCCCCGATCCGTACAACCCCCAGTCCCTGAACCGCTACAGCTACTGCCTCAACAACCCCCTGATCTATGTGGACCCGAGCGGACATACCGAGATGAACACCGGGGATGACAGTAATGGCGATCCTACTGCCAGCAGTGAAGGCGGAGTCAGTGATGCAAACGGTGACGGAGATACTCCTGCCGCTGCAATGGCCACGCCCGATCCTGAAAAGGACTCGGAGGAGGGGGAACGCAATAAAAAAAATGATGATACAGTCACAATAGTGACAGAGGCTTGCATACTGGGAGCTATGGTAACGATTGCATATACGACTAAAGATCCAACAGTGATAGCGGGTGCCATTGCTTTCGGCGCGAAAGTTCTTGCTGATGCAGGTGTATATGCGTTTGGTGGTGACATACCCCAGTTGACTTGGGGTGAGCTACTCGATATAGGAAAAGGTATGTATACAGAGTGGACGAGCCATGACCCAAGTAAGGATATACGAGGTTCAATTCTAAAAGGTATTTCTGATATGCATGACAATGACAAAAGAAACGGTCCCCAGGCAAGCGCCCCTCAAAAAAGCACTCCGGCAAGGAGCTACAGAGGCCATTAATAATGTTAAATATTGAAGATGAGGAAGGTTGCCATGAAACAAGCGATGGACATAGATGTACTAAAACTCATTGAAGCACTATTTGTCATATGGATTGCAATTCATTCATTCCTATATTATGCGGGCCGGTTACATTATACTGACGAAAAGGAAAAGAGAAGAAAGGAAGTGGTAAAAAAGTATGAAGAATTCCGGGGACACAATACTAAATTATTGACAATCGGTGCCGAACAGAGCATTGTTTGCGTATGGCACGGATGGCACGCATAGTCGTTCCCGGGTACCCGCATCATATAACGCAGCGCGGGAACCGCAGGCAGGCGACCTTTTTCCGTGATGACGACTACAGACAGTACATCGACCTGATGGCGGAATGGTGCAGCCGGTGCGGTGTTGATATCTGGGCCTACTGTTTGATGCCCAACCACACACATCTCATAGCAGTCCCACGGACAGAGGAAGGTATACGCAAAGCCATCGGGGAGGCACATCGCCGATATGCCCGGATGATTAATTTTCGCGAGGGCTGGCGAGGATATCTGTGGCAGGGACGGTTTTCCTCATTCGTGATGGATGAACGGTATCTGCTGACGGCGGTCAGGTACATCGAGCTCAATCCCGTAAGAGCGCGACTGGCTGCCGATCCGGCAGCATATCCCTGGAGCAGCGCGAGGGCCCATATCGGGAAGCGAGATGATGCGCTTGTAAAGGTCTCTCCTGTGCTGGAGCTGGTTCCCGACTGGAATGAATTTTTAAAGGGAGGGGTTCGGGAGGAAGAACATCAGGCGCTTCGCCGGCATGAGCGGACAGGCAGGCCCCTTGGCAGTGATTCGTTCGTTGATACCCTTGAGGCGCTGTTGGGGAAACGACTTCGGAAGAAAAAGACCGGGCCGAAAGGTTCACGGAAAAAGGTGGATCCATCAATAATTTAGTATTGTGTCCCCATAATACGCACACATTGTGGCGGGGTTTTTCGTTTGATCACTTCATGGAAGAACGTGGAGCCATACATAATTTAGTATTGTGTCCCCGGAATTAGCCGGAATTAGCCCGGAATTAGCCGGAATTAGTATTGTGTCCCCGGAATTTTTCCCCGGAATTTTTCCGTCCCCGGAATTTTTCCTCCCCTGCCGTCCCGAAATTATTCCATGAATAATCCAGTGTGGTGCCCCCGGAATTACGCTCCCCTTATTTCTCGCGAGAGAGTATTACTATCAACCCTTCGAAGTCGTTGACAACACCGCGCCAATCACCCTGTGCGCTATTGATCAGTTTAAATTTTGCCAGGTCTAGGAAGCTTTGAGCCACGAGAATTCCGGGGACACAATACTAAATTATTGACAATCGGTGCCGAACAGAGCATTGTTTGCGTATGGCACGGATGGCACGCATAGTCGTTCCCGGGTACCCGCATCATATAACGCAGCGCGGGAACC
>Ga0209269_1001780_pt1 | contig 10508 bp, 12 predicted proteins | sample MTBAKMMethaMetaG_FD_187455 | JGI IMG/M metagenome (GOLD analysis project Ga0209269, IMG submission 187455) | Enrichment culture microbial communities from Arthur Kill intertidal strait, New Jersey, USA, that are MTBE-degrading - MTBE-AKM (Arthur... | ecosystem: Environmental > Aquatic > Marine >... | reverse complement strand
CATCCACGCGGAGTCCCGACGAATCGCCCAGTCTTTCGATATAGCCGGCTATTGCCTTCTGTTTTCTTTCGTTCAGCAGGTACTCCCGGATTCCCTCCTTGATCTGTTCAAAAGGGGCCTGGTTCACCAGCACCGGATTTGCCTTGTAAAATGCGCTCAGATCCTCTTCCGATACGGACACATGGCCCGACTTGCGCTCGAGCAAATCCATAATGGCCTGACCTGTATCCCCGTTACTGCTCGCAATGCCCTCCTTGTGTACCTCCGCGAGAAGCAGCCGCCGGGTGGCCTCCTGCTCCAGGAGAAAAAGAAGATTTTTTTCGAGTTGTCCGCGAATCTTCGGGTCCTGGCTTTTCAGGGCTTTTTTGAGATCCGCCTCGGTAATGGCAACGCCCTCGGCAATCAGCACCCTGCCTTTTCCTAATGGTTCCAGTCTGGCGGAGCCGAGAATACCCGAGAGAAGTCCCGGATACGTTTCGTTTATCGTCAGGGCGTGCCCATGAGCGGCGAATCCCATCAAAAAAACGATCAGAGCGAAGGGGATCGCGAGAAAGCCCGAAAGACCGGCGGCGCGCCTCGTTATCATCATTGTTGTCTGAAACATCATAATCATCCTTTCAAGTATATGTCCTATATCGAACAGCCCACCGGTGTCTCCCGCATGTACGGGACAGCCCTGTGTCGCACATTCTTTCATTGAATAAAAAATACGCAGGGAACGCTGAAATGGCCGGGGTTTACATCAACACAGAAAGGCGCAGTGCAGAATAAAATACGGCGGACCGCCGCTGGAAGAAAGATACAGGAGATGGCCGGTTGACTGGAAGAGACCCAATGAGAATTGTTCAGTTTTCGAAATCCCGGATACAGGGGGGATATCGACCTTGCCGCGATATTTCCCCTCGGTCCGGGAGCCCAAAAGATCAGCCCCTGTGGGGACAGGCCCCTTATCGGGCCGGCAGGGGAACACCTTGCACGGAGCGTGGTGCAAAGGACTGCCGTGAGAATGCATGGCCTTGTTTTTCGGGCAGGGTTTTTCCCCAAGACCCTTCGACAGAGCGACGCAGGTCCCCCCGGCGCTTATGATCAACACCAGCAGTATGGAAATAATTCCTTGCGTCACCCTGCTCGACATATCGACACTCCTGTTACGACTTTGCACATCTACCTGATTCGCGCGAAAAGCGCAATGACCATTTTACCTTGTTTGTATCGGCAGTTTGATGGTCATTAAAAACCGACCTTACACTATCCACGTTGCATACCCCCCGCCGGGGGGCTCTTACACCGCTCAGGTCCCTCCGAAAAGCGGAACGGCACCCCGCAGTGACGCCTCACCGAGGAAACCGACTTTTACCGTGTCTCCCTCCACGATCACCGGGACCTGTCGTTTGCCGCCGGATAATTTCAGCATTTCTTCCAGTTTATCGGGGTCCTTGTCCACATTGATGAAGATGGCCCGGTTTTTGTAAGCCTCCCTCGCCTGGTTGCAGAACGGGCAGGTATCCGTTCCGTAAATAATGATTTTTTTCTCCACTGCATTCTCCTTTCCGGGCGAACGCCCTGTTAATATATCAAGAAATCAACTACGTACCCCGTGATAACCGCCACCGCAAGCACGTTCAGCACAAAGGCAAAGATCAGTTTCCTCCTGAACATGGAACCCAAGATAATGAGCTCGGGGATGCTCGCCCCTGCGCCGCCGATGATGAGCGCCAGGACCGTTCCCACGCCCATCCCTTTTCCCACGAGCGCGGCGCTTATGGGGATGATGGTCTCGGCCCTGATGTACATGGGCACCCCGATGACCGCCGCAATCGGGATGGATACGGGATTCCCCGGTCCTGCCAGCCGGACCACAAGGTCCTGGGGGAAAAATCCGTAGATCACCGCTCCAATTCCGGCGCCCAGCAATAGATACCAGAAAACCCCCTTGAATGTATCAATCGCGGAAAGAGAGGCCTTTTTCATCTTTTCTTTAAAAGGGATGCCTGTCGATTCGCTCCCTCCGCTCTCATCGAGGGTCACGGCGCAACAGCCGGCCGTAGACTGAAGTGTGGATAATGGTATCAGGGTTACGGGGGGCATGGTATCCGAGGCACAGCATGCCGCGGGAGGAGCAGCGGTTTGGAGGGGATCGCCCGCTGTTTTTGTTTTTTCTCCGCAACAGGAAGTCTCCAGACCGACCAGGGCCTTGACCTGTCGCTCCATCCTCATTCTCGACAACAGGGCGGCTGCCGTCATGGAACCCAGAAACGTGATGCCAATGTAGACCGCCGTCACCTGGTAGCCCAGGAGCGAGAGGAGCAGCGCGATGATGACCGGGTTGAGGACCGGCGAGGAAAAAAGAAAGGCCATGACGGGTCCGAAGGGGACACCGCCTTTCAAAAGGCCCGCCGTGATGGGGACGGTCGAACAGGAACAGAACGGGGTGACGGAGCCCAGCCCCGCCCCCATAACATATTGTATCCACGAGGGTCTGTTGGACAGGTACCCCCGTATGCGCTCAGGGGGGAGATATTCCATCAAAACCCCGATAAGAAATGAAACCGCCACAAAGATGAGGACGAGCTCACCAGCTATGACAAGAAAGAATTTGGCAGCAACCACAACATTGTTTAAACCGAACATATTCTATTCTCCATTCAGATCTCAAGCAGACACGTGGATTGGCAAATTGTTTGTAACCAGGATTACTTCCATTCGAATATTGGTTGACTCCGTCAACCATGATCGTGCCTCTGCGGAGCATGGCCGGGAACCAATATTCCTTGATTTGCCAACCCTTCGTAGAGAGTCTGAGAAAAGGCGCCAAGACTCAGCACAAGTATTTCTTTCAGCGTTGGGTCCATGGCATCGAGAACGACCTGCAACTTCTGTATAAGATCCTTGTTGTCCCGCGACAGAAAGGAAGTCCCTTCTTTCGTTAATGTGACGCAGCAGACGCGCCCATCATCTTCGTTCCGTTCACGCTGTATCAGCCCCCTCTTCTCCAGGCGCTGAACAATGCGTGTTGCGCCGCTTTTTGTAACAAGAGCGCTTTTGGCTATGTCCCGCATCGTACATACATCCTTTTGCAAGACGGCGCGAAGCGCGCGGTATTCTCCATGTGAAATATTTTCGCAGCATGCTCCATCAATCCCGTTAACGCCAAAATAATAGACCAGAGTTTCTATGGACTCAGCAAGTTGTAATGTACTCTTTTCCACCGGGCGCACTCCCTTCGGCTTATATGGCTCAAGCCGTCTCTGCGGCTGAAACGTAATTGGTGCGCATTGTGATTCATTTAGTTGAATTTGTCAACTATAAATAATGTTAGAATCCCGGAATTCGGAGTGCGTGCCGTATGGTAGAATATTCTCTACGAGATCCACCAACAGCAGTGACCTTCCGTTGGAACTGACGGCTTACCTGCCATTGATGAAAGCTGGTAAGCCGTCAGTTATGGTCACTCGACTACGGTTTGCATGACAGGTGGCATACGCCGGCGGGGGTCTCCACGGCGTAGGGGAAGTATTTTTTCCTGAACCGGAGCGCCACGTTTACCAGGATGATCAGGACGGGAACCTCCAGCAGGGGGCCGATCACCGTCGCGAAGGCGTGGTTCGAGTGGATCCCGAAGATCGCCACCGCCACGGCGATGGCAAGTTCAAAGTCGTTGCTCGCCGCCGTAAAGGAAACAGCGGTGGTTTGCGCGTAATTGGCGTTTATCTTGTGGGCGATGAAAAAGGTCACAAACCACATGACAAAGAAATAGATGCACAGGGGGATAGCGATCCTCACCACATCGAGGGGAAGCTGTATGATGTATTCCCCCTTCAGTGAGAACATCACGATGATCGTAAAGAGCAGGGCGATCAGGGTAATGGGGCTGATCTTCGGCGCAAAGACGTTTTCATACCATTCCTTCCCTTTCGTTTTCAGGCCAACGACGCGCGTGATGATTCCGGCAATAAAGGGGATTCCGAGATAGATGAAGACGGTCTTGGCTGTCTCGGCCATCGACACATTGATGTCGAGCCCTTTTGCCAGCCCCAGCCAGTTGAGACCGACGGTAATGAAGAGATAGATGTAAACCGCATAAAAGAGGACCTGAAAAACGGCATTGAAGGCGACCAGACCGGCTGCCAGTTCCCGGTCTCCTTCGGCCAGTTCGTTCCATACAATGACCATGGCGATGCAGCGGGCAAGCCCGACCAGTATGACCCCTATCATGTACTCGGGATAATTGGAGAGAAAGATAATCGCCAGAACGAACATCAGGACGGGCCCTATGATCCAGTTCTGGATGAGCGAAAGGGCAAGCAGCTTCTTGTGCTGAAAAACCTTCCCTATCTCCTCATACCTCACTTTGGCAAGTGGTGGATACATCATGAGAATGAGGCCGATGGCGATCGGGATCGAGGTCGTTCCCACCTGGAGATTCGCAATGAATTTTGTCACGGAGGGAATGAAATATCCCAGGAGTATCCCCACGCCGATGGCCAGAAAAATCCACAGGGTAAGGAAACGGTCCAGAAAGCTCAGTTTCTTCATCGTAGAATCGTTCATGATTTTTTCTCCTCCTAGTTTTGATACACCTGTAAAAAGTCAGATTTCCTCTCCCATCGAGGGAGAGGGAGTATTTTTGACTTTTTACCGTTCCATCTAGTTTGATTATGTATCAAGGGCGCAGCTTTTCCGGGAGCTTATCAATAAATATCCGGATTTCGTCCCGCACGCGCCGGTAGTGGCCAAGGGCCTCTTCCTCGGTGGACGCGTCCTTGGCCAGAACCGGCGGGTCATCGAAGCCCGCATGCATTCGTTGTGTCCCCCCCGGAAAGAGCGGACAGGTTTCATTCGCGTGTCCGCACAGGGTGATTACCCAGTCGAAATCGTACCCCGGCAGATCGTCAATCGTTTTGGACCTCTGGCCGCTGATATCCACGCCCGCTTCGGCCATCACTCGCACCGCCAGGGGATCGAGGCCGCGCTTTTCGATTCCCGCCGAGTATGCCTCGATCTCATTGGGGTTCCGATGCCGCGCCCACCCCTCCGCCATCTGGCTGCGGCAGGAATTGCCGGTACATAAAAAAAGAATACGGAGTTTCCTGTTCTCAATTGTCATATACATTTCTCCAACTGCCGATATTCGAAACATCCAATCGCGGGATTTGGACCCGCGGTTAGTATCTGCATGCACATTCTCAAGCGCCGCTCGTATTATTTTGACCGGCAGCTTCTTCCAGCCAGCGGCGGATTTTGTGCTTTTCCGGGTTTGTTCCCACCGACACGACCTTTTCATTGATGACCAGTGCCGGCGTGCCCATGACGCCGTATTTTCCGATTTCCCGGATGTCCGATATATGGATGATTTCCCCCGGCGCCTTCATTTCCGCCATGGCCTCACGAACATCCATCTCAAGGCGGCTGCACTGGGGGCAGCCGGGACCCAATACGAGAACTCTAAGCCCCGAAAGGGGCTCTTCCTCTACCGGTTCCCCGAGAAATCTCCTGAATTCGCGAACTAACCCCACGGCATAATGATCTTCGGCGCTCCCGGGAATGTAATTCTTCGCCGCGAGCCGCCGGATCATTTCCCTGCCGATTGCCTCGTCGGACTGCCCGGCATACTCGGAGGCCATCCCTTCCATGACCCGGTTCAGACCCGCAATCCCAACCAGATTGCCCCTGATCCTTATCTGCGTTACATCGCTCACCACCGCCTTTTCATATCTTGAACCCTGTGATCGCGTCCTCAATCCGAAGGGCAATACTTACTCTACTCCCATCTTCCGCAACTGAGCGACTATATCCTCTTCCGGCATGAATCCGACGTGTCGGTACACCTCTTTTCCCTCGGCGTTGAAAAAGACCTGCAGGGGAACGTATTCGGTCTTGAACCGGTCGAGCTGCCCGGGGTCCTTGTCCACATCGATGAGGATAACGGACACCCTGCCTTCAAAGCGTTTCCCTATCGCCTCCAGGACAGGGACCATCCGCCTGCACGCGGGGCATGCGTGTGACTCCAGATTGATCATGGTAACCGTCCCCTTCGCCGAAACACTTTCAGCGTCGAATGTTCCTCCCGCGGCCCGCACATCCGCTGTCGTCAGAACGGTACAAAGGGCGCACCCGATCAGCGCCGCAATGAACCGAAATCTCATGCGTATATTCTCTTTTATCGGCAAGATATCCTCCAAAAGTGCCGTGTTTACAGGGCTCTCATTCTCATCGAATCACAGGATACCCGGCTCTCATCCAATCATTAAATGTGGCATCCACAAGAAAGACATTTGTATAGCCCAATTCCTGCAGGGTCTTCGCCGCCAGAGCGGAGCGCGCAGAGGTCTTGCAATAGACATAAATCTTAGCCTTTTGATCTGGAATTTTCCCCCAGACGTGCATTTCAAGGGTGCCCCGGGAAATATTCAGCGCACCGGGGATATGCCCCTCCGAATATTCTTCTCCATCACGCACGTCAAGAAAGACCACCTTCTCTTTTTTGTCTATAGCAGCCTTCACATCGGCTGCCGATACTTTTGGAACTGAAGCTTTAGCGTTCTCTATCATATCTTTAACTATGACAGGCAGCGCGGCTGAACCTTTTTCTTCAGACAATACTGTAGCCGACATACAAAAAATAATACATATAACCGCAATCAGGTTTATAAAAATACTTTTTTTCATTTTTAACTCCCTAAAATTATTTGATCAATGTTCAACACCATGCATAAATTCACGCCATCAAAAATAATATCCAACCCGCAATTCTATGCGGTAATCATTTTGTTTTTCTCCGTATTCCGCATTTCTCGTTCCAACGATGAAACCCGTCCGGAGACGGAATTCCCAGTTGGTAAAACCCGTGTAAAGCAGCTCCGGCGTCAGTGAAAAGCTGCCGTCGCGAAGATTCATCATCCCCGTGATCGCGGGTGTGAAATAAAGAATATCGAAGGGTTCTTTTTGACTGAGGCGAGCATACAGATAGTCCGTCATCGCGTTGGCCCGTCCATAGCCGCCTTCAGCCAACTGCAAGGCATTGCCCAGAAGCGCCGTGTTTCCCGTTGACAGATACGCATCGTAACCGCTGTTGATATAGGTGTAATAATTTTTCATCTCGGCTTCGGTGAAACCGGCATCATTGTGGTAATATTCTACGATCGTCGTCAAATCAAATGATGTCAGATGACGGATGCCGATGAGATAATTGACGGCTTCTCCTTCCGTCTGATAGCGATTCCCCTCTGCATCTAAAACATTTTTTGGCGCATTCCGGACATAGGCCAGTTCACCGTGCACTTCAAAATTGGTGGTGATGTTGCGGGAAAAATCAGCCCCGTAACGATCCGGCTTGCTCCCCCCCGTGAGAAACATCAGGTCGATATCCGTGTCGTAGAAAAGAAAATAAAACCGGCCGGCAATGTTCAGATTGTCGTTATTGCCGAAATCGCTGTTGACATGATCATAGACGGGAAAGAGCACGGGCGTAAAAGAAAATGTCTTTAAGGGGCCTTCGAAACTTTTGATATAGTCGGCGGTAGCCAGAATATAGCCCTCCATTGCCTGCTCCGGCTCATCCGCGTCCTTGGGCCTGTCCACAAAGGCCACCGGATTCCATGCATAACCCTTTCCCCACTTCATGGTCTTCTTCCCTGCGTCAAATTTCAGGCCATGTAATGGCTTCACCGAGCCATAGAGTTCATAAAATGTCGATCGTTCGGACTCGCCGGAATAAGAAGTCTTCAAATCCGTATTCGTCTTGGTATAGACACGAAAAATGTTCTTTTCATAGCTCCCTTCCAGTTGAATTTTACCGTTTGCCTCCAGAAGATTCTTCCCCTTCGGGTTGTCGAAAAAGCGCAGTTTATAAAAGGCGGAATTGCGGTCCAGGCCGAAAGCAACGGGTTTAAACTCGACATAGCCGCCGAACGAATACGGCTTTTTTTCAATTTCTTTAAGATCAAACGAATACGTCTCCTTGGCCCCCGCCCGGGCGGGAAGGATTATCAATAAAACCATGGCAAGGAGGCATACCCGTTTCATCAACGCAGCGACTCGATATTCGGCATAAAGGTGAGGGTAAAAACTTCATCCTTGAAATCCCGCTCCTTGATTTGGGCCACAATCATGATGGACGTATAGCCCTTGTAGAGGGGGCTGTCCGTTTCCATCACCGCCGGCCTCACGATGCCTCCACCAAAATCTTTTACATCCTTGAAGTAGAGAGTTTTTATCAGCATGTCTTTTTCGGTCAGGCATTCAATCTTTGTGGGCAGCTTTTTGTCCTTGTCCGCCCAGATTTTGAGTTTGTCATAGGCAACGGTCTTTGTTTTTGCCTTAAGATGCAGGAGATATTCCTTGCCCCCATCGTCCACCTTTTCCACGTCATATTCCGTGGCGTAATCCAGCTGCATAATATCGGCATTGTTGAATACACCCCCCACGACGGATTGGAGGCTGGTAATGCGGATGGGTTTGCCCACATTGGGAATGTAGAGCCACATGTTGTCGCCAAGCCGAAGCGTGCTCCGTCCCTTTTCGCTGGCAGGGGCGATGAAAAGTGCGGCGATTTTGTTCCGTCCCTTCTTGACGGAAAAAAGTGTGAATTCCTTCCTGCGGCCGTCCGGCTCGATGTTGATCAACTTTCTATAAGTTTCAAAGGATTCAGGTGACAGGTTCCTGTCCACCTCTTTGAGCAGCGCCGTGCCATCAATAGCGTACACCGGCAGGGCAAAAAACAATGTCAGAATCAAAATAATTACTTTTTTCATAAGATTTTCTCCTATACGTGCCTGAGGGCTTCGATGGGTTCCATCTTCGAAGCCTTAACGGCCGGCTGAAGGCTCGCAACCACGGCAACGATGATGACAATGACCGAGATGATCAGCACATCGGACGGCATAAGCGAGGCTTTCAGAAGCATCCCCTTTTGCTGGCCGAAATCGAAATGGAGCCCCAGCAGATTGATGATGACCACAACGGCAATGCCGATCAGGTCGCCGATAATGGCTCCGACAACGCCCATGCAAAACCCCTCGACGATAAACATGGAGCGGATTTTCCCCGGCAGTGTGCCGATGGCGGCAATGGTGCCGATTTCCCGAATCCGCTCATAGACAGCCATAATCATGACGTTCATAATGCTGATCAGAACAATGGCAATCAGCATCACCTTGATGAAGAAGGTCATGATGTCGATCATCCGTGCGATATTGAAGAAAGGCGAGAGCTTTTCCCATGTGTGGAGTTCGAAGACCGGCTTGCCCTGTTGATTAAGTTCTTCGGCCAAGAGAGCATCCAGTTTTTTACTGAAGGCGGCCAGATTGCCGAAATCCTTGAGGCGGATGGCATATTCACTAACCTGAGCATCCTCCATGCGCAGAAGCTCGCGGGCGTCGTCCATGTGGACGTAGCCGTCCTTGCCCCCGGGACCGGTGGCGCTCTCCAGAACGCCCGCCACCACAAGCTGTTTACCGTTGACTGAGCCGTCAGCGTTGGTTGCCACGATAACCACCGCATCGCCCGGTTTCACCTTCATCCCTCGCGCCAGAAGCTCGGGAATGAGAATAACTCCCGGTTGCAAATCGTGGCTTCCCTGCGTCAGCCGGTTGGGAAGTAGAGGTATCACCCTGAATTCGCGCTCCGGATCAATCGCTGTCAGACGGATGCTGGAGGTTTCGGTAAAATTGCTGAACATCCCGCCGAATTTGACGCGCGGGGAATAAGCGGCGATTTCCGGCTGGGCATCCAGGAGCTTTTCGAGTCTGGCGATGGCGCCGCCCTTAAGATTCAGGTTCAAAGGCAGCGTCTCGATGGAGGCGACAAAACCCTTGCGGTGCACCTGCATGTGCCCCAGCATCGAGTCGGTAATCTGACCGATCATCATGGCCTTGAAGGAGCCGGTCACGGAAACAAAGACCAACACAAACACAACACCGATGGTAATGAGCGAGGCAGTCAGCAAGGTTCTTCGCTTGTAGCGGATGAGATTGCGAAGGGCGATTTTAAAAAGGTTCATCATGATTTGGCCCCTCCTTTCGTCTCTTTTGCAGTCAACCTGCCATCTTCCAAGCGGAAAATTACTTCCGCCTCGCCGACGATTTTGGTGTCATGGGTGGAGAAGATAAACGTCGTCCCGAAGTCATCACGCATCTTCTTCATCAGTCCGATGACGGCATAGGCGGTTTGAGAATCCAGGTTTGCTGTGGGTTCGTCGGCCAGAACCAGCGCCGGATTGGTCACCAGCGCACGGGCGACGGCCACACGCTGTTTCTGTCCGCCGGAAATCTGATGCGGATATTTGTGCGCCTGGTTTGCCATTTCCACCTCGTCCAGCATGCGGGAGATTCTGTCTTTGCGCTCCTGCGGCGCAATGTTTTGAACCATGATTAAGGGATATTCGATATTTTCGTAAACCGTTAAAACGGGAATCAGGTTGAAATCCTGAAAAATAAATCCCAGGTATTTGCCCCGGAAAGCAGCGCTTTCCTTTCGTCCCAGTGAGCCGACATCGGTATCAGCCACGC
>Ga0209269_1001779_pt1 | contig 10511 bp, 14 predicted proteins | sample MTBAKMMethaMetaG_FD_187455 | JGI IMG/M metagenome (GOLD analysis project Ga0209269, IMG submission 187455) | Enrichment culture microbial communities from Arthur Kill intertidal strait, New Jersey, USA, that are MTBE-degrading - MTBE-AKM (Arthur... | ecosystem: Environmental > Aquatic > Marine >... | reverse complement strand
GATGGATCACCTCCTACGCAAGGGGAAACACCGATGGCATTTCGTGTGTTTCCCCCACCAATTCCGGCAGGGTTACCAGGCACTAAAAACAACATCGAGCGTCCCCATTCTGAGACATCTTATTTTTTTAATTTCAAAATCAGTGAATATGATTTTAAATATCGCACCATGCGAAATCGCGTCGTGAGCGAGTTCGACGAACTGGTCGATCTTCTTTATCACAAAGAGGATCATATCATAGAGATCCTCATCAGATACGCCAAGGCCAACGATTATGTGAAATATACCTCCACTCTGGAGGAAGCATGGCGAGCGTCGGTCAAAGGCATCAACCAAACCGTTTGTGGTACCGTGGTGAACCTCCAGGGGATACTGGAGCATCGTCCGGACAAAGACTATGCCAACGATCCCCTCTTTTTATTCGGGGTAATGGAAGCCGGGTTGCATCGGGCGAGAGACATTACGCTTTCAACGTTCCTAGGTCTGATGAAATACTATCGTCGCGCGTATACTGACTGTATTGTGGAATGCGTTCCGGCCGAAAAAGCCGAACGTTTCCGCCTCTACATCGACCGTGTCTTCGAACACATAGAGATGGGTTTCATCGAGGAATGGACCATGAGCCTTTGTTACTCGAAGAGCTTCGGACCAAGAACCGGTGCATGACCAACGAGAAGGACCGTTATCTTACGATCTTCGAAAGCATCCCCGAACCAGAGGCCATTCTGGACGAGAAAGGTGCGGTCACCACCGTAAACCGTTCCTATTCCTTCGCCTTTCGAGATGCAGAGACGTCTGAGGCCCTTTACTACGGAGAGCCGGCCAAGGTGAAACTTCCAGCCTCGATCGTGCAAAGGATCGGGGAATGCTTCAAGGACCCTGAGCTTCAGGGGCAGTTCGAGGTCGAGCTGGAGTCATCAGAGGGAACACGTCAGTACACAGTGCAGACCACCAAGATGCTGGACGTCGGTGAGAAGTTCCGAGGCATGATGTGATGAATTTCCTGACCGTGATCGACGGGAACCTTCAATTGTTAGGGATGAAGACCTTCGATCCGGCCTTGTCCAAATACATCCGGACATCCACAGAAGCTGCGAGAGATGTTCAGAGATCATTAGAGGCCTCCAGAGACTACCAGCGCATTGGTTCGTAACAAGCGACCTGGATGAATCTTTCCGACACGGTTCGAAAGGGCATTTCCAATATCGGGGACAGCGGGAAGACCGTGGTCGTAAAGTTGGACAAGGGTGTAGAGGTCTACGCCGATCCGCATTTGGAAAGGGTATTCACCAATCTTGCGTTCAACACCATTAAGCATGCGCCCTCTGCAAACATGATCGCTGTTCATTGCGAAAAGAGCCTGAACGGAGGATTGACCATCTGGTTCGAAGATGATGGACCAGGAATCCCTGTCGATAAGAAGTCCATGCTCTTCAATGAGAATCTGGGAGGTCGTACAGGGCATGGATTGCACTTCGTCAGGAGACTTCTCCAGATAACTGGAATTGACATCCAGGAGTTGGGGGAGGAGGGAAAGGGGGTCCGTTTCACCATAACCGTACCGCGGTCCGGACATCGAGTTTCCAGTTCTTAGTTGCAGAAATAATAAAATATGGTGCTTGGCTATGGACCATTCCCGTGAAGGTATGAAATACATTTTTGTCACGGGCGGAGTTCTTTCTGGTCTGGGGAAGGGGATAACCGCTTCCTCCATCGGGCGGTTGCTGAAGTCCCGGGGAGTGAAGGTCACATCTATCAAGATAGACCCCTATCTGAATGTAGACGCGGGGACAATGAACCCCTTCGAGCACGGGGAGGTGTACGTGCTGGACGACGGTGGCGAGGTGGACCTGGACCTCGGCAACTACGAACGTTTCCTGGACATCCAGATAACAAGTGCACACAACATCACCACTGGCAAGGTATATAAGTCGGTGATAGAGAAGGAAAGGACGGGCGAATACCTCGGGAAGACCGTGCAGATCATCCCGCACGTGACCAACGAGATCAAGGCGCAGATCGTCAACGTGGCCGAGGCCACTGGTGCGGAGGTGTGCATTGTGGAGCTTGGAGGCACGGTCGGGGACATCGAGTCGATGCCCTTCCTGGAGGCGGTCAGACAGATGAACGCCGAGCTGGGAAAGGGGCGAAGCTGTCTGTTCGTCCATACCACCCTGGTGCCGGTGATGGGCACTGTCGGCGAGCAGAAGACCAAGCCTACCCAGCACTCTGTAAAGGAGCTCAGGGCCATAGGCATTCAGCCTGACATTATCGTCGCTCGTTGCAAGGACCCGCTCGAGGACTCCATCAAGCGCAAGATCGCCCTGTTCTGCGATGTGTCGATGGAGGCGGTGGTCAGCGCGGCCGACGCCCGTTCCATATACGATGTCCCGATGGCCCTGGAAGACCAAGGGATCACCGAACACATACTGCAACGGTTATCCCTTCAGGACAAAGGTCGGGACCTTACGGAGTGGAAGGACTTTGCCCGTCGCATAAATGACCAGGAGAGGGTGGTGCGCATAGCGTGCGTGGGAAAGTACACCAATCTGGCTGATTCATATCTCTCCCACATCGAATCGTTCCATCATGCTGGCGCGGAGGCCGGGGCCAAGGTGCAGGTGGTGTTCGTCGATTCCGAGGTGGTCCAGCAGTACGGGGTGACCGAGGATCTGCTCAACGCCGACGGCATCCTGATCCCCGGTGGGTTCGGTGTCCGGGGGATAGAGGGAAAGATAACCACGGCCAAGTTCGCCCGGGAGAACCGCATACCGTTCCTGGGCGTGTGCCTGGGATTCCAGATAGCCACCATCGAGTTCGCCCGCAACGTGCTGGGCATGGACGGTGCCAACAGCACTGAGTTCGATCCCGATACCCCCTTCCCGGTGGTGGACCTGCTACCGGAACAGAAGACGGTCAAGAAGATGGGGGCCACGATGCGGCTGGGAGCGCAGCCCGTGGTGGTCGAGGAGGGTTCCATCGCCCATTGCCTGTACGGCAAGTCCCTGATCATGGAAAGGCACCGTCATCGTTTCGAGGTCAATCCAAAGCACATCGAGGACCTGGAAGCTGGAGGTTGGAAGTTCACCGGGCGTTCCGCGGATGGGGTGAAGATGGAGATTGGGGAGCTGAAGGGGCATGATTACTACGTCGCCTCGCAGTTCCATCCAGAGTTCAAGTCCCGGCCCAATAAGCCCTCCCCGTTGCACCTGGGACTGGTACGAGCGGCAGTCGAGCGCAAGTATGGCAAAAACCAATAAGCTTTATATGGAATGGTGAGCTTGGAGGGCCGATAGACATGTCCAATGACGATTACCTCTCACTTCTGGACCGGGCCAAGATGCAACTCCCGGAGACCATCGAGAAGCACGAACGTTTCGTGGTCCCCGAGCCCGACGTGTTCCAGGAAGGTAAGACCACCGTGTTCCGCAACTTCGGGGACGTCGTGGACACCCTACGCCGGGAGCCCGAGCAGATATTGCAGTATCTCCTAAGGGAACTGGGTACCCCGGGCACCATGGAGGGTCGCCGCGTCATTTTCAAGACCAGGCTGACCCCCGCTCAGATAGCCGATAAGATCCAGAGCTATATCGACACCTTCGTGCTGTGCTCGGAGTGCGGTAGGCCGGACACTCACATCAACAAGGAGGGTCGCGTTCTGGTACTGGAGTGCGAGGCCTGCGGAGCCCACCGACCGGTCAACGTTCGTAAGACCGTGAAACCTTCCGAAGAGGGGCTGAGGGAAGGCGGCATCTACGAGATGATGATAGAGGACGTGGGGAAGAAGGGGGATGGAGTTGCCCGCATGTTCGATTACATCATCTACGTCCCAGGTACCGCCAAGGGTTCCAGGGTCAAAGTGAAGGTCGCCAAGATCACCGGGAAGGTCGCCTACGGCAACGTTTCCATGGAGTGATCAGGCGAAATAGCAGCAGTTGGACCGGTCGAAACCGGGAACCAGCTCAATATCGAGCTCACCGTCGGTGTCCTTGGGCACGCCATAGCTGACATACGGCAGGAAGCGCGACAGGTCCACGGCCATCATGGTGGCCAAGTGCTCATCCCCGAGCACCGTTTTGCTTATCTGATACGTCCTTTTCCTGACCTCGCCCTCGTCCAGGAACCCCAGGCTGTGAAGGTATTCATGCAGCAGTATGTGAAAGCAATATGCCTTGTAGCGCCCCTCGTCCTTCTTGAGCTGGGCCATCGGAGCCCTGTTCATAACGATTATGTTGGTGGCCGACGGATATAGACCGCCGACCATGTGGAAGGCGTCGCCCCCCAGGTCGGCCAGCCCCAGCATCAGACCGGCCCGGGACATGCCCGTTGACTTGCTTACCGCCTCTTTCACCACCTCGAATATCTCTGGCAGGCCCTCGGCCCGCTCCAGCATCCTCTCGATACGATCTTCTTTCATTGTTCGTTCGGCGATACCTCGTAGTATCAACTAGTTGACACTGTCCCGCCGTTCCAGCGGCAACAACGATTTATCCCCGTACCTGTATGGCCATCCATGCGCACGGCCAGGCAGTACCTGCTGATGACGTTGATGTTCCTGGCCGTCCCGGTTTGCGCTTTGATCGTGGTTCCCACCGTACCCACTGGGTACAGAGCCTTTCAGGACCAGAACGATCCGACCAATCCTCTCATGTACATTTTGCTGGTCATATTGATGACCGGCGTCCTTTTGGTTCTCATCAAAAGGTCCAGATTGGGGACCCTTAAGGCGGTGCTCATGGGAGCGATGGGGCTGGGTCTGTTCTCCATCGGTTCGCTTTTCGTCATGATGGCGGGGATCGACGAGATGACATCGCTCATCGCAGGCATCGTCCTTTCCGGTGTGGTGCTCTACCTGCTGATCAAGCATCCGCGCTGGTATATCGTCAACGGAGCGGGGTTGGTCCTTGGCGTGGGTGCGGCCCTGATATTGGGACTGTCCCTAGGGATACTCCCGTCGCTGATACTACTGACGGCCTTGGCGGTCTACGATGCGTTGGCCGTGTACGTGACCAAGCACATGCTGACCTTGGCCGAGGGAGTGGGCGATCTGGCCCTGCCTATAGTACTGGTCGTTCCTGGAAGCAGAGGGGCGGAGAGGAAGAAACTGGACCTGCGAGACAGAAGCAAGGATGCTGAGCGGGAGGTCATGCTGATGGGGCTGGGTGATGCCATCATCCCATCGGTTCTGGTGGTGTCCGCTGCGGCCAACCTCCCCCCGGTGAGCGTTAGCGGATGGGCGGCCCCTGCCATGAGCGTGGCCGTGCTCACCCTTGCGGCAGTATTGATGGGGTTCCTGTCCCTTATGTTCCTGATATCGAAGGGTCGCCCCCAGGCCGGACTTCCATTCCTCAACGGCTCGGCCGTGATCGGCTTCGCCGCATCCTATCTACTGATATATCAGGACCTGGGCTTCGGTTTCGCCTGAGAAAAAGGATTTTGTATGCCGGCCAATATAACCGCGGAACGTGGAAGGCAGATATCTGGTGCTCTCGGACGTACATCGCCGAGAGTGGGTGGCCGAGGCGGCCCGGGCCCTTATGAAAGAGCATGGACTGGAAGAGGTCGTTGTTCTAGGAGACATCACTCATTTCGGCCCTCCCTATTTCGCTGAGGATTTCATCAAGGCGCTGGGGGCGAAGTGCTATGCGGTTCCGGGCAACTGCGACCCGCCGGGCACGCTCGAGTTCATTGAGAGAAACGCCATTTCCCTTCATGCTCGCAAGGTGAAAGTGGGAGACAGGACATGGGGCGGACTCGGAGGCTCCAACCCCACCATATTCGACACCCCCTTCGAGATGCCCGAGGAAGAGATCGACAGGTTGCTAGCTCCGGTCATGGAGCCAGGGATGGTGCTGGTGCTACACTGCCCTCCATATGGCACCTTCGACACCACCTTCTCGCACAAGCATGTAGGCAGCACTGCGGTTCGGGACCTTGTGGAACGTTTCAAACCTTCCGTGGTTCTTTCCGGCCACATTCACGAGGACCGCGGTGTGGAACAAAAGGACGGGATCTGGTACATGAACCCCGGGGCGGCCAAGGACCACTACGCAGGCATGATGGAACTGGGAGAGGAGGTCAAGCTGACCCTACTGGACCTCTAGGAGTGAAGCAAGGTATTTATACCGCAGCCCAATTAGGAGGCGCAGGATTGCTATGGCATTATGGCAAGGTAGATCTAAGAGGAAGCCCACCGGCGGGCGTTTGACGCTATCGAGGAAGAAGCGCAGGTTCGAGATCGGGAAAGAGCCCGTCCACACCTTCGTCGGAAGCGAGAAGCGCCTGGTATCTAGGGTCCGCGGAGCGAACGTCAAGGTACGCATGATGAAAGCTCAGTTCGCGAACGTTGTCGACCCCGCCACCAACAAGGCTCAGAAGACCAAGATCATCACCGTCAAGGAGAGTCCCTCCAACCCTAACTACGTACAGCGCAACATCATCACCAAGGGCGCGGTCATCCAGACCGAGCTAGGCCTGGCCAAGGTCACTTCGAGGCCGGGACAGGACGGCTCCATCAACGCCATCCTGGTGAAGGAATAAGCCTGCTGGGTTTGCCATGGCCTTGGACGAGGACACCGCTTGGGTGCTCTGGCCGGAATATTTCGACCGGTCCAGGCCCCGGTCCCAAGGCCGTAAGGTGAAGAAGGGGCTGGCCATAAACGATCCTGACGTGGACCTTGTCTCCGCGGCCCTAAAAAAACTGGGCCTGGAGCACAAGGTGGAGCGGGAGAAGTCTTATCCCGCCAACTGGTTCTCTAAGAAGGGCAGGGTGCTGGTCGAAAAGACCATGCCCAAATCCCAATTGGTCCAAAAAGTAGGAGAACTGCTGATAAGATCTCAGCGGTCCTGAGGCGTTTCTACCTCTTCCACCAGCTTCTTGCCGGCGGAAACGCTGTCCACTGAGTGGATCACCGCCCCGGAATCGATGATCACCTCTTCGACGTCCTCGTAGTTGATGGCGTTGCCTTCGATGGTGATCTTTATGCTCTCCGTCTCCTGGTCCACCTCATCCAGGGTACAGTTGACCCCGGACACGCCCTCTACGACGCTGAGGCGGCTGGCCAGATCTATTATGGACGGGTGATGCGGTTTCAGTACGTCGAGCACTAATCGTTTGATCTCGGACATTTCAGATCCTTTCCAGCGTTAAAATGGAATCCTGATATAAATTCGTTGTTGAAGAGGGCTGGAAAAGCATTATTCGCCTGCAAGGCCATGTAGCATGCATGATCGAGAGGGGAGAGGTCAAGGTCCTTGACATCAACGCTGAGTACCTGGGTGTTCCCACCGAGACGCTGATGGAGAACGCCGGTTGGGCTCTGGCCCAGGAGATCACGTCCAGGTTCGGCGAGGGACTGCATCTGGCCGTTCTCTGCGGACCGGGCAACAACGGGGGAGACGGCTTCGTGGCCGCCCGGGCCTTGACCAAGAACAACCGCGTTCGGGTGCTCCTGGCCGCACCGCCTTCCGAGATCAGGTCCCCGGAGGCCCGCTCGAACTTCGAGAAGGTGGAGGAGCTGCACCGGGTCTACAACGACGACGACCTGACGACCTATGATGTTCTCGTCGATGCGCTGATGGGCGTTGGCATGCGGGGGGCGCCGCGTGGGGTCTTCGTCCCCATGATCAAGGCCATCAATGCCAGCGGAAAACCGGTGGTGTCCGCGGACATGCCTTCTGGCCTAGGGACGGAGATGGCGGTGCGGCCTCAGCTGACGGTGACATTTCATGACGTTAAGACGGGTATGAACGAACAAAGCTGCGGTGAGATAGTGGTCAAGGACATCGGCATACCGGACGACGCCGCTAGGTACGTAGGGCCGGGAGACCTGGTCCATTATCCCATCCCCCTTCAGGATGCGCACAAGGGACAGAACGGAAGATTGGTTATCGTGGGCGGAGGTCCGTACACCGGAGCGCCGGCGCTGGCGGGATTGGCCGCATATCGCACGGGGGTGGACCTGGTGTTCGTGGCATGCCCGGACGCGATTAGGACGGTGGTGGCATCCTATTCACCAAATCTGATCACGTTCCCATTACCGGAGGACCATCTTTCCCCTGCTCATGTTGATTCGATAGTGGACCTGCTCGACAAGGCGGACACCTTGTTGATAGGGCCGGGGCTGGGTGACGACGAAGGCACCCTGCAGGCCATAAGGGACCTGGTGGAAAGGTGTGAGCTGCCGATGGTCCTGGACGCGGACGCCCTGAAGGCCGTGGCTGGGCACCTGTCCCTCCTCAAAGGGAAGCGCGGGGTGCTTACCCCCCACCATCGAGAACTGGAGATGCTGCATGGTGACCGGGTGCCCGACGACCTTGGCGCCAGGACCGATGCCGCTCGGAAGATCGCCATGGAGACTGGCTGGACGGTGCTGGTCAAGGGAAGGGTCGACATCATCACTGATGGAGATAGAGTGAAGCTCAACCGCACTGGTAACCCGGGGATGAGCGTGGGGGGCACGGGAGATGTCCTGGCCGGGATCACCGCAGGGCTTCTCACCAAGGAGGTCGCTCCGTTCGATGCCGCCAGGATGTCCGCCTTCCTCAACGGTTCGGCCGGGGACCTGGCCTTCGAGAAGTATAGCTACGGGCTGATGGCCTCTGACCTGGTCGAACGCATACCGCAGGTGCTCCGCCGCAACCTTTCCAGGGTGCGTTGAGGACCGAACATGAAGATCGCCTTCATATCGGACGTTCACGCCAACCTTCCAGCCCTGGAGGCGGTCATGGATGATATGACCTTCAGGTCCATAGGAACGGTCTATTGCGCCGGGGACATTCTCGGCTACTACACATTTCCGGACCAGACCGTGGAGCTGTTGAAGAAGAAAGGAGTGGTGTGCATTGCCGGAAACCATGACCGGGCGGTGTTGGTAGGGACGAAAGGGATGAACAGCATCGCCGCCTCGGCCATAGAGTGGACCAGGGAGAACATGTCCCCCGGTTCTTTCGAGTTCATCCGGGAACTACCGAACTCCGTCCACCGCCCGGTGGGCGGGGTGATGACCGCCGTACATCACGGTTCTCCGAGGTCCATGTCCGAATACATCTTCGAGGAACATGTGAACGATGAGCTACTCGACATCGCAGGGGCCAGAATGCTGGTCCTGGGCCACACTCACGTGCCCTACGTAGCCCACTTCGCCAAGGGGAACGTGCTTAACCCTGGGTCGGTGGGACAGCCCCGTGATGGTGATAACAGAGCGTCTTACGCCATATGGGACCCGGTGGAGTCCAGGATAGAGATAGTTCGAGTGGAATATGACCGGGAACCGGTGATGAATGGCATCAGGGAAGCGGGTCTCCCAGAGATGCTGGCCACACGCTTGTTGAGAGGGAGATGAATGCAGTATCAGGCATTTCCGATCCCGGACCGACCAGTATTGCGCCTGGAAGGTGATGAGGTCGCTCTCTGCGTGGGTGACCTGCACATTGGCATCGAGGCGGACATGCGTTTCCGTGGGATCGTCGTCCCTTCCCAGACCCATCGAATGGAACGCGAGCTGAACGAATTGGCCGATGGGATAGACCGACTGATAATAATCGGGGATGTGAAACACCAGGTTCCCGGTTCCACCAAGCAGGAACATGTGGAGGTCCCCCGGTTCTTCAATTCGTTGCTCAACCACTACCCTCGCATAGACCTGGTCAAGGGAAATCACGACACGAACATCGAGAGGATGCTGCCCTCACGCGTGGTGGTGCATGATCAGGGAGGTTGGACATTAGGGGATGTAGGATTCGTTCACGGTCACGCCTGGCCCTCTCCTGATGTCATGCACAGCCGCCTGTTGGTCATGGGTCACAACCATCCCGCCGTGATCTTCGAGGATGGGTTGCACCACAATCAGGTGGAAAGATGCTGGGTGCGCTGCCGGTTCAAAGGAGGAGGGGGCCGATATGATCAGGTGCCGGAGGAGGCAATAATGATCCCGGCCTTCAACCGTTCATTGGGCGGGGGCCCTGTCAACCTGGAGGGACCCCGCATGCTCGGTCCCCTGCTCTCCAACGAGCTGGTGGACCTGGAGAACGGACAGGTCTACCTCATGGACGGTCTGCTTCTAGGAACGGTCTCCTCCCTGAGGGTCAAGAGAAGAGGTTACTTCCGGCTCGAGGATTGAGATCTGTTTTGATCTGGTCGATCAATAGCCATCTGGCCGTGAGAAAAAAAAGGAAAAATAGGAAAAGGTTGTAAAAAGGGGTTTAGAAGTTCCGGGACAGGGTCTTGTAGACCGAGCCATCGGAGCGCCTGATGACCGCGTCTATGGGCATCTGGCCAGGCAGGGTGTGCGTGGCGCAGCTGTTGCACGGGTCGTAGGCCCTGTATGCCATCTCCACGGCGTTCAGGAGACCGGGGGACACCATCCAGTCCTTTATCAGGGCTGTGGCGGCCTTGCGGACGCTTAGGTTCATGGGGGCGTTGTTGTTGGTGGTTCCCACGACCAGGTTCACGTCGGTTATCATGGCGTTCTCGTCGGCCTTGTAGTGGTGCACCAGGGTTCCACGAGGAG
>Ga0209269_1001778_pt1 | contig 10513 bp, 4 predicted proteins | sample MTBAKMMethaMetaG_FD_187455 | JGI IMG/M metagenome (GOLD analysis project Ga0209269, IMG submission 187455) | Enrichment culture microbial communities from Arthur Kill intertidal strait, New Jersey, USA, that are MTBE-degrading - MTBE-AKM (Arthur... | ecosystem: Environmental > Aquatic > Marine >... | reverse complement strand
GAGAGTAAAAAACGGGAGGAAATGAAAGCGGCCTACAAGCGGCGCATCAGCGAACTCCGCCGCCAAATGGAGAGCGAACAAGAGCAGCAAAGGATTTATTATTATTACAATTACCCCGATCCTGAAAAAACATTGACTATCGCCGATGACATCACCCGCTTGGAGCCGGACAAAGCAGAAGATATACGCTCGGGCACGCGATTGTGGGAACGCCGTCCCACGGACCACGATTTTCTTCACCTTCGTTTGGGGATCAGCACCCGCCCATCCACAGTGATTTACAAGCTGGGGGACGAAGAGCAGGTTGAAAATCCGTTAATCCGCGAAGCCACCCGCCTGGCGGAGGATTCACGCCTGTTGTTTGATGTTCCGGTCACTGTTCCACTGCACATGCAAATGGACGAGCGTGAAAAGAAGAAGGTGGAAGCCAAAACCCAGGAACAGGAGGGCCAGGACGAGAAGGCGGTTGAGGTAAAAGAACTAACGGTGCGCCATTCGATTGGAATCACGGGCGTGTCGGAAGAACTGGTCCATGCTTATCTACGCACGATGCTGATTGATTATGCCGCTTTCCATTCTCCACAAGACACCATGTTGTATGTAGCCGGTACCAGTGCTATGCGCAAACACTGGCGCTGGGCGTACGCGCTTCCGCATTGCAAAGAAGCTGACAAAACAGAGACATTGTGTTTTGAAAGTGAGGAAAAACCGGGCGAGAATGAAGCGGATCGCATGCGAATTTTCTGGAAGAATATTCGCACCATCCTGGAACGCCGCCGGATGCGTTTACAAGACAAAGAAAGCGGCGCGGATGTGAAAATTCCCTTCCTGCTGGTGGTGGTGGATGTGCAGACACCTGCTCCAGAATGGTCTTGTCTGCGAGATCTGGAAGGCGAAGCCACCATTTCCACGATTTTGTTGGACGGCCAACAGCTTGGCGCGGCCATTTTATTTGTCACAACCGATCGCAAGAAAGTTCCCAGCCGGGCCGCGGCGGTGATTGAGGTTGACGAAGATTTGCACGATGAACAAAAAGCGGTCTTCCGTTATGCCGAAACCGGGTTTAATACCATCCGTTACGTGGGAAATACCACATTGGTCAGTGCCCAGGAACAGGCGCGCAATTTCTCCAAATGTCTTGAACCTCTGGATATTCGCCGCGGGTATGGCTCCAGTTTGGCTTCGACGGTGACCTTGTTGGAAATGCTCAACATCAACACCATCGACCAATTGCAGGAGTTCACGCGGGATAATTGGCGGCGCAGCATGAATCCCGCTTCTGCAGACTGGTTGTATACCGCGGTCGGATTGCTCTCAGGCAATGAACCCCGCGTGTTAACCTTCTCGGCCAAAGCGGATGGAGTGCACGGGCTGATCGCCGGCTCGACCGGTTCGGGTAAATCCGAATTGCTGATGACGCTGATCATTGGGATGGCGCTCAATTTCAGCCCGGATGTACTAAACTTTGTGTTGATTGACTATAAAGGCGGGGCGGCGTTCGAGCCGTTCAAGCGCTTGCCGCATAAAGTGGACATCGTTACCAACCTGGACCAGTCGGCGACGGCACGCGTGTTTGCTTCCATTATTGCCGAGTTGGACCGGCGGCAGAAATTAAACACGTATACCAACTCCAAGGATATTGTCCATTACCGCAAGAAAGGCCTTAACCTGGAGCCAGGTCGCCCGCCATACCCGCATCTATTCATTATCATCGACGAATTTGCTGAGATGATTTCTGGTAACGCCGAATACAAAGCCCAGCTGGAGAGCATCACGCGCCTGGGACGTGCATTGGGTGTGACCTTGATTCTGGCGGCTCAAAGACCAGTGGGCGTCACCGACCAGATGCGCGCCAATATCAAGTTCCGCATCTGCTTGCGGGTGGAGACCCCGGATGATAGCCGCGAATTGCTGCGAAGAGCAGACGCGGCCTTCCTGCCACCAGGTATTCCCGGGCGCGGGTATCTGCAGGTGGGCAATGAAAATATTGAAATGATACAAACTGCATACACCGGCGGGGATTACAAGGGGCCGCAAGAGGAAACCGTGGCTCCGAACGTCATCTGGTTGGACCGGGCGAAGAAAGGCACCGGTCAAAAAGCCACCGAGTTGCCCAAGTTATATGATGTGATTGTGGAAATGCTGGACAATATGTCCAAGGAAGAGTCCAAACCGCAATGGCGGCCCTGGCCGGAATTCTTGCCTTCGCAAAGCGGGACGAATATTCTCAGCCTGGAAACTCCGCTGGATATCGCCTACATGAGTGATGAAGACATTGAATTGTTGCGCAGCACTGACACAGCCAAGATCGCGGGGATCTCTCTGAACGAACAGGCCAGTGTCTTTTGGGAAGACGATTTTAGCTGGGGGCAGATTGAATGGGGTAAGAACGCCATGCGCCCGCTGGTGGGGGTGATCGATAATCCGTATCACGCCAGCCAAAAACCGTTGCGCATCGATTTCCCGATGGGGCACGCGGTGGTGTTCGGCGCATCCGGGCGGGGGAAAACCACCTTTATCCGCACGATCATCAGCTCACTGGTGTTGACGCACAGCCCGGATGATTTGCATATTTACATTCTCGATTTTGGCGGGCGGGCATTGAGCGTGTTTGGTGATCTGCCGCATGTGGGCGCGATCATCACCTCTGAAGAAGAAGAGCGCGTGATGCGCGTGCTGCGCAAAGTCAACGATGTGATTGAAAAAAGGCAGATGTTATTCTCGGATGCCAAGGTTAACAATCTGGATTCCTACAACCGAAATTTCCCGGATAAAAAGTTACCGGCAGTGCTGGTTGTGGTCGATAATTTTGCTGAATTCCGCGAGTATTACGAGGGGTTGATGGGGCCATTCATCTCCTTGGTGCGTGAGGGACGTGCCTATGGAGTACATTTCCTGATCTCCGCGGATGTGACCAACGCGCTAACCGGCAAATTGTTCAACCTGATCACCGAGCGATACACTTTGAAGCTTTCAGACTCGACTGAGTATTCTTCGGTGGTGGGGCGCGGCGTTCCTGCGGATTTGAGCAATGTGCCTGGCCGTGGTTATGTGCGCGTCGGCAATATGCCCCTGGAATTCCAGACCGCGCTTTCCTTCAACCCGGATGAGAATGACCCGGACAATATGTCGAAACTGGCCAGGATGAGCCTGAAGATGCAGAATTGTTGGGGCGACCAGTGGAAAGGGGAACGTCCATCCAGTATTGAAACGCTGCCGCTGCGCGTTTCGCTGGAACGGCTGCTTGAGGAGACCGAAGTTCCTTCTACCAGACGCTTGAACTTCATGGTGGGTATTGACGACCGCTCTTTGGAGACGGCAGTAATCGACATCGAGCGGCAGGGACCGCATATCACCGTCATCGGCCAGCCATTCTCCGGCAAGACAACCACTTTGCGCAGTCTGATCCTTTCAGCCGCTACCCATTATTCGCCGGAAGATTTGATGATGGTGCTGGTAGATTATTCGCGCAAGCTCTGGAAAGCGGGTGAGCAATCGCTGGGTGATCTGCCGCACGTGGTGGACACGATTGCGGATATTGAAGAACTGGATGAATTTCTGGAGAATCTGCGTGAAGAATGCGCTGATTTCGAAGTGCATCCCAAGCGGCGCAAAGTGATGATTGTGATTGATAACTACGACTCGTTCACTGAAGAATCCAGCCGCAAGAAGATGACCTTCTTCGAACAAATGGCTGGCATGGTGCGTAAATACCAGACCGCGGGTGTGTATGTGATTGCGGCCGGGTCGGTAAGTATGATGAACGCCTCGGATGATCTGCGCAAGGTGATTACCGCTCCCAATTTTGGCATCGCCTTGAAAAGCGCGGACGCGGTCAACCGCCTGAATGGCAAATTCCCGCGCAGTCTGGCGGATGTGGAATTGCCGATGGGGCGTGGGTTTATCATCCGCACCGGCATCACGGCGATGTGCCAGCTGGCAACTCCATATAGCAATGATGAAGATGTCGAAGGTTCGCTGGATGCCTGGGTGACGCGCATTCGAGCCCGGCATAGCGGAGCGGAGGCGAAATGGCTGCGGGTTCCGCCTCCTCCGGAAGAGGCCAAATCCACTGCGGGCGCTGAAGGAAGCGCAGCCACAGCTCCATCCGGCGCGGTAGACACCTCAAAATATGATGTGGCGGCGATCAAGAAGAAACTGATTGAAAGTGGAATGCCGGAGAGCCTGCTGGAATTGCTCTCGCCCACGGATATCATCGAAAATGCCAAGGGACTGGGATTATTGGATGAGGGGAAGGAGGGTGAGGGATAGCCATGGAAGGGTATATCGAAGTTCGACTCAATGTGTTTGAACACACCAGCCAGCGTGCGCGGATCAAAAAGACCATTACCGTGAGGGGTTTGATTGAAGAAATCCTCAAGGAGTTTGATGATATTGGCGCCGAGACCCCTGAAAAGTATATTCTGCAGCTCAAGGGAATGGACAAGCCGCTAAACCCCAATCAGACGCTGGCGCAGCTGGATATTCAGCCTCAGGATGAATTGACTCTCAGCTATTTACACCAGACCATCCGTAAAATGTTGGATCCGAAAGACCATGCCATTTTACGAATGGAATCGTCCAATCTGGCATTTGATATTCAATGGGTGCCGGCATTGATCGGCCGCCCAAGCACGGACGTGAACCACAATATTCTATTGGCGGTAAACATGCAGCTGCTGGCGCAGGGCCTAACCATTTCCAGAAGACACGCTCAGATCGTCTTTCAAAAGGGCCGGTTTTTAATTGAACCACTGGCTGCCAATAATCCAGTTTATTTAAATGGGAAGGAACTTCCTTTTGGACAGGCGTATGAAATTCGACCGGGAGACCGCATCGCTTTTGGACAGCAAAAAGTCACCTGTGTGTTTGAAAGGAAGATGCACCCGGTAGAAGACTCCACTGCCCAGGTCACAGGGCAGCAAACCTATCAAGCCGCCGTCCAACCAGTGGCTGAGCCCGAGCTCCCCACCCCGCCGGTCGAAGCGGTTCCTACTTCGATGGTCGAGCACCAAACCCTCACCGCTGAGCCGAAAACTCAACCCACTTTTCTGGTCCTGGAAAAATGTCTGAACCCGACCAGCCTTGGTCAAAAACTTCCGGTGCTGGCGTATCCATTTTTGCTGGGGCGGGTGATTCCGATATTGTCGGGAGAAAGTGGGGTGTCCCGCCAGCATGGCGAAATCTCTTTCGATGCTGCGCGTGGTGTTTTTTATTACAAGGATTTGAACAGCACAAATGGATCTACCTTAAACGGCAATGTGGTGCCGGCAGATACGGTAGTTGAGATCCACCGCGGAGACAGGTTGGGACTGGGCCATAATGTGGTTGTGCGGTTTGAGTTGTAAATATTTAGGACCTGCTAAAAAATAACTTGAAGTATCATCCAAAGAAAAAATCAACTGGTTAGATGGATCCATGCCGAACCAGTTGATTTTTTTATACCTCCAAGAATGGGTTTGACTGGATCAAAGATACCCTGTTGGAATTTATGAAAAATCGTGTAAGATATTGTCAGGCAATTAAAGATGGATCCATTATCGCGTTTTATAATTTATTGCTAAATCTATTTAGAGAAGGAAGTATCGATCATGGCAAATCTGCAAACCACCCTATGGGGACATACTTTTCTTAATCCCGTGATACCCGCTGCTGGCCCCAATGTGGGTTCTGGGAAAATGCTGGCGCGCGCCGCGCAAGGCGGAGCGGGTGGATTGCTGACCAAAACCATTTCACAAGAAGCTGCCAGGGTGCCACATCCTAATATGGTTAGAATTGGCAAGGAAAATATGCTCAACACGGAGTTATGGAGCGAACTGCCGCCACAGGTCTGGTTTGATGTGGAATATGACCTGGCGATTGCGGCCGCCCGCCAGTATGAACTTCCGATTATTGGGAGTATCGGGTACTCGGCGGAAGACCTGGCGTTGTTGGGACCGAAATTGGAAGCAAAAGGATTGGATATTATTGAATTTTCGATCCATTATCTCGATTCAGAACAGCTGATTAACACCGCCCGCGCGCTGCGAGAAGCTGTCTCTGTGCCGATTATTGCCAAACTCAGCCCGCATGCTGGTGATCTGGGTGAAATCGCGCGGCTGATTGATCCATACGTGGATGGATTCGCCTGTATCAACAGTTTTGGCCCCACCCTGACCATTGATATCGAAACTGGGGGAGCATCTTTGGGCTCCAAATTTGGGTATGGCTGGCTTTCCGGCCCGGCCTTAAAGCCATTAGCCCTGCGTTCGGTGTTTGAGGTGGCAAAAGTAACCAGCAAACCGGTGATCGGTGTGGGGGGAGTGAGCCGTGGTGAGGATGTGATCGAATATCTGATGGCAGGGGCTTCGCTGGTGGGTGTGTGCACTGCCGCGATATTCAAAGGGCCTGGTGTTTATGGCAAAATTGCCAGCGAGACAAACACCTGGTTGGATGAGCATGGTTACCAAAGTATTGATGAAGTGAAAGGCCTGTACCTGGAGAAGTTCTGCGAAGGGCAGCGCGTGGAAACAGAAATTGTGCAGTCGGCCTGGGTGGATGCTGGGCTATGCAAAATGTGCACGCAATGCGAAAGGGTATGCCAGTTCGACGCGATCACGGCTCCACCGAAAGAAATTGCCCATGTAGACGGGGATCATTGTAAAGCTTGCGGATTGTGCGTTTCGGTCTGCCCTTATGGCGCGATTTCTATGCGCGAACGATAAACCTTTCTGATCTCTTTTCCGCATAAATTTGGATGGAGGAATTTCTTACCCTTACAGGGAGGGCCAATGAAAAACCATGAGATGTTTCATGGTTACAAGCACTTGAATGAAAAAATTTGCGAGGGACAAGGCAGTCCCATTGTGCTTCTGCATGGCATCCCCTCTTCGCTTGAAGAATGGAATGCGTATTTCAACGACCTGGCTGCCGCAGGCTTCAAACCCTGCGCGGTTGATTTACCGGGTCATGGAAATTCACCCAAGCCCGTCTCATTGGAAAAATATCATGAAGATGCAATCTACCTGGAACTGGTCCACTGGATGGACTCGCTAGGAATTGAAGGCGCCTTCACGCTGGTGGGGCATTCCTTTGGGGGGCATCTGGCTATCCGCTATGTGTTTGAGAATCCCGGCAAAGTTGACCGGCTGGTGTTGATCAACCCATTTTTGAATTTTGAACAGATCAATTGGATCAACCGCCTGCTTTACTATAACCCGGCACTTCCCGCCGCAATTTACCCGTTTGTGCCCGCCTTTTTCATCAGGTTATTTATCTGGTTGGGAAGCATGCAATCGGATAAATTTTTCCAATCCTCTTTATCAAAAATGGAATTTGAAAGCATGGTATGCGATTATCAACGCGGTTCACCGCAGGTGGTTTATATCCCCCGAACGGTTCGGGATGAGGAAATAATTTACTCGGCTATTGATATTCCAGTCCTATTGATCTGGGGAAAAAAAGACCCGACCTTGTCCACGGCGGGTTTCGATCGAATCGCAAGATTAATTCCTCAATGTGAGACATTTACTGTAAAAGGCGGGCATTATCCACACCGGACGAATTACGGGGAAGTGAAAACCGCCATATTTGATTTTCTACATGCCCATTCTGGTTCAAACCGGTCGGAATAGAATCCAGGGAGTTTATTGGTAGATTGTTCCGCAATCTGTGAAAGTGTCATTTCCCGGACCACCGATACAAATAGAAGTGCTGCCATTACCGGTGATGTCGTCATCTCCGGCGCCACCCAAAATACAATCATCGCCTTTCTTTCCGCTGGTGATGACATCATCATATGGGCTTCCTAGAATGAGCTCATCGCGATTCTTGCCTTTGATTTTTCCATCTCCCACCAGGATTCTAGAAAGGTCTATCCCCGCGCATTCGGGCGGCTTCAGGGAATTGGCGGTGATAGCAAAATCTTGCAGGTCCATATGGGTCTGGGGCACCACATTTGTCGCCGCAAATGAGGTTGAGATTGAAATGAGAATAAGGGCGAATAGTCCCAGAATGGCCAGTTTCAGGTAATTTTTGATCCACATCTCAAATCCTTACCATTGTTCACATTCATACAATCGAATCTGTTGTTTAAGTAATTCGGTCAACTCATCCGCCGGCGCGGGGCGGCCCAGCAAATACCCCTGAGCTTGCGGGCAGAGATTGCTGCTTAAGAAACTGAGTTGTTCTTCGGTTTCCACCCCTTCGGCAATTACATTGATGCCCTGTTCAAGCGCATAAGAGATCATGCTATTCATGTTCTTTGCCTCGGATGGGTTGGTCACTTTTTCAAGCATTTTTCGATCAATCTTGAGGGTATCAATCGGCAATGAGTCGCGAGAGCTGATGGGCAAATTTCCAGAATAATCATCGAGCGCGATATGAATCCCAAGTTTATTGATTTCTTGCAGGCCGTGTCGAACCTTTTCGTGATTTTTAAGCGCGCTTCTTTCAAGTACTTCGATCTGCAAAAGGGACGGATCGAGGCCAGATCTTTCTAAAGCATTGCTAATCACCCGGTCTGGATCGTGCTCTAATTGCCGCTGCGAGAAATTCACCGCGAGTTGTAATTTCACGCCCGCTTCTTGCCAGGTTTTTAGTTGCTGGCAGGCTTCCAGAAGCATCCACTCGCCAATTTTATCGATTAACCCCGTCTTTTCCGCGATATTGATGAACTCATTCGCTGAAACCAAACCATTTGAAGGGTGCTGCCAACGTAAAAGCGCTTCCACACCGATGATTTTCCGGTTGGTGAGGTTAAAGATCGGTTGGTAGTAAACTTTTAATTCTTTCCTTTCGATGGCCTTAAGCAATTCTTTTTTGCTTTGTCCGGACGAGAGAATTACCGGGCTGTTTTCAATATCGCTCAGGGTAAACTTGTAAACGGTATGGTCAGCATGAACCAGGTAGTCATGATCTGTATCGTCCGCATAATGCAAGATTACCCCGTTATTTCTTTCGGCGAGTTTTGCCAGATCTTCAATGGCGGAGACCTCGATTTCTGGAATAGACTTCCCAGGTTCTTTATCATTCGTGTCGACCAACATCGATCCGTATCTGACCCGGATCATTGCCGCCTGGCTTTGCCGCGAAAGGGTGGAGAAATACCAGGTCATGATACCCACGGTTAAGATGGACAAAACCAGCCCAGCGACAGAAAGCTCACGAACTTTGTATACTTGCAAGGACTGTCCGAATATTTCCAGTGTGTTGGGTTCAACCCGGGGTATCTGGACCGTGCCCGCCTGTTCAGGGAGCATCGGGCTGGTTTCTGTATCATCAGTAACAACTGAGAAGTGCAGCCGGTCAAATTGAAAGACCATTTGAGGAGAGAAGGTGTCAGTCAGGATTGTGCCTGCCACATATCCATTGGTTTGGATTTCTGGCGAAATGATCAACGAATAATGATGTGGATGAATTTCTGTCAGCGTTTCAAAGTTCTCAGTCATGGCAATCACCTGGCAGATATCCAGGGTGTTGTTGGCGGAGAAGGCGTTTCCAGTGAAGGAGGTTGGTGGAGAGAGCGGAATTTCTCTCTGCCATCCGGTAGATTGCTCGAGCACGATCGCGGAGATAGATTGTTTGCCATTCAGATTCTGGATCTGATCAGACTCAAATAGATAATCGAAGGCAAAATTTACCTGGCAAGTTAATTTTGGAAAAAGCGGCTCGCCGGTATGGATGGTTTCCGAATCATATAGCCCGGCAGGTGCGCTGGCCTGATAAGAAAAAATGCCAGATTGTTTGTAGGGGATTTCTTCTTGAACGGTTCGGGTTCCCGGTTTTGTGAATGAAAAAACCGCGCCAACCAGGGATGCGAAAAATATCAAACCCAAAATGAAGGTTATCCCTTCTACCAGCCCAAAAATATTTTTCGTCGAATGATCAGGGTCGGGTTTAGGTTGAGACTGTTTTCCTGGTTTGAATTGGTTAATCTGCTTTTTTAATAAATTTTCCGATTGGTTTCTTAATTTCTTCCAAGTGGAAATGAGGGAGGTAATTTGGATGGCAAACCATTGCTGGATTTTAGTTAAAAAATCCGGTGTATATTGCTTTTTTTGAGATTTTCGAAAATTCACATAAAACTCAGGGACCATAAATATACCTCCTAAACCTCCGATCAACATTGCCATAGGCACTGGTCGCCGACCCCAAAGCACAAATTTTCCCGCGCCTGGGAGATGAATCCATTTCTTGCCGATCAGATCATTTTTCGTGGGCTGGTAAGAATCTACCCAATCGTTATTGTCGCCTTTTAGAGTGTATTGATTGCTATCTGTATCAATAATCCGATGGATTACAAATTGATCTAATCTGGGATCTTGATAAGTGACGATATCGCCGACCTGATAAGAACGCGCTGCCCGGACGATGACCAGATCCCCGGTATGAAAAAGCGGTTCCATGCTGTTGCCATTAATGATTACATAATTCACAGCGCCACCGGCGGCCGCAGGCGCGAAGAATATCCAGGCTAAAATCGCCAGGATAAAGGTTGAGCCTGCCAGGAAGTTGATTGACCAGCGCCGGTATG
>Ga0209269_1001775_pt1 | contig 10516 bp, 10 predicted proteins | sample MTBAKMMethaMetaG_FD_187455 | JGI IMG/M metagenome (GOLD analysis project Ga0209269, IMG submission 187455) | Enrichment culture microbial communities from Arthur Kill intertidal strait, New Jersey, USA, that are MTBE-degrading - MTBE-AKM (Arthur... | ecosystem: Environmental > Aquatic > Marine >... | reverse complement strand
TCAAACGTTTTTACAACCTGGATACCAACGCCTACCGGGATGGCGCACTAAGCGCAAAAGAAAAAGAACTACTAGGTTTGGTCGCGTCGATGGTCTTACGGTGTAATGATTGCATTGACTACCATATCCTACAATGCGTTGAAGCTGGTTGGAAAGATGAGGAACTCTATGACGCATTCAATGTGGCATTGGTGGTGGGTGGCAGCATTGTAATTCCCCATTTGCGACACGCGGTTGAAAGTCTCGATCTGGCAAGAAATCGATCTTGATCCATTTGCAGGAAAATAAAACAAGGGAGTTGCAGTTAAAGAGCAACTCCCTTGTTTTATTTTAGGTTTGAAAATCAATCAATCTGCGATGGAACACCACGCACATCGACGATTTTTTCGACAAAAGGCTTGATGGCTTCGACCACTTTCTTTGAATCGATGCAATCAATTTTGATCAGGATTTCACCGGTTTCCGTGCTTTCACCCATAAAAGTGCCTAATGCCATAATGTCACCACCCAATTCATAAACAGCCTTGGTGATGGAGGCAAGCACACCGGGTTTCCTTGTTACTTCAGCGGTAATGCGTACACCCGGATCGCGGGCTCCCATTACCTCGAGGAATATCTTAAACAAGTCAGTTTCAGTGATAAATCCGACAAGTTTGTCACCACGCATTACCGGTAAGCCTGAAATGCGATTGTCGGTCATGATCCGAGCTGCCTCTTCAACTGGGGTATCTTCAGTGACAGTAATCACTTCCCGGGTCAAAAACTCCTCAATGGTGACTTTCTTCATGATCGAGCGCATTTCCCAAACGGATAGACTGGTCGCATCAGATGGGTAGGCTTTAAGCAAGACTCTTTCTGATACAATTCCGATCAATTTACCGCGATGATCCACTACCGGCAACCTTCGAATGCGTTCTTTATGCATTAGGTCTAAAGCGTCTTGTAAAAGTGTGTCAGGATAGACAGTAATTACAGGATGAGACATTCGATTTCCGACAAGCATAGTGCTCCTCCTAGAAAGTGATAAAAAAAATATTAACTATTTTTAATCATTTTACATTAAGAATGCCAATTATTGAAATAGATTTGTAGGGATTAAGAAATCAAAGCTAAAACCGCTGGAAAACATTTCTTTCATTAAGGCTGAAATTTGCGCATAGTCAGGCAACAGGACGTTGGCGCCCTCTGCGGTGGTATAAGGCGTGACCATCTCTCGCGTGATCGTTTGCGTATTCATGCCGGTAAGTGAAGCGCGAGCGAGGGCTAATCCAATTCGAGGCCATTCCCAAACCGGGAGGTTGGTTTTAATGGATTGAAAAACTTCAAGCAGAACTGAAGGAATTCTTGGCCAAGATGTAGGAGACAGCATTTGCAAAATGGCAGACTTCAGGAAGACCTGTGTATTTCGCATGCGAAAGAAATCATCGGTTCCTTTTCGATCGCGGACAAATGCCAGGGATTGATCAGCGTCCAGATGATGTTTCCCGGCATCGTACCCGGCCATTGGTTCTTCAAGATTAACGGTTACACCCCCCATCGCGTTGATGACATCCTTGAATCCATCAAATTGAATCCGGACATAATAAGGAACTCGAACACCAAAATTCTCCTCGATTGTGCGAGTTACTGATTTTGGTCCGCTGCCGGGAGAATCAATTTCTGCGAAGAAATGAGCGGTATTTATCCGATTTTCACCATATCCCGGGATGGAAACCCACAAATCTCTTGGAATTGAAAGCCAATTAACCACCGGTAACAATGGGTTTACAGACACAAGGATAATTGTGTCCGTGCGACCAAGTGCTGTGCCGTCTGGTGTGCGGTCTACACCAAGTAATAAGATATTTGTACGCAATGGCGCTAGTAAATAAAGTAGCCCAATTGCAAGGATAAATAACAGCATACAGCCAATTGGACTGGATTTTTTTCCAGGTTGAGGCTTATGCTGTTTGGAATTAATCACAGGCGGCCGGGTGGGCAATGGGTTTGCCATCACTGGTCTAACTGGAAAACTCGGTATTTCGGCAGGCTTTTGAGAGTTTATTTGCTCTATTTTCGGAGCAGCGGGTATAGCTTGCGTCGCAGCTGTATTGATGCTAACCGGTTGAGTAATTTCTTCAGGATCTACGGGTTCTTCCCACATATCTAGATGTACCTACTTCTAATGATGAATAATGGACGATTATGCCATAAACCCATCAATAACGCCAATGTCAGCGTCGCGAACGCTTGTTTCTTTCTTTTTGTGAAATCTGGAGTAATTCAAGATTGATCTGATCAAATCGTTCGAATTGTTTTTCCGCCTTTCGAAATTGTGCGGTATGCGCTCTTCGGCGACCGTTGATGGATGGCGAGCCAAAGTGTTTATGCAACAGCTCATGGTACATAATAAAGTCAACCACTTCTTCCGATATACTCTTTTGATCGAGAGATCTTGAAATAGTCAAAATGTCATTGAGCGTATCATAATATCCCATCGTTCGGTAAGTTCTTCTCGCGGACCAGGTAAGGGTCGGTCTTTCCATCGCATTATTGAAGTATTTTTTATTCACGCGGGAAAAACTTTGATCCAGGTTTACATACTTTCCTGACTTATTAATTGGTCTGCCTGTTTTATGAGGATCCAGGCTCGCGTAATGCCGGATAAATCTATCTGAACGAATAAAGTCTTTTACCAATCCATTAGGTGTCTTTTTGGACTTTCTTTTTAATGAAACAATAATTTCTTCCAGCACATCATTGGTAGCATAGATAAAAGCTTCATGCATCAAGGAATTTATTTGATCATTTTGTTGTTGGATCGAATATGTATATTTGCAATTATAGAAACGGACGTTTAGATTCGCCTTTGGAAAGTATTTCCTGTATAGATGCATGGTTCTTGACACAGACTGGCAATGTAACTCTAAATAATCTTCACTTACCAGGTGATTTAGCCACAGGTAAGCCTGACGGTTGGGAGAGGAAAGATGAGCAAGCGGATTGGAGAACGAGGCTAATTTATCATTCAGGTTTGCATTGAACTTCAATATCTCAATTCTTAGCTCTGATATGTGCGTTTGATACGCCCATCCCTTGAGACTTGCGCAACCCATGAAATCTTCGTGAAGAGAATCCGTAAATTTGACAAGACCGTTGATGCGCACCATGCTACTTTGAATATTCCCATTTATAAACCGGCGAAAGCCATGTTTGGATAAATCCAAGATTTTGATACAAGTTTTTTCCGGCTTCAGATGATTGGAGAATTGCGACTGTGCATCCCAAGTTTTTCGCAAATTGTAAAATCGATTGAGTGAGGGTTTTTCCCAGACCATAGCCCCGATAATCAGGTCGCACAGAAATCGAGTACAAACCAGCTGTTTGCCCATTTTGATAAAGTAATCCGGTAGCGACTGTTTCAAGATTTTTTGCAAGGGCGAACAGATAAAAATTTGGATCTTGTGAAGCGATCAAATCGCTTGTATAAAGCCGCATTCCACTCAACTGGTGATTTGCTATATCAAATCCTTCACAATATGCCTCAGACCATGTCAAGAATTTTGGAGCTGAGTCAGGTTGCTTGGAATTGTAAATTGATAATTGGTCGGGTAAGGAGAAATGACGACATGAATCGTTTGATTTCAGGTCCAATGCCATCCACGGGGAAAAGTATTCTATTGTGAACCCAAGGGATAATAAAACCCCTTGAAGTTCTTGCTCGTTTCCACCGGGCAAAGGCCACCATGAAAAGCTGGAATTATAATCAGAATAAAAGCCAGTCGAATATTCAGCCATGCTTAGTAAATCTTTTGATTCACTATCTTGAGACACTACAAAATTCACGGCTGGAGAATTGACTGGTGTATTGATCGCGATCCCCCAATCTGTCTCAAAGCCTTGAATTTGAGGTAAAGCTTTCAAAGCCCGCATATAGGCCAGGATATTTTGTGAGTTGAGATGGTTATAATCTTGAGGACTCAGTTGGTTCATCTTTTCCAATTTTTGCGAAGAATTGGTTTAATTTGTCTTTAAATTCTTCAAGATAGGTGGTGGTTAATATTGCTCGCCTTGTTTCTCCACAAAATGAAGGATAAGCCCTTAAATATCGTTCAACGTATTTTCTGAATACGACCAATCCTTTCGGAAGTCCAAAAAATTGAACACTCAATCTGAGATGTTTGTCACAAATGCGAGAAACCTCATCAGGATGAATCTCATCGCGGTTTTTTCGTTGAAATATCCAGGGGTTGATGATAGCCTGGCGGCCGATCATTACCCCGTCACATCCGGTGACTTCTTTCATCCGGGCGATATCTGAAACTGTTTGCACATCTCCATTGCCCAACACAGGAATATTGACCGCACGTTTAATTTCGGCGATGGGTTGCCAGATGGCTGGTTGGGTGTACCTCTGGCTGCGTGTGCGCCCATGGACGGTAATCATTTTTCCGCCGTTGTCTTCGATGATCTTAGCGATTTCTAAATAATTGAGTTCACTCTCATCCCAACCCAAGCGGATTTTCCCAGTAATGGGCACCGGTAAATGCCTGGAAAGAAGAGAAAAAATCCGTTCGATTTTTTGCGGCTCGCGTAATAATCCCGCTCCGGCACCACGGTTTGAGACATTCTTTACCGAACACCCCATGTTAATATCGATGATATCCGGTTGATACTCAAGGATTATTTTGCAGGCTTGTAGAATTCGATCTGGATCATTATCGAAAACCTGTATGGAAAAAGGTTGTTCCCCATCAAAGCGGGATAATTTGGTCGGGATTTTGTAATGATTATTTAATACGTCAATTGCGTTTACAAATTCTGTGATGCTGATCGCGTTACCTAATTCTTTGGCAATCGCCCGAAAGGGCAAATCAGTGTATCCATCCATAGGTGCAAGAACCAGATCGCCGTAAACGGCGACCTGGTCAATATAGAATGTCGGATGTGATGCCTGGTTTGGTGACTGCATGTTAGGCGCTTGAATCATGGTATACGTATGGTTTCTTTTTTTCTGACAGATACATGAAATAATATCCGCTAGTTGCAATAAGTCCGAGTATACCAGCAATATACCAAATTAGCCTTGGATCGTAATTATCCATAAGGAGACCAGTTAATGTGATTCCAAATACATTCGGTAAAATCCAGGTGAAACTAAATGCCGCCATATATCTGCCGCGTTTATCTTCTGGCGCAAACCGGGCGACAATTGAAGTTCCCACAGGGGCTACCAGCATTTCGCCAATAGTAATAATGACCATGGCAACCAAAAACATAAAATAAGTAGAGACAAACCCATACATTGCGAATCCAATGGCGTAAAGCAATGTGCCGGCTGTCATCATGATCATAGGTGGAAAATTTCGAATCCTGCGGGTGATGGGGAATTGAAATAGTACCACCATGGCCGCATTAAGACTCAAGATGTATCCGAAGAATAACTCGTTTATCTGGTGATTGTCACGCAAAAAGACACCCAGAGTGGTATTCATTTGCATGTAGACTAAAACCACCAGCATTTGAATAAACATAAAGACCATGAAGGGCGTATTCTTGATAACATCTCCGTACCCTTTGAAAGAGGAGAGAAATGATTCGCCTTTGTGCATACCTTCCGATTGGGCGAGTGAACGGGTTTCTTTGATCAGGAAAAAGATAATTATTGAAGTGATGGTGCTGGCGACCGCGTCAGTAATGAATAAGTAAAGATAAGAATAAGCTGCAAGCAATCCACCAACCGCTGGTCCAATGGTGACTGCCAAATTTGCTGACACACGCAGAATTCCATAACCTTCGGATCGTTTCTCTTCTGGCAAGAGATCAGCAACCATGGCGTGCCCGGCCGGGTCGCCAACACTGGCAAACAACCCTGAAAATAAAGATACCAAAAAGAAAGCGTTGAGGTTGTCTACAAAGCCCATTAAGAGCATACTAAATGCGCTTGAAATTAACCCAAAAATCAGCGTTCCCTTGCGGCCAACCCGATCAGCCAAGGCGCCGCCCAGTGTGGTTCCAAAAATACTGGAGATGAAATGGACTCCAAAGAGAAGTCCTACTTCGGTAAGGCCGACATCGAATTTCTTGGTTACATACAGTGAAAAGAAGGGGAAAATCAGAGCTCCACCCACTCGATCAATAAAAAACGCGCCCATTAAAAGCCAGAATTGCTTTGGGTAATCGTTATAGATATTCTTAATCTTGGTTATTTGATTTCGAAAAAACATGAAAAAACTCCAAATCTAACCCATCGTGAAAGGGCAATGAGAGCATAAGTGTAACACTGGAATAATCAACCTTCCAATAGCCAAATGGCCAGTCTTAAAATATAAGGGAGCGAAGATCGGCTTCGCTCCCAGTGGATAAAGATATCTGTCTTGATTATTGTATCGTTATGGTGCCATCTTCAGTGATTTTTAAAGTCTGGCCTTGTTCAATTGAACTTAGGAAATCTGGGCCAAGCTGATCGACGACAATGAAGCGGTGGTTTCCCCAAATATCGGCCATGATTACTCCGGCCGCAGCCAAGGAATCAATATGTTCGGAGAATAAAATTGCTTTCGGTCCATTTCCAATTTTGGCAATGGTTTGCAATACCAACCCACCTGTGGTTGAACCAATTGTTTGAGGAATGCACAGAATTTTGCCGGTCATTTCTTTTTGATATATATCGGCGTTATTTTGATCGGAACAAATGGCTTTCTTCGAGCGCAGGATCACACTCTTTTGAAAGGATGCCAATGTATTAAATCCGGACCGGGAAACAAGAGCTTCACCTTCGCAATTGCCGGGTAGTATCGGGCGACCTTTGAATGTTTTCGATGGCATTATTTACCTCCTGAGTTTTCAGGCAATTTTCCGGTGATGGCAATATTGAGGATTTCTGGGTCAGTATAGAACCTCGCCGTGGTATACGTGCGCAGTTTGTTCGAGTTGGTCACAATTGGCTTTTTGCCACATAATGGATTGTTCATGAACATTAATGGGCAAATGGTTGTGATGTGGATATTATGGCTAAGCAGTGCCTGATATGTATCTGGTTTTTCATTAATGTAGGCCTCTTGTATGTCTGGTGCAGTGAATAAATATACAGGAACACTTACTTTGTTCAATTTGTTCTTTTGCAAGGCATCTACAAGAAGATCGATCCAATTTTCAAGTTGCAGGCGAGCCAGGTGTGGGCAACCAATGAAAACATAATCTGGACGGATGCCAGTGATTGACCATAATATTGGGTATGCCGCATAAACTTTGGCGAGTTCGGCATCGTCTATCAGATATGTTTGATAATTGGGATTAAGCAATGACCGGCCTTGCTCGACGGCTTCTGGAGTGATGTTTTCAACGTGGTATAGACCCACCGCGCCATTGGATGCGGTAGCTGCTCCCATATCTTTGAGATAAGATTCAGTGGTGGGATTCAAACCTTCCCCTAAGTGAGCGTCTAATCCAACGATGTAAGGCACATCTTCCATCACTTTCATGCCGATCGCGCTGCCTAAAAGTTGGGCATTAGGCCGGGTGCTTGTTTTAATTTCCACTAACCAGGTAGCTTTACGACCTTCGTCGGTAAGCAGACCAAAATGGGGGGCTTTTCCAACGATATCGCACATCAAGTCGATTCCTGCAGAGTTTCGATTAGTTCGAGCACCTAGAACTGAATTCGCGTAAACTACCGCAGAAGATTCCGACCAGGCCAGATAGTCTCCTTTTACAGGTATATTTCCTACTTCAGGAAGATAACAAGCGCAGGTAAAGGCATTCTTATTTTTTAGGCCTAATTTTTTTAATTGCACTTCATAATCTTTTTGTTTACCAAAGATCAAATTAAACGCAATTTTTTCAATAAAGCCCGGATTAAGTTTGTCGTATTCCATTGGGCGAGGATCTACCGTGAAGTTCTCTTTCGAAGTTAAACCCGCATTGATCAGTTCGTCAATCATTTCAAAATACGGCTTAATCGTATTTGCGCCAAAGGAGGTGACCAAATGCGGAGACCCACTTATCGGAACCAAATGGTCCGCTCCGAAGGTCTCACCATAAGTAACAACTGTCTTCATTACTTTTTGGAGGACTTCGCCTTTTTTTCCACTTAAAATATCATTTTCTTCAGGAGTAAGTTGCATCATCTCTGGTTCCTTTAGATTGATCGCCCTAATCCGTACCCAGCTTTAACGGCTTCAAATACGCGGCGGATCTGGAATGAATCCCCAATTTGGATTACTTGTGGTGCCGCATTTTCTTGCATACAAGATTCATACAAGCTCGTGTTGGGTCTCAGGCCCAAAGCCAGTACAACCAGGTCTGCTTTAAGCACTTTTTCTTCAACTTGTTGTTTCACTGGCTTTGCCAAAGGATTCTCAATATTTTCTGGCAGGAGAGGCGTCCAGGTGTTGTAGGGTGTGGGTACAGTGCTAGATACATTTTGATCTACGGTTACTGTTCCAGGTTGAACCGATTTAAGCCTGGTGTAGTTCATTAGCGGGACACCCATTTTTTCCAGGTCATGAATCATATGGGATCGATTTGCAGTGCACAATCCAATCATGAAAGCGTCTAACATTTCTATGACCGTGACCTTTTTTCCCATTTCGGTGGCCAGGTAATGCGCGGTTTCACAGCCTACAGCGCCTCCACCAACAACGACAACGTTCTCGGCGGTTGTGGCTAACTCGGGATTCCGTAGCAAATCAACCGCTTGAACCACGTGAGGAAGGTCTAACCCAGTGATTTTGGGGTGCACAGGTGAGCCCCCGGTGCAAGTGATAATGGCGTCAAACGAGAGTTGCTTTAATTCAGCAGGGTTGATTTCTCGACCTAGTTTTAAGGTTAGATTGCCATCTTGAATGCATTTTTCAACCTGATTTTCCAAGTATTTCAAATAATTGGCGACTTCATACTTGATTTTTGGCTGAGAACCGGGAACAAGCATTCCACCGATGCGATCTTGTTTTTCGAATAAAGTCACTTTGTGTCCGCGTTTTGCAGCTATGGTTGCGGCTATCACGCCCGCTGGGCCTGCGCCGACGATAGCAATTTGTTTCGCGCGTTCCACTGGCGGTAAATCGGCGGCGTAGACGTCCTCAAAACCGGTTCGGGGGTTAACAGCGCATTGGGGATGCCCGCCTTCCACAAATTCATTGATACAGGCTTCCTGATCGCCAATACATGGGCGGATTTCAGACACCCTGCCTGCGAATGCTTTATTCGGCCAATGTGCATCGGCGAGAAGTGGTCGAGCCAGCATGACCATATCACAAGATTCATCCCGAAGTGCTTTTTCGGCCAGGTCAGGGTATCCGAGTTTGCCAACGGCTACAACTGGGACGGGGAAACCTGCATTTGAAAGAATGTTGTTTTCTTTGAAATATTGTTTTACCAGGCGGGATACGGGCAAAAAACATCCTGATGGCATCGAATTCGGGGGATGTGGCAACCACCAGTTGTCATAACTGCCAAGATCAACGTCAAACATGTCTACACCAGCTTTTACGAGGTTACCCATGTATTCCAATGTCATGGCGATAGTGCGCTCGTTTTTAAATTTTTTCAAGGTTGACACGGTATTCATTCGGTCGCCGTAGGTAGCATTGAGCGCCAAGGAGAGGTCGATTCTATACATAATGGGATAACGCGGTCCAACTCTTTTTCGGATTTCGCGTACCAGGTCTAGACCAAATGCCTGCCAATCGGCATAACGCCCCATTTTTCTGCGATTGAATGCCGGATTGGTCATTTGTTCCAGTAAATAACCTTCATGTCCATGCAGGTAGATACCATCAATTAACGCAGCCTTCGCATCAGCAGACGCCTGTCCAGCGGCTTTGATGATTTTCTTGCATTCGCTATCGGTTAACGGGCGGCATGGCACAGTAGGTAAATAGAAATTTGGATTCCATGATGCGGAAACAGGGAATTTATATTTCTTGAGTAAAGATTCAGGAGAACCAACCCGGCCAAGACCAGGGGTCAATTGAATGAAAAAATGCGCACCAAACGCATGAACATTCTCGGCTAAATCTCTCCAACCGGCGAATACCGTGCGTGAGCGGTCGATTCTTGGAAAATAACTGCGATCACCAAGCTCGGTTACGGTGGGATCAATATTCTGACTGATGGGTATCAAACCCGAGGTGATCAGCCCCACACCACCTTTGGCGCGTTCTGTGAAGTATTGGATCATTTTGTTGGCTGGCCGGCCCATCTCTTCTGCCATGGAGATGTTACCCATAGGCCCCATTACTATGCGGTTTTTTACTTTTATGCCATTGATTTGAATTGGGCTGAATAGTTGCGTGTATGGATAATATTTCTTTTCCAGGCGTGCCTCAGAAAATTCTTCCTCATTTTTAAACCAATCTGGGAATGAACTTAACAACTCTTTCAGAAATGTTTCATCGTATTTTGGCATGGTTTGGTCCTTTGTGGTTAGTTCTGATAACAAGAAGCAGCTCGATTAAAATTATATTAATCGAGCGCTTTCAATCCTATTGTTTTGTGTACTGATTAGTATGTGATTTGTGTAACAATCGAACTC
>Ga0209269_1001774_pt1 | contig 10519 bp, 10 predicted proteins | sample MTBAKMMethaMetaG_FD_187455 | JGI IMG/M metagenome (GOLD analysis project Ga0209269, IMG submission 187455) | Enrichment culture microbial communities from Arthur Kill intertidal strait, New Jersey, USA, that are MTBE-degrading - MTBE-AKM (Arthur... | ecosystem: Environmental > Aquatic > Marine >... | reverse complement strand
AGGCGTCCCAACAGCATTTTATCCAGAATATCGCCTTGAATGAATCGATGACAAAGGGGGATTAAAGAATCATCTATTGGTTGCACATCCAGGGCAACGATCATAACGTCTCTATGCTTGCTTAAATGATGGATCAATCCATGTCCGATTTCGCCATTCGCTCCAGTGATAAGAACGACTTCTTTTCGCATAATTCTCCTGTCTAGGTGCTGATGGTTAAGATTAACTACTTTAATTTCTAATCTTTATTTTACAGGAATCAAGTTATTAAAAAATTGTGTTGATCTTCCTTAAAAAATTAGGGTTCTGTCATGAACTAATCGACAGAACCCTGAGTTAATTAAGATATTTGTTTAATAGATTGCTCTATCAGGCAGCGCTGGCGCCTTTCTTAAACCAGGTCTTCCACTCTTGATTTTCCCAAATAACCAATGTGGGCGCCGCAATGAAGATTGAAGAATAAGTACCGCTGAGCAAACCGACCAGCAAAATAATCGCGAACTCTTGCAAGGTTACACCACCAAACAACGCCAAAGCCAGAAGCATGAATTCAGAAGTCATCAATTGGGTATTGATTGAACGTCCAAGGGATTGAATGATGGAATGGTTTGCGAGAGTCTCAAAGCTGATCTTTCGAAAGATGGCCGAGTTTTCACGAATCCGATCAAACACCACAATTTTGTCTTGCACAGAAAAACCAATCACGGTTAACAACGCGGTGAGGGTGAGTGAGTCGAATTGCCATCCAAATACTTTGCCACCGATTGCTGCGAGACTGACCACGATCAACACATCGTGAATCATGGCGAGAATGGCACAAACACCGTAGCGGAAGGCGTTGGCGATACCACGGAAAGCCAGGGTGATGTAAATAATTACACCCAATGCGGCTACCGCGATGGCCAGGCCGGCGCGACCGGTGACTTCTTGACCAATTGATGGTCCTACTGAATCGAATCGCAGAACGGTCACAGTGTCGTTGAATTCTTTTTCCATTTCATCAACGACAGCTGCCCGTGCATTGTCATCCAAGAAGGTGGATTGAATCAGTAATGTATCAGTGCCACTGGTTTTGACCTGGATGTCTGTAATCCCTAGATCATTATAGAGATTGATTACATCAGCCGGTTGGGGGGCAATGCCGGAGTCAAAACGGACTTCAAGCTGACTGCCTCCGGTAAAATCGATAGACATGTTCATTCCGCCGCCAAACAACAAGATCAGCAAACCGGGAATGATGGCTACCAGAGAAATTGCAAAGAATAAATAGCGTTTTCCGAGAATATCTAACATTTCTACTCCTTAATTACGCCCCAAACCATTTACTGTTATCTTTAGGTTGAACAAGGGCGACAATCTCACTCAGGAATGTGCGGGTGATCACAATCGCGCAGAACAAACTGACACCAACACCAATCGCGAGGGTGAGGGCAAATCCTTTAACAATTGTGGCACCAAATGCAGAGCCAAACCAGAAGAGAATGGCACTGGTGATGATCGTAGCGAAGTTAGAATCGCGGATGGAAGGCCAGGCGCGTTTCCAAGCAAGATCTAACGCCTGTTTCACGGTGCGACCGGATCGCAATTCTTCTTTGAGACGCTCAAAAATGAGAATATTCGCATCTAGAGCACCACCTGTTGACAAAAGTACACCAGCGATGCCAGGCAGCGTCAGAGTGACGGGGATCAATTTGAACAGCGCCAGCGTGATTAAGGCATAGGTGATGATTGAGAAAATGGCAACCACACCTGGCAGGCGGTAGTAGATGGACATGAATAAGGCAACAATAATGAAGCCGATCAATCCAGCAATAATGGATTTATTCAAGGAATCCGCACCCAGGGTTGGTCCAACCACACGGCTTTCAACCACTTTGAAGGGGATCGGAAGAGAACCATAGCGCAATTGAATAGCCAGATTATTGGCTTCTTCATTGGTAAATTGCCCCTGAATAGTACCGCGGTCCTCAATGGTGGCGCGAATCACAGGAGTAGAGATGATGGTTTTATCCAGCACAATAGCCAGGTATTTTCCCTGATTCTGGCTGGTGTAATCTCTGAATATGGTCGCGCCTTCGGGTTTTAATTCAAAAGCTACTTCAGGTTCACCTAATTGATTGGCGGTTACTGCAACGGATTTTAACAAATCTCCGGTCATGACAGTATGCCAGACTTTATTTTGCAGATCAGTCGCGTCAATTGGATTTTCTGGAATGAGCGTGTCAAGATCGGTCTTGATCACTGTGCCGGAAGGCAAGGGGGTGCTGCCCATATCGACAAATTCCAATTGGCCGGTTTCGCGTAAGACAGAAACTACTTCGTCTGTATTTACCAGACCTGGAAATTCACCGACAATACGGCGGGTGCCGGCAACCTGAAATGATACCTCAGAAACGCCAAGGCCGTTGCTACGATTTTCGAAAATCGTGCGGGCGTCATCCATTTCCTGAGCGGATACCTCAAAATCTTCGGGTTTGTCTACTTCAAGCAGTACTTGCATACCACCTTGAAGGTCAAGGCCGAGAACAGTATCCAGATTCCGATTGAAATCTCCGATTTTTATACCCGGATTGGTGGGCAGATCGATCCAAACTACCAAACCGATCAGCAGGAGAATCAGAACAAGTCTCACTATGCGTTGATTCATTCGTGTCTAGCCTCCAAAGAACAAACAAATACCAGCCAGAAAGCGGCTGGCGCAGGAAATATTATACCGCAATAATAATAGAACAACAAAAAAAGACCCCGCAAAAGCAGGGTCTAATTTGAGAAAATGTCACTATTCAACAACAGTTTTTTCTACTGGCAGGCTTACTGTCATCCTGCGAATTTGATCTGATGCTTGTGGGACTACTTTTAGAACAACGAGACTCATATCCTCAGCTGGACGATTCTGGTCAAGACGAATGGCTTGAGAGAGAATTGTATCCGCAATCAGTTGTGGCGTAGGATCTTGTTCCTCTAAAAAGGACTCAAGTAATGTGCAGATATCTACGGATTCGCCTGAAATTGATCCGGCTTTTAACAAACCATCCGTAAACATTACGACCAATGTGTTTGGTTCGAGAGGAATCTCGGAGATTGTTGGGCGCACATTTCTGGATGAGCCGATTTCTACTGATTCTGCTGATAATACCTCAATGCGATTCCGTTGAGCAACGAACATTGGGGCGGGATTATTGCGGGTGATAACAATCGTATTTGTTTCCAAATCAGCAGACAGTACATTGAGGCACACGGGATGCTCTCCGTTGCGCTCAGTAAATAGGTGGTCAGACGCCGCGCGTGAGGCTGCACCATCTCGGACCCCTTCTGCGAGCAGTGCGATCACTTTTCGGACAACCATGCTGGAAAGGGCTTTACCTTCTTTTCCAGAAACCTGGGCATCTGCCATAACAACCGAAAGGCCACCAGTGGGTCTTTCAATAATCTCCAGGGTGTCTCCGCTTTCAAGAGCACCATATTTTTTTATTTTTGCCACCGCTATTTGAATTTCCATGCCTAAATTTTAATACAAATTCGGGTCTTGTGTACCAGCAATTTTGAATTATTCTAATGGAATTTTTAATTCCACATAGGTTTGGCGCGAACAAAGATGAGTTGGTGAGTTTTAAAGTCAAGAAAGTCTAGTTTTGGATTCAATCCGTGGGATAAGAATTGACCCTGAATTTGTTCCCAAAATTGATCATTGGGAGGCGATTGTTGGAAAAGATCATAAATAGTTTTTAGGATTCTGCTTGAAAAATTTGCCGATGTAAACTTGACTCCTAATAAGATAATGAGTTCCCCGTCAGGTTTGAGAATTCGGGAACAACTTTTCAGGGTGGCGGGTTGAAATATATATTCGCTGGGGAAGGTGGCAATCACTGTTTCAAAAGAATGATTTACAAATGGGATGTTTTCAGCTTCCGCGCGGATCCAATTCAATCGCGAAGAATGACGGTTTGCATTCCTTTGAGCAATTCGACACATTTGTCGGCTTTGATCAATGCCAAAATAGGTGATCGTTGGGTCCATCGCGGTAGCAAGATGGCCTGGCCCATGGCCTAACTCTAATACGGATGTGCCATTGATAAATTGAAGGATGCTTTGTGTCCAATTTCGCCATTGGCCCCAAGAAACAAGCCAGGCAACAAAATCATACGCCCAAGCAAATTCATGGTATAAAAGACCATAGAATTTCTTTAAGAATAAAAGAATCAGTTTATGCCGAATTTTGGAAAACAAAATAGATATCAATATTTTTAACTCCATGTCTTGACATAACCTTGATGTCTTAAGTATAATTCGTAGGCCTTTGAAATAATGTTAATTAAGCCAACGCGGCAACAGGTATACTGACAGGAGTAATGAAATGGCACCTCTTCCCAAAAGAAAATTGTCTAAGGGACGTCGCGACCGCCGACGTGCACACGACGCATTAAAATCCGTGAATCTAGTAGCGTGCAGCAATTGTGGCGAAATGCGACTTTCGCATACCGTTTGCCCAAGCTGTGGTTTTTACCAGGGACGCGAAGTCGTCGCTGTTGAAAAAGAAAGCAAATCTCGCTAAGACAGATTCTTATTTCGCGGTAATAAAAAATGGACCCTTCAAAAGGTCCATTTTTTGTGTTACAACGCCCAGGCGAGTAAGAAGCCGAGGATGGCTACAATGATGCCCAAATGTAGAAAAACATCATTGGTGGCCAGCCATCCAGAAGAGAGAATTCTTAATAAAAAATTCAGAATCACAAGCCCGATTCCGAGAAGGGGCAGTAATCCTTTGCGGGGAGCGAAGAAATTTGAGAGTCGATCAATGGTTTTTGAAAAGCGGGATAACATTATTGTTCTTCGTCCTCTTGTAATTCTTCCAATCCTTCAAAAGGTTTGTAGCGAGTGATAAATCTTCCGGGGATACTACCCTCAATTAATACATGGCCGCGGCCATGTTCTATTCGAGTGACCTGACCTACTTCGTGAAGCAATGAGATCAATTGACCTTCTTTGTAAGGCAATCGAACGCTTATAGGGATCAATTCTTCAAAAAGGCGTTTTTGAATGAGCATTAGCAAATCTTCGATGCCCTTCCCTTTTAACGCGGAGATGGCGATCGCGTTTGGAAAACTTTCCAGAACATGGACAGCTGCTTCTGGATCAGGAAGACGGTCCAATTTATTGAGGACTGTAATTGAAGGTATCTGGTTTGCTCCAATGTCTTCTAACGTTTGTTGCACCGCATGCCATTGTGCCAGGGCGTTTGGATGGGTGATATCTACCAGATGAATAACCAGATCTGCTTCAGCGATTTCCTCGAGTGTGGCGCGGAAAGCGGCAACCAATTGTGTGGGGAGTTTTTGAATGAATCCAACGGTATCGGTAAATAGAACAACCTGACCTCCGGGTAGTTCCACCCGCCGCGTTGTGGGGTCAAGTGTGGCAAAGAGTTGATCTGCCACATAGACTCCCGCGTTAGATAGGAAATTTAATAAGGTTGATTTTCCCGCATTCGTATAACCGACCAGGGCAATTACTGGAATTTGTGATCTGCGACGATTAGCCCGATATCGCATTCGATGCGCACGTATTTTTTCCAACTCTTTTTTCAGGTTGGTGATCCTTCGGCTTATTTCGCGGCGATCAACCTCGAGTTGGGTTTCACCTGGACCTCGCAATCCAACACCACCCACACTGCCTGAACGACCGCCGCCACCACCAGCCTGACGTGCCAAATGCGTCCAGGCGCGAGTTAAGCGGGGCAATCGATATTCGTACTGGGCTAATTCGACTTGAAGGGCTCCCTCGCTGGTATTGGCGTGCAACGCAAAAATGTCCAAAATGAGCGCGGTGCGGTCGATGACCCGAACCCCAATTCCAAATTCCTTCTCCAATTCACGTAAATGACGTGGAGAAAGCTCATTATCAAAAATAATAACCTCAGCCAGGCAATCTTCAACCAGGGCTTTGATTTCCTCTACTTTTCCTGATCCAACATATGTGCCGTGGTGAGGATGGTCCATCCGTTGGGTGGCTTCACCAACAACGATCAAACCAGCTGTCTCCGCCAGCAATGCCAATTCTTCTAAAGAATCTTCAATAGATAGTAGAGAAGGCGCACTTCTTAACTCTACTCCCACTAGAAAAGCGCGTTCTTTTGGACGTTCAGTTGGTTCTGTTGTTTTCTTAGACATAAATTCTCAATTCTTTTGAGTATTCATCCAGGTGATGAGACGTTCCATGGCGATTTGAAGTTTTTCAGCTGCGGTACACAGTGAAAGACGGACAAATCCTTCACCGTGCTCGCCATAGATCACCCCCGGAGTGATGCTTAAACCGGCTTCTTCTAAAAGGCGGTTGCAAAAGTACATGCTATCTTCGAATCCCTCTGGTAAGCGTGCCCAAATATAGATTGCCGCAGGAGGAGTTTCTGCCTGAAATCCTACGGATCGAATGGCATTCAGTATGATATCCCTTCTTTCCTGATAGATATCATTTCGATCATTCAACCAACTCTGGTCTTCAGATAATGCAGTCACGCCCGCGTCGTAAATTGGGGTAAATTGTGAGGTATCTAATTGGGATTTATAAGTGTGTAAAAGGCTGATAATTTTAGCATTGCCCAAAGCCATTCCCACCCGCCAGCCGGCCATATTGTAAGTTTTGGAAAGTGAATTGAATTCCACGCAAACTTCTTGTGCGCCAGGTACCTCAAGAATGCTGGGAGCTTTATATCCATTGAAACAGACATCGGTATAGGGAGCATCGTGAGCAATTACACAATTATATTTCCTGCCAAATTCAATCGCTTTTTCGAAAAATTTGAGATCTGCGATCGCGCCAGTTGGGTTATTGGGGTAATTTAACCAAAGGATCTTGGCTCGATTGGCAATATCTGTTGGGATTGAATCCAGGTTGGGCAAAAAGTTATTTTCTGCGGTCAAAGGAAGTGAATAGATTTCTGCTCCAGCAATCAAACCGCTTGCTTTGTAGACCGGATAGCCTGGATCGGGAACCAGTACTACATCACCTGGGTTGACCAAAACCTGGCTTAAGTGGAAAAGTCCCTCTTTTGACCCAATCAATCCCAATATTTGAGAAGAAGGATCCAATTCGACTTGGAAGCGGCGATGATAGTATTGGGCAACGGCCTGTTTAAATGCAAATGGTCCGCCATTAGGGCCATAGCCATGATGTGATTTTAATTTGGAAGATTCAATTAAGGCTTCCACAATGAAATCTGCAGGAGGCAAATCTGGTGAGCCAATATCAATGCGGATGATATCTTTTCCTTGGGCGCGAAGGGAGTCTATCTTGCGATTTAATGACGCAAAGTAATATGGCTTAAAGGATGCGATTCGGTCTGCTGGCTGAAAACTGGGTGTTAAGTGATTGTTTGTCATAGTCATTTATTGGGTAGTTCCTGATTTTTTAAAGTTAGGGTAGGAGGAAAAAATCTGCCCCATTTTGTCATCAGGTGGAATAGATTTCATCGGTATGATTACATGGAACGCTGAACCTGGCAAGGTTTTTTCATTGCACCCTTCTGATTCTACCCAGATTGCTCCTCCATGCGATTCGATAATACCTTTGGCGATATGTAAACCGAGTCCGGGGCCGCCGCCTTTGAATTTTGTTTTTCCGGTTGAGTGCAAGGCAACATTTCCGACACGACTGAATTTATTAAAAATTAGGGATTGGTCTTCTGGATTGATGCCAATTCCAGTATCTCGGATGACTACTTCAATAAAGCCAGGCAATTTTCTACCTTCGATGAAAATATCTCCATGGTCTGGGGTGAATTTAATGGCGTTCACAAGCAGGTTGCGAAACACTTGTAGCAACCTGTCTGGAGTGCCAAAGGTCATTTCGTTGAAGCCTGGAAAAGGATCGATGTGTAGATTGATGTTTCTTTGCTTCAAGGCTGGTTTCAGCTCCGCATCCAGTTGAGAGAATATTTGATTAAGCCAGACGGGTTGGAAATTAAGTTCCAGTAAATTGTTATCAATTAATGATACATCTACCATGTCATCAATGATCATTTTTAATCTTTTGGCGCCATTTCGAATGCCATCTATCAAGTGGTCAGTATATTCCGAATTGGACGGGTTCTCAGTCTCGGCGAGCATGAGCGAGTAACCTTCGATTAATGTTAATGGCGTTTTCAGTTCATGCGCGGCAATCGCAATAAAATCAGACTTACTGCGATCCAGCTTTTCCATCTGTTGCTTGATTGATTCGATTTCTTTTTTTGCTTGCTCGGAAACAGTTTTCGTTTCCATCTCTGCCGCATATTCGAATGCGTGGCTAAATATGGGAACAATGGTTTGGATGAGGTCGGCAAACTGTGTGGGATACAGGTTTGATGCGGCAATGTTTACCAGGTTATCAAAATAGATTTTTAGCGTTTGAGAAACCTGATTATATTTCCCCTCATAGTCATTGTAAGTCAAGGAAGAAACTATGGATACTAATTCGGGATCTAAGTGTTCGGGTTTATTTTCGGATGCGGCTTGGATAAGCTGCTGATAAAAAGCAGAAATTTGCCCGGAAAGATCTTTTTTTGAAAGACCTTCGGGTGAGGAGTTTAGCAATATTGCTTTCATCCACTCTGATTGGATGGCTTGCAAACATTCTCGTACAACCATACGTAATTAAGTTTACGACAAGATATTCAATTTTGCCATTTTTAAACGGTAAACAACCATAAACGTAACGTCTCACCCACAACATATAGACTGTATGGACTGATCTTATCCAATGTATCTTGACTGGTGTGCCAATGTGGGTAATCAAAATCGATAATATCAACCGCTGGAATTCCTTTTTCAAGAAATGGCGTGTGATCGTCCAGAATGGCATATCCAGGTTCTTTGAGAAAATATTCCCCGAACCCCGCATTTTCAGCGATAGTCCAAATTTCATCTGCCAATTCCGGGGTTGAAGTTTTTTCCAGCGGTAACTGAAGGTCTGCGTCTCCAACCATATCCACAATCACAACTGCCTGAGGTGTGAATTCCAGGTGGTTAACAAAGTATCTTGAACCTTGAATCCAATCCCAACCAGGAATTCTTCCCTGGTCCTCAGCATCGAAAAATACAATCCAAACGGATTGAGCGGTTTCTTCGGGGAGCACTCTTGCTAATTCAAGCAAGACAGCAACACCAGATGCGCCATCATTAGCACCCAATACTGGTTCTTTTTGCAAGGTTTGAGATTGATCTTGGTCAGCAATGAATCTTGAATCGTAATGAGCGGCAAGAATGAATTTCGGCGGTAGAGATGATTTACTGGTGATGATATTGGTCAGCGGTTGCTGGTTGAATTCTCCAGTTTGCAATTGTACCTGCCAGCCAACGTTTTTCATTTGGGATGATATATATGTAATGACCTGCGCGTGCGCATCGCTCCCGGGAATACGCGGACCGAGGGCGACTTGTTCTGCAACATGTTTGAACGCCCGATCTGCCTCAAATTCACTTACAGCAGGGGTTGAGGTTAACTCAACTGCTGGACTGGATGGAGAAAGAACTCGAGCACCGCTGATCATTACAACGGCCAGCAATCCTGCCAAAAGGATTGGGGTTAGGATTCTATATTTGCGATTCATAATAGAAATTCCTATTCTTGGTTAGCTGAGAATAGCCAGCTTTGGAAATCATGCTGGGCGCGCTTTACATAAGCGGAAGCCCGATCTCGCTTTCCATGCGGTGGGTTTTCCAGGGGTGGGAGGATGCCAAAATTGGCTTTCATGGGTTGGAAAGTTTTAAGATCCGCGTGAGTTATGTAATCAACTAAAGCGCCGAGCATTGTTGTGATTGGGGGAGTAATCGTTGATTTCCCGGCTAACATTCTTGCGGCATTTATTCCAGCCAATGCGCCCGTGGCGATGTTTCCTAAATATCCTTCCACGCCGGTTATTTGACCGGCAAAGAAAAGATCGCTCCGGTTTCGAAATTGAAGAGAGGGGGAAAGGAGATTGGGCGCTGCAATGAAGGTGTTGCGGTGCATCTGTCCAAAGCGCACATATTCAGCCTGTTCCAAACCTGGAATCAGCTGAAATATTCTTTTTTGCTCGGAGAATTTCAAGTTCGTTTGAAATCCAACTAAATTGTAAAGATCCCCTGCCAGATTATCCTGGCGCAACTGCACGACCGCATAAGGCCATCGTCCAGTATGTGGATTCGTCAGTCCAACCGGGCGCATCGGACCAAAAGAAAGAGCTTTCTCGCCGCGTTGAGCGATCACCTCGACCGGCAAACATGATTCAAAATAGGGATGAACTCCTGCCCGAACACCATCTTGAATTCCGTCTTCAAAATTTCTTAATGCGATTCGTTCAGCATTCACCAGTTCAGTAACAAAATTTGTGTATTGTTCCCTGGTAAACGGGGCGTTGATATAGTCTCCCTCTTCCTGGCTCCCACGATCATAACGAGAAGCGCGAAAGGCGATATCCATATTTATCGATTCGCCAGTGACGATAGGAGCAATTGCATCAAAAAAAGATAAATTTTCCAATCCGGTGAGTTGTTGAATACTCAGA
>Ga0209269_1001773_pt1 | contig 10523 bp, 7 predicted proteins | sample MTBAKMMethaMetaG_FD_187455 | JGI IMG/M metagenome (GOLD analysis project Ga0209269, IMG submission 187455) | Enrichment culture microbial communities from Arthur Kill intertidal strait, New Jersey, USA, that are MTBE-degrading - MTBE-AKM (Arthur... | ecosystem: Environmental > Aquatic > Marine >... | reverse complement strand
GAGCCCACTCTTCCATATGATATAATATTAGGGAATATAATATATAGATCTTTCTATCCTGCAGGGGGCGTTCTGGAAAAGAAGCATATAGGGGAGAGTATGTGCCCTAAATCATGCGGTGTTTGGGTTCAAAAAGTGCAATTGACATCCCCTCTTCAATTCCCCTCGGAGACAAGATGATCATTTCTTCCTGCATATCGAGAGAGATGCACTTATTAAATGATCATTTGAAAAAACTCAAGACACTCGTGCCGTCCACGGAATGGAAGTGCGCAGATGAGGACGAGGAATTAACTCCGATGCTACTACTGGCAAAACCGCATATCATCTACTTCTATTGCCATGGGGATCTCGTGGACGGAACGCTGCAGTTGCGGATCGGATCCAGGGAAAAATCCTGCTCCATTGACCCTACGGTGTTGAGATATATCATATGGGAGAATCCCCGACCGCTGGTCTTCCTCAACGGATGCCGGACAGCAGGGATATCACCCAAACAACTGCTCAATTTCATCGAACCGCTGGTCACTCATTCAAAAGGTGCAGGAGTGATCGGGACAGAGATTACAATCTTTGAAGAGTTGGCCACAGAATTTTTCGAACGATTTTTCGAACATTTCCTGGATGGAAACCCGGTGGGAGACGCAATCCGCCATGCACGGCTGGCCCTGCTCGGCCAGGGCAATCCCCTCGGACTGGTCTACACCCCGTATATTCTCCCGAGTCTGAAACTTATAAAAGACGATAGTTGAAAGATCGGTTGCATTTTTTCGAGATATCTATTAACCCGATATGAAAGTGTGGGGGTATTGTTATCTTGCAATACGGAAATCCGAAACTGTGATATCAGAAAATAGGAGGGCTCTTTTTTAATCGATATGTGGTTTTCTCATCGGTCAATACCTTCTTTTTCTGGCAATGGATTCATGGAACATACACATGAAAATATTATTATATTCATACGTGGATTTCATGGGTGACTCCTCACGGAGGCGTGGGCACTACAACGTACGATGCCAACTATGAGTTATCAATTCATTCAAAAATACCATCGTTCGGGCAGGACACCATAACAAAGCAAAATAAACGTTCGCTCTTCCTTACCGGTACCGGTATCCAACGACGTCATCAACTCACTTCTCATAACCTTTACTCCGATTCAATGCAGCCAGATGGAGCAAAAATTCGACAGATCTGGAAAAAGGGGAATGACACTGCATCGAGTGCTTCCAATCCAGGAATCCATTTCTGTTTCAAGCCATACCATGGACAATCCCTCGCAACTTGAAACAGACGACAGTGAATCTTGAAATATTCGTCTGTCAGGTGGAATCATTTGGAGTGATTTCTGCAATAAAAACTGAACAGAGGACACAGAGATGATAGAAAAGAGAAAAAACTTTAAATTGAAAGTGAATGTGCGTCTGGAACAGATCACCGGAGAAAAAGAGTTACCGGAAGTCATGGTCTACGTCTTTGACAACACAGGTCAGTATCTCAGTGCAAAGTCCGTACCAAAAGGCGGGCAGGGTGCCGTAGAGTTGGATTTACCGGCAGAACCAGCGGGCGCTGCAGTTCGGGTAATCCTCGCCCCTCCGCTGCGTAAAGAACAGGAAGAATTACCATTATGGATGGACCGGCTAATTCATACGGACAGGTCAAATGATAAAATCCCTTCAGCAGCCGAAATCATCAGAAAAGGTGGAATTGAAAAACGAATTCGCCTGCCGAATGACGTCGTCGAAATAGCAGTCTTACCGCCGGATTGGAAGAAGTGGATCCTTTGCCCATGTGTCGTCCGAGGCCGCTTGATCAAGCGTATCCCAATTCCAGACGGCACGACTAAAGAATTGGGTGTCTGCCATGCATGCATAAAAATCTACGATGTGGACAAGATCGCAAAAATCCTTCTCCGCCTTCCCGAACGCGACCTCTTTCGCCTACGCGACGATCTATGGAGGATCATACAAAAACCGCTCCCGATACCCCGTGTTTTTCCGCCCCCCCGCCCATCACCGCTGGAGAAGAGCATCACGACGGGGAGTTCCATATCACTCGTCAAATCAGAGGTGGCATTCCTTTCCTCTCATGTATCCACGCCGGTCATACCTTTACCACCACCCGAGCCGGAATCGATTGATATTACGGAGACTCAAAATTGGACCGTTCAAATCAGCAGCGATCTGGAATCCGTCTTCCACACTGTTTCGGCCTCTCAACTCAGGAATGAGTTAATCGCCAGGGCGGAGATATTATTCCCGTTTATCTGCGCCCTGGAATGGTTGAAATACTGGTTCCATATGGACCTGCTCAAATGCGTTTGCACCGATGAGCAAGGACGCTTTGAGACAACGATCTGGTACCCCTGCTTCGGTGATAAACCCGATTTGTATTTCAGGGCTGTCCAGTGCATCGGCGGCACACTCCACACCCTGTATGATCCGGGAGTTGCGTGTCATACACACTGGAACTATGTCTGCGGCACTGAGATAGTGCTGGAGACCGATGATCCGGCAGCGAATATTTGTGTCCCGCTGGATCCTGTTGAAGTGCCGGCCGGTGTGTCAGTATGGGTAATGCCCTATGCTGTTGGCAACGTGCGACTCGATGCGATTAAGAGCAGTGGTTTAACCGATCATACCGATGACGACGGCACATGGATCGACGCACCCTTCGGCGGTACCCTGGGTTTCCGGCTTGGCTACTCAAGCGGCATTCCATATAATGCCGATGGCAAGCCGGCCTATTACCGATGGCGTTATACCAAACTCAACAGTGCGGGAAAAGAGACTGAGTGGAGAGAATTCGCCGTACCGGTGGCTGATACGGTCGTACGCCATTATATCGATTACGATCTGAACCGCCCCGATCAACCGCCAACCTATCCCCCTCATACGCTCGGACCGCAGGAAAAGAATTGCATGCACGTGTATGAGTTTAAACCGCATCAGCCACCTCAGATTCCAAACCACAAGCGTGAGTGGCCACTCGACGATTGGTTTGCGGATATTAACTCAGGTATTCTTCAATCGGTCAATTTGCCGGGAGGCGTGGCAGATGCAGCAGGGGTCTATAAACTAAAATTAGAGATATATGACAAGAATGCAAATATCATCAGCCCCATATCAGGCAACTTTGATTTTATCGTCCCGATAGGCCTCGCTGCAGACGGCGTGACAGTCCTTACCCGTAAAGCAGATGTAAACGAGATTAAGGACGACGGTTTCGTATTTAACGTGCATATCGACAATAACGCATCCGACGCCGAAATATTCGACGCGTCTGTCAATGGCGTTTCCGCAGGAGCATGCGGTTTTATCGAACATGCACCTCTGGATATGGTAACTCTCTCGTTCAGGGCGAGACACCCCAACGGCTTTGCCCGGTTTAAATTCAGGGTTGTGCGCGGGAGTTCGGGATATGTGGCGCAAGCGTGTGCACCCGACAATCCAGATGTGGCCTGGGCGAACGCCCCGCGGGTTACCGAGGGGGTCGTGAACGGTTTTAACCGCGATTCATCCGGCATCTTCGCAAAAGAGGTAAAAGAATCCGTTATGCGGCAAGACTGTGAAAAGGCTGCATTTGCTGTCAGTCTTTATGTTAAGGCAACGGCAATGAACGGCTGGAATAGATTGTCAGAGCTGGATGCATCAGCACCGTCGAAAGCTTTTGCTCTGGAGTTGAAGAAATCATCATAATATCACCTCCTTTTCATGGCAGATCGGGCATATGAAGGAAGCAAGGGTGGTTAAAATTGCTAATACCTCCCCTCCCGTTTTTGTTCGTGTGGCTATAACGACTATCACCAGAAGTTCCTCCTCCTGCCGCCTCGATTCCCTTCCCAATCGCGGCCGGCGACCCCTACAAAGGGGGGATGATGATGACGGCACGCCGTTTTCAGGCCAGGATACGATCAGGATCCGGGTGTAGCCCGCACCCTCATTTTTAAAAGAAAAACCCGAAGAGGGGGAAAGATCCCCCCTCAGTTCAGGGCCGCGACCCCGCCCATTGCCGTCTCGACGGTGGCGATGTCCGCGATCGAGAACCGGCCATCGGCAGGTCCGGCGCACCCGGTGCGGTCTCCACAGGAGATCGTCGACCACGTATCCACGGTTTCAGCGACAACCTGCTTTCAGTATCCGTCGCCAGGGACAATTCCCGGTGAAATTGGAAAGGTTAAACGCCACGCACTCTCCAAAGAAACGTATGAAGCGATCCCTTCTCCCCGTTATCATTCTCGCCATTCTTGCCGCCGGGATCTGCGTTGCCGGATGCACGACGACCCCCGCGTCCGGATCAAACGTACCGGCATCGCTCTCTCCTGCAGCCCAACCGGCATCAGGTTCTCTGAGTGCTGCGGAACTCAACGAGACACTCGCACGGTTCGACGCCTACGCCGAGAAGGCGCGGCAGAGATGGGACGTCCCTGGCATGGCCGTCGCCATTGTAAAAGACGGCAGGATCATCTTTGTCAAAGCGTATGGCGTGAAGACCGCCGGGGGATCTGACCCCGTTACAACGGATACCGTATTCGAGATCGGATCCACCACAAAAGCCTTCATGTCCGCCCTTGTTGCCATGGACGTGGACAGCGGCCGGATGAACTGGACCGATCCGGTGGTCAGATATGTCCCGGATTTCCAGATGAGCGACCCCTGGATAACAAACGAGTTCACGCTCACCGATGCGCTTGCCCACCGGAGCGGCCTTTACGAGAAATGGGGCCAGGATCTTGCAACCCTCGGGTATAACCAGAGCGAGACCATCCACGCGCTCCGGTATGCGGAGCCGGTCACGAGTTTCCGGTCCGCGTACCGGTACCAGAACATTTTCTACATTGTCGATGCCGCAGCGGTCGAGAACACCAGCGGGATGAGTTTCGAAGAGAATCTCAGGACCCGGATCTTTGCGCCGCTCGACATGAAGAGCGCATCTACCGGGTACGCTGCATTCCAGTCGGCCCCCGACCACGCAGGCCTTCACGTCATCGGGGAACTGCCCGACGGCACCATCGGGCCGATCGTTACTGACCCCGACTGGCGGTTCAACACGATCACCGACCGCCTGGGACCGGCCGGCGATATCAATGCAAACATCCGGGATATGGCGACCTGGGTGATCTTCCAGCTGGGAAACGGCACATTTGAAGGGAAACAACTCATAAGCCCGGAGAATATGGCCTACATGCACACGCCGCAGATCCTGATCCCCGAGGAGTCGAGTGCCGACTCGAAGAGTTACTACTGCCTGGGCTGGATTTATCAGGAGATGAACGGGACGGCCCCGGTCGTCAGGCATACCGGTGAGACGCTCGGCAACCATGCCTATATCCTGATGGTCCCCGGGGAGAACCTGGGCATCGTCGTTCTCGCAAACGAAGCCGGGGTCGGCCTCAACGAAGATGTCGGCAATACGTTCTACACGATGTATTGCGGCACCTACACGCCGGATCCCGTTGCGGAGAACACAAGCCCGTATGAAGGCGTCTATAAGGACCTGCTTCTCCCCACACCCGTTCCCCGGCCGGAGAATCCGGCATCCCCCCTCCCGCCGGATAGATATGCCGGGACCTATACGAACAATGTCTACGGCACGGCAACCGTTGCCGATGTCGACGGGAACCTGACCCTGACGCTCGGGAAAGATCCCGTTACGCTCTATCTCTCACCCTGGGACGGGAACACCTTCAGATCAACCTGTCCTGAATGGTCGTGGCTGCAGGCGTATGACGGCAGGGTCACGTTCGGCACAGACACCGACGGCACCGTCGGCGAGCTGACGACGTCGCTCTTCCTGCAGAAGCTCTTCCGCCAGGACGCGACATTTACACGGATCGGCGCGGTATAACTAAAAAACCCCTTTTCCCTTCTCCCGGAATTCCATCACGTCACGGGCTCGCGGCATAGCGGCCTTGATACCGGCATCAATCGAAAAAAGAGACAATTCCCGGAAATTCATTTCGTCAGGTTAAAGCACACCTTCGATAATCTATCTTCATGAATGATTCTTCCGGTTTTATTCCTATACTGATTTTTGCCGGCCTGCTTTTCCTTTCCGCCGGCTGTACTGCCGCAGGTTGGACAGATATCACTCAGCCAGTCTCCACTCCTGCCGCGGGCCAGTTTCAATCCGGCAATGCCATGGATTTCCAGAATGAAACCCGGCTCAGCGAGTTCATTGCCGACTTCGATACCTATGCGGAGAGGGCAATGCAGGACTGGGACGTTCCGGGCATGGCCGTTGCAATTGTACAGGACGGCAAGGTAATCTTTGAGAAAGGGTACGGCGTGAAGACCGCAGGTGAATCCGATCCCGTCACCACTGACACTCTTTTCCAGATAGGTTCAACCTCCAAAGCTTTCACGGTTGCACTTGCAGCAATGGAAGTGGACAGTGGCAGGATGAACTGGAGCGATCCAATGATCAGGTACGTCCCGGAGTTTAAGATGAAAGACCCGTGGGTGACAAATGAGTTCTCGATCACAGACTCTTTCGCCCAGAGGAGCGGACTTGACAGTTACTGGGGAACCGACCTCTCCATAATCGGGTATAACCGAAGTGAGCATATTTATGCCCTCCGCTATGCTGAACCTATCTCCAGCTTCCGGTCGGCATATGCGTACCAGAACATCCCGTTTATAGCGGCAGCCGCGGCAATCGAAAATACAAGCGGGATGAGCTGGGAGGATAACCTGCAGAGCCGGATCTTTACCCCTCTGAATATGACCGGGGCCTCCACAGGATATGACTCATTCCAGTCGTCCCCGGATCATGTTTCTCTCCATGTAAACGGCGTACTTTCGGGTAACACGACAGGGCCGGTCGCCATAGATCCCGATAGTCCGTTCAATGATTTCACCACGATAATGGGACCTGCCGGCGGCATCAATGCAAACATTAAGGATATGGCGGCCTGGGCTATATTCCAGCTCGGCAACGGGTCGTCTGAAGGGGAGCAGTTGATAAGTCCTGAGAATATGGCCTACATGCACACGCCGAGAACCCCGATGGCAACGGTGAGCGCGGCAAATGATTCAAAGCGGTATTACTGCCAGGGATGGGTGTATGAGGAGCAGTCCGGATATCTGTCCTATGTCTGGCACACCGGAGAGACGATCGGCAACCATGCGATAGTTTTGATTATTCCCGACATGAACGCGGGAATAGTTATTCTGGTAAACAATGCCGATGCACCCCATCCTGATATCCTTGGACGCATGTTCTATAACTGGTGTGTCGGCCGTGAAACCCCCGACGTCAGTGCTCAATTCCTCAATAAATACCAGGCGGGAAGTGCCGATCTCCTGACTCCCCTGCCGGTCCGGCCTGAAAATGCTACTCAGCCTATGGCCCTTGCAGAATATACCGGGTCATACACGAATGATGCCTATGGAACGGCAATGGTTGCCGAAGAGAACGGCAACCTTACCATTGTTTACGGCAAACGGCCCATCACATATTACCTGTCACCATGGGACGGGAATACATTCTCTGTGAAATGCCCGCAATGGATTCAGGAATATAACGGCAGGGCAACATTTATTCCCGGACCGGATGACACCATCTGCCAGCTGACGATGCCACTCTTTGAAACAGAAAGTGCAACATTTGACCGGGCGTAATGAGAAGGGAAACGGGGTATGTGGCTGACCTCCTGCTCTCCTTTTTACATCTTTAATACTTTCCCTGCTGATTTATTGCAGTAATTTATTTTCCGGGTTTTGTTTTGGCTTTTCATGCGGTCCGGGGGCACTGACTGCATGGCAATTATGGCCCTGAATGAGCAGCGGCACCCTTAATATTCTTAAAAGGCTGATGGGCCTTTTACTTCCGGGTGGTTTCTGAAAAAAAGGCAAATTTAAAAGCAGCAGGTTTATCCCCTAAAGATGAAGACTGAGAATCAATGAAGCCCGGTATTTTTTATTGTGTTCTGGCAGCGGCATTCCTCTTGATACTGTTCGCCGGCTGTACGGAAAATGGTTCAGATGCGTCCGGCGCAGTTTCGGATAGCCATATTCAGGTAAAAGCTTCGGCAGATGCCCTTTACAAATCGGGAGTAGCAGAGTATGATGCCGGGAATTACTCTGCAGCAGCAGAATATTTTGATGAGGCAGAGAGCCTTTACGAGAGTGTCGGACTTTCTGAGGATGCACTCGCGGCTAAGAAAAAGGTTTTTTCCTCCCGGAGGTGTGTTCTTGAATATTCACTTAATGAAACAGAAGCAAAAGATGCTTTAAGAGAGAAAGTGCCCGCGATTACAGATGAGGAAATTTCCGACTGGCTTTCAAACTCCGCGCAAAAATTAGTCTCTGGTGGAGAGACGCTTTACTTCTCTGAAACAGCCTTTAATTACCTCCATGAACATTATGAAATTCTGCAAAAGCTGCCAGGGGGAATCGATTTTGATTATATCTCCCGCGAGGTGTTGTCAGGCAGAAAGCCGGACGGCGATTCCCCGTATTTCAACCCTGTTTATTACACAGGTACAGAGAATTTTGTTCTTTCCGGGGATGTGCTGAAGGATACGGGAACCGTACAGATCTGGCTGCCGCTTCCGGTCGAGACCGAGTCCCAGACCAATGTTTCTGTTTCAAATCTTTCCTATAGTGAGTATATCGCATACGGGCCTGTGACAGACGGGCAGATAGGATATGTCTACTATGAGATTCCGGCAGAGAAGATCGACGGGGATCTTGTAATTACAGCTGATATCGGGTTTAAATCCTACGAACAGGGATTTTATGTCGACCCGGAAAACGTTCTGCCCTACAACACAACAGACCCCGAATATATCCTTTATACACAGTCTGCGAGAAATATCGAGATAAATGATGAAGTTAAAGCGAAAGCTCTCGAAGTAGTGGGGGATGAGACAAATCCGTATAATCAGGCCGTGATGATTTACAACCATATCATTGAGACATACCCGTACAGTTACGTCCCGCATTTCTCACTTGACACAATCGAGCCGAAAACCGCATTGTCAACGCATATGTTTGAGACGGGGCATGGCGACTGCGGAACACAGAGCACGCTATTTTCGGCAATGTGCAGATCGCTTGGCATTCCCGCCCGTACAATCGGCGGGATGCAGATGCTTGGAAAAAGGCCAGGGAATCATTTCTGGGCGGAATACTATATTGAAGGATACGGGTGGATACCGTGCGATCCGACTGCAGCAGATGACGCCGACTGGGTTGATATCGATGATGAGAGGAGAGCGGAGTGGAAAGAATATTTCGCTCACAATCTTGATAATACACGGTTTGTGATCCAGAAGGATGTTGATGCCGAAATGACGCCTGCCATTCCGGATGACGCGGTTGTGTTCAGGCTTGCAAGGCAGACGCCTGCCGTGATTTATGACGATTCTGATGCGGATATTGATTTCGCCTCCCTGGATAGTTATTCTGTGGATTTAAGGGCGGTTTGAGCCATATAAACCTTATAAACCCTGTTTTTTTCTGCCGGGATCTGTGTGAGTATCAGGATTTTTCATTTTGCTGTTGAATAGTTCCGGCCGGCAGAACGTCTAAAGACGGGAACGCGACCCTGACCTCCGGTAAAAAATGGAAATGGGGGCCGGTGTACGACGGCAGGGTCGCGTTCGCTACAGGGGATGACGGCACCGTACGGCAGAAGAGGTCCAACCAGAAGGCGGATCTTTGCCCGGACGGGCACGGATCAGGCTCACCTTCTTTTTTTTCCTGTCCCAAAACGTCGGATACACCTGATCCCGGCCAGGACCCGACGTGACGGTGCGGCGAGTCCGGGGCGAAGCCCGAAGGTTTCTCCGATCGATCCCCCGCATGAAAAGAAGCGCGAGAAGAGAGCCTTCAGGCCCTCTTCACCGATACGACGGTTGATTCTGCAAAGCAGGGGGGACGGCAGCGTTACGAACTGCCTTTCACATGGGTGTTCATCCGGTCAATCTCCCGGAGCCAGAGATCCCGGATCTGCCTGGGCTCTCCGGGAAAATGGCCGGAGCGGGGATAGACGACGAGTTGCGACGGCGGGGATGGCGGCGACCGCCATGCCCACGACCCCCACCCCTGCAACGATCAGGGTCGCATCGCCCGAGGGGGGATGAGCCCCCCCTCAGTTCAGGGCCGCGACCCCGTCGGCCCAGGTCTCGACGGTCGCCAGGACGGCGTCGTCCTCGTACGAGGTGATCCGCACGCTCTCGCGGGAGAGGGCGACGTAGTAGGTCTCCCCGGTGGCGTCGTGGCACTTCAGCTGGCAGCTGAAGGCGTCGGCGTCGGGGTTCCGGACGGCGGTGCCGCCCATTGCGGTCGCAAGGGCGGCGTCGTTCATGACGGCGGTCGCCGCGGCGTTGAAGGCCGCCATGTCGGGCGCCTTCGCGGTGACGGTGCCGATCACGCCGCCTTCGACGTCCTCGTAGTTCACCCGCAGGGTGTAGGACTCGCGGTTGCGCTCGACGCCCGGATGGGTCGAACCGCCCTGCACGTAGTCCACGCACCCGAAGGGGTTGTCGGCGATCACGCCGGCGACGATCGCCTCGA
>Ga0209269_1001766_pt1 | contig 10552 bp, 9 predicted proteins | sample MTBAKMMethaMetaG_FD_187455 | JGI IMG/M metagenome (GOLD analysis project Ga0209269, IMG submission 187455) | Enrichment culture microbial communities from Arthur Kill intertidal strait, New Jersey, USA, that are MTBE-degrading - MTBE-AKM (Arthur... | ecosystem: Environmental > Aquatic > Marine >... | reverse complement strand
TGCAGACCCGTTCCGGAAAGCGGTCGCCGTATGCGGCCCTGAAGATCGCCATTTCACTCTGCCAGGAAGATATCATCAGTCCTTCGGATGTTATCTGGATGCTCAGGGATGTCGATCTCGATTCGATATCGATCCGGAAGGTCATCTCCCGGGATTATCCGGTTGCCGTGGGGATACCCGCATCGGCAGGTGTCGCAACCGGCGGGATCGCATTTTCCGGTGAGCAGGCTGAACGTGATGCCGCCGGGGGCCGTCCGACAATACTGGTGAGGGAGACCGCATCTCCGGATGACCTTCCCGGGATTGCCGTCGCACAGGGCCTGCTCACCATGCGGGGGGCGCGAACCTCCCACGCCGCGGTGGTCGCCCGCCAGATGGGGAAGATCTGCGTGGTGAACTGCACAAACCTTGAGATCGATCTTCCCCGCAGGCGGTGCAGCCTGAGCGGCCATAAGCTGCAGGAAGGGGAGGTCATCAGTATTGATGGCAATTCCGGTAATGTCTACATCGGTGCCGTGGAATATGCCGAGGAGAAGCCGACCGATCTTATCGCAAGGGTGCGGGCATGGGAGCGGGAACTGCAGCTATCCTAGCAGTTTCATGAAAATTTCCCCGCCCTGAACTTGCAGGAAAGATACTTCATGAGCGGGTAAATTCCGTCTGCCATGGGGTGTACCTCGATAAAATCGTCAAACGATGTGACCCCGATTCCCTGCCGCATCAGGAAGGCCTGGTATGCAGCAATGATCCCGCCTGATGGCGCAGCGGTAGCGATGCCGCACAGTGTGCCGGTGTCCGGGTCAGCGGATACCCTGGCAAGTCCGGTTCTGCCCGAAGGGACCGACCAGAACGTACCCGGCCCGGCAGGACCCGGAACCGTGGCAGAAACAGCACAGGGGTTGTCGATCTCCACGAATGCATATTCGTGGAAGAGGTTCATGGACTGTGGTATTGCTGAGTAGTCCATCTCCCGCTCCCTGCCGAGGATATTTTCGGCAGCCACAAATCCCTCATGCCGGGCAACCGGGGTGAGGCGGGGGGATCCGGTGACATCCCCGCAGGCATAGATGCCGCTGGCACTCGTCCGCATCCGGCGGTCAACCAGGATCTCGCCTCCCTGTTTCTTTTCCACCCCGGCAATCATCTCCGATCGTGCCGTAAGGCCTGCTGCAAGCAGTACCGTATCGCAGGAAATGTCGATGTTGCCTTCCTTTCCCTCAAGATGAACCCCTTCAACCCGGGTCTCCCCTTCAATGGCCTTCAGAGCGGTATCCTCGAGGATCCTCGTCCCGGAGAGCTCCTTCCTGGCAAGAGCTGCCAGGTTCGGGTCAAGATTTTTGAGAAATCCACTGCGGCTGACAAGGTGGACGTCTGCCCCGAACTCCTGGAAGATGTAGGCGAATTCGGCAGCCATGATCCCCCCTCCGATAATGACCAGGTTTTTAGGCAGGTCATCCATGCTGGAGAGGGTATGGGGGGTATGTACGCCGGCACTGCTGATACCCGGAACCGCGGGTATGGTCGGGCGGGAACCGGTGGCGATGACGATGGAATCAGCATCAACCTCCTCGTCCCCGATGATCACTGTACCGTTCTCCACCCGCCCTTCCTGTCCGTAGATAATGGAGACCCCGGCTCCCCGTGTCTCGGCATCAAGGATTCCGGCGATCTTTTGCTGAACCTCCTTCATCCGGGAAAGGAGGCTTTGGAACCGGATATCCGGTATTGAGGTGAAGATACCGAGATCATGGAGATTCCGTGCAGTAGTGCGTGCCCGTGCCGCCTCGTTCAGGGCACAGACCATCATGCAGCCATAGTGGAGGCACTGGCCGCCAATCTCACCCTTCTCGACCAGGGTGACCTCTTCTCCGTTGAGTGCGAGATGGACTGCCGCGGTTCTCCCGGCCGGTCCGCCGCCCAGGACTACGTTCATTCGCGCCTGCCGTTTCAGAGTATTTCTACTCCCTCATCCATCGGCTCTGAGAGGATCTCGCCGGAAAATGCGTTCACTTCCACGATCTTCTTGCCCCGCACCTGCCAGACCGGGACGTACAGCTGACGGATGTCGATCTCGATGTTCTTCCGGTCCGGCTTGATCACTTTTTCTTCATAGAAGATTGCATCCCCTTTCACCTGCTTGATCCGGACTTTCTGGGTCAGCTGATCGATCAGCTCCTTTGTGATCCGTTCGGCAGCATCTTCCTGTGAGATGTGGGGTTTCACCACTTCTGCCCCGGCAGGAATCTCGGTGTCGGTGACATCCGACCCTTCTGCCGTGACCCGGAGCCCGTTGATGGCATTGATGGCTCCGGATCCCTGGGAATCGAACGGAATCCGGTGGTCTTTGTATACCTGCTCCCCGGAACTCTGGTAACGGTAGAACCAGTGGGGCATAAAGCGGAGGGATGCGCTCCCCTGGATACCGGCGATCTGTTCTGCGGCCTGCTTATTGACCTTGATCGGCAGGTGGGGAAGGGATATACCGGACGAGACCTCAGGAGGGGTCTCCTGTTCTCCGGTTGCCGCACGCTCCTCCCGGGCAGCGGCAAACGAGAGGGAGAGTGTCCGGTCCAGCATCCGGGCAAGGGTTGCCTCACCGGCATACCGGACAAATTCAGGAGCCCCCCAGCGGATACAGTGATCAACCCTGGTAGTCTCATCGAGCGTGAAGAGGAGTTTCTTGCAGTCCAGCTCCTCATTCTCCATTTTCAGGCAGTACTGGGTCTTGTCAAACTCCCCGATCTCCGAAGGATTGTTGGAGCAGAGGACGAGGAGGACTTCCCCCTCACGCATCGCCGAGAAATCGATGGGAGCGTCAACGTCCTGCACCTCAAACCCTGCGGTCGTAAGAATAGCCTTTACCGCATTTCCTGCATTTTCCCGCAACGTTCCTTCCATTAACCATACATTTCCTTCGGCATATAGAACAATTTTTCTATTGCAATGAACGATGATTGAGTAATGAATCTCCCCCTGAAATTTGTCAATCAGAAGATCGAGGAGTACGCGATGCAGGTTACCTACGACCCGCGGGAAGGCAGGGGCCTGGTCATCTACAATCTCTCGCTGATCCCCCGCCAGGATCTCGGGGACGCGATTGCAGTCTACAAGGATGCATTCAAAGCGGGCGTTTGCGTAAGCGGGCTCATCCGTATCATCGAACAGGGGGAAGAGATCGGCGATTACCGCATACCGGAGGAGATGACCGGGATTGTCACCGTCTGCAGTTCGACACTCGACGGTATCCTGATGATCAGGGGAGTGCCGGTGAACCCTATCGGAGGCGGTGTCGTGGAGATTGAAAGCCGTATCCCCAAGCGGTTCACCCACCTGATACGCTATGAGTATACCACCATCGACCCACTCCAGGTGCTGATCTCGCAGGAGATCACCTCAGTCACCGATGTGATGAGGAAGGGCAGCGGCACGATTCTCGCCAATATCAGGGAGTGCCATATGGAAGCGGAACACCTTATCGGCCAGGTCATGGACGACCTCATCGGCTCTTCGTTCACCGGTATCCTGGACGTGGGGCTCCCGAATACCCCTGCGCTCGGTGTCGAGGTGAACCCGCAGTACATGGGCATCGTGGCCCTCGGTGGAACCAACCCGATGGCCGCGATCAGGGAAGCAGGGATCCCGGTCCGGATTCATGCGATCAAGGGCCTGCTTGAAATCGGGACCATGTCCGAGGTCCTGGACTACTGAGGTCTGAACCAGCTGGAAAAGAAATTCCAGTACATGGTGAAGAACCTGATGAAGCCGGTCGCTTCAGAATAAAGGGCGGTGAACCCCTCCTCTTTTGATCCCATGACCACCATGACCTGTTTTCCGTCTACGATGAACACCCCGCCGGCCATGCATTTTCCGGTGGTGATCCCGTGAGAGTCCGGGGGAGTCCTGACAGTGACATGGATCCGGTTGGGAACCGGAGCCGTGAACCGGTCGGTAATGATGTCAACGCAAACGGTGTCTGCCAGTGACAGCAGGGTATCGATCAGTTCCTGTTTCAGGTGGTCCCAGTAGAAGATGATCTGCACGCGCTCCTGTGCTCCCCGCAGGAGCTCGAGGAGCCTTGTGCGGATCTGGTCATCGCCGTGAATGCTCCAGATGAGCTCCTGATCACCGCGTGCCGGTCGTGTGGTCTGCGCATATACCCGGGAAAGCTCGGTCTTTGCTCTCGTCGCATCTGACTCGATTGATCGCATCAGCAGGTCGATGGCATCATCGGGTTTGACCGGATTGAAGCGTTTCGGTGTGGTATTTGAGATCGAGACCAGGTGTTTCTGGGAGAGCCGTTCAAGGACAGGATAGACTGATGCGCGGGGCACTCCCGACAGCTCGTGCAGTTCTGCTGCCGTTGCACTGGAAGCCTGCAACAGGGCAACATATACAAGGGCTTCATACTTTGTCAGCCCGAGGGATTTCAGCGATTCTGCAATCGAACCTGCGGGCGATACGGGTTCCGCCATTGAATACATATATATAGGGTTGATTCTTAAATGTTGTTATTACAAAAACAACACGGGAAATGCTATGAAATTCACTCATTTGGGAATTCTGGTTATTTTTATCGGTTTATTGCTGGTCCCTGTGCAGGCGGGAACAAAATACATGTCCGGGGGGCCTGAGCTGACCGCCTCGATTGCCGGGAGCAATGAGGTCTCACCAGGAGAGGATGCAACCATCAGGGTGAATGTCGAGAACAAAGGTCTCATCGATATCAAGTTTGTTCAGTCAGGAATCGTCGAGCGGGACGATCTCCCCAATACGGCGAAACTGGTCCGGGTCAGCCTCGGAGCCGGAGACGCGCCGATCACGATTACGTCCGATCCGCAGATGATCGGGGATATCAAGGGCGGCACCCATATCCAGGTGCCGTTTTCGGCAAAGGTAAACGCTGATGCGAAGGCGGGATCCTACATCCTCCCCCTCACCCTTGAATATACCTATCTCCGGGAGGCAGAGCAGTACGGCCAGGACAGCATCATCTACACGTATAAGGAGGTCAGTGAGACCATCGGGCTCCCGGTGGTCATCAGGCCCGAAGCATTCCTGGAAATCGCGGATCTTACAGCAGAACACCTGAATGCCGGGAATGAAGGCTACCTCACGCTCCGAATACAGAACGTAGGGTATGTGGATGCCGGATCAGCCATCCTCAAGATCTCCCGGAACGGCAACAGCCCGGTCATACCTACTGACAGCAGCGTTTTTATCGGTGATTTCCCGGTCAATGGCACCGTGGAAACCCGGTTCAAGGTATCGGTATCCCGTGAAGCCGGAGAGCAGAGCTACCCGCTCGATGTCTTCCTCGTGTACGAAGATCATACCGGCGATACGGTCACTTCCGATGTAGTGACCATCGGGATCCCGGTGCAGGGGAAGATCGAATTTTCGGTCACCCGCAGCCCCGAACCCCTGCGAGTCGGCGAGAAGGCGGTGATCGAGGTCGAGTACCAGAATACCGGTGCAGCGACCGCATATAGCGCCCAGGCCCGCATCAGTGCGGTAGATCCCTTTACCAGCAGTGATGATACCGCCTTCCTCGGCGATCTTGAGCCGGGGGAGAAGGCTGTTGCCCGGTACGAGGTGAGCGTGGATGGCTCAGCTACCCCGAAGGAGTACGGGCTTGACTCAGAGATACGGTACCGCGATGCGCTTGATAACAGCCAGATATCTGACTCGATGAAGGTGCGGTTGCTGGTAGAACAGTCTTCAAGTCTCCTTCCGATAATCGCAGTCCTCGTCTTGCTCATTGCCGGAAGTGGCGCAGCTTATTATTTCCTGGGGAGAAAAAAGAAGAGCTGATGCAGTGCTGGAAAGGCCCTCTCCCTTCTCCTGACATCAGGACCATTGAAGATATGGCACCGGTTCTCGCAGATCCCTCCTGCAGGGAAACGGGCCCCCTCTATGTTATGTACCGCGATCTTGCCCTCGCACCGGAGGATCGTGAATGGCTGGCAACAAACCGTCTCCGCTATGATATCACGGTGATCACACCCCGCGACCTTTGCGGTGAGCTGGCCAAGACCAAGGGCCACCACCACCCGGTCTCTCCGTCTGGCGTCCCGTATCCGGAAATCTACGAAGTCTTCGAGGGACGCGCCCACTACCTCCTGCAGAAGAAGGACCTGTCCGATATAATCATGGTGCACGCCGGAAAAAGCGATCTCGTGGTGGTTCCCCCCGGATATGGTCACGTGACCATCAATACCGGGACATCGGACCTGGTTATGGCAAATCTGGTTTCCTCGTCGTTCACCAGCGAATATGGTGACTACGAGCGGCTGCGGGGTGGTGCCTACTACGAGCTGTCAGGAGGAAGGCTGATGAAGAACCCCGCATATCCTGACCTCCCTCTGCTCCGCAGCTTCAGCGCATCGCAAATCCGGAGCCGGCTGCCCCTTCCGCCCGGGGGATTGTACGAACTCGTGGGAAGCGATCACCTCACCTTCCTGAATTTTCCGGAAAGAGAGGGCGGGATGTTCAGTCCGTACCAAGGAGCGTAGGTGCCGGGAGGCGTTTGTGCTCGCTTGCCCTGACCAGGGAGAGGACCTTTTCCTCGACAGGAGAGGTGCTCTTCCACCCGTTCCGTTCGAGCGAGCGGAGTGCAGCGTCGATCTCAGGATAGGTCAGCCCGATCTCGCGCTCGTCCTGCTGCCCTGTCCAGAGTCCTGCGGAGGGCGGCTTCCTGATGATTGCTTCCGGTATACCAAGGTCACGGGCATAGTCCCAGATCTCCGTCTTATACAGGTGCAGGATGGGCTGAATATCAGCAGCATTGTCCCCGAATTTCGTGCAGTAACCGAGCAGGTATTCGGTTCTGTTCGAGGTTCCGCAGACCAGCCCTCCGTCCCTGTTTGCATAGTAGTAGAGGACCGCCATGCGGGTTCTCGCCATGAGGTTTCCGAGCAGGTAGGGCGAAGCGGCAAATCCAAGCAGTTCCCGGTAGGCGTCGAGAATTGGCTCTATGGAAATGACCTGATGATCCATCCCGAGCTGGCGGCAGAGCAGCCGGGCATCCTCAATGTCAACCTCCGGGGTCACCGTGGTGGGAAGCGTGAGTCCGAGCACCCGTTCCCCTTCGATGGCCCGGCAGCAGAAGGCGGCTGCCACCGCTGAATCGATCCCCCCTGATATTCCGATCACAATCCGTTCCTTTCCGCTGCTCCAGACCGCGTACCGGATCATCTGTTCGATCCGGCCCATGGCACAGCCCTGATTCCCGTCCATCATACACACTCTCACAGGATGTCGATTAATTTTTTGAGATCAGCAGCATATCCGATTGCGATCAGGGAATCACCCTCGATGAGAGGTTCATCGTTCCCCGGGCTGACCACAGAACGGGATGTCCCTTCGATTCCCACAATCCGCACGCCTGATTTCTTCTCGACCCATCCGACTGTTCGGGAGATGCTCGTCTTCACCTTCTTTCGCACCACTTTCTGGGCGTTCGGGAGATTCAGGATGACATACACAATATCCGAGAGAACCACTCCGCCGATAACCTGTCCGCCGATTGAAGGGAGGAGAGCGACATAATCGGCCCCCGCGCGGTAGAGTTTGGGAACTGATTCCGGTTCATTAGCTCTCGCCAGGATGCGCAAACCGGGGTTGAGGTCACGGGCAATCAGGGTGGTGAAGATATTGAGGTCATCATCATTGAGCGCAATGATGAAGAATTTCGCCTCTTCAATGTGGGCCTCGCGGAGGGTTGCCTCATCCTCGGTATTCCCCACCACCTGGGTGATATCATGCTTCTTCTGATCGATGGCAATGCACTCGATGCCCAGGTTTGTCAGCTCATGGTAGGCCGAGAGGCCCACGTCCCCGAATCCACCGATAATGGCGAGCTCTTTCTGGTCACCCCGGGGCATGAACTCGGTTGCGACCAGGTGTTCGATACGGTCGACCTGACCGATCAGGAATAGCATGGTACTCTCATCAAGGATCTCCTCTCCCGTTGGATACAACCGGAAATGCCCTCCCCGCGAGATCATCAGGGTGGAAAAGCCGTAGGTCCCGGGAAGGTCAAGGTCGCGGAGGTGCTTGCCTGCCGCCCGCGAGCCTCTGACGATCGGGATGTTGATGATCCGGAGTTTGGTTGCGGCATCGGGGGGAAGTTCCCCCGGAAACCGGTCCATCAGGGTTTCTTCAATGATGGTATCGATGTGCGTGGTGAGCGCAGCATGCCGGGCAAGGATCTGGCCCGTGACATGTTTTGCCGAGAGCACGTAATCTGCACCGGCATACCGGAGGTAGCGGTCGAGGGAGAGCTTGTCGACCACGGCGACGATCCTGCCTGACGCCGATGCACGTATCCCGAGGATGATTGCCGCCGATGTCCGTTCATCTTCACAGACAATGGTGGTATGGGCGTTCCTGACCCCGGCATCGTACCAGAGCGAAGGCTCGCTGTAGTTCCCCCAGATGACATATGCCCCGGCCCCGATCTCCTGTGCAGCCCTGCGGGCAGTCTCCGGTTCATCAACCACGATGAGGAGCGGAAGCCGCGCTACCGAGAGGCACTCGATGAGCGACTGTGTCAGTTCGCCGTAGCCTACGATGATCACGTGACCGGTGAGCGTGTGCGGCGGCTTCCGGGGAGGTGCCCACTGGAAGAGGGAGCTCAGATACGGCACGAGGAGCAGCGGGATAATCATGAAGATGAGAATGACCCCGGTGATCAGCATCACGATGGTGATGAGAATGGTAAACTCGTTTTCAAAGGGGAGGAGCTCCCCGTATCCGAGGGTGGTAACCGTCTCGAGCACAAAGAGGAGGGATGTCGGCCAGCTGATGGATTTTTTCTCGAGAATGGGATAGGCATAATGGAAGATGGCGGTATAGGCGACGATCTGGGCAGTGAAGAGGAGAAAATAGGTGACGATCTTCACCCGCTGGGAGGCGTGGAAGAACTGCCAGAACAGCCCCCTCCTAGCAGTGATCATGCAGCACCTCCGAGACCATCCGGCATGCCCTGCATTCGCCGATGAACGGCTCGCCGCAGGTGTCGCAGATGCCGGATGCGGACGTTTCTCCGGCCCCCATTCCTGACAACCTTTCACCAAGATTGACCAGCGAGTAGCGGGTTGCCGGGTGACGCCAGGCATAGTCGTTCAGGAGGTTCCTGACATCAGCCCGGAGTGCATTGTGGGAGTACGGGCACCGTCCGATTTCGAATCCTTCAACATGGAGAAGCGCGTAGAGCGCCACCTCCCGCTCAGGGATGTACATGAACGGTTTAATCCGCGGAACCAGGCCTTCTGCACCACCCGCTGCCCTGAGCAGGCGATCGGCATCGCCGCGCAGTACGTTCATCAGTACGCTCTGGGCTTCGTCATCGAGGTTGAATCCGAGAGCGAGCCGGGTGACACCCTGCTGTTTCGCAACCCTGTTCAGGAGCTGCCTCCTCAGCACCCCACAGAACGAGCAGGAGAGGCGGTCACCCTTCTTTCTGACGATCTCATCAACGGTGATCCCGAAACACTCTGCAAACGATGCAGAGATATGCTCAACCCCGAGGTCTTCTGCAATACGCCGGGCAGTTGCGCAATCCCGGTATCCTTCGATCCCTTCATCGATGGTGAATGCAACCAGGCTGACATCACGCCGTTTCCCCAGCAGCTTCACAAGGAAGTGGAGGAGGGCGCTGCTGTCCTTTCCTCCGCTCATCGCGACTCCGATCCGGTCGCCCGGGGTGATCCAGCGGTGCTGCCGGATCGCACGTTTGGCCTTGGAGTCAAAATCGGCCACAAAGTGTGTCCTGCAGAGATGGAGACCGGAGTAACGCTGGAAGATGATGGCGGGACGCCGGCACGTGCTGCAGGGGATATCTGGCAATCAGATCAACCTTTATTTCCCGTATAGATAAATTGTGTAGAATACATGGGAATTTCAGCCGACCACATCCGCGAGCTCCACCGGTATGAGGTCCGCATCATGATGATCCTGGAGCGCCTGATGCGGCGGTATCGATGGGTCCCGCTCGATATTCTCAGGAGAACGATCGGCCTCTCTGAATCGGAGGTATCCTACCGGATCGGTCGCCTGATGGCGATGGGGCTGGTGCGGTTCGATGCCGTTCCCTACGAAGGGTACTCCCTGGTCTTCCAGGGCTATGATGCCCTGGCCCTCATCTCCCTCACCAGGAAGGGAACGGTCCGGGCCCTCGGGACCCTCATCGGGGAGGGGAAAGAGGCCGTGGTCTATGAAGCCCTCGGCCTCTCCGATCTCGCGCTGAAGTTTCACCACGTTGGACAGCGATCCTTCCAGTCGGCCCGGGTCACCAGGGACTACATGCCTGATCAAGGGCACTGTCCCTGGATCTTCGCCTCCCGCCTCTCGGCTGAACGCGAATATGAGGCGCTGCAGACACTCCACCCTTCAGTCAGCGTTCCGCTCCCGGTAGATATCAACCGCCACACCGTGGTGATGGAGTTTGTTCCTGGTGCCACCCTCAACCGGTGCACGCTCGAGTCCCCTCGCGATGTCCTCTCCGAGATTCTCGAAAATGTCCGGCTCGCATACGGGAAAGGGATCATCC
>Ga0209269_1001763_pt1 | contig 10580 bp, 4 predicted proteins | sample MTBAKMMethaMetaG_FD_187455 | JGI IMG/M metagenome (GOLD analysis project Ga0209269, IMG submission 187455) | Enrichment culture microbial communities from Arthur Kill intertidal strait, New Jersey, USA, that are MTBE-degrading - MTBE-AKM (Arthur... | ecosystem: Environmental > Aquatic > Marine >... | reverse complement strand
TTATACTCCCGACAGTGATGATTGTCATGTGACTGTTGTCCCCTTATATCCGGTCAAATTACCTGTAATTACTCCTAATTGTGAAAACTTGCACAAACATGACCAGACAGCCAGGGATTTGGGATAAATAACCATTGTACATTTTCGGCAGAAGAAGCTGAAAATTGAATCTTATTTTGTTTTCCCGGCTTAAATATGGAACCCAAACCAGTATTCTTGAGGAGAGGGTCGCTGTTCAAATGGTAGCGGGTAGGTTACAATCTAAATCGCCTGGCCAAATCACAGTTGAGAGAGAAGCGCATGCTGACCATACGAAAAACCATCAAGCGAATCCTTGTGGTATTAATGTGGCTAATTTGCCTGTCATTATCAGGGCTGGCTGTATTTGCCTACCGGTTGGGAATTGACAATACCCCTAATTGGGGCGCAGCGCGCATCGGGATGGCCTTGGTGGGTGGATTGGGTATTCTCCTTCTGGCGGGGTCAACCTTTTTTTCAAGGAAATCGATCTCCAGCGAGATCCAGCCTGTAATCCAGGCGGATGTCGCGCAAAAGGATGGCCTGGTTTGGGTATGGGCTGGCGGTGCGGTAGCAGTTTTGGTTGCCCTATGGTATATCACCAGCGGTACGCTCACGCGCTGGACGCCTTATTGGGGCTATTTTGACATGCAGGCAGACGCGTTCCGTGCCGGGCAGCTGGCTTTGCTGCAAGAACCCCCGCAAGAATTACTCGATTTGCCAAACCCATATGATTGGCGCGCGCGCGAGGGGATTGACCATTTATGGGACGCCACCTTATACCAAGGCAAGTACTATCTATACTGGGGGCCCGTCCCCGCGTTAGTTGCTTCGGCGGTAAAAATCTTCGCGCCAGCAGCGGTGGTGGAGGACCAGTTCTTGCTTTTCGGGTTTTATGTGGGCATTGTGGTTTGCCTGGGGTTGCTGCTGCACTGGATCCGTTCGCGATTATTTCAGAGCGTACCCGCCTGGTCGGCTGGTGTGCTGCTGCTGGTGGGAGCTTTGAGTCTGCCGCCATTGTGGTTAATCAACCGCCCAACAGTCTATGAAACGGCGATCGCTGGCGCGCAATTCTTTCTGCTTGCGGGATTGTACGCGGCTGTCCGCGGCTTTGAAGGGCAAGAAACCCCTGGAGCTGTAAAGTGGCAATTGCTGGCCGGAGTGGCCTGGGGCGCGGCGGTAGGTTGCCGCTTTAATACTGCGCTGGTGGTGGTGTTTTTATTCGCCGTGTTTGCCCTGGCAGTCTTTTGGCGCGCTGGCAGGCTGGCAGTCAGCCCGGTCAGAGTGAAGCACATAGGGTTCATGTTGATCCCACTGGTGATCTGGGCGGGGGGATTGTTATGGTATAACGCGGCGCGTTTTGGCAGTCCGCTGGAGACGGGGCACCGCTACCAGCTCACTGGGATTGCCTTGCCAGCCGATTACGGCCAGGTATTTTCTACTGAGTATATCCTCCCAAATTTTTATAATATTATGCTGCGCCCGCTGGTGATTGAGAGAGAGGGATTTCCGTTTGTCTTTACCCCATTTATCCGCGAGGAAATGTGGCCATCCTTTATTCATCTTCCTGAGACGTATTATTACTCCGAGCCGGTTGCCGGGTATTTATTTGCCGCGCCATTCGTTCTTTTCTTACTACTGCCATTGGTAGGATGGTTGCAGGCGGGGTGGCGGTGGCTGGATGGTGCGGATTGGCCTCGGGATGACCGGAAAAACCCATACCTTCCAAGCGTGTTTTGGGTCGCGTGCGCCGGAGCGGCCCTCATTAATATCGCTCTGCTGCTGGTGTTTATTTCCTCTTCGATGCGTTATCTTAATGATGCTTATTTTTTGCTGTTTTTGTTATCTGCTTACGGCTTGTGGTGGGGTTGGGAAAGATGGAAATCGCGGCCAGCAGCGAAATTCTTGCTGCCTGGAATTTTCTGCGGGCTGGCTTTAATCAGTCTGGTCATTGGCTTGTTGGGTAATTTCCAGAATGGCGATAAATTGTTTGAAGCCAATAATCCCGCGTTGTATGGCGCAATCGCCCGGTTCTTTAACCAATGGTTTGCTCGTTAAGCTGCCTGAAAAACGGAGATCACGATGCTGATGAAGGAATTTGTACAGAAAATGCCCAAAGTCGAGTTGCATGTGCATCTGGAAGGTTCGATTCGACCGGACACATTATTAAGGCTGGCGGAGAAGTATGCGGTAAGCCTGCCGGCCTCCACAGTGGAAGGGCTGCGAGAATGGTATAAGTTCCGGGATTTCAATCATTTTATCGAAATCTATAAAGCCATCTCCAGCTGTATCCGCAGCGGGGAGGATATTGAGTTAATCGCCCGTGATTTTTTGGCCGGACAGGCCGCGCAAAATATCCTTTACAGCGAAGTGACCTTTACCGCCGATACCCATTACCGCAATGGAATCCCCTTTGATCAGCAGATGGCAGCCTTACGGCGCGCCAACGATTGGGCTAAAGCCGAGTTGGGCGTGGAAATGCGCCTGGTGCTGGATATCCCCCGCATGATCACCTCGGAAGAAGGACATCTCACCGCCGACTGGGTGCTGCAGACTGCCGGGGACGGGCTGGTGGTTGCGTTGGGGCTGGGTGGGCCAGAGGTGGGCTACCCCCCAGAACGGTTTACCGATGCCTTCGCCAGGGTATTGGCGGCGAAATTACCCAGTGTGCCGCACGCGGGTGAGACGGAAGGCCCGGCCAGCATCTGGGGGGCATTGAACACCCTTGGCGCGCGGCGCATCGGTCATGGGGTGCGCTGCCTGGAGGATGAAGCCCTGGTGGAAGAGCTGCGCAAGCGGCAAATTCCGCTGGAGGTGTGCCCGACCAGCAACGTTTGCTTGAAAGTGGTGAACGACATCCAATCTCATCCCTTGCCGCGGTTGATCGCGGAAGGGCTTTATGTGACGGTCAACTCGGATGATCCGGCGCTGTTCAATACCAGCCTCACGCAGGAATTCTGGATGTGTGTGGAAGTGTTTGGGATGCAATGGGAGATGTTGAAACAGCTGACCTTGAACGCGGCCCGCGCGACCTTGTTAGCGGAGGAAGAGAAGCAGGCGCTGGTGGAGCGGGTTGAAAGTGGTTTCCTGACCTTGGGGGTTTAATAAATAACCTCATCCCGGGCTTCTCCCATAAAATGGGAGAGGAATGGATCATAAAAAAATTGCATCTCCCCACCGTTCAAGGTTAAGGGAGATGTATTTTTTCTAAATAGGATATAAAATCAGGGTTCGATGGTGAACTTCGTGCCGGGGCTGGTGCCTTCCACTTCGGGGAAGTAATATTCCCAGGCGTGGGTGGGAATGACCTGATATTCACCGGGCTGCAGCAGATTGATGTAGTAGGTGAGTTCGTAGGTGCCGGCAGGGACAAAGCGCGTGACCCAGCGCACATGGTCGTCGTAGACTTCGGGATTGGAGAAGTACCACCAACCCCATTCGCGGCCAATATACTGGCTTTGATCTGCGCTGTTCACCGGAATCTGGCGCTGGCTGGTTTTCAATTTGGGGTCCAGGATCTCCGCCCCGGCGGGGATGTAGTCTTCCACCACCAGATAATTGCGATCTTGTGGCAAAACCAGGGTAAGGTGAACCTCAACCAGTCCTTTGCTGTCTTTGATGCTGGCTGTCTCGATCGCCGCGCTTTCCCCGGGCAGGGTGTAGCGGCGGTCCATGCTGATTCCCTTTTCCACTGCGGGGGCGCTGGCTGCCTGGCGGAACAGATCAAGGTAGGCGCGGTAATAAAGCCATCCATCGCCGCTGCCCCGTTCAAAGACCAACGCGTTGGGTCCATCCGCGCGTAGTTCAGATACCGGCACGTTGGACACGACCGGATTGGTGCTTTGCAATCCCTGCATGCTGCCTTCGGCGATGGGCGAACCGTTGAGCGCGGCGGAAAAAGTGTATTCCCCGGCCAGTTCGCCGCTGGATTTTGCCGTCTCAATCAGCGCCAGCAATACCCAGGCGTTTTCGTAGCTGTTGCTCCAGGCGCCTTTGGGGCTGCGCGAGAGCACCAGGTAGCGGGCAGCGTCGATGAGCAACGGAGATTGAGGATCGAGTTGGGCAATGGCCAATACCGCGGCGGCACTGTCGATGCGCGGCGCGCACAACTCACGACACCCCGCTTCTTGCGCTTCCCAATGGGCGCCGGTAGCCGAACGCAGCGCGGACTGTTCCAGGTCATTGAGCAGCACCTCCACCCGTTCGTCCTTCCCATCTGTGCCAAGCAAGGTGATGGCCAGCAAGGCTTTCCCCCACGGATTGAGCCGTTCACGGTATGAATATAACCCGCTGGAATCACTGAATTGATATCCAGACTGTTGTAAAGCGAAAAGATTAAACGCCAGGTGATCGAGCTGCCAGACGGGGGTATCCATACTGGGGGTGATCAGCTGGCTGTTGAGATAATATTGTGCCCGAGAAAGTGAGTCTGGGTTGATCGTGTATCTGGCTTTTACCGCCAACCCCAAGGCATATACCGCCCAACTGGTGATGTTTTCGTCGCTTTTTTGGCCTTTCGTCCAGCCCCAACCGCCATCTTCATTTTGCACCGTGAGCAGTTTTTCTAAACTGACCTTGATTTCACTCTTGAGAGTATCTTCCAGGTTGGGGTCTTCGACGGGCAATTCTTTCAGCGCGCGCAGCATTGCCAGGTTGGGTATCAGGCGGGAAAGGATCGGCTCGGTGTAATTATAGGAATAAGTTTTCTGGACTTCCATGCCGCTAAAGACCACTGATGTGAGGGAAGGGGCAATCTCGACCGTCAACTCACCGCTGCTGGTTTCAAAACTGCGCGGCAGGCTGACGACTTCCAGCCGCTGCCCGGCTTCATCGGTGGCGCCTGCGGTACCGAAGGTCTGTGGAGCGAGATAACCCACCACGGGAATCTTGCCCCAGACCGGCGCCGAGGCATCGCTCAAATCACCGGCTTTGGCTTCAAAGACCAGGTCGGCTTCTTGGGCGCCGTCCACTGGCGAACCCCACCAGGTAACCTGGACACTTTGCCCGGCTGGCAGGTCGATGATTTGGGCGGCTTGAGTGGGGTCTTCCAAAGTGAAACCCGTCGCACGCAGCGAGACAGTGGGACGCAAATCTGAGCCAGTGGTGTTATTCACCACTGCCGCCAGGCGCACCCGATCCCCCTCCACGAAGAAGCGCGGGGTTTGGGGACGGATCAGCAGGTCTTTGCTGGTAACCACTTCGGTGCTGGATTCTCCCACGCGGGTATCGGTGGTCAGACCACGGATGTCTGCCACCCAGGTAGTTAAATTATCCGGCAATTGCACTTTGATGCTGGCGCGGCCATCCGCGTCGGTGCGAATGTCACCCGACCAGAAAGCGGTATCGGGAAATTCCTTGCGCACGTAACTTCCCGCGGGACCACCGCCTCCGCCACCCCCGCCGCGATCCATCGCGGCTTCAGCAACAGGCAATTCTTGCTCGGCCAGGGCGGTGAGCAGCAAGTTGTTGGAAACACCTAATGGCATGGGCGCGTAAAAGGTATCCACAAGGTTTAGGCTGAATGGATCTGCCAGAGCCAATACAGCCTTGTCAATCAACGCCACAGAGAATTCTCCCTTAACGGGTCGGTTCTGGTCATCCGTAACCCGCAGATTGATCTGCACCGGTTCGCCTGGCTGGGTTTTTTCGGGAGTGGCTTGTGCCTCCACATTCAAGATCCATGCTTCTGCCGAGACATCAAAACTGAGAAATCCCTGACGAAAATCGGGACGGTTGTTGTCTTTACCCAGTACGGTCACCGATACGTAAATGTTGGGCGCGTCCTCTTTAAGAATGGGAAGTTCGTAAATCAGGCTGCTGCCTTCCAGTTTCACGACTTCGCTGCGCATGACGCGCGCTCGTTCAATACTGATCAACGCGATGGCAGATTCACTGAACGGGTTGGGGATGAAGATTTGCGCGGTTTGCCCGCTGCGATAACTTTCTGCGTCGGCAGAAAGTTGAATTTGTTTGTCTTTGCCTACCGGCCATGTGGCGGCGCCTTGCCCGGCCACCCATATCCAGGTTTCACTCTGCGCGCCTTCACCGCTGATAGTCAAACGATAACTGCCCGGGTCGGCGGGGGTGAATTCGATGCGGGCTTTGCCATCGCGATTGGTGGTGAAATCTGTGCTGGCGATCAGGCTATAGACCGGCGCATAGGTTGATTCACCGGGTTTGACCTCGGATGGGTCGCGTTCCTGCCAGTCCACTTTTTCAAAGCGCGCGCTCAAATCGTGGTCACCGGATGGCTCCTGATCAATACTGGTGGTTTGGATGCTAAACCCTTGCGCTTTCCCGGCGCTGCCAGCCCACACCTCCGGACGAACACCGATGTAAATTGGCGCGGGGTGGAAATTGGCGGTGTTGCGCGCGCTGGTAGGTAATTCGGAATCGGATTGTAAGGTTGCTTCCAGGGTAAAAGTGTAGGGCTGGTCCATTTGTAACGCGGCAGCCAGCTCGTCGGCAGACACAGCGACTTTGATACTGCCGGTCAGACCGGTGCGGCTGGTTCCACTGGCAACATATTGACCGGTGTAGGGGTCTGACCAGGGAACCTCGCTGATCTCCCACATATTTCTACGCGCGCCACTTTGAAAGCCACCCGGCAGATAGACGTACTCAGGCAACGCGTAAAGGGTCCAATAGATTTCCTGGTCAGCGGCCGGGGCGCCGAAGTAGTAATTGGCATCAATCGTCGCCGAGAGGTCGGTGTTTCCAACCCAATCGGATTGGTCAAACTCCACGGTCAGCTCAACTTCTGGTTTACGATATTCCGCTACCTTGAAGTAGGTGCTGCTGGCATAATCCCCTTGCACCTCGAGGCTGAAATTTCCAGTCGGCTGGTCGGTGGGCAGTTCGAAAGATCCGGAGACGCTGCCAAACTCATCCAATTTCAGGGTCTGGCTGCTCAATTCATCCCGCTGGTAGGTGACTGGAGAATAATCTCCCCAAAGTTTGATTTCCAGCTGACTGATATCAGGTTGGGTGTAGCGGGCATTATCGTGGTCGCGCACGATGACGCGGTAAAACACCTCCTGCCCTGGCCGGTAGATCGGCCGGTCGGTATACAGATACGTTTTGTACTTTGCCGGGGATGTATCGGTTGAGATACCAAAGGTCCAGGCAGAGAGTTCGTTCGACCAGCCGGTCATTCCCGCAGAAAAATTGCTGCTGCCTGGCTGCCCGGCGAAGGCATACACCGGGTCATATGGTTGGTAATCTTCCGGCAGCGAGATGTTGACCAGTCCATCTGTATCCGTTGAAGCGCTGTCGATGGGCTTCATGATGGAATCGTAAAGTGTGTACTTCAGCCCGGTCACCGGTTGGTTGTCTTCGATGCGCACGGTCCAAATATTCACTTCATCGCGAGAACGTTTCAACAAAACATTATTGGAGCTCACAATCAGGAGATAAAAAGTGGGATTGGCATACCACTCGTTACTGAGATCGGATGAAGAAAGGGAAAGATAATAGATACCGGGTGCGAGTGAACTACCATCTGGCGCGAGGTTGATGCTGGCCGGGGTTGCCTGATTGGCTGGCAAGTTTAAAGAGACCGTTCGGGTGGTTAACCCGGCAGGGGTGGGAACCTCTTGATAACCCCCCCCGGCATAGATTAAATAATCCTCAATTCCGATGGGGGCAATACCGACTTCCAGATTGCGAATTCCACGGCCGACCACAGCCAATTCGCTGCGCTCGGGGGTCAGGAAAAGGGTATTGCCATAACTTGAGCCTGAGACACGCAACATTGGTGGAGAGTCGGTGGTGGTGAGGGAAAGGGAAATGGCTTCATCCATTGTGCCGCCCCAGCCATCCCGCAGACCGTCATCAATGCGGATGGTGTAATTGGTATTGGGTTGCACAAATCCGGCGATGTATAAAGTGCGGCTGTTCCTGCCACCGGTATACATAGTGGCGCTGGAGATGGGCGGGGTAAACTTTACCAGGTCACTGAATTTTTGGGCGGCCAGGGGTGCATTAAAATCCAGGGAAAGAAAAGCGTATCCGTTGCTTTGTTCCCAGGGTTGGTTGGCGCCCGGATTGGATCCAATCAGTCGTAACGTACCGACGGTACGGTAAGCGCGGGTAAACGCGGATTGAAGCGGCGTACCACCGAGAGCGGTGGCTTGTGCGGAGATATTGAGAGTATAGGACTTGCCGCGCTCCAATAATTCCACAGGAGACACCTTTACCTGGGTCTGGCCTTCATTCCATTCACTGGTCAGGGCCGGTACTTCTGTACCAGGTGCGGTGAGTGTCAGTGCGCTGGCTACACTTTGCGGGTCCATCGGTTGGTTAAAGGTAATGGTAAATTCGGGGTTCAGGTCGATTTCGCCGCGGTTGATAGCGGTTTCCACAGACAACAGGCGCGGTAAAGAGGTGAGAAAAGTCCAATTCACCGGTTGGCTGGCTTCTGTGGAGAGTGGTGCGCCGGCGGCGGATTTAATGGATGGGTTGAGATTGATTTGGTAGGTCTGCCCGCCATTGAGGGCGGGATCCGGGTAGAAAATGTAAGTACTGGTGTTCAGCCATTCCCCCTGTCCCGCAGCGGCAGGCTCCAGGGTAAAGGCGATCGGGGCGTCTTCTGCTTCACCGCCAAGAGGTACCACCGGCTGGTTATACACCACCACCAGCGGTGCGGCGGGGTTGACTTCTTGCGCGCCTTCGGCAGGTAATACCTGCAACACTTGCAGCTCACTGGCGGGCTGATATTGAGCCTTAAAGGCCTGCTCCATTGCAAGACCATTGGCAGCCGCAATCCCTTCGGATAACTGCAGGCTAAAGCCATCCGGCTCGGTTGGATCATTCTGTGGGGTGACTATTAAAGTGGCGTCATCCAGCCATTCCAGGTCAAAATCAACCTCCGGTTGGATCTCAAGGCTGGCTTCCACGGAATCGCGATCCATATCCTGGTTGAAGTAAATGGTAACTGGCTGGCGGGCAGCCAGCACGCTGCCAGGGATCGGCTGTACTTCGATTACCGTGGGCGGCATGGGCGGTAACTCTTTAGTGGGAGAGGGTTGGGGGGTGTCCGTTTCCTCCGCGGATTGGGGCTGCGGCGCGCTGGATTGCTCTTCGGGGGTGGCTTTGTTGCGCGCGAAACCAGGCAGTCCGCAAGCCAGGCTGATCAGCACCAGGCTGTTCAGCAGAACGAACCAGAAATGATTTCTGGAATTTTTGTGAGAAATAGGGGTAGATTGCATGGTTTTCTCCGGTTGGGTGGGTAAACAAAGCGGATCGAACGAATGGGTGGCGATGAGAGACCGCGTTAATATGATTATAGAACGAATCAGCTGTCGCTGTCTCCATGCTGATGACGTTCCAGGGGTGCCTGTGGTTCCCGCGAGGGTTGGGCGCAGCAAACGCAGGTAAGCGGCTGCGTGATTGAATCAAATAAGAGGAGGTTAGTGGAATTGTTCTTCGGTAAGTAAAGCGGCACCCAACAGGGTTTCTTTACCGCCCAAGCTGGAAGCGCGTAAGTCAAGATGCCCGCGCAGGAAGGGTGGCATAAATTGATTGATGAACGGCTGCATCTCAGCCAGCATGATCCAATAAGACTGGCTCATGCCCCCACCGATGACGATGCGGTGAGGGTCTAGCAGGCAAACCACATCGACCAGAGCGCGCGCCAGGCTGCCCATTGCCGAGCGCACCAGTTCGCGCATGTGTGGATCCTGCTGAAGGTAAGCGGCAAAGACCAATTCAGTCGTCACCTGATGGGGGTCTCCCTGGGTCAGGGCGCGCAAGGCAGAATCGGCGGGTAAACGCGGGTAAATCTGCCTGGCGCGGCTGGCAATGCCCCAGCCGGAGCTGTAACTTTCCAGGCAACCGGATTTTCCGCACGCGCAGGGAAGTCCGTTCGCTTCAATGGTAAGGTGACCGAATTCACCGGCCATGCCCTTGCCATGGTAGATCCTTCCGTTGATGATCATGCCCGCGCCGATGCCGGTGCTGGTTTGCAGGTAAACCAGGCTGGGAAGGCGTTCTCCAGCCCCGTAATACCACTCACCCAACGCGGCGGCGTTGGCGTCATTTTCCATAAACACAGGCAGCCCAAAATGGGAGGAAATGACTTGTGGTAAGGGAAAATGCTCCCAGCCAGCGATGTGTTGCGATTTGATGACAGTGAGCCCATCGGAGGATACCGGACCGCCGAAAGAAACCCCAATGGCGTTCACCGCAAGCCCAGAGGCGGATTCGATGAGCTGATCCCCAAGAGAAATGATCGCGTTCAAGGAGATTTGTGAATCGTGGATGGAAGGTGTGCTCACAACCTGGTAGCGATGGATTTGCCCGCTGGCTTTATCGATAATGGCGGCAGCCAGCTTGGTGCCGCCTAAATCAAAGGCGAGGACTATTCCATGCGGTGAATCTGCTAGCATTTGGCTTGCTCAAGCATTGTACCGCCTGCCGCGCAGCAAGCCGGTAGTCATATGATCGAGGATCATGTGCACATCCTCGATTTGTTCCATGTCGTGAACAGGCACCACAAGGGACAGATCGACCAGGTCTCTTAGTTTTCCCCCATCAAAACCGGTCCAACCGATGGTGTACAT
>Ga0209269_1001762_pt1 | contig 10583 bp, 3 predicted proteins | sample MTBAKMMethaMetaG_FD_187455 | JGI IMG/M metagenome (GOLD analysis project Ga0209269, IMG submission 187455) | Enrichment culture microbial communities from Arthur Kill intertidal strait, New Jersey, USA, that are MTBE-degrading - MTBE-AKM (Arthur... | ecosystem: Environmental > Aquatic > Marine >... | reverse complement strand
TCTTGGACCAGATGTCCACCTTCCCCGAGCCGAGGTCCAGGGAGGACAGGTTCAGGTTCAGGACGGTGCTGTTCATCATCGCCCCGTCAACGATGCCCTCGATGACCAGCTCGGGGGCCTCCTCGTCAACCTCGACCGTCATCGTGAAGTTCTGCCAGGCAGCTAGACCCGAATGCAGGGATACCGCCCGTACGTGCACGAAATAGTTACCTTCCGCCAGCTCCCCTACCACCTCGTCGTTCTCCATGCGTAGGAAGCTGGCGTCAGAGATCAGCAGTAAGGAACATGGTTCACTTGTCTCTATGCTGTATGCGAACCGTAAAGTTGCGAAGAACGGTCCGATCGGCGGTCCGGTCAGGAAGACAGGCGGTCCCAGCGCGCCGATGTCGAAGGTCGCGTTGAGCCAGGAGGAGAGCCGGCCCGCGTCGGACACGGCGGTGACGTTGATCCAGTACTGTCCGGCCTGGCCCAGCTGCGGCGTGCCCTGGTAGGCCGTCCCGTTCCAGCTGAGGAAGGGGGCGTTGCTACCGTAGGCGATTATCGTGACGCTCTCGTTGAATGATGGAGCGAAGGTGTAAAGGTCGAGCTCGAGGCCGTTCGGCGGAGAGTTCGTGAACACGGGCTCCCAGCCTTCCAGCACCAAGAAGGTTGTGTTCATGGTTGACGACAATAGACCTGCGTTCGAAAGGGCGGTGATCCTTATCCAGTAGCTTCCCGCATCATCTGCCGCCGGGGTGCCTTCGTAGCCGTTGCCGTTCCAGGCGAGGAAATCTGCGTTGGTGCTCTGCGCTATTATCGTCACGCTCTCGTTGAAGGCGGGATAATAGGCATAAGGCAGGGAGATGCCCCCATCCGGCGGGGCGCTGGTGAACGTTGGCGCCCAAGTATCGCCGATGACCAGGGTGAAGTTCTGCCAGGCGGTTAGCGTCCCGCCAGGGCTGAAAGCGCTGATGCTTATCGAATAGGACCCGGCTTCCTGCAGGCCGGGCGTTCCGCTCAGAACGCTGCCGTCCCAGCTCAGGAAGGCCGGGTACCCGCTCACGGTCCAGATGACCGTCTCGTTGCACAAAGGCTCGTATTCGTATGGAGAAAGCTCACGGCCTTCGGTGACCGGGACGCTGGTGATGATCGGGGCCCAGGAATCGTAGATGGTGAACTGGGAATGGAGCTCAGCGGACAATCCACCGTTCACGCTGAGGGCGGTGATGTTGATCCAGTAGACGCCCGACTGGGTGAGGTCGGGCGTGCCCTGATATCCTTCGCCGCTCCAGGCTAGGAAAGGAGCGGTGGTGCTATGCGCGGTTATGGTGGCGCTCTCATCGAAGGTCGGCGCGTAGCTGTAGAGAGTCATCTCCCTTCCGTTCGATGGAGAGTTGGTGAAGGTGGGCGTCCAGGAGGCGGCGATGGAGAAGGTGCTGTTCTGGGTGGCCGAACCGGCGCCGGGAACGGAGGTGGCGGTGACGCTGATCCAGTATTCACCGGCGGAGCCCATCCCGGGAGTGCCCGAATAACCGTTCCCCGCCCATGACAGGAAAGGAGCGTTGGTGCTGTGGGCGGTTATCGTCACGCTCTCGTTGAACAAGGGGATGTAGGAATAGGGGAACATCTCCCGGCCGTCGGCCGGTGAATTCTCGAAGGCAGGCGCCCACCCTTCCCCGATGGCGAAGGTGGTGTTCTGCGTGGCCGATAGAAGCCCTGCGTCAGAGAGGGCGGTTACGCTTATCCAGTAGGATCCTGCGTCCCCGATCGACGGGTCGCCCTGATAGCCGGAGCCGTCCCAGGCCAGGAAGGGCGCGTTGGTCATGTGCGCAGTGATGGTGGCGCTCTCGTTGAACACGGGGATGTAGGAATAGTGAACGCCAGGCCTGCCGCCCCCGGGTACGTTCTCGAATGTCGGTGCCCAGGTGTCGCCCACGACCAGAGTGTAGTTCTGCCAGGAGGAGAGCGTACCGTCCAGGCTGAGCGCCCGGATGGTGATGGCGTAGGACCCCGCGTCGCTCGTTCCCGGAGTTCCGGCGATGCTCGTGCCGTCCCAGCTCAGGAAGCCGTCCGGCACGGTAACGGTCCAGACCACCGACTCGTTGCATACGGGTTGATAGGAATAGGGGGAGAGCTCCCGGCCGGTGGCGACCGGAAGGCTAGTGAAGGTCGGCATCCAGGTATCGCCGATGATCAGGGTGTAGTTCTGCCAGGCGTCCAATCTTCCGGCCACGCTGACCGCGCGGATGTTTACCGAGTACGTTCCAGCGTCATCGATCCCGGGCGTTCCGGTGATCATCATGCCGTCCTTCTGCAGGAAGGCGGCGGAGCTGGTGAAGGTCCAGGTGACCGTCTCGTTCCATGCGAGCTCATAAACGTAGGGGGAAAGCTCCCGGCCTTCGGTGACGGGTACGCTGGTGAACGCAGGGGCCCAGGTGCCCACCGAGATGTCCAGGATGGTGAACGTGGCGTTATGATGTGCGGAGAGAAGACCGGTCACGCTCGTGGCCGAGATATTCATCCAGTAGCTCCCGGCATCCTCCAGCCCCGGCGTTCCTTCGTATCCGTTCCCGGTCCAGTTGAGGAACGTGGCGTTGGTGGAGTATGCGGCGATGGTCACGCTCTCATTGAACGCAGGCACGAACTGGTATGGCACCGTCTCCTGGCCGTCCCCGGGCAGGTTGGTGAACAGGGGCGCCCAGGCGTCCTTTATCACGATGGTGGAGTTCTGATAGGCGGAGAGCCCTCCCGACAAGGAGAGGGCGGTTATGTTGATCCAGTAGGTACCGGCGTCCTCCAGCCCGGGGGTCCCCTGGTAGCCGGAACCGTTCCAGGCCAGGAACGGTGCGTCGGTGGCGTGGGCGGTGATGGTCACCGACTCGTTGAAGGTAGGGGCGTACTGGTATGGCACCGTCTCCTGTCCGTCCGCGGGCGCGTTGGTGAACACCGGGGCGTGCTGGTCGAAGTGCAGGGAGGCCATCTTGGTGTACCCGTTCTGGGCGTCCCCGTAGGCGATCCTGATGTCCCTCTGGGAGCTGTAGGTTATGGAGCTGTACACGCCGCACCCAGGGTTGGGGTCCACTAAACTCGTGACCAGCGTTCCACCGTCCATATTGGCGAACTTGAGCTGCTGTGCGTCCTGGTCCATGAAGGATATCAGTGGTTGATAGGCCGGGTCCAAGGCCAGGGAGGTCCAGGTGCCTTCGTTACCGACGCTCGCAGCGGTCATGAAGTGCCATTGCGCTCCAGCATCCCGGAAGGCGTACCTGAGGTCGCCGTTGCTCGCGTCATAATAGGAGATGTGCGGGCGGCCTTCACCGTCCACTTCAAGGGAGGAGTGGAGGCCCGTGTCGCCCACCGTATCGACGGCCGATATCACCCAGCTGATCCGGTCCGTGGATACGGCAAGCTTAAGGTCGCCGTTGGTGCGGTCGTAGTAGGATATGAAGACCGAACCGTCCGGGGATATGCCGATGGAGCTGTACTCGCCCACATCCCCATTGTAATCCACTATGCTGGTGATGAAGTTGGCTCCGCTCCGGTAGGCGAACTTGAGGGAACCGTTGGTCATGTCCCAATAGCTCAGGTGCTCGTTGCCGCTCGCATCGAACGTCAGGGATACCTGTGAGAAATCGTTCCCGGTGGCGTCCACGATCTTGATGCGCCAGTTGTTGAAGCTGGGGTTGGCGTATCTAACGAGAAGGTTGCCATTCTGATCGCAGAAGGCGATGAACGGGTTGTTGGAAGGGTCGAACGCTGTGGATGTGGAACCGGCGGACGGATCGTTCCTGGTCCCCTTCACCCAGGTGGTGCCGCTCAGATAGGCCCAGAGCAGCGTTTGGGACGATGTGTCTACGTAACTTATCAGGGGAACTCCGGCGCCGTTGATCGCCAACGAGACGTGAGCGCCGGCGGAGCCGCTGTTGTCGACGGTCTCGATGGCCCATTCCCCTTCGGCCCGGACCGTCCCGGCGGGTATGAACACGGTAAAGAACAAGGATGCAACTAGAAGGATGGAGAAAAATCTGGTAAGACCAAGGCTGAAGCTCAAGATCCCTCCCTTCTATAAACAGTTTATAATTCTATGGCAGCGCCGGATATATAACAACCACGCCCTCCCACGCTCCCGGGCCATTGGCCGTCGCTCGTGCCGGGCCGATAATGACCGGAAATCTACAGCGCGGGGAACGTCCTCAACCGGACATGGCCTTGCGCACCGCTTCGGCCGTAGCTTCCGTCTTCAGCAGCTTGTCGCAGTTGGCCATTACGGTATCAGGATCCTTGAGCACATGACCGGTGCAGACACAGACGACCTTCTCCCGGCGGGAGACCTTCCCTTCGTCCAGCAGTCTCTTGAGACCGGCCAGCGAAGCGGCGGACGCAGGCTCCACGCCCACGCCCTCCTTCCGGCCTAGCAGGAACTGGGCGTCTATGATCTCGCGGTCGGAAACGGCGGTCATGATGCCGCCGGTGTCGTACACGGCCTTCAGCGCCTTCTTTCCGGAGGCGGGGTTGCCTATGCGTATGGCGGTGGCGACCGTCTCCGGGTCCTTTACCGGTCTGAAATCTTCCTGGCCGTGGGCGAAGGAGTTTACGAGCGGCGCGGAACCGCCTGCCTGGACGCCGGTGAATATCGGCATGTGGTCGATCCAGCCAAGCTCGTGCCATTCCTTTAGAGCTTTATAACCGGCCCAGATGTTGGCCGCGTTCCCTACGGGATAGATTATCCGGTCCGGGATCTCGAAGTTCATCTGGTCCAGGATCTCGAAGCATAGCGTCTTCTGCCCTTCCGGTCTGAAAGGGTTCACCGAATTCAGCATGTAAAGGTCGCCGGCATGCGCCAGTTCCTTGACCACGCGTAACGCATCATCGAAGTTGCCGTCGATGGTTATGACCTTGGCACCAAAGAACATGGCCTGGGCCAGCTTCCCGGAGGCCACCTTTCCGGAAGGAAGCAGAACGACGCACTTCAGTCCGGCCTTGGCCGCGTACGCTGCTAGTGAGGCCGAAGTGTTCCCGGTGGAGGCGCAGCCTACCACCTTGCAGCCAAGCTCGACCGCCTTCGAAACGCCGACGGTCATCCCGCGGTCCTTGAAGGAGCCGGTGGGGTTCGCCCCTTCGAATTTGACGTAGAGCTCGCGCACCCCATACTCCTCGGCCATCTTCCGGCAGTCGTACAGCGGCGTGCCGCCCTCCTGCAGCGTCACCGGTTCCGAGCGGATGGGCAGGAAATGCTCGTACCTCCAGACGCCCAGCGGACGTGAGCGGAGGTCCGCGGGGGACGTGCCCTCCAGATGGGAGAGGTCCATTTCGACCGTGAGGTTCCCGTTGCAGCTGGGACAGGCGTCCAGGAAGTGGTTCTCTATCTCCTTTCCGCACTCCCAGCACTTGACGGCGTATTTCATGGCTCCACCTTCTCGCACCCGGTGCCCCAGGTGGTGTTCCAGCAGAAGCACTCCACCCCGTGCCCGTCGTAGAAGTCCTGAACGGCCTTGGCGATGACCAGCCCGTCGACCTGGCTGCGGTCGAAGAAGGCGGCGATGCAGGGTCCAGAACCGCCGAGGAAGGAAGCGAACGCTCCCGCGTCGACGGCCGCCTTCTCGGCGTCCTTCAGGAACGGCACGAGCGGCGCCCGGGCCGGTTCGACTATGATGTCGTTTATTGAGCGTCCGATGAGCTTCAGGTCGCCGATGGCCATTCCGGCCACCAGCGCGGAGGCGTGGCCGACCTGGTGTATGACGTCGGGCATGGGTACGTTCTTAGGAACCTTCTTTCGCGCTTCGCGGGTGGGAACCGCGAACTCCGGAAGGCATGCCACTATCCCCAGGTCCTTCGGCGGCTCCAGGCGTATGACGTCCATGGGCTCGTACGAACGAATGATGGTGAAACCGCCCATCAGTGCCGGCGCGGCGTTGTCGGCGTGCCTGCTTCCCGACGAGGCTTCCTCGCCGAAGGAGGCGCAGCAGATGAGCTGGTTCATGTTCAGCGGCTTATCGAGCAAAAGATTGGCGGCGAAGGCGCCGCCGGCGGCGGACGCGCCGGAAGAGCCCATGCCGGATGCCGGGCGTATCCCTTTGTTGATCTTCATGGCTATGCCGAAATCGGCCCCGGCTTCCTTGAGCACCTTGTGGGCGGCCACGGCCGCGGTGTTCCTGGTGTTATCGAGCGTAACAGCATAAGCACCGGTTCCGACGATGGACTCGACGTGAACGCCCGGTTCGCTGGTCCGTCTGACCTCGATGCGGTCGTTGGGTTCCTCTAAAGCTATACCGAAAACATCGAAGCCGGGTCCGACGTTGGCTATGGTGGAAGGCGCTCTCACGATCGCGCGGTCTAATGACATGATGTGATCTCCGCCAGATGACTGGTCGGCACCTTCATGGCCTGAACTCGTTTAAATGTTTTCAGAGCCACGCTCTTTTTGCTCGATGGACCTTGATCATTTTCCCATAGCTCCTGTCAACACATGATAACGTTTATTCCCCCCTTTCCCGTTGGAGGGGACGTGACCGCGAGCTGCGCCGGGGCTATCGTTCAAAAGGGGGAGAGCAGCGCCCTGCTCAAGAGAGCCTCCGCGCTGGACGCGGAGATAGTTCTCATGGACGCCGACATGGTGTGCGGTACTGACCATCTTCTTGCGGCGGTATTTCACGCCCGGAGGGCGTTCGAGCGGGGCATGAACGCCTCCAACACCCTGGGCATGGAGGTAATCCTGTACGCCTCGGGGGAAAGGCAGATCTCCAAAGCGAAAAAGAAAATGGGGCTGCACCAGGGGACGGAGAAAGTGGCGGTGGTCGTCCTAGGTCCGGAGGAAGCCAACCTGGACGTGGTATTAAATCAGCTAGAGCTGAGGAGGGACGATTCTGTTCTGGAATGCTCCCTGGAGAAGGCCGAAGCGTACGGCATCGAAAAGGCGGAGATGGACGCCGTCGGCCGGGAGCTGCTGCAGGACCTGGTCCTGGAGAAGGTGGCCTTCGTGGAGATTCTCAAAAGATGACGACCAGGCAAACCATTTAATTGTCGTCGGGCCATATATTCAAGCCAGAATTCACAGGTGGCTCACGAGTTGGCGGGAGATTACGTCAGGCAGCTTCAACTGGCCAAGCAACTGGAGCAGAAGGCCAAGGAGGCGGCCCGGGGTCGCGAGACGGCGGAGGCCAAGATAGAGGAAGCTTCAGCTCTGCTCTCCAAGGTGAAGGAGATGAACGCCTTCTCCGCGGAGACGGAGAAGCTTCTGACGCTGGCCAACCAAAGCTACTCGGACAAGGATTACAAGGAGGCGCTTTCCTACGCCGTAAAGAGCGCCGAGGCATCGTCCCGAGCCCGGAAGGAACGCCTGCAGGAAATGCTGGGCGAGGCCCGCTCCCTGCTGGAGCGGGTCTCCGCCCTAGGAAATGCCGAGGCGGAGACCGAGAAGGCTCTGAAGAAAGCGTCCGAGTCCATCGAATCCGGCGACCTGGAAGAGGCGTTCGGGTTGAGCAAGGACGCCTGGGATACCGCCGAACGCAACGCCAACCGAGTGCTTTCCGACGCCTTCGGGCAGGCGCAGTCCTCATTGCTGTTCGCGGAGAGGCTGGAGCTGAAGGTGGAGAAGCAGAAGACGGCCCTGCGCATCTGCCGCGAAGCGTTGGAGTCTGGGGACGTGGGAAAGAGCGTGGAGCTCATCCAATCCCTCTCCGGCACGCTCCGCTCCATGACCCTCGACCGCTTCGTGCAGCGGACCGCCAAGCTGGAGACCATGTTCTCCCTGGAGAAGGGGTTCCCCCTTCAATTGCAGGACGCTCGCGCTAAAATGGTCAAGGGCCGCGATCTCATCTCCCAGGCCAAGGTGGAAGAGGCCTTCGGCGCTCTGGACGAGGCGGAGGATATCTTCTCCCGATCGTTCGGAAAAATGGCCGGGCAGCGGATCGCCGAGCTCAAGCGGAGGGCGGAGAACGTATCCAAATGGAAGAAGGTCGAGCTCGGGGACCTGGAGGGCGACGCCCGGCGGCTGGAGCTGGACGAGAAGTTCGTGGAAGCGGTGGCGCTCCTGGATTCCGCCAGGGCCAAGGTCCGGGACGCCGAGAAGGAGGTGCTGCTGCGTTATTTCGCCGCATTGCAGCCCCGGCTGAAGCTGGCGCACCTGACCAGGAAGGACGTTTCTCTGGCCTTGCAGAAGATGGAGGAGGCGCGCAAGGCGCTGCAGGGCGACGACCTGAAGAGCGCCTTCGCCCTGGCCGAGGAGGCCAGGCAGGTGGTCGAAGAGCAGCTGCAGGGCTACGATCAGGTGGAGGCCGAACTGCAGAGAGCCCAGGCCCTCCGCTCCCGCTGCCTGGATTTGGGACTGACCTGCGCAGAAGGGAGCAAGATGATGTCCGCCGCCAAGAAGCTGGCGCTGAAGGGCGATTACGCCCAGGCGGTGGAGACGCTGCGTTCGTCGCAGCGCTCGTACCGATTATCGCTGGAGAACCACTTCGCCACCGGCATCATGCGCCTGGAGATGAAACTGGCCTCGGCCATGCGTTTGGGCGCTGACATAACGGAGGAATCCACCGCCCTGGAGAATTTGACCGCCAAGGTCCGCAGGGGCGATTTCGAGCTGGTGCACGGTTCCCTCATCACCATCGGGGAGACGGTGGAAGAACGCATAAAAGACGCCGTCTCCGAGGAGCTGGGCAAGGCCGATGTCATACTTTCGCGATATGCCAGCAGTCCGGAGGTCGACAAGGCCCGGGACTCTCTGGCGGAGGCCAAGAAGAAATTGCAAAACAAGGAGTTCCAGGCCGCGCACGATCTGACGTCCGTATTGCTCGGCGAGCTCATGGCCCAGCGGCGGGAGAGCCTCGAGCGCTCCCTCGGCGAAGGTAAAACGTTGCTGGAGATGGCCAGGCAGCTGGGGGCGGAGAGCGTCACCCTGCGCGACAAGATGCAGCGGGCGGAGGAGCTGCGCTCCTCGGGACGCATGGACGAATCGACGATGCTGGCCGATGAAGTGTGCTCCTACGCCAAGAGCATAGTCACTTCCGAGATGGACCAGCAACTGACAGATATAATGCAGCGGGCGGCGAACGCCCGCCACGATGGGGTGGAGGTCGGCGCCTCCGAGCATATGAGCGAGCAAGCGTCCAACGCATTGCACCACGGTGAGCTGGGGCAGGCGTTCGAACTGACGATAAACGCCAGGAACTCGCTGAACGAGGTCTTGGCCACCCATCAATCGCTCAAGGAGCGGCTGGAGGAGGGGGAGGCCATGATGGCCGACGGGCGTAAAAGCAACGCCGAGGTCGGGGAGGCCTCGGAAGCGGTCATCCACGCCGGAACGCTGTTCCGCTCCGGAAGGTACAAGGACGCCCAGGACGCCTTGGACCGGGCGGAAGGGCACCTCAAGCGCCAGGCCCCGGAGTTCCTGCTGAGCTATTCGATAAAGCGCATGGCCGACCTGGCCAAGCTGCGCGAGAAGCTCGGGCACCAGGGCAGCGATGAAAGATTGCGGAAGCTGGGGAAGTTAGATCCGTCCGACCTGGAAAGATCGCTATCATCGCTCAGCGAGCTGAGGAGGGAATGGGAGGGGGAGATAACCGCCTCCCTGCTTACGGAACTGAACAAGTGCCAGAAGGAACTGGACAAGGCGGTCGCTTCCGGTTATTCGGTCGGCCACGTGCAGCAGATACTGACCCGCGGGCGGTCCGCCCTGGAGGAGCGGAAGTTCGCCGAAACGATGCGGACGGTGGAGCTGATCAGGAGCGAGCTCGACCAGACCGTGCAGAGCGATAGGCGCTTGACGGACGCATTGGCGCATCTGGAGGAGGCGCTGGAGCAGCTCAAGGAGATGAAGGCCGAGGTGAAGGACGTTACGGTGCTTTTGGAGCAGGCCAGAGCGTTGCGCCGCACCGGCAACGTCTCATCCGCTTCGGAAGCTGCGCAACGTGCTCTGGACCGCTCGCAGAACATCGCCCGGGAACGTGTGACCTCGCTAATGTCCTTCGCCGGCGGTCTTACGACCGAACGTTCCGCCTGGGAGGACCTGCGCACGGCGCGGAAGCTCGCCGAGGACATCGAGGAGGCCCTGAAGAACTACCGCTACCGCCACGCTCACCTTTTAGCTCGTTCCTTCCGCGAAGAGCTGGAGCGCGTTCTGCAGGACAAGACGCAGGCGGAGGAGGAGCTGCGCAAGTTCGAGACCCGTCTGAAGGAGGAGGCCAAGGCGGGGCTGCGCCCGCCTGCGTCGCAGAAAGCATTGGAGAGAGCGAGAACGCTAATGACGCAGGGGCGTTTCGTTCAAGCCCTGAGCACCGTGGGCGCGGCCAAGGACGAATTGCGCTCCATCTCCGAAATGTACGAGTCCCGTCTGACCGAATATAACGACCTGCGCGAATCCCTGAACTCGCTTGAACTTCTAGATCCCAGGAAGGACCACCTGGAGGAGCTGCTGGACCAATCCTGGTCCTCCCTGAGGGAGATGCGCTTCGACTCCGCCTCGCTTTATCTTCGCAGAGCGAGGAACGGTTTGAACGAGTTCCTTACGTTGCGGACGAACGAGCTGCTCTGGGAGTTCAATCCGCTGCACGACCTCATCAAACGCCTCAAGCTGCAGAAGAGGTTCTCGGCGGAAATAAGCGAGATCG
>Ga0209269_1001761_pt1 | contig 10585 bp, 9 predicted proteins | sample MTBAKMMethaMetaG_FD_187455 | JGI IMG/M metagenome (GOLD analysis project Ga0209269, IMG submission 187455) | Enrichment culture microbial communities from Arthur Kill intertidal strait, New Jersey, USA, that are MTBE-degrading - MTBE-AKM (Arthur... | ecosystem: Environmental > Aquatic > Marine >... | reverse complement strand
GAGAAATGGCGTTGTTGAACAGTACCCCTCCTGAAAAAAAGTGGTGCCGAATGTCGGTTGAATCGTTTTCGAGTTTCGCGTACCCGAAGATTTTCCGGGCTGGTACAGCGATACCAGGGTATTTATACGGCGAAAAAAGATAAATAGAACGGGCCAAACGCGTAGCGAGGTAATGGTATGCCAACGAGTAAGAAACAATTGGAAAAGCTGAAAAAAGTGCAGAAGGCCAAGGCAGAAGAGCTCTCGCAGCAGGCGGCTGCAGGTAGCGAGGCCGCCAGGAAGAAACTCAAGAAACTCGAGAAAAAGCTCAAGTGAGCCGCCTGGTATTTCCCACTATTTTGGCTTTGTCGAACTCTTTTTCTGTGATGCCCATCTCCGCCGCCGAATCCTCCCGGGAACACCTGTCGCTCCCGGCGACGCCGCACACAAAAACAATCCCTCGCAACCCAAAAAAACAGCCCTTCCCTCACAAAAGGCCGCAAAAAACGCTCTTTTATGCGATAGCCGGGATTCGAACCCGAGTTAGAGGCTTGGGAAGCCCCTGTCCTACCACTAGACTACTATCGCAGGTACCAGATCATATTCCCCTTCCTCGCTATTAAAGGTTAATCCCCGGCCCGCCGCAGCACCAGGGTGATCGCCGCCCCCTCCCCCGGACTGCCCGGCACGCGGTCCCCGGCCGCGATGCTCCCGCCGTAGCGCTCGGCGAGCATCCGGCAGATCCAGAGCCCGAGCCCCTTGCCCGAGACCCGCGGGGCGTTCCGCACGAACCGCCCGAAGACGTTCTCCTTCTGGTCGTCCGGGATGCCGGGGCCGTTGTCGGCCACCGTCACCGCCACGCGGTCGTCCTCCTTCGCCACCGCGATCCAGACGGTCACCTCGGGCCCCCCGAACTTCCCGGCGTTCCCGATCAGGTTCGTGAACACCTCGGTGAGGAGGTCGTCGGCCATCACGACCGCATCGGTCCCCGCGTACCTGATATCCAGCTCGGAGAACCGGGCGATCTCGCTCCTGATGGCGGCGTCCAGCGGCACCGGCTCGACCCGCGTCGCCCGCTGGCTCAGGGAGCGGTAGGTCGAGACATTCATGATGATCTCGATGCTCTGCCTGATCCCGGCGAGCACCTTCTTCGCCATCAGGTGCTCCTTCCCGGAAAGCCTGGGCAGGAGCAGGCTGCAGTAGCCCACCGCCACCGTGTTGGCGTTGTTGATGTCGTGCGTCATGATGTCCAGGTAGAGGTTGGCGTCGGCGTTCGCCCGTTCCAGGTCCGCGCTGAACCGCGCCCGTAGCACCGCCCCCCCGATCGCCCGCCCGGACGTCTCCAGGAACTCCCGCTCCCCGGTCGTGAACACGTGCTCCCTTCGCGTCGCCATGTTCAGGGTGCCGGAGATCTCGTCCCCGACCTTCAGCGGGATCGAGGCGTAGGACGCAAACCGTTCCCTGATATGCGGGGGGACCCCCTCGGGCCGGTCTGACGAATACCGCGGCTCGGAGGGGACCGCCAGCCGTTTGATCTCGTATGGCGCCTCCATATCGGCCGGCCAGCGCTGGCTGACGCGGACGCCGACATCCCCCTTCCCCTCGAAGAGGTAGATCGCCCCGGTCTCGAAGTCCATGAGGTCCAGCACTTTTGCCAGGGCGGCGTCCAGACGCTCGGGGAGCGGCAGAAGCGACGAGGTGATCGCCGAGACCTCCGCAAGGGCGGCGAGTTCGCGGTTCTTGACGGCAATTTCCCGCTCCGCCTCCTTCAGGGGCGTGATGTCCATCACCGAGACCACGCTCAGGTCCGTCTCCGGGATCATGGCGGCGGTCACCAGGGCGTCGCGCACCTTCCCGTCGGCGTCGAGCACCTGCCCCTCGTACACCGGCACCTTCTCCCGCTCGATGCGGTGTATCTGGTGGTACTGCCAGCCCGCATCGTGCATCGGGCCGTCGAAGACCGACGTCCAGGCGCTCCGGCCAACGATATCGGCGGGGTCGTAGCCGAAATGCCTGAACCGCGCGTTGGCGTGGACGATCATGCCGTCGCCGTCCAGGATCATCGTCGCCGCCCCGGTCGCCTCGAAGATCGTGCGGTACAGGGCCTCCGAGCGTTTCAGGTCGTCGGAATACCGTTTTCTCCTGACCAGCCCCCACATCCCTGTCATCAGCAGGGAGAACTGGCGGGCGTCGTCCTCGTCATAGGGAGCGGCCTTGTTGATCACCCCGGCCACCGCCACGATCCGCTCCCCCTCGAAGACCGGGACGCTTAAAAACCGCCTGATCGCCGGGTGGCCCGGCGGGGTGCCTTTCTTCAACGGCGAGGGGGCGGCGTAGTCGTTGAGGATCACCCTGTGGCGCTGCCGCACCGGTTCGCCCCAGAGCCCGGTCTCGGCGAGGATATACGTGTTCTGCGGGTTCTCCACCCGGCAGACGGCCATCGCCCGGTCTGACCAGGACTGCATCGTCAGCGTCCGCTCTTCCGGGTCCAGGAAGGCGAAATACCCGTGTTCGCTCCCGGTCATCGATATGGCGCAGGAAAGGGCGTAGTCGGTGATCGCCTTTAAGGGGGCGTCGTACATCCGGTCCAGCCCCCTCAGAGCTTCGAGACGCTGTTCGTTCAGCCGGATCGCCGTCTCCGCCGCCTTTATTCCGGTGATATCCTTCCCGTAGAGATTGACGTAGTCTTCCCCCTCGATCGGGACGACCGTGATCAGGAAGGTCCCGTTGCCGACCTGGACTTCGAGTTCGACCTGGTCGCCGGTGGCCGTCGCCTCCGCGGCGGCGCGGGAGAGTGCCGCCCGTGCTTCACTCTTCTCCCCGGGCGCCTCGGCCCCGATGACCGCCATCGCCGCCTCGTTTGCATAGAAGATCTGCCCTCCCGGCCCGATCCTGAGGACCGGGTCGGGGCTCTCCCCGGCGAGCCTGGCAAGGGCCCTCATCGTCCGTTCGTCCTCTTTCTGCCGGGAGATGTCCAGGAGGGTGCAGACCACCCGATCTTCGGGGAGCGAACCCGAGACGATCCTGACCCAGCGGACGCCGCCGCCCCGCATCGTGAGCGCCGCTTCGAGGACGTCGAGGTCCTGTCCGGCCTTCAGCGCCTCTGCCGTCCCTTCGGCCGTCGCGGGATCGGCGAAGAGGGAGACGAGCGAGCGGCCCACGACCTCGGACGGCGCAAACCCGATCATCTCTGCCGCCGTCCGGTTCAGGTCCAGGACGGCGAGCGACCGCTGATCGACGATGATGTATCCGTCGCCGGCGTGCTGGAAGATGCCGGGATAGTCGCGGGCAAGGGCGCTCACGTGGGAGGAGAGCGCCGCCAGCACCATGGCGACGGCGATCATGACGGCGGCGCGGGCGACCGCTTCGGGGAATGCCGGGGAGGCGAACCCGGTAAACCATCCAAGGATCGGGATATACGCCGCGGTAATGGCGGCCACCACCGCAAGCCCGCGCCAGCGGTACCAGACGACTGCCAGGATGATCGGGATATAGAAGGTCTGGGCGATAACGGCCGTAAACCCGGCTGCGGCCGCCATCGTGGTCGCCGCCAGCGCTCCCACTCCGGCGACGGCCAGGACGGGGATCTGCCAGCGCTCCGGGAGGCGGAGCGAGGGAAAGGGGGGCATCATGGGGGTATGCTTATGGGGCATACTTTCGGGAGGGAGATTAAAGGTTTCGCTTTTGTTCTGCCGTCAGCCTTAAGAAGAAGGAACGAGATTTATATATAGCACTTTTATGTGCTGGCCGATGTAAGTCCGACGTGCCGTTCCGGCACGGCCCGAAGTGGCTCGGGATTACAGGGAAGTCAGTAGCAGTACTGCTCTTTTCTGGACTTACTCTGTCATATGAGGTAGAATATGGCACGAATGCATGCACGGCGGAGAGGCAAGTCCGGCTCAGTCGCACCGTACCGCACCGAGGCACCGGAATGGACCGGCATCTCGGCGGACGAGGCAGAGAAGGTTGTTGTCGATCTCCGTAAGAAAGGCAAATCCACCAGCGAGATCGGGTTCGTCCTGAGAGACAAGTACGGCGTTCCGGACGTGAAACTCGTGGCCGGGAAGAAGATCGGCGAGATCCTCAGCCAGAACGGGCTCGAGCAGGAGATCCCCGAGGACCTCAGGAACCTCATCGCAAAGGCGCTCGGCATGCGCAAGCACCTTGCCGAGAACAAGAAGGACCTGCACAACAAGCGGCAGCTCCAGCTCACCGAGTCGAAGGTGCGCCGCCTGGTGAAGTACTACCGTTCGAGCGGCAAGCTCGCAAGGGACTGGACCTACAAGCCGGAGACTGCCGAGATTCTCCTCTCCAGATAAGTCATGTCCATTCAGGCCGCTGCCGAACGGGTTGCGGCGCAGATCCTCGCGACCGATTTTGTCGAGGTCTACGCCCACCATGACGCCGACGGGATCGCCGGAGCGGCGATCCTCTGCCAGGCGATGCTCCGCGCGGGGCGCAGGTTCAGACTGCGGGTCCGCCAGAGCATCGGGACAGAGGATATCGTCCACCCTGAGTCGACCCTGCTCTGCGATTTCGGCGCCGGCCTTGCCGATCTGCCCGGGACGGTGATGGTCGTCGACCACCACGTCCCGCACTTCGAGGGGCCCTTCCACGTGAACCCCCGCCTGGCCGGGATCGACGGCGAGTGGGACCTCACCGCATCCGGGACCGCCTACCTGGTGGCGCAGGAGATGGGGGACAACCGCGACCTTGCAGGGCTCGCCCTGCTCGGGGTCTTCGGGGACGGTCAGCGGTTTTCCGGGATGAACCTGGAGATCCTCAACGAGGGGATCGCAAACGGGTTTATCGTCCCGGAGCGAGGGTTCGCCCTCCCGGGCGCTTCGGTCCGCGAAGCCCTGGGGACCGCCGTCACCCCGTATATCCCCGGCGTCAGCGGGAACGCCGCTACGATCACCCGCATCCTTGAGCAGGCGGCCGGGGAGGAGGCGGTCGCAACCGATCTCCTCCTCTCCCTCCTGGTCCTTGAGGCAGGCGAGGAGACGGCGCCGTCCGTCTTCTCGCGGCTGTACGGCGGGCGCTACCGGCTCGAGCGCGAGGTGATCGACGACGCCCGCACCCTTGCGGCCGTCATCGACGGCTGCGGCCAGCAGGGCCGCGGCGGCCTCGCCGCTGCGGTCTGCCTGCGCTCTCCCGACCTCGTCGCCGAGGCCGAAGAGGTCGCCGCCGCATACCGGGCGCGGGTGCTCGCCGCCGTCATGGCGGCTGAGCGTGTCGAGGAGACCGGGCGGATCTACCGGGTCGCGGACGCCGGAGCGGCGAGCGGCGTTGCCGATTGCCTGGCAAACGACGTCAGGCAGGCGGCGCCGGTGGCCGTGGTCGCGGAGAACGGTGCCTGCTGGCAGGTCTCGGCGCGCTGTCCGCCCGGGGTCGATCTCGACCTCGAGGCCCTGCTCCGCCGCCTGGCGGCAGAGACCGGGGGATCGGGCGGCGGCCACCGCAGCCGCGCCGGCGCCCGGATCCCCCTCGACCGGATCGACGAGTTCGAGGAAGGTTTTCTCAGGGGGATCGCCGCATGATCGGGATTATAGGGCGGATCCGCACGGAGAGCGCCTCTGCGACGTGTGTCGCCGGCGCCCTCGCCCCGGACAACCTCCCCGGCATGGCGACCGCCGCCGAGGGCGCTACGGTCGTCTTTGCGATCGACGGGACCGCCCTGCGGACGGTAACCGCAACGGTCGACGATTACCTGATGAACCTCGCAATGGCAGAAGAGGTGTGCTCGCTTGGCGGGCGGCCTGAACGATATGACGCATCTGGCAGGATGACCTGAGCAGAGATTATAATTCATAAAAACTGGTGATTTCATGGCAAAGAGAAAACAGGTTGGAAAGAGGGTCGAAGGCTGGAAGGCCAAGTCCTGGTTCAAGGTCTACGGCCCTGAATCTTTCGGCAAGACCTATATTGGCGACACGATCTCCGCCGACCCGTCCAAGGTGATGGGGCGCGTGATGCAGACCACGCTCGGCGAGATCTCACAGGACTATTCAAAGCAGCACATCAAGATGCGCTTTAAAGTGAACAGCGTGGCCGGCGACGCCGCATACACCGAGTTCGTCGGGCACGAGATCACCCGCGACTACATGCGCGGCCTCGTGAAGAGGAAGACCTCCAGGATCGACGCCATCATCCTTGTCCCGACGAAGGACAACAAGAAGGTGCGCCTCACCGTCACCTGCTTCACGATCAACCGGGCGAACGACTCCCAGGCGCATGCGATCCGGGGCGCGATCATGAAGACCGTCGCCGAGCAGGCGGCCCAGATGTCCTTCGAGGAGTTCTCCAAGATGGTCGTCGCCGGCGACCTCGCCAAGGAGGCCTTCAAGGTCGTCAAGGCGATCTTCCCGGTCCGCCGGGTCGAGATCATCAAGAGCAAGGTCGAGACGCCCGTCGTCATGGCCTTCTAAATCATCTTTTTTTCCGCCGGTCCCTCGCGGCAGATAGATAAGACTCATATGGCTTCGGCGCGAGAGTTTTACTGTTCATGGAGAGCGGGGTTCAGGACTGGCTCCACCAGTGTTCTCTCCCCAATGGCACCGATCTGCAGGAGCACACCCTGAAGACAGAGATGAATATCATCATCGGGGACCGCTGCTCAATCGATTATGGGCTGAAGGGTAAAGACGTCATCGTCTGCGAGTTCTGTACGCTGAACGGCAGCGTTGTCGCAGACGGCGACGTCAGGATCGATAACTGGTGCGAGATCAACGGGGATGTCATTGCCGGGGAGGACGCCTACCTCGGGGAGGGCGTAAAGATCCACGGGCGCCTGGTCGTCCGCGGCGACCTGGATATCGGGGACAAGGTGCAGATCGACCGGGGGTTTGAGGCGAAGGGCTGGATCTCGATCCGGAACCCGATGCCGGTGTTCATCTATCTCCTCCTGTACGTGATGACCCTCCTGAAGATCGACAACCCCGACGAGATCGACAGCGCCCTGGACGAACTCTTCGGCGAGGAGGATCCCGGGGACGATACGCCGCTCGTCATCCCGCCGGGTTCGAGCCTCGACATGAAGGTCTTCTCCGTGCCGTCGGCGATGCGGATCGGGGAGCGGTGCCGTCTCCACGGGAATATCAGGGCGAACGCCGTGAGCGTCGGGGACGACACCACGATCTTCGGGAGCCTGCGGGCCGGCGGCCCCATCGCGATCGGGCGGAAGGCCCAGGTCCACGGCAACGTCGAAGGCGGCGGCGAGGTGTGCGTGGCCCCCGCGGCCCATGTTCTCGGGGACGTTGCCGGGCTGTCCCTGTCCCTCCACGAGGACGCCCTGGTGGAGGGGATGATCCGCGCACCGAACGGGGTGCGCATCGAGAGAGGAGAAGAAACAGCATGAAAGCAGCAGAAATACTCGAACTTGAGAGCCTGACCTTTGCCGAACGATCGTTTGCCGACCTCGCCGATCCGGACTCGGCCCTGCCGGCGTTTTTCCGTCGGCCCGACGACGGGAGACTCCTGGTCGACGAGAAGGAGGACCTGCTCGCCGTCGCCTTCAGGTGGGACGAGCGGTGGATCGTCGCGAACTATCTCTACCACCCGGTGCACGAGGAGGCGATCGATCTCTTCGAGGGGACCGGGGGCGACCTCTTCATGGAGGAGCGGGAGGTCTGGGCCCGCGCCGTGCGGGAGTATTACAGCGAGGCGATCCGCACGGGCGTGCGCCCGGCGATCGAGGATATCCCGCCTGACCGCCCGGAGAAGTGCGCCGATCTCTTAAAGGAGGTCTTCGGGCAGCGGAACGGGGAGCGGTGCCTGGACTGCTGCTGCGGGTCCGGGATCGGTTCGGCGGGCCTCCGCTCGATCGGGCTGAACCCGCTCGCCTTCGACCACGACCAGGCGCTGCTCTCCCTGGGGTTTGCGCAGGGGCGCCTGGACCCCTGCGAGACGGCCTGCATCGACGCCACGATGGCCTCGGCCTATTTCGAGCCGGCGCCGTACGGGGCGGCCCTGATGCTCGGGACGATCCATTCGTTCGACCGCGAGATCTGGGAGGGGATTGCACGGGAGTTTCTCTCTCTCTCGGAGCGCTCCCTGCTCACCGTCGCCACGAAAGAAGAGATGGACCTGGTTGCGGCGTGGTGCGAGGACGAGGGGCGCAGCCCTGAGGTCTGGGAGAACGAGCGCGACGCCGTCTATGACCGCTGGGTCTGCCTGACCTGATCGGTAAAATCTGTTTTCACCCTTTTGGGGTGTAATCTTCCCCTGCTCTCCTCCCCCAGATCGGTTCCCAAAGTGCCTTTTTCTCGATCGCTCCGGTGCCGCCGCACCGTTCTTTCACGTGATGGGCCGGGACGAGGTGAGAAAAAAAGCCCTGAGCCGCACGCTCCTTCGCGCCTGGAGCGTGAGGCACTCAGGGAAACGATCAAAAAGAGTGCCTGGCTGGAATTATGGGGGGGCGCCCTGCCTGCCCGCACGCGGAACGCGAAGAGCCGAACGATCAGAGTCCGGGATCGAATTTCCTGAGGCGGAGGAGCATCGCCTCGGTGGGGGGGAGGTCGGCGGCGTGTCTGCCGAGGAAACCCCTCAGGTCTTCTTCTCCCCTGAGCATTTTGTCGCGGTCGAGGTTCTCGCCGCGGATCTTCTGCAGAAATGGCCACTGCACTTTCTCACACTCGCACACCATGCCCGTGTCCTCCGACGTTATTCAATTATACTCTCACTATAGTATATAGATATTTTCATTGTCCTTTTCACCACGTTTATGAAAATAATATGATTTAATCAGGTTATTGTTGGCTATTCGCCGGCGCGGACGATCGGGAAAAATCGGGAGATCTGGGCGTATGGTGGGTATTTAATGAAGGGGGCTGCGCAAAATCCCGGGGCCTCCGGGCGCAACCGGGATCGTTTTAAATAGTGGCGTGCGGGATGCGACTGTCACTTTTAAAATATTCGGTCGATGGGTGGAGGTGCGTGGGCGCAGCATAAAAAATCCCGAATACATACCGGCCACCCGTCCGCACCGCCGCCATCGGCGGGCCTTCCTGCAGAGCGGTGCGGGGCTGGCGGCATACGGCGCCTTTTTCCGGGGTGCCGGCCCCGGGAAAAATCCGTTTTTCCCCCCTGGCGGCGGTGGGTCAGTGTTCGACTTCCCGCACCGTGCAATCGATCTCGGCGAGAATATCCAGGGGGTCGTCCTTCTCCCCGACGAGGTCCTTGATCAGGAGCAGGCGCTCGACCCCGATGAAGTGCCTGGCCATCACCATCGCCAGGTCGGTGAGGTCGACATGCCCCTTCTGCCACCGCACCAGCCTCCGGCTGACCAGGAGGTCGAGCACCGGTTCGGTCGTCCCGACCATCACCGCCTCCATCCGGCGGATCTCGGCGCCGTCGCCCTTGCAGACGATGGCGTTTGCGGCGAACTCCTCGGAACTCTCCTCGACGCCGTAGACCGGGGCGACCTCCTCCATCTCGCCCTTCAGGAGGGCGATCGCCATCTCCTCCTCGGTTCCCTTCGAGGTCCGGGAATAGGTCGCACCGGGTTCGGCCAGGATGACGACCTTGCCTTCGTCGTGGAAGTCCGGGCGCCCGGCGCGGCCGAGCATCTGGTTGAACTCCTGCACCGTGAGCCACTTGATCCCCATCGCGAGGGCGTCGAAGATCACCTGCGAGGCCGGGAAGTCCACCCCTGCCGCCAGCGCCGCCGTCGTGACGACGCAGGCGATCTTCTGCGAGGAGAAGAGGTCCTCGACCTGCCGGCGCTCCTGCGAGGTGAGCCCGGAATGGTACGGGCGGGCGATGTTCGCCCCGATGGCGTCGGCCAGGGTGTGGCAGCGGGCGCGGGCGTTGGTGAAGACGATCGTCTGCCCGCGGTATCCCTTCGAGGAGCGGCGGGCGAACTCCTCGCGCACCATCGTGGTGATGAACTGGATCTTCTTTTTCTTCTCGGTGAAGATGAGGTGGCGTTCCAGCGGGACCGGGCGGCTGTCGTACCTGACCAGCCGCGCCCCGAGTTTCTGCGCCAGGGTGCTCGGGGCGCCGATCGTCGCCGAGAGGTAGAGGAACTGGGCGTTCGGGGAGGTGTACTTGATCCGGGCGATCAGGCCGTCGAGGCGGTGGCCGCGCTCGGGCTCCTCCAGGTTCTGGACCTCGTCGATCACGACCGTCCCGATATCCTTCAGGTCCCGGCCGTTCCGAAAGACCGTGTCCAGGCCCTCGTAGGTGCCGACGACGATCTGCGCCCTGGTGCTCCGCTCCCCGACCGGCCGCGTCTCCGGGAGGTTGAGGCGGCTTGCGCCGACCTGGAGAGAAACCGTGGCGAGGTCCTTATACCGCTCCTTGAACCTGAGGTACTTCTGGTTTGCCAGGGCGACGAGGGGCACCAGGAAGAGGAGGCGCCCCCGCCCTTCGAGGAGGTTTTTCATCCCGGCCATCTCGCCGATGAACGTCTTGCCGCTTGCCGTGGCCGAGACGACCAGGAGGTCCTCGCCTTCGAGGAGGCCGGCGTTGACGGCGAGTTGCTGCACCGGCGTGAGGTACTCCACCCCGGAGACCTTCGCGAACGCCGGCGGGACGTCCACCTGGGTGATATGGGCCGTCTCGATCGGTCGCACCGCTTCGAGGCGGTCGAAGAGGGTCTGGCCTT
>Ga0209269_1001756_pt1 | contig 10611 bp, 9 predicted proteins | sample MTBAKMMethaMetaG_FD_187455 | JGI IMG/M metagenome (GOLD analysis project Ga0209269, IMG submission 187455) | Enrichment culture microbial communities from Arthur Kill intertidal strait, New Jersey, USA, that are MTBE-degrading - MTBE-AKM (Arthur... | ecosystem: Environmental > Aquatic > Marine >... | reverse complement strand
CCTACCGGCTGCTGGCGCTCGCGTGGCTGGACTACATGAAGTACCTCAAGAACAATTACCCGTACCTCTTCTCCCTCGCGATGCGGACCAACCCCTTCGACGAGACGGCCTCGCCGGTGGTGAAGGCCTAAGGTCCCCCTTTTTTTCGATTTTATGGCTCTGTCGAAATCCTCACGTTTCCGGATGCGAGCGTGATTCATTCGCCTTCCCCCATCTTCGCGCCGGGGGTCCTTACCCCCGGATCCAGCGCACAGCGAATTGCCCCGAATGTGCGGGGAGAGGCGAGGTGGAGAATCTATCGGTAAAAAAAGCGGGATGGGCGTGCCGGAGTGGTTTGCCCATCCCCGCACCAATCGCATGTGCGGGGGGTCGGGGGGCGGCCAGCCCCCCGGGGGAGGCTGCTCGGTTTTCCAGAACTCTTACTCTCCAGGTACGAAGACACAATATAACGAATAGCAAAGTCCGCCTCTGCCCGGGGGTTGCACCCCCGGACCCCTGCATACGATTGCCCCGAATATGGGGGGACGGGAGGGGCGGAGAATCTGTCGATGAAAACGGATGGACCGGCGTGCTGGCGTGTTTTCCGTTCCCGCCTCTATCGTATTTGCGGGGGGACCGGGAGGCAGCAGGCCCCCCGGCAGGGGCCTGCTCGATCTTCAGGAACCCTCACGTTCTCGGTTCGAAGATACGATAATTACTCAGGGTGGAGGGGCCACCGCGCCGGGGGTCCTTACCCCCGGACCCCGCGTGCGATTGCCCCGGATATGAGGGGGTTCGAGCGGCGAATCTGCCGGAAAAAATCCTGATGGTCAGGCTGGCGTGGTTTGCCCGTCCCTGCCCTTATCGCATTCGCGGGGGGACCGGGGGGCGGCCAGCCCCCCGGGAGAGGCAGAACCAGATTTCCCGTACGCTCACGCAACACGCGCCTCTGCCCGGGGGTTGCACCCGATTGGGGCGGATTGCCCATGACATGCAGGGAGGGGGAGGCCCGAGCATCATTCAATGGGAAAATGCCGGATGGACATGCCGGCGCCGTTTGCCCGCCATCGCCCCGGAACATCCCCATAATGTGCGGCGACGGAAGGGCGCAAGGCAGGGGTGCCATGTCCGGAGCATTCTTCTCCGATGCAGGAGGAGATGATCTGCCTGCAGGCGATTGTGAGCGGCAGGAGACAAAAAAAAGATGCAGGCCGGGCGTCAGGATCGGCCTTGCGCATTTGTACACTGGGGTGCGAGTGTCCTCTTCTAGATGCTCACCTCCTCGGTCCGGACCTTTGCGGCCATGTCCAGCGGCAGGACGAAGACCTTGCCGTCGCCTATCCTGCCGGTCCGGGCCGCCTCCCTGATGATCTGGACGACGGTCTCGGCAAAGGTCGCCGAAACCGCCATCTCGATCCTGATCTTCGGGATCAGGTCGACGGTCACCGGGCCGCCGCGGGACCGGAGGGCGATGCCCTTCTGCTCGCCCCGCCCCCGCACCTCGGAGACGGTCATTGCCGGGAAGCCCTTTTCCGCAAGGGCTTTTTCCACCTGTTCGAATTTTTCCGGGCGTATCACCGCGATGATCATCTTCATCATCATGCCACCTCACGTGTGGGCCGACTCCCCGTGCTGGGAGATGTCGAGGCCCACATATTCTTCGTCCTCGCTGACACGGAGGCCGAGCGTCCGGTCGACAATCCACGCGAGGGCGTAGGTCATGCCGAAGGCGTAGACGAGCGCCGCACCGGCGTCGACGACCTGGATGACGAACTGGTCGACGTTGCCGTAGAGGAGACCGTCGACACCGCCGACCGCCGCCACCGCAAAGATGCCTGTTGCGATCGCTCCCCAGAGCCCGCCCATGCCGTGGACGGCCCAGGCGTCCAGGCTCTCGTCGAGGCCGCGGCTGAGGCGGAAGAGCATGGCGCCGTAGCAGAGCAGACCGGCAATCCCGCCGATGGCGATCGCCGAGACCGGGTCGACGAAGCCCGCCGCCGGGGTGATGGCGACCAGGCCGGCGATCGCACCCGAGATCATCCCGAGGGAACTCGGTTTGCCGCGGTACCAGGAGGCGACAAGCCAGGCGATCGCACCCGCCGCAGCCGAGGTGTTGGTGACCACGAAGGCGCTCGCCGCAAGACCGTTTGCCGCAAGGGCGCTGCCGGCGTTGAACCCGAACCAGCCGAACCAGAGCAGGGCGCCGCCGATGAGGGTCAGGGGGATGTTGTGCGGCTCCATCGTATAGGTGCCGAACCCGACCCGGCGCCCGATCACCAGCGCAAGGGCCAGGGCCCCGAAGCCCGAGGAGATGTGGACGACCGTGCCGCCCGCGAAGTCCAGCGCACCGAGGGACGCCGCCCACCCACCGCCCCACGCCCAGTGGGCAAGGGGGTCGTAGACCAGGGTCGTCCAGAGCAGCCCGAAGACGATGAAGGAGCTGACCTTCACCCGTTCGGCCGCACCCGAGGTGACGATCGCAAGGGTCAGCCCGGCGAAGACGAGCTGGAAGACCATGAAGAGCAGGTCGGGGATCCCCTCGCCGTCCATCCCGACCCCGGCGAGGCCGAGGTAGTCGAGCCCGCCGATGAACCCGCCGATATCGGTGCCGAAGGCCAGGGAGTAGCCGAAGAGGATCCACTGGAGGGAGACCACCGAGAAGGCGATGAAGGCGAGGGTGATCATGGCGATGATGTTCTTCCGCCGCACAAGGCCGCCGTAGAAGAGGCCCACGCCCGGGGTCATCAGCATGACCATCGCCGTGCAGATCAGGATGAAGGCGGTATCGCCGGCATCGATCGCCATCTCAGATCACCCCATGGCAGACGGCGCCATCGGTCGCCGCGTCCTCGACCATCGAGCCCTGCCAGAACCCCTCAGCCACCGCGGCCAGGGCGCGGCTCTCCGGGGTGCTGCCCTCAACCGCCTCGAGCCCTGCCGAGATCGCCGCTGCACGACTCGCTTCCTGCCAGAACCGTTTGGCGACGGCGATTGTGGTGAGGCCGACGTATTCGGCGTCGTCACCCCGGGGCGCAGGGGAGAGGCTGCCGGGATCTCCGGCGGACCGGCTCCCCGCATACCGGGAGAACACATACCCTTCCGGGTGCATCGTTGTCACCATCGTTATCTGGAAGGAAGTTGACTTCCACCGTATTTAATTATTTCCAAATTACATCTGGAGCGACTCCCCGTGCTGGGCGATGTCCAGCCCCACGTACTCCTCCTCCTCGCTCACCCGCAGCCCCATCACCCGGTCCACACCCTTCGCAAGGAGATAGGTCATGCCGAAGGCATAGGCCATGGCAGCGAGGGCGCAGACGACCTGGACGAGGAGTTGCCCGGGGTTTCCGGCCAGGAGGCCAGCAGTTCCGCCGACTGCCGCCACGGCGAAGACGCCCGTGGCCACCGTGCCCCAGAGCCCGCCGACGCCGTGGACGGCCCAGGCGTCAAGGCTCTCGTCGAGGCTGCGTTTGATGCGCAGGAGCATCGCCCCATAGCAGAGGAGGCCGGCGACGGCACCGATGGCAAGCGCCCCCATCGGGTCGACGAAGCTTGCGGCCGGCGTGATGGCGACGAGGCCGCCGATCGCCCCGGAGATCATCCCGAGCGAGCTCGGCCTGCCCCGGTACCAGGAGGCAAAGAGCCAGGCGAGCGCACCCGCGGCGGCCGCGGCGTTCGTGGTGACCAGGGCATTCGCCGCCGCACCGTTCGCAGAGAGCACGCTCCCCGCGTTGAACCCGAACCACCCGAACCAGAGCAGGGCGCCGCCGATGAGAGTCATCGGGATGTTGTGCGGCTCCATCGAGTACATCCCGTAGCCCGCCCGCTTCCCGATCACCAGGCAGAGGGCGAGGGCCGCAAACCCCGAGCAGATCTCGACGGCCATACCGCCGGCGAGATCGAGCACGCCCATTGTCTGCGCCCATCCGCCGCCCCAGGCCCAGTGGGCGATCGGGTCGTAAACCAGGGTCGTCCAGAGCAGCCCGAAGACGATGAAGGAGCTGATCTTCACCCGCTCGGCCGCACCCGAGGTGACAATCGCAAGGGTTACCCCGGCGAAGGTGAGCTGGAATGCCATGAAGAGCAGGCCAGGGATCCCCTCGCCGTCCATCCCGACACCGGCGAGGCCGAGGTGATCGAGACCGCCGATCACCCCGCCGATATCGGTGCCGAAGACGAGGGTGTAGCCGATGAGCATCCACTGCACCGTGACGAGGGAGAAGGCAATGAAGGAGAGAGCGATCATCGAGATGATATTCTTACGCCTGACAAGGCCGCCGTAGAAGAGCCCGACGGCCGGGGTCATCAGCATCACCAGGGCGGTGCTGATGAACACGAATGCCGTGTCGCCCGCATCGATCGCTATGGTCCGCACCCCCCGTGCGGCAGATCGGTGACGGGCATGAAGTGTTTACCCATTATGCATCAGTCCAAAAAAGGGAAGGAAAGATCCTTCACCGGGATTTAAAGGCGCGGTTAGAAAAAAAATTTAGTACTTGGAAAGGTACTGGTCAAGTTCCCAGGGGTGGACCATCGTCCTGAAGGCGTCCCACTCCATCTCGGCGATCGTGTTGAGGTTCTCCACGATGTGAGGGCCGAGGGCGTTGCAGATGAGCTCGTCCTCCATGAGGGCGGCGTTCGACTCGTAGAGGCTGCCCGGCAGGGTGTCGATGCCGGCCGCCTTCCGCTCCTCGGCATTGAGCTTGAAGATGTTCCGGTCGGCGCTCGGGGGCGGAGTGATCCGGTTCTTCACGCCGTCCAGACCTGCCGCAAGGACGGCGGCGAAGGTGAGGTACGGGTTGCAGGTCGGGTCAGGGCTGCGGATCTCGACACGGGTGCTGTTGCCGCGGGGCGCGGGCACACGGCAGAGGGCCGTCCTGTTCGAAGCGCTCCAGGACATGTAGACCGGAGCCTCATAGCCGGGGACGAGTCGCTTGTACGAGTTGACCGTCGGGTTTGCGACCCGGGTGATGGCGCGGATGTGCTTCAAGACGCCGCCGATGAAGAACAGGGCGGTCTCCGAGAGCTGGAGGGGTGCGTCCGGGTCGTAGAAGGCGTTCTTCCCGTCCTTGAAGAGGGAGCAGTTGGTGTGCATGCCGCTCCCGTTGATCCCGTAGACCGGTTTCGCCATGAACGAGGCATGGAGCCCGTTGAGGAGGGCGATCGTCTTCGTGGCGAACTTGAAGGTGACGACATTGTCGGCGGTCTGGAGGGCCGAGCCGTACTTGAAGTCGATCTCGTGCTGGCTCTCGGCCACCTCGTGGTGGGAGGCCTCGATCTCAAAGCCCATCTCGGTCAGGGCGAGGACGATGTCCCGGCGGACGTCCTCGGCGAGGTCGGTCGGGGCCAGGTCGAAGTAACCGCCGACGTCCTGGTACTGGGTGGTCGGCTCCCCGTCGCACATCTTGAAGAGGAAGAACTCGAGTTCAGGGCCGGTGTTGAAGGTGTAGCCCATCGATGCGGCCTCGGCAACGACCTTTTTCAGGGCGAAGCGGGGGTCGCCCTCGAAGGGCTTGCCGTTGGGCAGGTAGACATCGCAGATGAACCGTGCGACCTTGGCCTCCCCCTTCCTCCAGGGCAGGAGCGTGTAGGTGGAGATGTCGGGCTTGAGGACCATGTCCGACTCTTCGATCCGGGCGAATCCCTCGATGGACGAGCCGTCAAAACCAATCCCGTCGGTCAGGGCCTTCTCGGCCTGGATGTGCGGGATCGCGACGTTTTTCGGGTGACCGGTCAGGTCCGAGAACTGAAGGCGAATGAACTTTACGCCGTCCGCCTTGATTCTTTCCAGCATTGCTGCAACCGCGTCTGCTGACATAACGGAAACATGTTTCCACCCAATAGTATATATGATTACTGGTTATATCTTATTGGGTAAGACCGTATCCTATTCCTGAGATCAGGGAGCGGTGGAAATACTATGTGTGGAATTATCAGTGTCGTCGATCGGGCCGGCAACCGGATGGACGGCTCAAAGATCAAACATGCGTTGTCCTTGATGGACGAACGCGGCAGCGGCGAGGGGGCCGGTTATGCGGCCTACGGCGTCTACCCCGAGTATGCGGACTGCTATGCACTCCACATATTTTTTGACAATATTGTCGAGACCAAGGGCGTGGTCGAGGCGCTGCTCCGGACCTGGGGGACGGTCGTGCATGACGAGGAGATCCCGACCTACGAGCAGCCGAACCTGAAGAAGATCCACACGCCGTGGCGGTATTTCTTCAAACCCGACGTTGCACTGATGAGCGGGACCTCCTCCCCCGAGGAGGACATCGTCACCTACCTGGTGATGAAGGTGAACACCACGGTGCCGGGTGCGCTGATCTACTCGTCCGGCAAGAACATCGGGGTCTTCAAGGCGGCCGGATGGCCCGAGGATGTCGCCGATTTCTACCGGATCCAGGACTACGAGGGCTATATCTGGCTCGCCCACAACCGCTACCCGACGAACACGAAGGGCTGGTGGGGCGGCGCTCACCCCTTCAACCTCCTGGACTGGAGCGTGATCCACAACGGCGAGATCACCAGTTACGGCACCAACCGGCGGTACATCGAGAGCTTCGGCTACAAGTGCACGATGTTCACCGACACCGAGGTCGTCGCCTACCTGGTGGACCTGCTCGCCCGAAAGCACGGTCTCGACGAGGAGATGGCCGTCCGGGCGCTTGCGCCGCCGTTCTGGGACGAGATCGACGTGATGCCGGAGAAAGAGGCGACGCTGAACCGGGCGATCAGGCTCACCTACGGCTCGGCGATGATGAACGGGCCGTTCGCCATCGTGGTCGCCAACCACGACGGGATCGTCGGGTTCACCGACCGGATCAAACTCCGGCCCCTCATCGCCGCCGAGAAGGGCGACCGCCTCTACATCTCCTCTGAAGAAGCGGCGATCCGGCGCATGGAGCCCGAACTCGACCGCGTCTGGATGCCTCGCGCCGGCGAACCGGTCATCGGGAGGGTGTACTGATGGCGAACGGAAGCGTGCCCCTCAGATACCGGATCTCGATCGACCGCGACCGCTGCATGGAGTGCGGCCGGTGCGTCGAGAACTGCCCGTACGGGACGTTCAGGTGGGAAGGAGACCGGATCGTCGTCGACTCGCGCAACTGCACGGCCTGTCACCGCTGCATTGCGATGTGCCCGCGCGATGCGATCACCCTCACCGAGCACCCCTGCGACTACCGCACTCACCCCGTCTGGACGCGGGACGCCAGGGAGTCGATCTACAACCAGGCAAAGACCGGCAAGATCATCCTGGCCGGCATGGGCAATGCCAGCCCCCTGCCGCCGATCTTCGACCGCCTCCTCCTGGACGCCTGCCAGGTCACCAACCCCTCCATCGATCCCCTGCGCGAACCGATGGAGCTGCGGACCTATATCGGGAAGAAACCGTCCAGGTTGTCATTCAAACGGGGCGAGGGCGGAGAGGTCGAACTCCAGACCGAACTCTCCCCGAACCTCAAACTCGACACCCCGATCATGATCGGGCACATGAGTTACGGGGCGATCTCCCTCAACGCCCAGCTCGCTCTCGCAAAGGGCGCCCATGAGGCCGGTACCTTCCTGGGGACCGGCGAGGGCGGGATGCACCCGGCGATCTTCCCGTACCAGGAGAACATGATCGTGCAGGTCGCCTCGGGCCGGTTCGGCGTGGACGTGGACTACTTAAACCGGGGCGCCGCCATCGAGATCAAGATCGGCCAGGGCGCAAAGCCCGGCATCGGCGGCCACCTCCCCGGCGAGAAGGTCTGCGCCGACGTCTCCTGCACGCGGATGATCCCGCTCGGGAGCGATGCGATCAGCCCGGCGCCGCACCACGACATCTACTCGATCGAGGACCTCGCCCAGCTCGTCCGCTCCCTCAAGGAGGCGACCGAGTGGAAAAAACCGGTCTTCGTAAAGATCGCCGCCGTCCATAACGTCGCCGCCATCGCCGCAGGCATCGCCCGGTCGAGCGCCGACGCCGTCGTCGTCGACGGGTTCCGCGGCGGCACCGGCGCCGCCCCGAAGGTCTTCCGCGACCACGTGGGCATCCCGATCGAGGCGGCGGTCTCGGCCGTCGACCAGAAACTCCGGGCCCAGGGCGTCAGGAACGAGATATCGGTGATTGCAAGCGGCGGGATCACGAACGCCGCCGACGTCACCAAGACAATCGCACTCGGCGCCGACGCCGTCTATATCGGGACGGCGGCGCTCGTCGCCATGGGCTGCCGGGTCTGCGGCAACTGTTACCGCGGCCTCTGCCCGTGGGGGATCGCCACCCAGCGTCCGGACCTCGTCGCCCGCCTCAACCCCGAAGTCCAGGCCGAGCATGTCGCAAACCTGATCCATGCCTGGACGATGGAGGTCTCAGAACTGATGGGGGCCGCGGGGATCAATGCGATCGAGAGCCTGCGGGGCAACCGCGACCGTCTGCGGGGCTACATGCTCGATGAGGGGATGCTGAAGGTGCTCGACGTCAAACCGGTGGGGGCGTGAAGATGGTCGTGCATATCGATGCAGCAGACCTGCATTACACGCCGCTGAACAAACAGATCAGGGCGGCGGTCAGGGACGGCGAGACCGAGATCGTCATCGACCACGTCCTGGGCCAGCGGTTCATCGCCGACGGCCTGGTCGGCGAGGTCACGATCACGGTCAACGGCGTTCCCGGCGGCGACCTCGGGATGCTCATGCGCGGCCCGACGCTCGTCGTCCACGGCAACGCCGACCACGCCCCGGGCAACACGATGGACGGCGGGACGATCGTCGTCCACGGGAGCGCCGGAGACGCCGTCGCCCACTCGATGCGCGGCGGGAAGGTCTTTGTCAGGGACGACATCGGCTACCGCGGCGGGATCCACATGAAGGAGTACGAGGAGAAGCGCCCGTGCCTCGTCGTCGGCGGAAACGCACGCTCGTACCTCGGCGAGTATATGGCCGGCGGGATCGTGCTCGTCCTCCGCCAGGGCGAGACGGGGACGTTCGTCGAACGCGGGATCGCAAGCGGGATCCACGGCGGCGAGGTCTACATCAGGGGCGAGGTCGATGAAGACTGCCTCGCGATCGGGGCAAAGGTGCTCCCCTTCGACGAGGAGCACCGGGCGCGGATCCGGCCCCTGATCGAGGAGTTCTGCCGGCACTTCGGGGTCGAAGCGGCCCCGCTGCTCGGGGCGGACTACACCCGGATCGGCCCGGCGAGCGCCAGGCCCTTTGCCGGAAAATACACCTGGGAGTGAGTGGAGATGGCAGAAAAAAGTTACAGGGATCTGAAATCCGAGGTCTGGGACACCGGGCTCTGCGCCCGCTGCGGGGCGTGCATTGCAGTCTGCCCGGCTGACGCCCTCTCCTTTTCGCCGGGGTCGCCGGACCACCCGACGTCCTCGGGCTACTGCAAGATGGAGAACGACGGCGTCAGGTGCGGCGCCTGCTACCGCGCCTGCCCCAGGGTGGAGGGCGGCGAGGTATCGTCCACGCTCCTGGGCGAGTACCTGGAAGCGATCACCGCACGGGCGACCTTCGCCGTTCCGGGCAAACAGAGCGGGGGCGCCGTGACGGCGATCCTGGCCCACGCCCTCGACGCGGGACTCATCGACGCCGTGGTCACGGTCTCGGAGGACCACTGGACGAAGAAACCCGCTTCGACGGTGATCACCCGCCGGGAAGTGCTCGTCGCCCAGGCCGGAAGCCGGTACAACTGGTGGGTGCCGATGCTCGCCGCCCTGAAGGAGGCGGTGATCGTCAGGAAGTACCGGCGGGTCGCCGTCGTCGCCGTTCCCTGCGCCGCCGCGGCGGTCGCACGGATTCGGGCGAGCGACTTCGACCTCCTCGCCCCGTACGGGCGGGCGGTGCGCCTCCTGGTCGGGCTCTTCTGCACGGAGAGTTTCGACTATGGAAAACTGATGGAGGGGAAGATCCGGGGCGAACTCGGGATCGAGCCCTGGGAGGTCTCCCGCCTGGACGTGAAAGGGAAGCTCGAGGTGACGACGACGGACGGCCGCGTCCTCGATATCCCCCTCAAAGACCTCGAAGCCTGCATCCCGTCCGGGTGCCACCACTGCACCGACTTTGCGGCGGTCGCCGCCGACATCTCGGCAGGCGCCGTCGGGAGCCCGCAGGGCTATACGACGCTGCTCGTGCGCACGCCGACCGGGAGAGGGTTTGTCGAGAGCGCCCTTGCCGCCGGCCTCCTCGAGGCGGGCGGCGAGGCCGACCTCTCGAAGGTCGAGCTCCTCGCGAAGAAGAAGAGGGCGCGGGGCCGGCAGGACTGAGGTCCGCCCACCCCCACTCACTTTTTTCCAGAGACAAACGCTCAGTCCCCGCATACCCGCGGCAATTCGCTGTGCGGGGGTCCGGGCAATAGATTCTCCACACCCACACTTTTTCGCCTCCATAGCGCGAGATTCTTCCCCCGCTCCGAACCCCTTTTCCCGCCGGTTTTCGATCCCCGTGCATCTTTTATATAGTTTGCATCCGCCCATCCTCATGTCTGCGGGCAGGACAGAATAGATATATTTATAAACCTAAGAAGGAAACATCTTTCCAACTCCTCGCAGACAGGAGCAGGTGAAGAATGATGAAACGGCAGCATATTATGTGGGCGCTTGCGGCGCTCTGCGTGATGCTTCTCATCGCCGCCCCGGTGGCGGC